>Ga0210401_10004089_pt1 | contig 15304 bp, 13 predicted proteins | sample IncBWH32MmetaG_FD_150866 | JGI IMG/M metagenome (GOLD analysis project Ga0210401, IMG submission 150866) | Forest soil microbial communities from Barre Woods Harvard Forest LTER site, Petersham, Massachusetts, United States - Inc-BW-H-32-M | ecosystem: Environmental > Terrestrial > Soil >... | reverse complement strand
TTTGAGGCGCGCATGTCTCATCTTATGAGTTATGGGCGGGCGATGGGGCTCTTTGCCGCAGTCGTGCTGCTGGTGGGAGCAATGGTGATTTATTTTGGTCCGGAAGCGCATCGCGCGGAATTCGGCAGGAGCAATCCGGCGAAAAGTTGAAAGAGGTTTGATCGAGATCGCGTGGCGAGAGCGTGATGCCTTGTGCTAATATTTATTTACAGTGCGCCCGTAGCTCAGTTGGATAGAGCGTCTGGCTACGAACCAGAAGGTCGGGAGTTCGAGTCCCCCCGGGCGCACCACTTAAATAGTTTGCCCTTCATTGAATTAGCAAACTCCCCGGTTGAATAACCCCCTCGATTTTGGGTCCATTTGGGTCCACTAAGAAGCCCACAGCCTTTTCGAGCCTTTCTACAGCGGCTCTCTGCGAAGCAGGGACTGCCTGCGCGTAGAGTTCTGCTGTCGTGCTGAGGCTGGCATGGCCGAGTTGAGCTTGCGCCGTCTTCAACGGTTCGCCCATGTCACTGAGCAACGTCGCGTGCGTTCGACGGAAATCGTGCCAACTGAAACGCCGGAGTTCTGCTTTCGCGCATGCGGGATGCAAATAGCGCTTGTGCAGATTTCCGGGTCGCAGATAGCTTCCGTTGCGACTGGGGAAGAGGAGTGAATCATCTGAAATTCGGCTGCGCGCACCATGCAGGCGAAGTGCTTGTTCGAGCGCCGGTCCCAGAGGAATGTCACGGATGCTGCCCTGCGTTTTTGGTGTCGAGTTGTGGCCTTCATAAACGGCCTCACGAACGCGGATGACCTTGCGTTCGAGGTCCACATTTCTCCAGCGCAGCGCGAGTAGCTCTCCGATCCGCATTCCAGTCAGAACGGCTGTTAGCACCAACGTCCTTTCCGGCTCCCTAAGAGCTTCCAATAAGCGCTTTACCTCGCCGACTGTAAGGAATCGGAGTGGTTGGCGAACTGGCCTCTGAGGAAGTTTTACGCCACGTGCAGGGTTCGCTGGCACATACTCCCAGTCCACAGCCGTGGTGAATATTTTGCTCACCAGGTTGCGGAGATGAAGGGACGTTTTCCAGGAAAACCCCTGGCGAACCATCTTTTCCATGACAAACCCCTGTATGTGTTGGCGTTTGATATCACACATGGGTTGATCACCAAAGATTGGAAACAAGTGGCGTCGTATGAGGTGCCGGTAGTTACGTTGCGTAGCAAACTTCAGTGTGGGCAGGATGGCGGGCTCCCACTGTGAGCAGACAAATTCGCGGAACTGCATTGACGATTGCGGTTTTTGAAGCGTGTGATTGACATCATGCAGGCGGGATTCGAGCAGAGCGCGTGCCTGGCGTCTTGTGGGGAAGTCCGCGAGCGTGCCAATGATCTCTGAACGTCGAATGCTTTTCAGAGTCCCATCAGGCGCGAGCACAGGTTCCCTCCAACGAGCAACCCAGACTTTCTTTCGCTTTCCTCGAACTACTAAACTTCCGGATTGGTATCGGTGACGAATCATCGGTGTATCTCTTTCCCCCGAAGTTCGTCTTGGCTCTGCAATACCTATCGACATCATACGCACGTGTTTCGCGGAATCAAGCACAACGCTGCCTCCGAATAAAATCCAATAACGCGCGTTGTTCGAATCGGAGGTATTTGCCGATCTTGAAGTGAGGCAGTTGCTCAGGTCCTTGCCTCCTGGTTCGCTCGTACACCCATGAAGCAGGAACCTGCAACAAGTCTGCTACCTCATGAACGGTCAGAAGATTTCTTTCGCCTCGTGTCTCATCCACTGTGACCGCAGGCTGTGACTCGGCATGCATGAGGTCCGAGATATTCTTCGCTGAAGCATCGTCCGGGAATGGGGATCTCGCCCTCTGCGCGGTCTCTTCTTCGATGCCAAAGGGCTTCACGTGGCTGGCAACTGCAAGGCGCGAGGCATGCCGTCTTGACGACGCTGTATTCTCGCGCACATCGAATTGGGTTAAACGACGATTCATGTTTGCTACGCAGTCTTTGTAAGAGCGTCTCCTTGGATTTGTTCTTGTTTGTGATTGTTGGCGTGTTGGCCTAGCCAGCGTTTGAACTCTTCATCCTTCCTAAACAGGAGCTTGAGTGCCTCGCTCACAACGTAAGAAGCATTCGCGTCGATGAACTCGGCGTATCTGTCCAGTTTGTGCCTGACTTCTTCCTCTAGGCGGACCTGAAGGGTTGTAGTTTTGGGTTGCTTCGATGGTGCTTTCAGAATTGCCACGAGTTGGTTCTCCTTTCGTGCTTCGTGATGCATTACATCGCGCATTACAAACGGTATGTTCCGATTCCTGCGCGCGGCCAAAACACGGCCCCGAGCTGCTCGGGGCGGCGGGAGCGATCCCACGAAGTTTTGGGCGGCTGAAAGCCCCCAAAAGTGGGGTCGCTCCCGCCCATCCTAGTGTTTTGGCCGCGTGCATATGTCACCTCCGTTCTTCACGCATCTGCCGGTTTCTGAAGACCTTGGGTTGGTTCTAAAAGTGACCTGCGAGGTGATGCTGCCCGTGAACATCCTCGAATCTGCCAGCCGTCACCCCAGTTCTTTGTGCTATCCCCAAAAATTGCTTCCTGTCCCCTCAACGTGATGGTTCGGAAGAGGATCTTCTGCGTGGCAATGGATGTTTGTGCTACCTCAATCTGTAAGTCCTTTGGCAGTTGATTTCGTTTCCAGAGATAGTAGAGAGTGTCGATACTCCTTCCGGTGTAACGCTTCCTCGCTTCGCTCAAAAAGATCGCGTCCTGCTCGGTTACGAGCCCGTACTGTTCGCGGTCCCACTTTGTTTCCAGATCGAAGTAACGTTTTAAATCCATGAGGCCCTTACCTTCCACGAGTAACGAAAAGATCTCGGCAGCCTCCTTCTGCAGGCTCGCAGCCGTTGAAATGTAGAGGAATTGGAAGCTCGGAAGTTGCCGGAACAGTGGGCGGTAGGCGCGCAAATAGGCGATGTACGGATCGAGGTCTCGGTGCTCGGCGTCAACGTAGGTGAAGGTGACCACAGGCAGGTGATCGGGAGAAGAAGGGGCAACGCACAGCGGAAATCCTTCGGCGAAAGTGATGCCGTTGCCGTGGTCCACGGACGGGGAGAACACAGTCTCGTTGACTTTGAATGTTTGGACAAAGTAACGGCGCTTTGCTTCCGCGGTCTCAAAATAATCGTCCTCCGGGTGAGTAAGGATGTAATCCAACGCCAAGAGCCGAGATTTAATGTGGCGGAGTTCGTGGTGCCGTCGATTGCGCAAGTGGTCTTTGCCGATAGCGGCGAAGACTTGGCGCGAGCACAGATGATAGACAAGACTCCTCCGTCTGTATCTTTGGGCGCTAGCATGACCCAGGCCGAACAGCTTCTCGACGAGACGGGCATTGCGCTTGCCGCTCTTGGCGTTGGCAAAGTCGAGAAACTGTCGCACCGTGAAATAACCCGAATGTGTTGCCACAAGGTAGAGAAACCGGGCTTCTACCTCGGTATAACCGAAGTTGCGGAGGTTAGCGATTTGGTCTTCTCGGAAGTTCATAGACTAGAAGCCGAGGATAACTGCACTCAACTCCCGCTCGTCGCGGATACGGCGAAGCCGGCCAGTTTCGCCGTGACGGGCATAAATCTGAAAGCCTGCGCGAGCCTTCTGGGAAAGTCCGCTTGGGCGGTAGTGGTCGGTTGCAAGCTCAACGTCGCGCCAGTGAATCTGGTTTTCGTTCTCGTTCGCATACTCAATCCGCAGATCGGGAATCGGAATCTTGCCGGAGACAACTTTGAGGTGATACCGCTCGGCGACTTCTCTCCTTTGCCTCTCTGGTGCTCGGCTCTTGTCTTGGGATGCGCGGGCAAGGCGAGCATACAGCTCCTGTTTCATTTCGTAATCGAGTTGGACTCGTAGGACTCTGCCCCCGCGGCCCTCGATCTCTTCGCTGACCTTGTGATAGAGCCGGTAGAGGTCCGTGTCGTGGAAAGCTTCCTTGGGTTTCTTCAGTCCGTGGTAGATGGCTTGGCTTGGAGAAACGACTTTACCGCGAGACAGGAGCTTGTGACCTTCCTTCGTGAGCGTCAGAGCCTGAATCGGGGTGTGGTCAATGTCAGCGATGCCGGTCTGCCGCATGAGCCCATGCCTCACTAGGTTTTCGACATCGTTCTCCATGCGGGAACGGTCGCCGTTGTAGGCGAACTGGGCCAAATCGCGAGCTGCCACTACTCGGAATTTGCCGACCTCAGCTAGCGTATGGATCTCGGAATCACGCAGCGAATAATTCTTGCCCCTGTCGATGTACGATGTTCGGATACGCTGCGAAAGAATCGTTTCGATTCGTTCTTCCCGGGCCAGCGGCGGACGCTCATTCTCGGAACGCTCGCGCTCCTCGCGGTCAAGTCTGTCGGCGCGGTCTTCCTCACGGTGAATGTTGTGGAGATTGTGCTGGGTGTTCCATACGGAGGACGAACCGCGATTTACATCGCGCTCGGACCCAAAATCAGAGCTGCGAAGGTCGTCAATTTCGAAGCTGTCAAAGCCACGAGACACGATAATCCTCCTCGGAGTTCCAATAGCCGCTCAGAAGCTGTCGGAACGGCAGTAACCAAAAGTGTCTGCGAGGGGTGCCGTTGGTTCTGAGGACACCGGTTGAGGGAGTGGGCTTCTGCACCAAAGAGGACACCGGGAGGGATAGAAGACAGGCCTGGCGTCCCAAGATTGATGCGAACTCGCACATCGTTGCAACAGAACGTGACCGAACGCAGTTATCCAATTCACCCACAGCAAAGCCCCTTCGTCCTTCTGAGGAGTTGGGTCTAGGAAGAGCCGCTGCCAAGGTTTGAGGCCCCAGACTCGAACCAAGTTCATCTCTCAGCCGGCTCTAACCTCCGCGCACCGCTCGGGATCTTCGAGAAGTACGCCAGCGAGCTTGGCGGCTCACCGCAAGAGGGGCGGCTTCCGTCAGGCTTTGAAGGGAGCAACACGGCGAGGGCTCCCCTTACAGATATAGAGGCCCTATTTTCGGAAAGTGTATCCAAGATTCTTAAATGGGTGGGTTTCAGGCCGGAAAGAACTCAAAACATGAGGCTTCTAGGAGAATAGGCTATCCACGTCGGCCAGCATTTCTTCTTTAGAGTGATCGCTAATCTTTAATCTGACTCCGAAGACGGACTTGGCGCCCACTGTCCGAAACAGGCGTAATGCGAAAAGTGATTCAAACAAATTGATCAAGCGCGCCTTCCGCTGTTGCTCGCGCTCCGCTTGTTGTAGTTTCTTCGCGTATGCTCGCGGGTCGGTCTGGAATGCCTTCCGAATCTCGCGCAGGGCTCTGCTGTAACGCAATCTGGCCGCATGGCTCGGTATGGCTGCGCCATAGGAGATTTCCCCCCAGGAGCGGCCCTCGATTCGCTCCCAGATTATCCACATAGTCTTTCGATCACATGTTCGAAGGACTTGTTTAAGTAGAAGGCGGGCCTCAGATTTTGCTTCAGAGCTCATGCCTTCGTCCAGGCGGAAATGATCTTCAAACGTTTCCTCCAATTGAATCTCCGTATGTCTCGCTGCAGCCACCTTCCGCAGAAAGGCACGATAGAGGTACGCGCGCAAATCACGGATGGGAGGCATTCCTGCATTCTGTTTTCTAATGATCGTTTCCGAGACCGTTGCAGCGGCCTCCTCCAGAATGTTCACGCTAACGCAAGGGTCTGCTAGAAATTCCTGGGCGTAGGAAATGGCCCGGGAGGCGATGTCCTGGGCGACAACGAGTACACGTGGGTCGATGGGTCTGCCGAGGATGTCAATCGCATTTAGGAGAAAACGGGAAGTCCGTTCTTGTCGTCGTTCTTGTCGCACGGAGATCTCCGCCATTCGCCGCCGGAAATCGGTACTTCGAGGTGCACGCCGCCACTGTACAAGACCCTGAAAATGGAAATTCTTTCAAGGGCCAACGTAGGCGACGCCTCCATTAACAATAATACACCTACCCTCAAATGAAAATCGCCTGGGTGAGGAAGATATCGTGGCGGAGCGAATCGGAACGTAGCACGCTGAGGGAAAACCTTTCTGTTTTTATTCACAGATTATTCACAAGATTATGGCGTGGGTTCTATTGACAATTCGTAGTACTAACCATAAGAAGAGCAACTCATTTGGAACTTAGAAAAGTATAGCCCGTAATTCGTGGCTGTGGCGATAGCGTGTTGCCTCGCGGAAGTGGAGTTCGCCTTGGGGGTTTGCGATTTGCATTGAGGTCGTTCTGTGCTCGTAACAGGTTGGGACGAGATGGGGAGGGAGTTATGAACAGAAAGTTTCTTGCTATGGCGTTTTCGATTGTGGTCTTGCTGATTGTTCCCGGTGCGAATCTAAGCGCGCAATCCAGTGATAGCTGCACGTCCACATTCAACTATTGGTTTTTGTCGGGTCCCATTCCTTACGGAGCGACCTGTTATGAGGGTCTGTCCTTTTTCTTTACGCCTTGCACGATACCAAACGCTGTCTGTCCTCCACCGGACGCAAAAGACGAAGTCTGTCTCGCCTGTCAGATTGCAGCGGCAACGGGAGGATCGCCAGTCAATTTGGCTACGGGCAACACATATATCCAACAGACAGACTTGAGAATTCCCGGCCTCGGAGGAGGATTGTCACTGGCCAGAACGTGGAACAGTAAGTGGCCATCCAGCCAATCCACCTTTCAAGTGGGGCTATTTGGGCCTAATTGGCGTTCGACCTACGAAGAGCGAGTGATTTTGGGTCTCGACAACTACATCAAGTATTCACGGAGCGATGGAAGTTTCTGGTCTTTTGGATACAACGGGGCGACCTGGAATGTTGCGGCTCCTGCAAACGTTTCGGCTGACCTTGCAGAAGGCACCAGCTACTGGACTCTGACTTTTCAGAATGGGGAACAGCGGCGTTTCGACAATACAACGGGAAATCTCATCGCCATCATCGATCGCAACGGAAATACAACCCAACTTTCCTATGATTCCTCGGGCCGGCTTGTGACGGTGACGGACGCGGCCTCGCGATATTTGACGTTTGCCTACGGCAGTTCCTCAAGCCATCTGGTAACCAGTGTGACAGCGAGTGTTGGGCCTTCTCTGTCATACAGCTATGACACGTCGGGACGCTTGACCCAGGTCACAAAGCCGGATTCAACCACGGTCTCGTTCGCATATAACAGCCAATCCCTGATTACGAGCGTGACAGACTCCAACGGGCACACTCTGGAAACGCATACGTATGACAGCAGCGCACGCGGACTAACGTCATCACGGGCCGGGGGTGTTGAAGCCCTCACGGTCACCTACCCCTAACAAAAATGTCTTGAATCCGACGATTTGACAATGAAATGGAATTCGTTTTTTTGGTTGCAATCCGAATTTCGTGAGGGCCGACAAATGCGCTTGAGTAATCGACTGGCACTACTCCTAGGAGTCCTAAGCCTGAATTTACTGGCGGGGCAAATTCCCGTGATGGCGCAGGGCTGGGCTAACGGCTATGGCTACCGTCGGGCGATCACGATCGATCACACCAAAGTGCCAAACTCGGATCAAGCGAATTTCCCCGTCCTGGTCTCGGGAACTTTTTCATATTTGGCAACCACGGCCCATGGCGGCAATGTGACAAATGCGAGCGGGTTTGACATCATATTTACCTCCGACGATAGCGGCACGACTCAGCTTCCATACGAACGGGGGAGCTACAACCCCTCTACAGGCGCGGTAAATTTCTGGGTGCAGATCCCATCGGTGTCCCACACCGTGGATACGGTCTTCTACCTGTTCTATGGAAATTCCACGGTGACCACGGATCAATCCAACAAGACAGCAGTGTGGGAGACCAACTACCGAGGCGTGTGGCACGCCGATGATAATGCTTCGAATACAACCGTGGCTGACTCGACCGCCAATGCGAACAATGGCACAGACGGTGCGAACACAAGCAGCAAATCGGTTGGGGGGAAAATTGGCAACGCGCTTTCGTTTAACGGGAGCACCGATAAGGTGACTACCAGTCTGACGAGAACGACCGCGTTCACTTGGGAGACCTGGTTCAATCTGACCTCGGCGAGCAGTTATCGAGAGATAGTGACAATCGATGGTTCCAATAGCGTGCTAATGGGCTTGAATGGCACCGCTGGTTCCTTTTGGACCGTGGACGGATTGGCGGGCAATACCTTCTCGATATCCGGACTTTCTTTGAATACCTGGTACCACCTGGCTTTCGTTCGCTCCGGCGACAGCTCCAGCACGGGCTATTCCGCATATCTGAATGGCGTGCTTACGGGTCAAGCCAGCAGTGGCTCGCTGAGCAGCGGTAACACAATCACGTTCGGCTACAGACCGGACACACCCTCGCAGGCATTCAATGGGAATCTAGACGAAATAAGGATTTCCAACACGGCTCGTTCGTCCGACTGGATTGCTTCGGAGTACAACAACCAGAGTTCACCTTCGACGTTTACAACTATTGGTTCCGCAGGCCAGGGACCAGCGAGTGTCACTATCGCAGACGTATCGCCAAGCACAGCCGACTATGGTGATTCTGTCGCTATAGCGGGCACAAATTTCGGCCCTTCCCAAGGGAGCAGCACAATCACTTTTAACGGAGGAAGTTTGGCGGTCCAGGATTGGAGTGATACCGCAATTATTGTGGTCATCCCTTATGGAGCGACCTCAGGAACTTTCTCCGTCACGGTAAATAGCCAAACCGTAGTAAGCCCGACGTTAACGGTCAGGGCTCTGCCATCAACTTGGTCTGACGGGGACATAGGTGCCGTCGGGGTCGCTGGAAGTGCGAGCTATGCGAATGGGGTGTCTACGGTGGCGGGTGCAGGAAGCGGCATTCCAAACACGAGCACTATTGACGCCTTTCATTTTGAGTCTCAACCGTTGTCGGGCGATGGGACGATTGTGGCACGAGTGGTTAGCGTAGTTGGATCTTCAACCCAAGCAGGAGTGATGATTCGCGAGACGTTGGGTCAATCCGCTACGCACGCCTTCACCGCCAGCTATGGGGGAAGCGTTCGACTGTTTTACAGGACGAGTACTGGAGGAAGCAACTCCAACGATAACTACGGCAGTGCAACTCTGCCGTACTGGGTGAAGCTGGTACGCAGCGGGAGTTCCTTCTCTGGGTACATGTCGCCAGATGGCTTGAACTGGTATCAAGTGGGGACGAGCCACACGATCAGCATGGCAACAAATGTCTACATCGGCCTCGCAGTAAGCAGTCAGAGCACTTCGACCGCGGACTCAGCTACGTTTGACAGTGTGTCGGTTAGCTCGGCAGCATCCCCTGCGCCAGTCATCACCAGCATATCTGCCACGACGGGCTCAGTTGGAAACCAAGTTGTGATTACCGGGACCGGCTTTGGGGCCTCGCAGAACGGAAGTTTGGTAACGCTGAACAACGCAGCGATGACCATCAACTCTTGGAGCAGCACTTCGATCATCGTGACAATCCCGACGGGAGCAACATCGGGGCCCTTGGTGGTTTCCGTTGCGCCGACTATGAACGACAGCAACGCCGTCGATTTCGTTGTAACTACGCAGCCACTGCCAACGCCGTGGTTGAATCAGGACGTAGGCTTGGTGGGTGTCGCGGGAAGTGCCACTTATGCGAGCGGGACATTTACCCTAAACGGTGCGGGGCAAGGAACGCCGAACACATACACCACGGACTCGTTTCATTTTGTTTATCAACCGTTGTCCGGCGATGGCTCGATTGTGGCACGAATTGCCAGTTTCCAGCCGGAGTTCGCAGGTGTGATGATTCGAGAAACGCTTGATCAATCGGCGAAGCAGGCGCAGACGGCCGACTATGGAGGAAGTGTCCGCCTCTTCTATCGCACAAGCACTGGAGGAAGCAACTCCAACGATAACTATGGAAGTGGGACAGCACCGTTCTGGGTTAGGCTCGTTCGCTCTGGAAATTCATTTAGCGGTTACACTTCGACGGACGGAACGACCTGGTATCAAGTCGGAACAAGCCACACCATCACAATGGCGCAAAATGTTTATGTGGGCTTGGCAGTAAGCAGCAGCAACACCTCCGCACTAGCCACGTCGACGTTTGACAATGTTTCGGTCAGCGTCGGGACCACTCCCTTTGTCACGGGTGTGGCGCCCAATCTGGGCGCAACCGGTACATCCGTAACTATAACCGGTTCGAACTTTGGCTCTTCGCAGGGGAGTAGCACGGTCAGCTTCGACAGCGTGGCCGCATCGTCGATTACGAGCTGGAGCAGTTCGCAGATCGTGGCTACCGTGGCCAGCACGACGCCGGCTGGGCCTGGGCCGGTTGTCGTAACGGTGAGTTCCAACTCCAGCCCTGGAAATGTGACGTTCACCACGATTAAACCTGCGATTAGCAGTCTGACGCCACCGGCTGCGCAGATCGGCGGGTTGATCACGATTGCTGGCAGCGGTTTTGGCGCCAGCCAAGGTAGCAGCCAAGTGTCATTCAACGGCGTCGTGGCATCTGTCAGTTCCTGGAGTGACACAAGTATTACGGCAGGAGTGCCATCGAGCGCCACAAGTGGCTCAGTGACGATCACCGAGGATGGCATTACAAGCAATGGTGTCAGCTTCACGGTGATCGAAGCGATCTCCGTCACAAGCATTTCGCCGACCAGCGGACCAGGAGGTACAACCGTAACGATTACAGGTGCCGGCTTCGGCTCGACCCAGAGCAGTAGCGTCGCAAAGTTCTACAACTTGGCAGGTACTGTCAGCAGTTGGAGCGACACGCAAATTACGGCAGTCGTGCCGTCGGGAGCAGCAACAGGCCCGGTCAGAGTGGAAGTCGCTGACCTCACTGTGGAAGGACCATGGTTCACCGTAACTTCCTCGTCTCAATTGACGGACTCCATGAGCAACCAGACGACGTACGGTGCGGCGCTGATCGGGGGACGCTGGGTCTCATCCAGTTCTCAGGGGTCAGGGTGTTCTAGTTGTACCATCCGCGGGGATATCAGCTATACCTACGATTCCAAGGGAAATGTCTTATCCAGGACCGACGAGCTAGGCCACGCGACGACCTATACCTACGATTCCAACGGAAACGCCCTGACAGTGACGGTCCCGATCAATTCAAGTACGTCCGCCACGACAACCTATACCTACAACAGCTTCGGCGAGGTTCTTACGGCTACCGATCCGCTTGGAAACGTGACAACCAACACGTACGACGCAAACGGGAATCTGCTCACGGTCACAACTCCCGCGCCGAGTGGCGGTGTCTCCAGCAGCGTCACGCAATTTGCCTACAATTCATTAGGCGAACTTACCAGCATCACCGATCCCTTGAGTCACGTCACATCGCTGACCTATACCTCTGCCGGACTCATCTCTACGATCACTGATGCGCAAAGCAATGTCACGACCTATGGGTATGACAGTCACGGCAACCGAACTTCAGTCACAGATGCCCTAAGCCATCAGACGACGTTTGCTTACGATTCGGGGGATCGGCTGACGACCATAACGTATCCCGGCGGCACGACTACAACCTTTGCCTATGATTCGCGCGGACGGCGGACATCGGTGACCGATCAGAACAGCAAGACGACCACGTATGCCTATGACGATGCGGATCGGCTTACCAGCGTTACGGATGCGGCAAGCCACGTGACCACGTACGGCTACGACACCGAAAACAATTTGACTAGCATTACGGATGCGAGTAGCCATGCGACTTCGTTCTCCTATGACACTTTCGGCAGAGTAACTCAGGCGACCTTCCCATCTGGCTTGTACGAGACTTATGGCTACGACGCAATCGGCAATCTGACGAGCAAAACTGACCGAAAGAACCAGTTGATTACCTACACTTACGACCAGTTGAACCGTCTGACGGAGAAGACGTATCCTGATTCTACGACAGTGAATTACACCTACGATAAAGACAGCCGGCTAACGCAGGTGACGGACCCCACGGGTACCTACCAGTTCACGTTCGACAACATGGGGCGGCTCACCGGCACGACGACCAGCTACGCATTCCTCACCGGGCGGAATTTCACAACCAGCTACAGTTATGACGCGGCATCCAACCGCACGGGCTTTACAGATCCGGAAAGCGGCTCAAGCAGCTATGCCTACGACACGCTGAACCGCTTGCAAACGCTGACGCCGCCTTCGGCCATCAGCTCCGGCAACTTCGGCTTCAGCTATGACGGGCTCAGCCGCCGAACGGGATTGACGCGGCCTAACTCCGTCAACACAGCCTACGGCTACGACAGCCTGTCGCGCCTTACGTCGGTGACCCATGCGAAGTCCGGCACGACATTGGACGGGGCCGGCTACACCGTGGACAACGCGGGGAATCGGACGGCGAAGAATGATTATTATGCCAGCGTGACCTCGAACTACGCGTACGACTACATCTACCAGCTAACGGGCGTGACGCAGGGGAGTACCACGACGGAGAGCTATTCTTATGACGCCGTGGGCAACCGCACGGCCTCTCTGGGTGTTTCTTCCTACACAAACAATTCATCGAATGAGATGACCGCAACTTCCAGCGCGTCATACACATACGACTACAACGGAAATTCGCTGACCAAGGTGGTTGGGTCGAACACCACAAGCTATGCCTGGGACTATGAGAACCGCATGACCAGCGTGACGCTGCCGGGAAGCGGCGGGACTGTAACTTTGAAGTATGATCCCTTCGGACGGCGCATCTACAAATCATCTTCATCTGCAACGAGCGTCTTCGCCTATGACGGCGACAATTTGGTCGAGGAGACAAATGCTTCCGGCACAGCCGTCGCACGCTACTCGCAAGGTCTGAATATTGACGAGCCGCTGGCTATGCTGCGCAGCAGCACGACGAGCTACTACCAAGCCGACGGCCTTGGTTCCGTGACCTCGCTCAGCAACTCGTCCGGAGCGCTGGCCAACACGTACACGTACGATTCGTTCGGTAAGCAGACGGCGTCCACGGGCTCGCTGGTGAATCCGTTCCAGTACACGGCTCGTGAATCTGACCCAGAAACCGGCCTATATTACTATCGCGCCAGATACTACGATGCAAATCCTGGGCGTTTCCTAACCGAAGACCTAATTCGATTCCGTGCGGGAAAAAACTTCTATTCTTACGTTCACAACCGCCCGTTGGATCTGCGCGATCCAAAAGGCTGGCTGGCTTGGGGCGGAGGCCTTACGGGTGGGGGAATGGGCGGCCTGTTTTGGTTCGGAGGAGGAGCCGAGGGTTCCCTTCTGGTAGTAGGCGATTCTCAGGGTAACAGTGGCCTACTGTGGTGCTCGGCTGGTGGCCTCGGAGCAGTAAATGGAGCGACAGTGAGCGGCCAATTCACGAGCGTAGTATGTCCCACATGCAACACCATCTGTGACATGGAAAATGGTTTTGTGCAAGTGCAGGGGTTCGCGGGCGTAGGAGCGACAGGAGCTGTGGGTGGAGGAGCTTCCATCGGCATGTCGAACGGAAGCGTCTTCGCTTCGGGTGGCGGCGGAGTAGGCGCTGGGGCCGGTCTCGTAGTAATGGGCGGCAGTTGCAAGTTGCTCTCAGGCGGGAAGAGTTGCAAGAACTGCCCGGCCACCCAAAAATGAAGGAGTGATTAGGTATGGACAAACAAGCGAATCGGAAGTTTTCCGATGGTATAGGAATTTTTGTGCGAGCCGGAACGGCGCTGGAGGCCTTGGTAGCATTCTTGATTGTCGTGCCGCTGACGCTATGGTTTGCTTGGGTGCGACATTCGACGATGGCCGAACCAGTAGTCTTGACACTGTTTTGTCTGTCGTTCGCATGGGGAAACGTGGCCATGTTGAAATGGCAACGCAGCCTCCGTAATCTGGGTTGGAGTTCACCGGGCAAGCTTGCCTTTGGTCTGGGCCCACGCCCGGAGGATCCGGATGAATTGCGCCTTTGGCAGTGGGGAACGCACTTCCGTTATTCGTTTGTAGCAGTGCTACTGTGCATGTTTGCCTTCGGGATAATAAAATGGCTGAACGGTGGATAAGGCAACGGTCTGAAAGCCTGTTGCCAGGGCCGGGTAACGCCTCGCGCCGTAGAGCGCCGTGGAGCGCCAGAACAGCGGCGTCTTCGACGCCGGGAGGGGCATGACACGTCACCCCAAACGGGTGCCGTATGGCAACCTTGGTTGCTATTGGGGAACGTGCTGAAAATGCAGTGGCTTGCGACAAGGCGGGTGGCAGGCCCTTAGTTTCTAGGCACTGACCGGGTGCCGGACCCTTTGGTTCGTAAGGGTCCGGGTTTAGAGTCAACTTCATGGAACAAGGCGAGAGATCCTGGCGAACGACGGATACTTCACATTTCAAACCCGAGTTCGTTTGCACGGGCGGAGAAGTCTGCAGCCTTTTTAGGATCCGGTTGTATATCAGGTAGCCCCGTTGTGTAAATGGTTGCCAAGTTCCGGCAGGCCAAACTGGACAGATGCTCCTCTCGAATATTCTGTTGAGCAACCTTAGAATAGAGTTCGATGGCTTTTTCCCCGTCAATAAGCACACCCCAGCCAAAATGATAAAGATTTGCCAGGTTGCACAGCGCCTTCGGATTGCCGGATTCAGCTAAGGGCATCAATAACTTTTGCGCCTCCAGATAGTTGCCTTTTTCTATCATTTCAATAGCACGTTCTACCTCTGGAGTGTTAAAGCTTGCCATGGTCGCTCCCTACTAGTGTTACGTCTCAAATGGTCCAGGTTTTCTTTGTGTCATCCATATCGTAGTTGTTCGCGTGACCGGTGCGACGAATAGGGCAAATAATGGAAGCTCTAGGTCCTAGGTAGCGGGAATGGGACCGGGACCGCCCGCGAGAGCTGATATTATGAGCAGTATGATAATTATCAAAGGTATAGGATTGGGATTGGGCACCTTTTTCTTGCATGGTTCGTCGTTTCGGCAATCGGGGTGGATTTCCTCAGTATGCACAAGGCCGGTGATGGGATCAATGCTGGGGCAGGGCCTCAATACATGTTGAGGAAAAGTAACTATAGCTCCGTAACCTCGACATCTATACATGCATGTCATACATGCCCCCCCCCATGATACTGAGAACCCACGAAGCTGCAACCTGCTTTCCCAGTTGGAACGGTCGGCAGCTTCGGAGAATCAGGTGCTAATCCTGTAGGATCTGCCAAATTAGCTGAATTGTTTCTCACGTAACTATAAAAATTAATGTCAGCCCGGAAATCTATCGGGTCTTCGCTGAGGAATCTTCCAGTCTGAGGATCGTAGTATCTGGCGCGGTAGTAATACAGGCCAGTTTCGGTGTCCGATTCGCGCGCCGTGTACTGGAACGAATTGACTAGCGACCCTGTAGAAGCCGTTAGTTTGCCGAAGG
>Ga0210401_10004088_pt1 | contig 15306 bp, 11 predicted proteins | sample IncBWH32MmetaG_FD_150866 | JGI IMG/M metagenome (GOLD analysis project Ga0210401, IMG submission 150866) | Forest soil microbial communities from Barre Woods Harvard Forest LTER site, Petersham, Massachusetts, United States - Inc-BW-H-32-M | ecosystem: Environmental > Terrestrial > Soil >... | reverse complement strand
ATTTGGAGAAGATAAGCCCCCACGCGCCGCGCCGTTCGAACGAAAGCTGCGTGCGGCGCACACAGGAATCGGGCTCGAGGGAAATGCGACAGATCAGCCGCAGCACGGCGATGCCACGCAGGCGGCCGAGGATATACCAGGACGAGTCACAAAGGGTCGCGGCGAGAACAGGCACAGCGACGACGAGCGGGAGATACATGCGCTGCCTGCCCGCGAGCGCTCCGGCGGCGAGCAATATCGGCGCGGACGGCACCGGCAAGCCGACCTCTTCAGCCATTACCCAAGCGAAGAGCACCGAGTACCCGTGGCGTACCAGAAACTCGATGATTTCGTTCATGCGCTCTTTCGTGCCCCGGGACTCTTTGGCGTGGAAGGCACGGCGGATGCAGCCGTGGCATCCTCACCCGGTGATCGCGTATTTTAACACTCTAGCCGCTTCGGAGGCGGCCTCCAGATGTTGGGGGGACGTATCACTGCTAGATTTCGAATTCTTATTTCAGTCAGGCCGAATGATCAGGACGCACCCTTAAGCTTTCGGTATCGGCGGATCAGGTTGTTTGTGGAACTGTCGTGCGCGAGAGAGGGCTCAGTCTGACTCTCTACTTCGGGGATGATGCGCTGAGCCAACACTTTGCCCAGCTCAACTCCCCACTGGTCGAACGAATTGATCTGCCAGATCGTGCCCTGAGTAAACACGGAATGTTCGTACAGAGCGACAAGTTTGCCGAGAGTCTCGGGCGTGAGCCGGGCGGCAAGGATCGTATTCGAAGGACGGTTACCTTCGAAAACGCGATGAGGGACGAGCCAATCCGGCGTGCCTTCGGCTTTGACTTGCTCCGGCGTTTTGCCGAAAGCGAGCGCTTCCGTTTGGGCGAAAACGTTTGCCAGGAGCATGTCATGATGATGGCCGAGCGGATTGAGCGGCTGCGCGAAGGCGATAAAGTCACAAGGAATGAGCCGCGTACCCTGATGGATCAGCTGGTAGAACGAGTGCTGGCCGTTGGTGCCCGGCTCGCCCCAAAAGATTGGGCCCGTGGAGTAGTCAACATCAGTTCCATCGATGGTGACGTGTTTTCCATTGCTCTCCATGGTCAACTGCTGCAGGTAGGCCGGGAATCGTTTCAGGTACTGATCGTAAGGCAGCACCGCGACCGTTTGGGCGCCGAAGAAATCGTTGTACCAGATGCTGAGGAGCCCCGTAAGAACGGGAAGGTTCTGCTCGAAGGGCGCGGTGCGAAAATGCTCATCCATCTGGTGGAAGCCGTCTAACATCGCGCGGAAATTCTCCGGACCGATGGCGATCATCGTGGAAAGACCGATCGCCGAATCCATCGAGTAACGTCCTCCGACCCAATCCCAGAAGCCGAACATGTTGGCGGTGTCGATGCCGAATTTCGCTACTTCCTCTGCGTTCGTAGAAACCGCGACAAAATGCTTGGCCACCGATTTTTCGTCGCCGCCCAGAGTCGCCAGCGACCAGTCGCGTGCGGTGTGCGCGTTGGTCATCGTCTCCAGCGTGGTGAAAGTTTTCGAAGAAACGATGAAGAGCGTCTCCGCCGCGTCCAGATCGCGCACGGCTTCGGCAAAGTCCGTCCCATCGACGTTGGAAACGAAGCGAAACGTCATGGCCCGCTCGCTATAGTGCTTCAGCGCTTCATACGCCATGACGGGCCCGAGATCGGAGCCGCCGATTCCGATATTGATGACGTTGCGAATGCGTTTGCCAGTGTGTCCTTTCCATTGGCCGCTGCGGACGCGGTTGGAAAAGTCGCTCATCTTGTCCAGGACCGCATGGACCTGAGGCACGACGTTTTCTCCGTCGACGACGATGGATGTGCCTTTGGGCGCGCGCAGAGCTACGTGCAGGACGGCGCGCTTCTCCGTGAAATTGATTTTCTCTCCCCGAAACATCGCGTCGATCTGAGACCGCAGGCCGGACTCTTCCGCCAGTTGGATGAGAAGCTTGACGGTTTCGTCGGTGATGCGATTTTTGGAGTAGTCCAGAAAAATACCGGCAGCCTCCGCGGTCATCCTCTCGCCGCGCTTCGGGTCATCCGCGAATAACTTTCGCAGATGTAACCCGCGAAGCTGCTCGTAATGCGCCTGCAGAGCCTTCCAAGCCTTCCGCTTGGTCAGTGGTTCAATAGCCTGGCGTTGCGCGCCCGATGTAGCGTGGGTTGCCATGTTCATGCTCCTTTTGCCGTTTAACTCAGTTCGTGGATGCGCTCTCGAGCGCTCTTGAATCCGCCGCTACCGAGACTCGCGCTCGGTTCGCGTTTTTCGTCAGCTCGCCGAGCCATTCGAAGGCTCGATCGGCGAGCATGTCCTCTGTAGCGCGCCAGCGCCAATTATCTTCGGGACGGCCCGGAACATTCATTCGCGTTTCCGTGCCGAGATTCAGCAAATCCTGCAAAGGTGCGACCGCAAGCGCGGCACGGGAGGACCAAGCCAGTTCCATCAACGCCCGCGCGGCTTCGCTGCTTTTGGCTCCTCGTTCTCGCAAATATTTCCAGACTTTCTTTTGCTCCTCGGCGGGCAAGTCTTCGAACCAGCCGCGGGTAGGAGGATTATCGTGCGTACCGGTATACACCACCGCGTTCTCCACATAGTTCTCGGGAAGATGCGGGTTTGTCGAATCGCCGTCGAAGGCGAACTGCAGGACGCGCATCCCCGGAAGACGAAATTGGTCGCGCAGCGCATATACGTCAGGGGTGATCATTCCCAAGTCCTCGGCGATGAACGGCAGATGGCCCAGCTTTCGCTTCACCGCAACGAAAAATTCGGCGCCTGGACCTGGCACCCAGGTTCCAGTCTGGGCGGTCGGTGCATCTGCGGGTATGTGCCAGGCGGCCACGAAAGCGCGGAAATGATCCAAACGAATCAGGTCAACGTGGTTGAGCAGAGAACGCAGACGAGCGATGCACCAACGGTAGCCGGACTGACGAAGAACGTCCCAGTTGTAAAGAGGATTGCCCCAAAGTTGTCCCGTCGCGCTGAAATAGTCTGGAGGCACACCGGCGACGACACGCGGGCGACGATGTTCGTCCAGCAGAAACAGCTGGTGGTTGGCCCACACGTCGCTCGAGTCTCCAGAAACAAAAAAAGGCAGGTCGCCGATCAAACGCACGCCCTTTTCGTGGGCGTAAGCCTTCATCCGATTGGCTTGGCGGAACAACAGGAACTGAGCAAAGGACGCTTCGCCGATCTGATCGGCAAGCTCGCGGCGAAGGCTCCGGAGCGCCGCCGGCTTGCGTTGAACCAAATCAGGCGGCCAGTCAAGATAATGCGCGTCGCCGAACTTGGCTTTCAACACGCGGAAAAGGGAGTAGTCCTTCAGCCAATGATGATGATCGTGGCAGAACTGCTCGTATTCTGATTGCACATCAGAGTGGGCGCCAGATTTGAAATTTTCCCAAGCTTTTCCTAACAGGCGGAGCTTAAATGGCAGGACCGAATCGTAATCGACGAAGGCTTCTGGGAACGAGGGGTGTGCAGTGTCATGCGCATCCAAGAGTCCATCCTCGACCAGCCACTCGGGGCTGACCAGCAGAGGGTTGGCGGCAAAAGATGAGATAGATTGATATGGCGAGTTGCTGTAGCCGGTGGGACCAAGCGGCAACATTTGCCACCAGCTTTGGCCGGCTTGGTCGAGCCGGTCGATCCAGGAGAGCGCCGAAGGGCCAAAATCGCCAATACCGTGGGGCGAAGGGAGCGACGTGACGTGCAGCAACATGCCGGAAGCGCGATCGTCCAAAGAAAACGGCGGCACTCCCATGTTGTTGCGGCTCATTCTCGTCCTTCCGCCACTAGTTAGTTTAGGGCCACTAAGCTAAGATTTGATGCTCAATCCTTAAAACTCCGTACATCGGATAGATATTCCTTTATGCATCCCGCCCAGCTTCGCAAATTGATCGTCTTAGCCGTACTCGCGGCACTCGTGCTGTTCTGGGCCATTCCCACGCTTGCGAATCTGGTAATCGATTACCAGTGGTGGAGCGAGGTAGGACAGGTAAACACCTGGACCAAGATGCTATGGTACGCGATTGCGCCTGTCGCGGTAGCCGCATTCATAGCATTTATCGGTTTGTGGCTGGCACATGACCGAGGGCTGCACTTCGCGGGCATTCGTTCGCGGGATTTTCGCCTCTATTCCCGCTGGGTGCCCGTGGCGCTTGCGCTGGTCGCGATCATATTCGCGCAGATCTCTGTCGACTATTGGACCGTGATGCGCTTTTTCGGCTCGCGCAGGCTCACGATCCCGCCCGATGCGTGGAAAGACCCGGTCTTTTCGCGGCCTTTATCGTTTTATTTGTTCAGCTTGCCATTCTATTCGCAAGTGCTTGGGTTCGTGTTTGTGCTGGCAATCCTGTGCGCACTCCTCTTCTGGGCTACGGCGCGTGGGTGGCAGTTGACGGAACGCTTCCGTTACCAGCGCGACCGCGTGCTGATCAGGACCCCGGGTACCTTCGATTTCGAACCTCGGAGTCTTTTGCTTCCCGGAGCCAGCCGGACCGGCTTCCTTCGAACGATTGCAGTGATTTTGCTGCTGGGTCTCGCCGCCTGGTTCGTTCTGGGCAATTACGATCTTTTGTTCAATTCTCACGCCTTTATGACCGGCGCGGACTACGTCGATCAGAAAATTACTCTTCCCTTGCGTTGGCTGCTCATCGCCGCGACTTTAGCGTCAATCCCATGGGCTTGGATGGGGAAATATAAGAGGGCCACTTTTTTGGTCGCGTCGGCCTTCGTACTGCAATTGATCGTGCCCGGCCTGATTCGTGCAGTCTACGTGCGCCCAAACGAAATCTCCATCGAACGGCCTTACATCGAGCGCCACATTCAAGCTACGACGGTGGCTTTCGGGCTGAATCGCAAGGCCACCGAGCAAACGTTTACGCCTTCCGTTCAAGGAACAATCAATCCGGCAGAGGATAGCGCGCTGCTCGATAACGTGCGCTTGTGGGACCTGCGCGCTTACAACGCGACGATCGCCCAGATTCAGGCTTTGCGCCCCTACTATACCTTTCCTAACACCGACGTCGATCGCTACTTTATCAACGGCCGAATCAAGCAGTTGTTGGTTTCCGCGCGCGAAATTGATGTAAGCCAGTTGTCCGCGGAAGCGAGCCAGAGCTGGATCAATCCGCGATTCATCTATACGCATGGTTTCGGAGCAGTCGTATCGGAGGTGAACCGGATTACTCCGGACGGCCTGCCCGTGCTGCTGATTGAAAATGCTCCACCGGAAATCAAATCGCCGGGGCTGCAGCTGACGCGACCCGAAATCTATTACGGCGAAAAGACTCAAGACCCGGTTTTCGTCCACACGGCGCGTGAGGAGTTTGACTACCCCTCAGGCGACCAGAACAAATATTCGACGTACCAGGGCACCGGGGGCTTCCCGGTGGGGTCGTTTCTGCTGAAAACTGCCGCCGCGATATCCGAGGGAGAGCCGAACATCATTTTCACGGGCTACCTGACCGGACAGAGTCGCATGATGATCCACCGCAACATCCAGGACAGGCTGGCGCACGTGGCGAATTTCCTGCTCTGGGATCAGGATCCCTACCTGGTCATTACGGATGACGGCAGATTGGTGTGGATGGCGGACGGTTACACGACTTCCCTTTCGAATCCTTACTCGGCGACGCTGCCCGTGGCCGGACTGGAGGAAGGCGCCAATTACATCCGCAATGCGGTAAAGGCTACGGTCGATGCCTATACCGGGAAAGTAGTTTTATACGTCTTCGATCCGGACGATCCCATTATTCAGGTTTATGAGCAGCTCTTGCCCACGCTCTTCCAACCTACCTCGGCAATGCCTGCGGACTTGCGCCGGCATGCTCGCTACCCGGCAGTGCTGTTTGGCACGCAAGCGGAAGCTTACCGCGTCTTTCACATGCGAGATGCCCAGGTTTTCTATAACAAGGAGGATATCTGGGAAATCGCGCGTAATTTGTTTGGACAATCGGGACGGCCGGAACCCGTGCAGCCGACCTACATCGTCGCGACCTTACCGGGAGAGAAAGAGCCGGAATACCTGCTGATTCTTCCCTTCACCCCTCGCGGTAAGGACAACCTTATAGGATGGATGGCTGCCCGTTGTGACGGCAATCGATTAGGAGAGTTGACCTTCTATCAGCTATCGAAACAGCAACTGATGTACGGGCCCATGCAGATCGAGTCCCGCATCGATCAGGACCAGAATATCTCCAAAGATCTTACACTTTGGAATCAACAGGGCTCGCACGTACTGCGCGGAAGCATCATCGCTCTGCCCGTGAGCGGCGGTTTCATTTACGTCGAATCCATCTATATCCAAGCCACTGAAGCGCGTATGCCCCAGCTCAAGAAAGTCGTTCTGGCGGTAGGTGACCGGCTGATCTATCGAGATACTTTCGACGAAGCAATTGCCGAGCTAACGGGCGGTTCCGCGCCGGCCAAACCTGCTACCGCCTCGGCTTCGCCGCCATCTCCTCCCGCCCCAGCAGCCCCCGCACAAGGATCGGCCGCCCTGGCAGGACAAATCCGCCACCTGCGAGAGCAAGCTGAGGAATTGACACGAGAGCTCGAGAAGCTAGAAAAAGAAGCGGCTAATAAGTAAAGGACCGCAGCGGTCCACTCGCGGATTACAGCAAAAACGGCCTAACGATGTCCGCCTTGCGCTCCCCCAGTCGATGCAGGTGCGCTCGCAGCGTGAGCACCGCTACTCGCGGCAGTCGAGACCCCACTATGGGAGATCGCCGCGCCTCCGCTTCGGCCCCCTCCACTGAATGCGCTCCTCGGAGCTACCGAACTGCGGGAGACGGTCCGCGCGGGTACGGGCATAGAGCGCGGTGCAGCCAGGGATCGAGGCGAATTGGCAGGTAGCGCAGACAATTTGGGCGCGGCAAGCAGCGCCGGCCCGCGGCTCTGTAAAGTCACTGGAATCGAGCTTGCACCGCGATTTTCGGGAGGCGTCGAACGCCCGGTCGGCGTTACGAACCCTGGTGCAGGCGCTGACACAATCTGGGCGCTGGCGGCTTGAGTCTGAGTAATCGGCATCACTTGGGCTGCCTTGATCGAGGCGGCGGGACCGCTGCCAGCGGCAAGAATAACTACACGCGAAGGCTCTATGTTCGACTTCGAAGGCTTAAGGGGCTTTAGCGGCACCGCGGGAGTCGGCGTCCAGCCAAGTTGATTATTGGTGCGCACCCATGTGGCGGTTGCAGGCTGCCAGGAAAGCGCGCCCTGCGGAACCCATACCCAGCCAACTCCAGGCGCATTCAACCATGAGCCAAAATGATAGGGCAACCAGCCCCAGGGCTCCTCGCTCACCCAATTCCATCCCGTATTGCCCATGAACATCCACTGGCCGGCGACAAACGGCGTCCAGTTGAGCCCGGCACCGTACGGTTGCCACCCATAACCGAAACCGGGGACAGCCCCCCAGGTGCCAAAAAAGTCGAGGTCGGCGAAGCCGGTGGTGTAACGCCCGCTCTGCAAGCCGCCGTCACTTTGAGCACCGGACAAAGCCTGATCCCGTTGCGAAACCCACTTGTCAAAATCGTCGCGCGCTGGACTCTGAACGATCTCGGGCGAGCTGAGGTCCGCGTTTTCGTGAAGGGTGTGTCCACTGCCAAGCGACACTTGCCGCGCTCCAGACTCGACATTAATTTTCCCGTGAAAAACCGTCACCCAGCCGTCGTTCGGAGAGGCGTCTACGCGGAACTCGGCGTTGTGAGGCACCGCCAATTGCATCCCGGAAGCCGCGATGGAGAGCTCATCGTTCCGTGAAAGATGCGCGGTAACGACCGCAGTGCCGGCGGAGAGATTGATCTTAGTTATTCGGTGGCTATCCAGTAGGGACAAGTCGGCGAATTCAAGCGAGGAGTTGTTCGCAAGCCGAATCGCCAAACCTTGTTCGAACTCCACTTCGGCGTAACCGTTGGTGGTCTGCAAACGAAATCCCTGCTGGATCGGCAGATTCAGCTTGGCATCTTCCCAATCGGCTCCAGGGCGCTGATATTGCACGTCGCCCTCGACAAAGCTAAGCCGCACAATGCGGACGTGACTGTAATCCTGGGCATTTGCGGTTAGTCCGCAAATCAGGCAGGAGAGCGCAAGCGCCGTAACCGAAATCACAACGAAGCGAAAAGTTTTCATGGGACCCTCCGTACTGCCCATCGCCCGCAGAACGCATCACCGACCAGTGGTTACGCAAGTATAACGCTTTATCAGCCGCTAACCTCACGGAATCGAGGACGGCGGGTTTGCATCCAAGTCGTACGTCATGTCGCCGAGCTGCAACCGCGAACTACTCTGCCACACCGGAACCTGTTGTGAGGCCGACGAGTTAATCGCATAACCCCCGAAATGGCCTGCCAAGGCGACCACCAGGTAATAGTGCACGTTGCTGGTCTCCCCATCAAAGTAACGCAGGAAGGGGTCTAAATATTCCCAATCAAAGATTCTTTCTACAAAAGTCACCTTGCTGCCGTCCGCCGACCAGACAAGAGGCAATATAAAGGTATGGATATGGCTGTATGACTCCTTTGCACGGTCGCAACCCGCGGGGTAGACAGCAGTCCCGTTCAGGAAGAGACAGGAGTTTGCGCCGGCAGGCGTGCCAAACTTAACGTCCAATTTCACATCGGCTAGTGTCTGGTGGTCTGGCGACCACTGGAACCAGGAACCCGGATATTCGACCGCACTTCCCGTCTGAATATCGAACAACACGTAGTTTTTAACCTGCGGGTCGGTTTGGCAGACGAATCCGACACGACGATCGTCCAACCACTCGAGCGTCCCCGGCGTGCAACTCGGCTTTACTTGTGCGGAAAACTGGGCAATCGGCTTGCCGGCGGAGTCCAGCAGCGTAAGGCGCAGAACGCGAGCTTCTTCCCCATCTCTGCAGGCGATAAAAGCAGAATGGAGACGGTCAGGAGATGTGACAGAAGACTGCTGGCCGCAAGCTGCCGTCCAGCTCGAAAGCCCGGGACGGTCGAACTGTTTTGTCCCCATCCGGCTTGGCTCCATCTGGCTCAGCAAGCCAAAGATGGCGAAAAACATCGAGGCGCACAGGTAAGAGGGCCCAAACATCGTTCACCATTAAGATGCAATCCATCGATTCGGGGCAGCATCCGGCAATTTCTGTTGACTAAAATTTGACAAACAGCCTTCAGGAGAGAAAGCGCCGGGCGAGTGGTTTTATTTCGTCACGACGTAAGGGCCGCCGTTGGTGAAGAGCACAACGAGATTCATCACTACAAGCATGAGGTCGTAGTGCCAGCCATAGGTTTTCTCACCCCAAAATCCCGTGTGCCAGACAAAGATTTTCTCGTAAATCGATCCCATCATTACGAGGATGAGTCCCAATGCGGCAAGCTGCGGCCAAATCCCGAGAACGACGGCAGCGCCTCCCAGAATTTCGGCAGTCCCGAGAAAAATCGTGAAGTTCCTGCTCTGGCCGATACTCTGGGAGCGCTGTTCGGGGTTTCGCAGATCCTCCCAGCCGCTATCCACGAAAATAATTCCTATCATCAATCGCAGGAGAAGGAGTCCTAGTGGTGCGAACCGAGTAAGGCTTTGAAAGATCATATGTGTGAATACGCGCCACTCGAGGCTTTGTTGGATCCTGCAAATATTGCCACAGTCCAGATATTTCGGCGAATCTCTGGAATCTGGTACACGCAGATATATTTATGTTTATGGCCACCTTTCAGCCCCGGCTCGACCTTCGATCCCTCACCGAAATTTTAGGTATGCAACAATTGAATCGTATTTCGCGTTTTGCCCGAGGCAAAGATGCCGAGTGCCAATGAGATCCAGGAACTGCTGAAGTTGAAGCCTCTTCCCGTCGAAGGCGGATACTTTGCAGAGACGTACCGCTCGAAATTCACACTAAGCCAGCGGTCTCTTCCTGCCGGCTATTCCGGAGAACGCCCACTTTCGACCGCGATCTATTACATGCTGACGCCGGATACGTTCTCCGCCATGCACCAGCTCAAGGGCGACGAGGTCTATCACTTTTACCTGGGCGACCCCGCGGAAATGCTAATCCTTAAGCCGGACAGCACGGGCGAAACTCTCCTCATGGGTCAGGACATCGTTTCGGGGATGCGCCTGCAACACCTCGTGCCGGGCGGTGCCTGGCAGGGTTCCCGCCTGCGTCCAGGGGGAAAGTTTGCGGTCCTGGGCACAACGATGGCGCCCGGCTTTGATCCTGCCGATTTCGAATTAGGCTCGCGCGGCGAACTGACCGCTCGATATCCTGCTTACGCAAAACTCATTGCCGTCCTCACCCGCGGCTAGCCGCAACTAACCTTTAACGTCTCTTCCTTTGGTTTCCCAGTGATGATACGTTCCAGCAAAGGAGCGTCGCTCTGCGATGGCATCGATGCACGAGAGTTTCGCATTTGCGGATCTTCGGGAAATATTCGCGAAAGCGAACGAAGAAAAATCCGGAGATCAACTGGCCGGCATCGCCGCTCGATCCGAACGCGAACGAGTGGCGGCGAAACGCCGCCTTGCCGACCTCTCGCTCGAAGAGATTCTTCGCCAGCCATTGATTGATCCCGATGAAGACGATGTCAGCCGCTTGATCCTCGATACTCACGACGCCGACGGCTTTACGGCGATCAAATCAATGACCGTGGGCGCGTTCCGGGAGCACATTCTTGATGACGCAACCGGTGAAGCAGAGCTGAAGCAGATCCAGCGCGCAATCATTCCTGAGATTGCCGCTGCTGTCGCCAAGATCATGAGCAATAAGGATCTGATCCTGGCCGCAGCGAAGATTCGAAATGTCACGCGCTGCAGGAATACGATGGGCGAGCGCGGCGTGCTGGGCATTCGAATCCAGCCGAACCATCCCGTCGACGATATTGGCGGAATCCTGCTGGCGACCTTCGAAGGGCTCCTCTACGGCTGCGGCGATGCGGTGATCGGAGTAAATCCCGCGACCGATTCCGTGGAAACAGTTTCCGCAATTTTGCGCGCACTCGAACGCCTGGTGGACGCATATCACGTTCCGACGCAGATCTGCTGCCTCGCGCATGTGACGACGCAATTGGCCGCCCTCGAGCGCGGCGCGCCGGTCGATCTGCTATTTCAATCCGTCGCTGGGACCGAAGGCGCGAACCGAAGCTTCGGCATCACGCTTGCGATGCTGGCAGAGGGACGCGAACGCGTTCTCGAACATCACCGCCGGCGCAATGTGCCATGGACCGGCCAAAACGTGATGTACTTCGAAACCGGCCAAGGCAGCGCGCTTTCCGCCGAGGCTCATCGCGGCGTGGACCAGGTGACCCTGGAAGCGCGGGCGTATGGCGTCGCGCGAGCCTTCAATCCATTTCTGGTAAACAGCGTGGTCGGCTTCATCGGACCGGAATATCTCTACGACGAACGGCAGATCATCCGTGCAGGCTTGGAAGACCATTTCATGGGCAAGCTGCTGGGCTTGCCGATGGGCTGCGACGTTTGCTACACCAACCACGCAGCAGCAGACCAAAATTCCGCCGACAATCTTCTGGTGCTGCTGGCGGCCGCCGGATGCAACTACTTTATGGGAGTCCCCTGCTCGGATGATGTGATGCTGAATTATCAATCGACCAGCTATCACGACGCGCTGGCCGTTCGCAGAATTTTCAACCTGCGGCCCTCGCCTGAATTCCTGGAGTGGCTACGCGAAACGAGAATCTACCGGGACGGCCAACCCGCGCAGCTCGATGGCTCCGCAAGACGACAGCTTCTGCGCGGATTCGAATCATCGCTCGAAGGAATTGCCTGATGGCTGGAGAGAGGGAGGACGAGCTTGCTGCGGCAAACTGGCCCGAAATCGTGCGACGAATTCGGGCGCGAACACCCGCGCGGCTTTTGGTTGGACGCGCGGGCGCTGCTTATCCCACTAGCACACAGCTCGAGCTGCGCGAAGCACATGCGGCTGCGCGGGACGCGGTTCGCGCGGAGATGGACGCGCTCGCGGTTTTCGGCGCAAGCTTTCTGGAGCAGTGGAAATTATTCGAAGTCTCGACACAGGCCGGGAGCAAAAGCGAATTTCTTCTTCGGCCTGATTTAGGCCGACATTTCACCGAATCGGCGCGCACCGAAATCCTGAGTCCATGTTCGAAGGGCAACGACCTTCAAATCACGATCGGCGACGGACTCTCGGTTCCGGCGGTGGCGGCGCAGGTTCCTCCACTCATCCCTCTTCTTTGTCAGTCCGCGCTCAAGCGCGGATGGACCGTGGGCCAAACGTTCGTAATTCGGTACTGCCGCGTGGGGATCCTGAATGAAATCGGCGAGTTGCTCACTGCAAAGGTTGTTGTTCTCCTGATCGGAGAGCGACCGGGACTTGCGACAGCAGATAGCCTCTCCGCGTATATGGCTTACCGTCCGGACTCAACTCACACGGATGCCAACCGAAATCTCGTCTCAAATATTCATGCGCGAGGTTTGGGCCCTGAGGATGCGGCGGACCGAATCCTGCGCCTTGCGGAGCAAATGATTACGGCGCGAACAAGCGGCTGCACCCTAAGAATCGACTCGAATGTACCGCGCACAATCATCGGCGGGATCTAACCAACGATAGCCGTCAAGTGAAGAACCCTCTCGCCCAAATCTCGATTCCCTTCGACCGCAATCTGTGCGCGGGCGGAGTCGCGATCGATTCCTTTGGTGAAAATACGCCAAGCCAGCTCCTGTGGTATCGTCACGCGGGATGCGAACTTGGCATCAGACGGCTTCACGAAGCCCCAACCCGAGGGCCCTTTGCGCAGAAACCATCGCCCTCCGCATTCGCCGGAAATTTCCAGCACGAGCAAAGTTCCCTCGGGCGCATCGACATCGCGATAAAGATACGGCAAGCCTCGAACGAAGCAATCGAGAACGGGATGATACAGCTCCGGCGTCATAATGCCGGGCCGATTTGTCGCCAGTCGAATTTGCTGCTGATGATGCCAGCGTTCCGTGAATTCGCGAGCCGTGTCAAACCAATTCAGAGATTTCTCTTCCCCCGCCCAACTGACCGCGAATGCCGCTGGGGCAAACGGGTCCAGCGATTCATGAAAACATGCGCTCTGCTCGCAGGCCTCTTTCATCATGTCGATCAGGACCTTTGGACTCAGGCGCCGATAAACGGTGACTCCTTCGCGATTCAGGCGATTGATGAACGCGATCAGATCTTGAGGCGAACGTATGTTTCACCTCGACGTACCAGGAATCGCGGACGATGGAGAGTTTGCGGAGAGCGGTATCCAACAGGTGCGCTGCTACGTCGCGAACCTTCCATAAGGGGGCGACCGTCTGCAGATCCCATTCGCCCGGCGTGAGCGAACGCAAGAGATCGATCAGTTTGTCGTCTACTCTGCGCATCAGGTGAGCGCAGAGGATCGGATCGGAAGCGCTGGATTCGTTTTGCATAACCGGTCGCGCTAGATTGTCATCGAGCGCCAGGGACGCCGCTTGAATCTGTCGGAGCCCGCGCGTCGCGTCAAATCGTCCGCGTTGATCTGAGCCTGACGCCTCACCGCCGCTTCATTCACGCTTGTGACCACGCCATCGCGCATAACAAATCGCCCGTCAATGATCACGGTTGAGACCTCGTGCCCGAGCGCGGAATAGACAATCGCCGAAACGGGATTGTGGATAGGGGTCATGAAAGCATTTTCATAATCGATGACGATCAAATCGGCCTTCTTACCGATTTCGATCGAGCCGATTTGCGCTTCCAAGCCCACGGCGCGAGCGCCATCGATCGTCGCCATCTCCATAACTTTTTCGGCCGTCATAATCGTGGCGTCCTGGTGAAAACCCTTCTGCATCAGCGCCGCGAATTTCATCGCCTGGAAGAGGCTGTGATTGTTGCTGCTGGCTGGTCCGTCGGACGCAAGGCCCACGGTCACTCCGGCAAGCAACATTTCCGGAATCGGCGGACAGCCCGAGGCCAAGTAAAGATTGCTGCATGGATTATGCGACACCTTTGTCTTGTGGTGCAGAAGGATCCGGATATCGTGGGATTTGCAATGCACACAGTGCACAGCGATAACATCGGGGCCGAGAAAACCAATGTCGCTGAGAAATTCACTGTCAGTCCGCCCGTAAAGTGACGCGGCAACCTCGAGTTCAAAAGTCGTCTCCGAGAGGTGGGTCGTGATCAATGCGTGCGTCTCATTGGCCAGCTCTCGCGTCAAGCGAAAGCCTTTTTCATCGACGGACCAGATCATGCACGGCGCCAAGCCCACCTGCACGCGTCCGCCTGGTTTGTTGTAACGGCGTATTTGCTCCCGCGCGTCACCAATGGCATGCTCGGGCTCTTCGATGAGCTCGCGAGGAACACCGTATTGCTCACCGTTCGACAGGAAGCCCCGGCATACGAAGCCGCGCATCCCGGTTTCTTCGAAAGCTTCCACAACCACCTTGGTGAGGCCAGGACGAGGGTGGGCGTACATGAAATCGACAACCGTGGTCACTCCCGAGCGGATCGATTCCACGCACCCATGCAACGCCGCGACGTGCGCGTCTTCGGCCGTGAGATGAACGGCGCTCGGACCGGTCATGCACGTGAACCACTTCTTAAGAACCATGTCGTCGCCCAAGCCCTTGAGCAGCGTCTGAAACAGATGCGTGTGCGTGTTGACCATGCCGGGCATCACGATGCGTCCCTTGCAATCGATCACCTCGGCTTCCGGAAAGCGGTGCTTCAATGCTTCGCGCGTCCCTACGGCAGCAATGCGGTCTTGTTCGACGCAGACGCTGGCACCTTCCAAGACCTCGCGGCGCTCGTTCATGGTAATCAGCCAGGCATCGGCCAGAATGAAGGTCATCGCAAATTCCCAAACCTTTCCGCGTGAAACAGACGCGCAGAGGCCGCTACATCAATCGAGAGGCGTTCGCCGCCGCTAAGTTACCATGCAGGGCCTAATTCGCTCGCCATGTAGAACAACGCAGCGGACCTGCGGAGCTTCGTGCAGAGTAGCAGCACCAGGAAATTCAATTCGCTCTAGCAAATGGTTATGTAAGACGAGAAACGGACTCAGCAAACAGTCTGTTCCCGTTTCAAAGCGGAGAGTCTCAGGTCATTTCCGGCGGGCGTACGGCGGCGTTCGCTGGGAACGCCGCCGCTCGCGCTTAAAGCCAAGTTTAGAATGTGAAAGCCAGCGACATTTGAATCTGCCGCGGGCTGCCGATGGTATGGACCGTCTGTCCTAGACCGGTCGGGCATTGATAGAAAAAGCCAGCGACGAACGGACTTCCGCCGTTGGCCGCACATTGCGAAGCCGAGGGGACCGGATTCGGCGTGGACGCCGGGGAAGGAAAGGCGTTGAA
>Ga0210401_10004087_pt1 | contig 15316 bp, 13 predicted proteins | sample IncBWH32MmetaG_FD_150866 | JGI IMG/M metagenome (GOLD analysis project Ga0210401, IMG submission 150866) | Forest soil microbial communities from Barre Woods Harvard Forest LTER site, Petersham, Massachusetts, United States - Inc-BW-H-32-M | ecosystem: Environmental > Terrestrial > Soil >... | reverse complement strand
ATCTCATATGCCTTCTTCAGGTTTTCCGCCGAAAGGCTGGGTTGACTCATGTTGGCGTACGACAATCCCAGGCTTGCGTAGGCCATGGCGAAATTGGGGTCCAACTCGATGGCGCGCTTGAAAAAGGGTATCGCCTCGGCATCGCCCTTCGTGCGCAGGGTGGTTACGCCCATGCTGAAGGTCTTCAGCGCCTCCAGCGACGTCGTCGTCGCCTCGATTGGAACGTTGAACTGCTGTACCGAGGCTAGCGACTCCCCTAGCTTGGTCCGAAGGCTGGAAGCCGCGCTACCCAAGGCCTTCACCACGTCTTCTTTGCTCGATGCTTGAGCCTGTTCCTTGGCCAGCGTATCTCCGGTGCCGCAAGCCACCGCCTCCAGGCCCACCACGTACTGACTGCCAAGGTTCGAAACCGACCCGGCCAAAATGGCCTTGCTTCCCGTACGCACGCACAGTTCCTTGGCTACCTCCTGCGTGATGCGGTCACTCGGCGGACGGCCCATCAGGCGCAGCGTTTCCCCTACTTTGCGGTCCGACAGAATGTTAAGAAACGGCGACTGCTCCAAATCAACCGCCAGCGCCTGCTTCAGAGTGCCGTCAAATACCGGATCGTTGGTGGTGTTGGTAAAGTCCGCCAGCACAATCGTGTCTTTTTCCGTGAGCGGTGCTTTCGTCGCTGATATCGCCGTATGCGATCGCCAGTAGAGACCCCCAGCAATCAATGCGGCTACGATTGCAAGCCCCGCGGCCCACGCCAACTTGCGCAGCCCACTCTTGCTAGCTGGCACGGCTTGCGTGGGGGCGGCCGCCACCGCCTGTCCTGTCGAGCGATGCTCGACCTGCCCCGAGCTTCGCTCCGCCGTGCGAAGCAGTACATCTGCGCTTACATGGTCCGTGCCCGACCGCGTTCCCGTGTCCCGCTTCAATCGCTGCAACTCCGCCCGCATGTCTGACGCATGCTGATACCGAAGTTCCCGGTCCTTCTCCATCGCCCGGTTGATGATGTCTTCGAGCTTCGGCGGAAGGTCAGGATTCAACCGGATCGCAGGAATCGGAGAGCGCTCGATAATCGCGTGCGAAACCATCGCCGAAGTCTCGCCCCGAAACGGCAACGTCCCCGTGGCCATCTCGTAAAGCACAATTCCGAACGAGAACAAATCCGTCCGCGCATCCAGTTCCTTGCCGCGTACCTGCTCCGGCGACATATACGCCACCGTCCCCAGCGCGGTTCCCGGACTGGTCAAGTGCTGCTCATCGACGGATCGTGTCTGTCCATCCATTGCTTTGGCGTCGCTCGAATTCGCGGCAACCAGCACCTTGGCCAGACCGAAATCCAGAACCTTGGCGTGCCCGCGATCTGTAACAAAGATGTTCGCTGGTTTGATGTCGCGATGAACGATGCCCTTCGAGTGCGCTGCATCCAGCGCATCGGCAATCTCGGTAGCCAAGGACAGAATCAACTCCGTTTCCAGCGGACGCCCCGCAATCCGATGCTTCAGCGTCACTCCGTCCAGAAACTCCATGGCAATAAACGCATCGCCATGCTGATCGTCAATTTCGTAAATTGTGCAAATGTTGGGATGGTTCAGTGCAGACGCGGCCTGCGCTTCCCGTTGAAACCGCGCCAGCGCCTGCGCATCTTTGGAGATCTCATCCGGCAGGAACTTCAAGGCCACAAAACGGTGCAGCTTTACGTCCTCGGCTTTATAAACGACACCCATACCGCCGCCGCCCAGCTTCTCCACAATGCGGTAGTGCGATATGGTTTCGCCGATCATTCTCTGTCGATCAGTAAGGAAGGCCCACGCAGTGCGCGACCATATTAGGAAACCAAACCAAGCAAGTCAATGCAACCTGCCCAGATGCTCTGCTCAGTGCTGGTTTAGTACCTCTTCTCAAATCTCTGCAACTCCCCCTCCAGTTTCCACTGCACCGTCGCCCGCTCACTGCCATCCAGAAACTTCTGACACCCCGCCGAAATCTTTCCGCCCAACGAACCCCCGCACGCCCCCACCGCGCGAAAACTCTTCGCATCACTCCACAAACTAGCTCCCGGCAGAAAACTATGTTCCAACGAATTCCGTGCCATGCGCTTCAAATCTTTGTAAGAGATCCCATACTCCTGCGCCGCCCGCAGGTACTCGTGTGTCATATCGGACCGCGCGACCCCTTCATCATCGGTCGCCAGCGCCACCGGCACTCCATATTTCATATACACCGGCAACGGATGCCCATCGCCCGTGACTCCCAGAATCACGTCATTCGACGTCAAACAAACCTCCACCAGCACGTTGCGCTCCTCCATCTCCCGCATCAATCCCACCGGATCGCGCTCGTTCATCACATCTACTCCATGCCCAATGCGCTCCGCATGCCCGCGCTCCACCGAATCCCGCACATGAAATGTCACTCCTTCCGGCGGCACAAGTCCCAATGCCAGCTCACCGGCATGCAAGCTGATATGTACCTTGGGATAAATCTCATGCAGATAATTGAGCATCTTCATGTGCAACTCGAAATCGTGCATGGGGACGTACCAGTCTTCCGGCATCACCAGGTTCAGCCCCACAAAGCGTGGATCTGTCGAGGCCAACTCAAATCCTAGCAAGATCTGCGCAAACACCTGCTCCCGCGCCAGTCCCCGCAGCACTTGATACAGATAACGCACCGTGATCTCACACCCCGGCTCTGCCTGTGGCGTGCCGCATTTGAGCCGGGAGCGCGTCTTGCCTTCGTCCTCAGTGAGCTTTTTGCTGGTTGCGGCAGCAATGTCCTGCAATCCTCCCGCCAGCAACTTCTGCCGCAGCTTCGGCAACTCCTCATCCCATCCGATCTTCTCTCCCAACTGTGCCGCCTGCGCTCCATCTGCCGTATGCATCAATTCGAGAAATTGCAGATGATCGGCTGCCGCCTGCGACGACGCTTCCGCAATCATGTCCGCGGTGTGGTTGTGCGACGCCAAGCCGAATTTGTCGAAAGTCGCAAAAAAATGGTCGTGCCCCGATTCTTCGCCCGGACTCCAGTTCCGCATCGACCATCCATCCACCATCGTGTTGTACAGGATGTGATCGCCATAGGCGCAACTGACCGCCGGCTTGCTGGTGAACTTGTCGCACGACGCGTCGCAAGGCGGGGCGATCAGCACCGCCGTAGTGCGGTCCACGCACAATCCATCTTCCACCGCAAAATCAATCCAGCTCTCGGCGTAAATGCTGCCACTCAAATGGTTGTGCAGATCGCCGCCCTTGGGCATCTCCCGCAGAAACGCCAGCGTCAGCAGCGGCTGGTTCCTCACTGATCGCAGATAGGCCGCCGTCCGCTCTTCCGGTGTCTTCCTCGACTGTGCCGCCGCGGACGCCGTCAGCAAAGCAAGAATCACAATCCAGCGGACTATTCGCTGCACCAAGTCCTCCTCAACTATTTGAACTCGGAATTGTAACCCTTCCACCCAGCCCCTGGTTCTATGCCGGTCAAATCCCTCGCCTGTACGCATTTCCGCAAGATTTCAACAACCAGCCTGTTGGACCCTCCACGTCATCTCTAACTCGCTTCTTCTCTCGCCATCTCTGTCAAGTCCACTTTCGTAGGCATTCCCCGCCCCTCTCTGCACAAACTTCGCTGCACCCCCCTGTGAACCGCCTGCACTCCACTGAAATCGAAGCACATGTAGGCCCGCATTTTCTATTGACTGCAAGAATAGAAGGAGTAAAACAGACTCGTTCTTTGACAACTTCTAAAGTTTTTCCGGTTGGTGCGGCGTCCGGGGCTCGAGCCAGGTCACTCTCTGCATCGCAAGGTGACGGAGAGAAGGCAGGTAAGGGTCTATAGCAAAGCGCTGGTCGAGGAGAACAGGAAGATCTGTCGAAGGCAAGATAGAGTCCCGAGGCGTTGGGTTGATTTGTCCAGTTGGCGGTAAGCCCGGAGCCCGAGCTAATGATCGCGCATCGCAACCCGCAAGGGATGCCGTGAGAGCAGGTCAGGCAAGGGTCTAAAGCGAGCTACTGGCTGAGAGGAATGATCCCAACACCACCTCGGGACTCTTAATTTATGCTCGTCATCCTGAGCGTAGTGAAAACGATTCGCCTAGCGAATCATTTTCACGAAGTCGAAGGACCCCTACTTTTCTCCTGACTACGGTTCCCCAACCGCCGCGAATCTTTCTTTGGGCACCAGCCGTGCCCGGTAAATCGTAGCCGGCGCCAGCTCCCCCACCGCATCCACATTGATCTGATAGTTGCCGGGTGCCAAATTCTCTCCGAACGGAATTTCCATCTGCGCCGTGCCCTTCTTCAACGGAAAGTGTTGATACCCCAGTGCCGTGGCCCGTCCGTTCTCATCGACCGCCACCGCAATCACCGTCAAATCAAAATCCTTATCCGTCTGGTTGGAAACCAGAACCGATCCCTCCGCCCGCCGCCCATTCACTGTGGGATACTTTCCCCACTGCAAGAACATCGGCGTCACCACCGTCAAGGTTAACTTTTGTGCCCGCTCGTAGGCCGGCTTGCCGCTGTCTTTCACCACGACGGTGAAACTGAACTCTCCCGCCTGGCTGGGGACTCCGATGAGCACGCCCTCTGAGTGCAAGCTCACCCCCGGTGGCAACTCGCCCTCTCTAATCTCCCATTTCAGGGGCAGAATTCCACCTTTTGCCGTCAACTCGGTTTCGTACTTTTGTCCAACATACGCCCTGGGGAGATTCGGAGTTTGAACCACCAGCGGCTCTCCAATGGCTCCGCCCTGCTGCGCCACGCACACGCCGCACAACGCAAGCACCAGCCAGATCCACAATGTCGTCCTGAGCGCAGCAAGCCGATTCGCTCCGCGAATCGGTTTGCGGAGTCGAAGGATCGCTACCGTCTTCATGATCGTCGGCCGGTTCACCTTACCCCGCTCCCCAAAAACTCATCCACCGCCTTGATGAACATTCCCGTCTGGTCCACGAACGTCATATGCCCCGAATTCGGCAGCACTACCATCTTCGATCCCGCAATCTTTTCATGCATCGCCTGCGACAACGCCGGTTCACACTCATCATGCTCGCCCACCACCATCAGTGTCGGCACTTTGATGTTCCCCAGCCGGTCCGTGTACTCCACCGACTTCAGATTTCCATCAATGATGAACTCCCCATGCTCGCCCCACATCTCACGATACAAATCCCACGCCGCCCCCAGAGCCGTCGGATCGTAATTCGGGTCCGGCCGGTTGTGATACACATACGGAAAATATCCCTCGCCCCACGCCGCAATCATGTACTCGTTGCTGTAACGGTTCTTCTCGTAAGGCTTGCCCTGTCCAAACAGTCCCTGCGCCTCCAGCCGGTCGATTCGCTCCCGCAGTTCCGGCGCCATGTTCCGCTTCATACGCACGAAAACTTCATTCAATGCCGCCGAACTCGACCACGTACTCGCCAGAATCAGATGACTCAGATTGCGCTGATACTTCAGCGCGTAAGCCTGCGCCAGCGCTCCTCCATAAGAATGACCAAGCAGGCTAATCTTGCCCAAGCCCAGCCCCTGCCTCACTCCTTCGACGTCCTCCACCATGTTTTCGATGGTGTAGGCCGACCGATCTTCCAGCTTCTGCGATTTCCCCGACCCGCGCTCATCAATAAAGATGACTTTATGATGACGCGCCAGCGGCAGCAGATACGGCAGGAAATAATCGTGCGACGATCCCGGGCCGCCATGCAAAATCAAAAGCGGCTCCCCACGCCCCATCATCGTGTAATAAATCATGACCCCGTTAGCGTCCACGAATCCGTCCTGCACCGGGTAAACGTGATCGGTTTGAGCCACCGAACAAACCGCAGCCACAACCAGCACCAATGACAAAAAGAGAATTTTCATGGTCCCGCCATCCTAGCCTGTCGACGCGGCGCCGTCCACGGCCGCTTCGTTCAAGCGGACGCTTCCTTGAGAAGTCGATCGGTCGAGACACACGCCGTTGCGCACTACCATCGTCTTGACAATAGTCGTTAAAACGACTACTATTAAAGAGTGACGGGAACACGCAAGCCTGGCAGAGATGGTCGGCGCATCGGCAGTCCTGAAGAGGCGACATTCCTGGACCTGATGCGTACCGCCGATATACTGTCCCGGGGGCTGGTGGGAGTGCTCAAGCGCGAAGACCTCTCCTCTACGCAGTACAATGTGCTTCGAATCCTGCGCGGCGCGCCCGAGGGACTCCCGTGCGGAGAAGTTGCCAACCGAATGATTACCCGGGACCCCGACGTCACTCGCCTGCTCGATCGACTGGAAAAGCGCGGATTGATTTCGCGCTGCCGTGAAACCAAGGACCGGAGAACGGTGATGGCCCGGATCTCCCCGGAAGGACTCAAGCTCCTGGGCCGACTGGATGAACCGGTGCAGGCCGCCCATCGCCATCTGCTGGGCCATCTTGGGGCAGAGCGGCTGCGTGCCTTGGCGGAGCTTCTGCGGATTTCGCGCAGCCAAGTCGCTTAATTTATTGGCTTTAATAGTTGTTGCAACGATTGTTGGTGTAACGCATCAAATAGACAGAAAGGAGCTTTACCATGAGCGCACTCGCAATTCCGCAAACCGCGACCAGTACCTGGAACATCGATCCGGTCCACACCGCCGCCGAGTTCAAAGTGAAACACATGATGGTTTCGAATGTGAAGGGACATTTCACCGGCGTCAAAGGCGTCCTGACATTGGACGAAACTGAGTTGACTAACTCGCGCGTCGAGGCGTCGATCGACGCGGCTTCCATCAACACGCGCGACCCGCAACGTGACACCCATCTCAAGAGCGCCGATTTTTTCGACGTGGAAAAGTTCCCGACGCTGACCTTCAAGTCGACGCGCATAACCCGCGTGAACGACGGAGAGTTGGCTGTGGCCGGCGATCTGACGATTCATGGTGTCACCCGCAACGTGGCGTTTACCGTGGAAGGCCCGACGCCGCCCGCCAAAGATCCTTGGGGAAATACACGGATTGGTCTGTCGGCAGTTACTAAGATCAGCCGCAAAGACTTTGGCCTGACGTGGAATGCCGCGCTCGAGACCGGCGGGATTCTCGTTGGCGATGAAGTCACCATCACGCTCGATGTCCAGTTCGTGAAAGCATAAATGAGCTGCCACGCAACCCGGAAACGGCGGCGTGGCGCAGAGAAGAGGAAGTTATGTCACTCCGACCAGTGAAACAGATTATTCAGACGCAACCGACGATCGAAGGCGCGGGCGTGAAGCTGCAACGCGCCTTTGGTTTCGGCAAGACCAAAGAGTTTGATCCATTTCTCCTGCTGGATGATTTCCGCAATGACAATCCGGCGGATTATGTGGCGGGATTTCCCTGGCATCCGCACCGCGGGATCGAGACCATCACCTACGTGCTTGCCGGCTCCGTCGAGCATGGCGACAGTCTGGGCAACAAGGGGAAAATGACCGCAGGCGATGTGCAATGGATGACCGCCGGCAGCGGCATCATGCACCAGGAGATGCCCAAGGGTGACAAGCACGGCCGCATGCACGGGTTCCAGCTGTGGGCGAACTTGCCGGCGTCGCTGAAGATGACCGATCCGCGCTACCAGGATATTCCGGCAGCCGCGATACCAGAGGTCACTGACGACGACGGAACTAAGGTGCGGGTGGTGTGCGGCGAATTTTGGGGCAAGAAGGGGCCGGTCGAAGGCGTAGCCGCTAATCCCAATTACCTGGACGTCTCGGTTCCGCCCGGCCAGCGCAAGCGGCTTAAAGTTGAGACCAACGCCAATGCTTTCGCCTACGTATTTGCGGGATCGGGCACATTCCGCGATGCGTCGGATCCGCGCGCGGTGCTGACCGAGCAGGCAGCCGACCCCAACGCCGCGGCCAAGTACGACGTCAGCAATCATTCCCTGGTGCTGTTTGACCGTGGTGATGAGATCGTGGTGCGGGCGGGCGATCAAGGCATCCGTTTCCTGTTAGTGTCGGGCAAGCCGATCGAAGAGCCGGTGGCGTGGTACGGCCCGATCGTAATGAACACGCAGGAACAGCTGCGGCAAGCGGTTGCCGAGCTACAGAACGGCAGCTTCATCAAGCACCGCTAAACCGCTCGGAAGATTGGGCACCAGGGGCCGTACACGCCCAGGCGTGTACGGCCCGTTCGCTGTAAGTTACTGTGTTTGATGGAGTTCGTGCGGTGCCTGGGCAAAACTAAAGATTCTGGCGCCTGCCCTATTCCCTTGACAGGGTGGGTTGGGGGAAGAAAGAATCATGATAGCTCCGTGTGACTGAAGGTTACTCTCAACCCGCCAAGCGGAGCGACGGCGGAGAGTCCTGACATGACAAACACAGGCACATCCGCCCAGCCAGCCCCAATGGCGACCGCGCTGGTGATTTCCGATGATCCGGCGACCATCCTGCAACTGACGGAGAGCATGCAGCAGTTTGCGATCTCGGCTGAGGTTTGCCAGGACGCTGGCTTCGCCTTGCAGTCGCTTAACCGGCGGCATTACGAAGCCGTGGTGGTTGACCTGAAGATGTACCAGTCGAAGGAAATCATGGAGCGGGTACGACTTTCTCCTTCCAACCAGACCGCCACGACTTTCGCCATCACCGACGGTCCCGCGTCGGTGTCAGGCTTCAGTACGGGCGCGAATTTTGTGCTGGAAAGGCCGCTTTCCCAGGAGACACTGAGCCGTAGTTTGAGGGCGGCGTATGGCATCATCATGCGGGAACGCCGCCGCTACTTCCGTTGCCCGCTGACCACTCCGGTAGCCGTGCGCAATCAGGAAGGCCAGGAAATTCAATGCGAGACCATCAATATCAGCGAGAGCGGAATCGCGATTCGCATTCCCGTGACAGTGAAAGCGGGCACGGAAGTGGCCGTGCGATTCAACCTGCCGGATAACCAGACGCGATTCGTGATCCAGTCGAAAATCTGCTGGAGTGACCCAACCGGCCGCACCGGCTTACAGTTCCTGAATCTGCCTCTGCCGCAGAAAACCGAACTGCAGGGCTGGCTCTCACGCCGTTTGGAAGAAGTCCTTCCCGAAGCCGTAGCCAGCAAGTTTCAGAAGAACGCCGAATCCTGACCCCGAATCGCATCCCCTGACGACATTCAGGAACCTGCTACCTATTTCCTGGTAAACCCGTCCAAATTCCCAAGTCTTACCCAGAATCGCAGCCCAACCAGAGGCTAAAACGCGATGATGACTCGACGAAAAGCGGTTCAGCTGCTGGGTTCAGCCTCGGCCGCAGCGTGGATCGCGGCGGCGCAGGGGGGTCTTGGCTTTTCGGTTGCCCCAAATGTCTTCGCCGCGAAGCGTGATTCCGCTCCCGAACTCGCTCCCGGAGCGCCTGGGTCGCCGGAGAGGTTGGCCCTGATTGAAGCGTTCAAAAAACGATCCGAAGGGCTGCAGGATAAGTTCGAAGCGCACAACTACAAAGGTGACTGGGTAATGCCCTATCGCTTGTTCCGGCCGGCGACGGGGAAGAAAGCGCCTCTGGTTTTGTATCTGCACGGAAGCGGGGGCTTGGGTGATGACAACCTGAAACAACTGGCCTTCGGCAATATTTTTGGCACCCGTGTCTGGCTGCTTCCCGAGAACCAGGAACGTTTTCCCTGTTACGTCGTCGCACCGCAGACCGACCGGGGATGGATTCGACATGACTTTTCTCAACAGCCGGCGAAAGAGCTCCCGGGCTTCGGCGACGGCGCACGATTGGCGCTCGAGATCGTTGATGCCTTGCGCCGGGAGTTCGCGATCGATGAGCGCCGCCTCTACATAGCCGGGAACTCGATGGGAGGCGCGGGAGTCTGGAATATGCTGGCGAATCGTCCCAATTTCTTTGCCGCGGCAGTGATCTGCTGTGCAGGCGCCTCGCCGGACGATGGCACGGGGTCCCTTGATACGCCTCTGTGGGATTTCCACGGGGGCGCTGACGAGGCCGCTCCAGTGTCTTCGTCGCGGGACCGCATCGCGGCAAGGCGGAAGGCAGGCGGACACCCTATCTATACCGAGTACCCTGGGGTCGATCACAATGGTGCAACGAGGTTGGCGTTCACGGAACCGGCGCTGGTGAAGTGGGTGTTCGACCAGCATCGTAGCTAAGTCTTTGTCTTTGGATCGTCAGAGGAGAGTTCCCCATGAAGCAAATGCGAAGTTTATTGCGGTTGGCACTGCTCGTTTCCACGTTGGCTGCCTGGGGACAAACCAAAACCAGCACCGCGCCTGAGTCGCAGCAACAGCCGAACGTAGCTACAACTGTGGACCGCGAGATCAGCACTGTCGAAAAGCAGATTGTGGACGCTGCCGAAGCCATGCCGCCGGACAAGTTCAACTTCTCTCCTGAAAGTCTGAATATTCCCGGCGACGATTACAAGGGTGTGCGCACATTCGCCATGCAGGTGAAGCATGTCGCCGCGTCCAACTATGCAATATGGTGGCGGCTGACCGGCGAAAAGTTCCCGGAAGACTTCAAGGGCGGAAACGGTCCGGAGAATTTGAAGACCAAGGCCGAGATCATGCAGTTTCTGAAGGATTCTTTTGCCCTCGGTCATCGGGCCGCGGCCACGTTGACTATCGAGAACATGTTGCAGACTGCCGAGGGCAGCAAATCAACCCGGCTGCGCTTGGCCGTATTTGGGGTGGAACACGCCTGTGACCACTACGGACAGATGGTGGAGTATTTGCGGATGAATGGCATTGTCCCACCTGCCAGCCGAAACTGACTCCGAAGAAATTGAGGAGCGCTACTCTGATGAAGCGAATGCGAATCTTCCTGCTGTCGGCGATTGCGTCAGCCGCCCTGGTGAGTGGCGCGAACAGCGCGTACTCGCAGCAGCCGCCGGCGGGTCAGGTGGTCGGCCTCAAGGCCTCCGATGGCATCATCCTGAAGGCAAACTACTTTGCCGCTGCAAGACCAGGCCCCGGCGTGTTGCTGCTGCATCAGTTCAACCGGACACGCAAGTCGTGGGATGATCTGGCCGCACAACTGGCGGCGGCTGGAATCAACACGCTTACGCTCGATATGCGAGGATTCGGCGAAAGCGGCGGCACACCTTATACCCAGCTGACGGGCGCGGAAAAGAAAAAGGTAGAGACGATGTGGCCTGGCGACATTGACGCAGCATTTCAATACCTGGTTTCGCAGGCCGGGGTCAATCGCCACGTTATCGGCGTAGGAGGAGCCGGATGGCTCGGCGTCGACAACGCCGTCCAGGCGGCGCGCCGGCATTCCGCCGAGGTGAAATCGCTGGCATTGCTTTCCGGAGAGACCCTCCAGGACGGCCTGCAATTCCTCCGGCAGGCGTCACAACTGCCCGAACTTTTCGTCGTGGCCGACGACGACGAATATCCTCCGACCCAGGACGCGATGAAGTTGCTCTATATCACCTCGTCCAACCCCGGCAAGAAGTTCATACATTATTCAGCGGCGCACGATGCGCCCTGGCGATGGTATGAAACTGCGGATGCCAGCAAGGTCCCCGCCAATGGCGGCCACGGAACCGACATGTTCAAACCTCATCCCGACCTGCCCGGCATCATTGTCGATTGGTTTGTGACCACGCTGATCAAGACTCCAGGGCACGCGCCCGCGGAAACCCTGGCATCTGCGGTGATCCTCAACCAAATCCGGATGCCCGGCGGGATTGCCGAGGTCACACAGCAATTGTTGGAAGCCCGGCAAAAAGATCCCCAAGCGCAGTTGTTTCCGGAAATCACCGTCAGCATCATCGGCCAGGATCACATGCGCGCCGGCGAGACCAAGGCAGCGATTGAGGTCTTCAAGCTCAACTTGCTCGCTTATCCGGATTCAGCCGATGCCCACGATGACCTCGCCGATGCCTACCTGGCCGACGGACAAAATGAACTGGCACGGCAGTATGCGGAAAGAGTATTGGCTCTGCTGGATTCTCATACGGCGCCAGCATCGTCCTGGTCCGATACCGAGCAGCGGCGTGGCGAGATTCGAGGCGACGCGGAGCAGGTATTAAAGAAGCTGGGCGCGGCGCGTTGAGAAGAGCGTCCTGGCACTAGGTTCCCCTGCTACCCATTCTCTGTGTACGCCGTCCACCTGTCTGAAGCGTAGACCGAATCCCATACATAACAAGAGGTCACAATGCCGATGCCTAACCGCCATCTCACCCTTTGTGCTCTCGCTTTTTCTCTTGCGTCGGCGGCGTATTCCCAGCCGCCCACCCTTTCCGTGCCTCCAGACTCCCCGCGCTGGGACCTGCAAGGCGAAGCCAAAGTGGCTGAGTATCAGGGGCGCAAGAGCCTTTTGCTCGATGGCGGTGCGGCGATTTTGAAGGACTTTGAAATGCGCGACGCGGTTATTGACGTGGATGTCGCAACCGTTGCCAAGCGCGGGTTTGTCGGCTTTGATTTTCGCCTCGATAACGATGGCATCAACTACGAAGAGGTTTATTTCCGTCCGCACAAATCCGGACTTCCCGACGCCTTGCAGTACACGCCCGTCCTGAATACCGGCCGCAACTGGCAAATCTACAATGGACCCGGTTTCACCGGCGCGGTCGATATCCCAAAGAACGAGTGGTTCCACCTGCGACTGGAAGTGACAGGCGCCCAAGCGAAGCTCTATGTCAAAGACATGGACAAGCCCGCGCTGGTCATGGACGACTTGAAAAGCGGCAATCAGAAAGGTCAGGTCGCACTCTATAACCTGACCGGCGCAACCTATTTTTCGAATTTCGAAATTCGCGCGACGCCCGACGCACCCTGGGAACGGCACTTGCCGCCGATGCCGCCGAACACGCTGACCAAGTGGAGCATCTCGCCGGCGTACGACGGACTGGCTCGAAATCTTGAGCGGCCCCTGACGCCGTCCGAACGCGACTCCATAAAGTGGCAGGACGTGGAAGCCGAGCCGCCCGGCTTTGTGGTTCTCTATCGTTATCGTGAAGCGCCCCATCCGGCGGTCACGTTTCAAGGCGACTTTTCGAAACGTCTGGAGCCCCAGCCGGGAATGAAGGTCCTCTATGCGCGAACGTCGATCGATTCCGATCGCGAGCAGGTGAAGAAGCTCGAGATCGGCTATAGCGACGACGTCAGCGTCTTCCTGAATGGCAAGATTCTTTACCGCGGACGCAGCGCCCAGGGCTTTCGCGACCCCGGATTCCTCGGCATCGTGAATCCGGAAAATGACGCGGTTTACCTTCCACTCAAAAAGGGCAGCAATGAATTGATGCTCGCAGTCAGCGAACTCGGCGGCGGATGGGGATTCATTTGCCGCTTGGCGGACGTGGACAACTGACCTTCCTTTGCGTGATTAGCAGCCAGCGGCTATGATGAAAGAGGTCAGTCAAGCCATTCTCAGGAGTCATTCTCAATGTCAGCACCCAGTCGCAGGCCGGAGATTCGCCGGCGCCGTACTCGCAAGGAAAAGATCGTTCAACTACACAAACGTCTCGCCGCTGCCACTACGGACGCCGACCGCAAGCGCATTGAGCAAAAACTGCATCGCCAGAGCCTGGTTTCGCCCGGCACACCTCTGCTCAAGCCCGCCTGACGCCTGCCTGATCCAGCTCAGTTGGCAATGGTTTCGGCGGCGTGTCGGGTGGCAGCAGTGGTGCGCGGGGCCGCCGCCACTTCGGCATAGACCTCGAGAATGCGCCGGGCCGAGACATCCCAGGAAAACTTCTTGGCCTGCTCATAGCAGCGTTTCTTCATCTGCTCACGAACCGGCTGGTCGAGCAGCAAGTGCAGCAGCGCCCGCATAATCTCAAACACATTCTCCGGATTCACCAACACGGCGGCATTCCCCACCACTTCGGGCAGCGACGAGGTGGTGGAGGTGACGACCGGTGTGCCGTGGGCCATGGCTTCGAGCGGCGGCAGGCCAAAACCCTCGTACAGCGACGGGAAGACAAAAATCTTGGCCGCGTCGTAGAAGACCCGCAACATTTCGATGGGAATGAAGCCAAGGAAGCGCACATCGTTCTGCACCCCGCTCCGGATCACGGTGCGGCGCAGGTCGGGATGCTTGGAAAGCTCGTCACCGATGATGATCAGCTTCAGGCCGCCGAACTTGTCCTGCTTCTCTAATTCCGCTTTCAGGGCGGAAAAGGCTTCGATGATTCGCACCAGGTTCTTGGGCGGGCTGATGCTGCCCGCGTAAAGCAAGAAGGGATACTTGATCAGGTAGCGTTCTGCCAAAACCTGGCGGTCGGCATCGGTCGCATGCCCGCGCAGGAAACGCTCATCAATGGCGTTGTAGACGACTTCAATTCGGCGCGCCGGAATCCCAAAAACATGCTCGATTTCACTCTTGGTGAAGTTGGAGACCGCCAGGATTCTGCCGGCGCCCTTGAGAACCCTCCGCGTGAGATGGAGATGCAGAGAGCGCCTGACACTGGACAGAGTGCGCGCGCGGTACAGGTGTTCCAGGAGATCGTGGACGGTCATGACATAGGGGCAAGGCAAAGTGCGGGGCATCCAGAAAAGATGAGGGATGTGGACCAGGTCACAGCGCAGGCGTTTGAGGATGGCACGAAACTCAAGATAGCCGCGGGCCGTGGTTCCGTCGTCGAGCAAAGGGATGGTCTTGAAGCTCGGGGGCAGCGGGCCGATTTCCAGCGCCTTCTGCGGAGATCCGATCAGGAAATATTGATTGCTGTGATCGAGGCGGCTGAGGGCGCGAACTATATTGCGGGTATAGGTGCCGACACCAAACTCGGTGACGCGGCGGATATCGATGGCGACCTTCACGGAGAGATTTAACCACAGAGGGCGCAGAGAGACACAGAGAAATCAGGCCGGTTTCACCATAATCCTCGCCAGGGCGCAGGTACGGATCTGTTCGGGGACGATCAACGACGATGTTCGTTCTGGCGCACTGCGACCAGGTGCTGCCTGCCGTTCTCAGCCGCGAATTGTTCGATCCGGTCTGCGGCGCCTTTAGCGCCGTCGTATTGTCGCATCGATTCTGATACTCGCTTCGCTGAACGGCGGTAATCCTCGTCTTTCAATACCCGGGTTACAACGGCACCGAACTCGACTGTATCAATCGTCTTCTCTCCGTCCGCCCTGGTCACCGGCATCACAATCTCACCCGCGCCTAAGGCCACCAGGCGGCGCGCATTACTTTCGCGCTCTGTGATGGTCGGTACGATTACCGCTGGAGTGCCGGCCTGCAACCCGGTCATCACCGAACCGTGACCGCCATGATGCACCATCAGGTCGCAACGCTCAGCCATGGCACGGCCGGGCAGGTAGGCAACATGAGTAAAGTTTGGCGGCAATGACCCAACTTCGACCGGTACTTCCTGGTACCCAGTCGTCAGCACAACCCGCACTGGCATGTTACCAAGGGCCTCAATGGCCGCCCGAATCACCACGATGGAAT
>Ga0210401_10004085_pt1 | contig 15318 bp, 16 predicted proteins | sample IncBWH32MmetaG_FD_150866 | JGI IMG/M metagenome (GOLD analysis project Ga0210401, IMG submission 150866) | Forest soil microbial communities from Barre Woods Harvard Forest LTER site, Petersham, Massachusetts, United States - Inc-BW-H-32-M | ecosystem: Environmental > Terrestrial > Soil >... | reverse complement strand
ACGGGAAAATTCACCTGGCCAACGGGCGTGTCACTGTCGGCGCGAGCGGCCGCGTGAATGCGGACATCGCTGCGCCGGAAATTGTGATCGAGGGCAACGTGCAGGGAAATTTGCAAGCTCGTGATAACGTGCGCTTGGGTTCCGCGAGCCACGTGCAGGGCAGTGTGCTCTCGCCACGCATCCGGATTGAGGATGGCGCGCGTTTCCGCGGCAAGGTGGAAATGACGCGTCCGGGTCACGCAGCTGAATCTTCCCGGAGCGCTACGGCTGGAACGGATGCGGCGAATCACAAAGGTTCCACCACCGCCATTGTCGGCGCGCCGAGGGGTTAGAACGCTTCATGGACTGGACGGCCAAGCAAAGACTGAATTCCACCGCAACAGCTAGAGCGCCTCTGAAACCGGGGCCGGAATCCGCGACGCCTGCTTCCGCCAACATCCGCGTATCGAACGGGCTGAAGGAATTTTTGTGGCTGATCACCGACAACGGCCAGGGCAAGATTCTGGACCTAGGCGCCGTGTTTCAATCCACCGTGATGTTTTTCATCGAGAAGGGCTTCCGGCTTTCCACCGAGGACCTGCTGCGTTCCTGGAAGGAATTTCTGCTGGCGGAGGAAGAAAACCTGCGCAAAACTCAGGTAGGCGACGGTAGCGCGCGGGTGTCGCAAGGAATGCTCGCCGCTAAATTTCTGGATACGGCGCTGCAATATCCTGAAGATTATTTTCACGGCGTGCTGGCGTGGGACCTTTTCGATTATCTCGACGCTGAACTGCTGCCGCGAGTGATGGAGCGGATTTACACGGTGATGCGGCCCGGAGGCGCGGTACTGGCTTCGTTTCACAGCCGGGCGCCGGAACGATTTAATCGTTACAAGGTTGTGGATTCGCAGACGCTGGAGTTGGTGCCGACTCCCACGCTGGCCGTGCATGCGCGCGTATTTCAAAATCGCGAGATTCTGGATATTTTCGGGAAGTTCCGCTCGTCGAAGACGTTCGTTGGACGCGATCAGGTCCGCGAAGCTCTGCTGTTGAAGTAATCCCGCCAATTGCAATTTTTCATTCTGCGTTCGGGAATGCTGGCGCCATTTTTTCGCGCGCTCCGGCCTTTTTTTCTGGATTTTCCAGTTGCATTCATCAAAACGCGGGAGTAGAAGGGAATTGTAGTCGTAGTGCACGGAGGATTTTATATGACTCCACCGGGCAGAGTAATTTGAGATAGACGCCGTTTTCACACCGCTCTTGCGGTGCGCGCCGCCAGCGACGCCTTCGGCATCGCGGTGGCTACGGAAGAAGCAAGCGGGGAGCCGCCAGGTTCCCCGCTTTGCGTTTCAGGCAGCCTGGCATTGACGCTGTATCCCTTTGGAAGTCAACAATGCTAACCCTGCCTTGTCAGGTACTCTACATTGAACAGTGTATTCCGTAGTGGAAACACGCTGGGGTAACTTGGTATGGATGAGGTCAGGCAGGCACAAACACGTCCTGGTAGTAGACGATAGCTTCACGGTCCGACAATCCCTCAAACGTTATTTATCAACCCGAGGGGACGTGGTCGTCTGCGGTGAGGCAGTTAACGGGCGCGAGGCAGTACAGAGAGCTATGGCGCTCAAACCAGATTTGGTGCTGCTTGACTTGGCGATGCCGGAGATGAACGGGGCTGAAGTTGCATCGGTTCTCAAGGGTGCGATGCCCGAAACCCGCATTATTTTGTTCACAATGTATCGAGACAACGTTGGAAAGTACCTGAGTTCGGCGGCCGGCATTGACTTCGTCCTTTCCAAGCCCGACGGAGTAACAAAGCTGGCCGCAGCAATTGATACCGCGTTAGACCAAATTTCAGATTCCGCGCATTAGCCCAACCTGCGAAGGCGAAAAACTACTCAATCCTGCGCGGCTATTCGAGAGAGGCAACATCCGCATGCTCGACGTCGAAGATGGGCGTAAACTGATGCAGCTCGGCTGGCCACAATGCAGAAAGCACGCCACCCGCCCTTTCGCAGCGCCATTCGCGGCGCGCTCCGCCTGCGCTGCCCGTATTGCCAGCAGGGACGCGTGCTCGCGCGTTGGCCGAATAAAATCTTTCCGGAGTGCTCGCGCTGCGGCCTTTCGTTCCTTCGCGAGCAGGGCTACTACATCGGCGGCATGATCATCACGTATGGCCTCACGCTCATGATCGTCATCCCCGTTTTTCTGGTCTCTCTGCTTCTGCCCGACCTTAAAACTGTCTCCGACAACGGTCGCTTCGCCCTTTGGGTCCTGTTTGGCGTCCCGCTCTCCGTGCTTCTCATGCCTTACTCCTACAGCCTGTGGCTTCAGCTCGATTTCTGGCTCGAACCTTGGAAGCCTCAACGGCGGCCGTAGTTCTCCGCAGCACTCTGTGTTCGCGCGCTCAAGATCGTCCACCAGCGGCGACCCGTCGCAGGATATTATTCTGAAGTGTGAGTGCAATGTCGAACACAGACGCCACGACCCCAGCCACCACCACCGCACCCGCCGCGAACATCGACACCAAGACCCCGGTTCGGACGGGCTCCCTCCGAACCTTCATTCGATGGTTTGTCATCGGCGTGCTGCTTCTTTGGTCGCTTGCCGCGCTGATCCTGGTGGCCGCGCGGTGGATTGACCCACCGACGACAGCGGTGCACATCCAGCGCCGCCTGCAGGCCTGGATTCACGACGCGCCGTACGGCGAACGCTACGAGTTCATTCCGCTCCGCCAAATCTCGCCTGAACTGCAGCACGCGGTAATCGCCGCCGAGGACTCGAACTTCTACCAGCACCATGGATTCGATTGGCACCAGATGCAAATCGCGGCCGAAGACGATTTGGAAGGCGATCGCGCTCGCGGAGCTTCCACCATCACGCAGCAACTCGTAAAAAACTTGTTCTTCGGAACGGGCCGCTCGATCCTCCGCAAAGGCGCAGAGGCCACACTGGTGCCGGTGGCCGAACTCGTACTCGGCAAACGGCGCATTCTGGAGATATACCTCAACGTGGTCGAATGGGGACCTGGCATTTATGGAGCAGAGCCGGCGTCTCGCTACTACTACGCTACCCCAGCCCGGAATATCGGCCGGCAACAGGCGGCACGGCTCGCCGCGATTCTGCCGGCTCCCCTGAAGCGACGGCCCGAGCGCATGAATAGCTACAGCGCGATTATCCTGGAGCGGATGGGCCAGATGGGTTGGTAATCACGGATAACGCGCGTACGTGAACTGGCGAGTTGAGGTGGGTGCAAGGCCGGCGCTCTACTTGATTCCAATCACCATCGACTCCGGGCCGAGCAAGTGCTCCACTCGAGCCTTGCGGAAGCCGACTTCCTTCATCCAGCCAATGCAATCCTCACCCGTGTAGTCGAATCCACCGGGCGATTCAATGAGCATGTTAAGACTCATCAGCAAACCGAAAGCATTTTGCGAGCGGTCATCATCAATAATCGATTCGTAGATCACGACGGCTCCGCCGGGGTTGAGCGCATCATGAGCCTTGCGAAGCAGCGTTTTCTTCTCGTCAAGATCCCAGTCGTGAAGTATATGACCCATGGTGATGACATCCACATTGGGAAGTGGATCCTTGAAAAAACTGCCCGCATGAAAACGGAGACGGTCGTTGAGCTTATTTTGCTCCACGTATTCCTCAAAGATCGGCCCCACTTCTGGAAGGTCGAAACCGAAGCCGTTCAGGTGAGGATTTGCCAGCGCTATCTGCACCGCCAGGTCGCCCTGCGCGGTTCCCACGTCGGCGAATGTACGGTATTGCCCCCACGGCCCTTTCTTTGCGATCACTTGGTTCGCACCGCGGCTTATGCCCGTCATTGCTCCAAGGAAGTTCTTCAAGCGAGCGGGGTCTGCGTAGAGCGCCGCGAAAGGTGAACCGGTTCCTCCATCTTTGGCTTCATTCTGTTGTTGGCCGGTTCGAATCGCCACCGTGAGGTGGCTCCAATGTCCATACAGGCGCTGGTTCGCCATCTCCAGCATGCCGCCAATGTAGGTGGGCTTGTGCTTGTCGAGAAATAAATCGGTCTCGGGTGTATTCGCATACTTCCCGTCCACGCGACACAAGAAACCAAGTGCCACCAATGTGTCGAAAAAATCGCGTCCGGCTCGCGGATGGATCCCCAGACGGCCCTGCAGCGTCGCCAAGTCCTCCGCTCGCTTTCCCAGTTCCGTAAAGACCTCCATCTCCACCGCACTCAGCAATGTCTTGGAAGCCCAAAATCCCAATCCCACTTGCATGATGTGTTCCGGGCTGGGGCCGGTGCGCTCAGTCATCTTCAAATCCTCCAGTGGTAACCGAGAAGGTGCGCATTCTAGCAGTCCCCTGTGCTGATGGGAACGTTTTGGCGCAAGATTCCATTTGGCCAGTAGGCGGATCCTTTCTCGATAGGGCCCGATAAGCGTAAGGGGAGACTTGAAATCAACATGTACGAGATAGCGCTTTAATCAGACTTAGGCGGTTACTGGTTAGCGGTCCACAATAATTTCCGACGCTATGTTGAGGCTCAGGACTTGCCAGCTTGACACCCCTCGACCTCATTCTTATACTCCTCCACGCCACGCATTCCTGCCTGGAGGGCTCCGATGCTGAAACATTTGCTGGCCGTTTTCCTGATTGCCGTCTCCGCGACTTTTTGCTCTGCGCAAGAGGCTTGGAAAGCTCATCAACCAAAACTCACTCCGCAGCAAAGCGGCACCACACAGCTGCTGATTTCCGTGAGTCCTGTAGATTCCCGCGTAGTCTGGGCGGCCGGAACTGGCGGTACGTATGTGGTGACCACCGACGGCGGCGAGCACTGGAAATCAGCTGTGGTCCCCGGAGCAGAAAACGATCAATTCCGCGATGTGCACGGCGTGAGCGACAAGGTCGCCTATCTCATGTCCATCGGAAACAACACCACGGATTTTAAGGTTTACAAAACTACCGACGGCGGCGCGCATTGGACGATTCAATTCACGAATGAGGATCCCCTTGCGTTCTACGATTGTTTCGCGTTCTGGACTCCGGACCGGGGGATCACGCACAGCGATTCGGGGAACGGGGTATTTCCTGACATTCGCACGACCAATGGAAACACATGGGAGTCCATCGCTGCCAATATGCCGCCTGCGCTTGCTGGAGAAGCCTCGTTTGCTGCCAGCGGAACCTGCATTGCCACGCAGGGAAAAACCAATGCGTGGATTGCCACTGGCGGCTCAACGATTGCGAGGATCCTGGCTACCAGAGACGGAGGCAATACCTGGAACGCGTATGACACTCCGTTACTCAGCTCGCCCAGCGCGGGCGGAGTTTCCGTGGCTTTTCGCGACTCACGTCACGGAATCGTTGGCGGCGGCGACTTATCTTCAAACACCAGCGCCGACACGGCTACCTCTGACGATGGCGGCCGGACGTGGACTCTTACCAACGCACCGCCCTTGCAGGGAGCCATTTTCTGTTTGGCCTATGTCCGCGGCACCCAGGAAAGCGATGATGGAGGCTGGGGCGAGGAGTTTGAGCACACCGTCGTGATCACGACCGAGACGGAGCCGAACTTCACTTCAGGAGAAGCTGCATTTACTCCCGATGAGGGCGTCACGTGGGTTCCAATACCGGGCGCGAGCGGCTTCTGGGCCGTCGCTTTTGCGAACCCGCATGCGGGTTGGTTCGTAGGCAATAACGGCCAGATCCTGAAGATCAGCTTCTAGCCAAGCCAGCGGGTCACTTTGCGCGCGCGGTGGCTAAAGGGCGCAAACGCGGCTTCTCGACTTAAGACTATTGACGATCATTGGCGAGTGCCGCGCAACTCGGAAGTAATTCCACGTTGACGGTAAGCTAGCGGAAACTGGCCCACCGTAAAATTTTACCTGCGTTGCCCTTGCTTGGCACGGCGCTAGAACTCGGCCAACAAGCTTCGCGAGACCCGCGCTGCAGCGGCGCACGAGGGCTGGGTTTTGAGGGAACGGTTTGGCAATGGGCTTGAAAACGCTCGTCTCGCTAGAGCGAACGCAGGAAATCGATGACTTCCTGCTGCTCCTGAGTAGTGAGCGTATTGAAATGCTCGATTACTTTATTTGCCTCGCTGCCAACGCTCCGGTGATCTCGGATGGCCTCGACGAGGTTGGTCGTTCGTCCGTCATGGAGGAAGAAGACGCGTTGTCCGACGCCCCAGAGAGGAGCGGTTCGGAACTCGTCAGGGCCGGCGCCACCTTGCGTGATGCCGTCGGCTAGTCCTTTCCCCATGTGGTGGACGATAAGGTCAGAGTAAAGATTCGCCGTCTGATTGGAGAGCGCAACACTCGGGCTAGTCGAAGAACCACTGGCGATCTTTGCCCCCGTGGTCAACGAGGGCGTATGACAATGGACACAACCTATCTTTGCAAAGGTGGCGCGTCCTTTTTCGCTGGACGGTGTGGCGGGCGCGGGAGTCGGCGGGGCCAGCATGCGCATGAAGTCGGCAAAAGCTTCGATGTCTGAGAGGACCGCCGTGTTCGAATTGCCGGTGGTCGAGGGAGTAGGCGTGAAGTTGACCGTGTCTTCTGGGGTGGCGTTAAAGAGGCAGCCCGGCGTTTCGTCGCGCTCCTGCGGGAAAAGCTGGTTCGAGATTCCCATCTCGACGTTGTATGCCTCGGCGGCGAACATGAGCAAGGATTTGTTCTGCGCCTTCCACCCAAAACGCGTAATCGTCCCATCGTTTGCGCTGAGGTTCACATTTCCGCTTAGGTGAGCGTTCGCGTGGCCGGAAATACCCAATGCCGACTTCTCCGACGCATTGGAGTGCATGTTCGCAAGGATGGCCGAGTCTGGAATCGCTTCGATGAGTCCCGCGCCAAACAGGGGAGTCGGGATTCGGAAAATAATGTTCGCATTCCCACCTTGGCCCGTGAGCGGATTTCCTGCGGGCAGGAAGTCGAATTGAGAGATGTTGCAACCGGTGGCGTCAGTTCGCCCAGTGATCACGAAGAGGTTATGAACTTCGCCATCGGCGTTGCCGTTGCTCTTCTTGAACCGCGCTTCGCGGACCGGACCATTTTGCGTGATGAACCATGGCACAGTGTTCTTCGCCCCATTCAAGGTAGCCACTGCGATCAAGGGATTTTGCACTGGGCTCGTTCCGCCTATGCTCGGCTGCGCGTGACAAGACAAACATTGGTTGGAGTTGAAGCGGGGACCGAGGCCATTGTTCGCGCCGCCGGTCACGACCTCTATGTCAGCGAACCTCGCCTGCCCATCCTGGAAGAAGGCAGTTTCGTCCGCAGTAAGACCCTTCAGCGGAGTGCCGGCACCCGCCGGGCCACCGCGCACGCCCGGATCTACTGGAACTGATCTGCTTTGACCAAAAGTGTAGAACCCGGAGGTCAAGGCCACAGCCACGATAGCGCCAAAACTTTTGCGTGCAATTCCCCGGACTGTCATCACGATTAGTCTCCTTGAACTGGGGAATGCCGGCATTGTACACCCGGACAAGCTGCCTGCGACTTGGGAAGGCGGCTGATCGCACCTACCGGACCTGCTGCAGTCTCTCTAACCAAGTCGAGGAAGTTGCGGCGGATCGGAGCATGTTCGCTTGGGATTTCTTGCAGGATTACTTAATATCCGCCGGTTGAGCTGACACGCGTAATCGGAAGCTTGAAAATTCCACAAGGACGACTACCGCGCTATCTCAGGACTCAGGCTCTAGTCGGTAGCCTGTTCGAGATTGGTTCCGAGTGGCCGCCATTCCGGGAGTTGCCAGTTCGGCAGAACAGTGACGGCGTGGGGTGTGGCGGATGGGCTGCGCGGGTTCCAACCAACAACCTTGATCCTCCTCGCGCTGAGATTTTTGCGGTATGATGTGTGCCTTCGGAAAGCTGGCTGCCCAGCCCAGCTCTGACGCGATCCAGGCGAGGCAAGTCATGGTGCAGTGGTACGCTCCATCCTCGACGTCATCAGCGGTGATTTTACCGTATCGTTTTGCGGTTCCGTTCGTCGCGATCGCACCAGGGTTGGCGCTTCTCCTCCAGCGGTATTGCAGCGTCCGAGGCGCGCTTTTCCTGACGACGATCCCCGTAAACCCTGGCATGCGTTCGCGATTGTGCTTTCCGTCATCTATCCATCTTGTATGTGAGGTGATATATGAAAAAGAATCATTCCGTACAGTTCGCCGGAGGCAATCTTGGCGGGCAACGTCACATTTGCGCTTTCTTCAACAGCGCCGACGAGGAGCACAGGGTGCTTCGCTCGTTCTTCAAAGATGGCTTCGACCGGGGGGATAAAGCCTTCCACCTCGTGGACCCCGAGCTTCGCGAAGAACATCTCAGGCGGCTCGCAGAGGCAGGCATCAACGTGCAGGCGGCGATGGACACCGGTCAACTGGAGGTGCGGCGTTGGCAGGACGCTTACCTGCGCGGGGACCACTTCGACCAGAACGCGATGTTGGCCTTGATCGAGGAGGTGCTCCAATCGGCCGACGGCGCCGGGTACCCGCTCACCAGAGTGTTGGCGCACATGGAATGGGCGCTGCTCGACAAACCCGGCGTCGATAACCTCTTGGAATACGAGACGCGCCTCAACCACGTGCTTCCCAAGTACGATGATCCGGTGGTGTGTACGTACGATCTGTCGAAATTTGGCGCAAGCGTCACGATGGATATCCTGCGCACCCACCCGGTCGTGATCATCGGCGGGGTGCTGCAGGAGAACCCGTTCTTCGTTCCACCGGACCAGTTCCTCCATGAGATACGGGAGCGACGGTCGGCTCGCAAGAGCGCCGGCATGGCGGACTAAATGTCCGCTGAGTCGCATACTGAGAGTGTGGCGCTGCGCACAGCGCTTCGAGATCTGGTCGCACTTTCGACAATTCCGGCGGCGTGGGTGGGGAGAGAACCGCCTATCATTGCAGCCGGCCTTGCTGATGTGTTGGTCGGATCGCTGCAGTTGGATTTCGCTTTTGTGCGCTTGCGCGATCCCAATGGGGACGGCGCAATCGAATTCACGCGGGGGCACGCCTGGGAAGCATTCCCCGAATGGCTGCGAACTCAACTGGGCGCGGGCGGGCAGTTTTCGCGTAAGGAGATCGTTACTGACCTTGGCGGCGCGGCGCCATGCCGCGGTGTTGTCATTCCCATTGGTGTCAATGCCGAGGCTGGGCTGGTCGCGGCTGCGTGCACTCGCACCGACTTTCCCAGCGAGATTGACCAGTTGCTGCTTTCCGTGGCTGCGAATCACGCCGCGGCAGCATTTCAGAACGCTCGCCTACGCCACGAACTCGGTACCAAGGTTGCGGAACTCCGTGAAGCGCGCCACGAACTCGAGATGAAGGTGGCGGAACGGACTGCTGATTTGCGCCGGAGCGACGCGTATTTAGCGGAAGCGCAGAGGATTAGCCATACGGGCAGTTTCGGCTGGGATATTTCCAGTGGAGAAATCTTCTGGTCAGAGGAAACATTTCGAATTTTTGAATACGATCAGTCCGCCCAGCCTACCGAGGAACTGGTTTTCCGCCGCACCCACCCTGAGGACCGAGCGCTCGTCCGGCAAAGCATAGATCGTGCAATACAGGAGAGGATGGCTTTTGATTTCGAACATCGATTGTTGAAGCCTGACGGTTCAATCAAATACGTGCGCGTTGTGGGCCATCCCGTAGTGACACCGGGATCGGGCGATGTTAAATTCATTGGCGCGATCACCGATGTCACTGATCGCGAACGATCGCGTCAGGCCCAGGCGGATCTAGCGCACATAAATAGGGTGACCACGATGGGCGAGCTGACCGCTTCCCTGGCCCACGAGATCAAACAGCCGATCTCCGCAGCAGTCACCGACGCGCGGACCTGCTTGCGCTGGCTTGTCCGCGATCAACCCGAAGTAGCGGAGGCGCGCGAAGCAGCTGCGAGAATCGTTAAAGACGTAACGCGTGCGGCCGACATCATTGGCAGAATCAGCGTGCTATTCAAGAAGGGCGCTCCGCAGCGGGAGTTAGTTGATGTAAATGAACTCATTCGAGAAATGATTGTCCTGCTGCGCAGCGAGGCGAACCGCTACTCGATCTCGATTCGCACCGAGCTTGCTGAGGATCTTCCCAAGGTCATGGCAGATCGCGTGCAGCTGCAGCAGGTTTTCATGAACCTCATGCTCAATGCCATCGATGCCATGAAGGAAACGACTGATGGAAGTGAGCTGACCATCAAGTCGGAACCCGGCGATGGTCAACTACTAATCTCGGTCAGCGATACCGGTGTGGGATTGCCGCCAGAGCAGGCGGACCAGATCTTCCGCGCATTCTTTACGACTAAGGATAACGGGACCGGTATGGGGCTGCCCATAAGTCGGTCAATCATTGAATCGCATGGCGGCCGCTTGTGGGCCGCTGGCACCTCCGCGCGGGGTGCAACACTTCAGTTCACCCTGCCTGCCACGCTTGCGGCGCACGCTTAACCCCCGGCTGTTCCTATGTGGTGGCCGAGCCTTATTCTCTGTATGGGGCTATCCCGCACGGTCAGCATACGCCAGTCCACGCTGTTCGTTCGAAAGCCGTGCTCGCGTCGCGCAATGGGACATTAGGAAAACGCGCGCCATGCTACGGCTAGGCAGAAAATCGAGAACGCACGCGCTCAGTGTGTATCCCGTGCGCTCTCGATTCGATTGTGGCTTAGAGTCTTGAATTCTTGAACGGTGGGTTATTCCGCTTCACGCCAGCCTTCAAGACATTCAAAGCAGACGTAGCGTCTTGCATGGCGATTCGCTCGTCGTTCAGGATGGCGCCATTGAGCGAAGCTCGGGCACGAATGGCCTCCTCCGCTGCCTGCACGCGTTCTCCTAATTGTTCGAGGTCGAGTTCAAGAAGCGCAGCCCGATATAGCTCCCGCCAGTGACTGCCATCTAGAGCGGAGTCCGCAGAAGGCGACGGGCTGCCGATACGTGCGTGGAATCCGGAACTGTCCCAAATCCTGTGCACCATTATCTGGCTCCGTGATGGGAGTCCGGATGCTGCACCTTGATCTTGTCGCTGTCAGTCCGCTGGCGTACAAAACGGAGAATACAGAGCGCGCGGACGGGAAGCTCCCGAGTGATCGCGTAAAAGGAAACTGAGCGGCCAGCAAAAGGTGCGGCTGTCTAGGCCGCTTTGTGGCTCGCGTTGGCCAGCTGAGACATCCCGATTCGATGCGGTGGGCTTTGCGGCGCGTATGTGGGGCTACTCGATTTCTACCTTGGCGGCCTTGGCTTCTTTCAGGGCGGCGGGGACCTTGCGGGTGCGGGTTTTCCAGGCGGAGATGATGGCAGGGAGCAGCGAAAGAAAAATCACTACGGCGATTACATAGTGGATGCGCTTGTCAATGTTCGGCACGTGGGTTCCTAGCGTGTAGCCCAGAAGGATCAGGCTCCAGACCCAGAGGAATCCGCCGACGATATCGAAGAGCAGGTAGCGCGTGTAGCTCATTTGCGCGGCTCCGGCTACGGGCGGGCAGAAGGTGCGGACGATGGGCATGAAGCGCGCGAGGATGATGGTGCGCGAGCCGTATTTTTCGTAAAACTCGTGCGCTCGCATCAAGTGGCTCTGCTTGAAAAAGTGCGAATCCTCGCGGTGGTAAAGCCGGGGGCCCATAGTGCGCCCGATCCAGTAGCCGAGCTGGTCGCCGACAATCGCGCACAGGGTTACCAGCGGCAGCAACAATGCCAGCTGCAGGCCGGAAGCCTTGTCTGCAGCCACGACCCCGGCGGTGACCAGCAGGGAATCACCCGGCAAGAAGAAGCCGACGAACAGGCCGGTTTCAACGAAGATGATGCCGCAGACCATCACCAGCCCACCCAGCGCCACCAGCGCGCGCACGTCGGAGAGCCGGTGCAGCAGCTCCTTCAATAGCTCGACCATTAAGTGGGGGTCCCCTCGTGATAACCGATGCGCGCCGGCAGCCCTGAAAACGCTCGAAAACGCTGTAAACACAATAACAGAAAAGCGTTTAGCCACCACTCCGAAGAACCACTAAGTGCCTAGTACTACCCGCCTACTGCTTATAGCCCACTGTACCATTGGCCAGGTCGGACCCCTGCTCGAAACTGTACTTGTACGAGGAAGCCAGTCTCATGAGGGGGGACAAATGGTAGGTGGATACGCGATCTGGATGGGGCAGTCAGTGATCCTCCGAGTGGTAGCAGGCAACCTGCGGGTACCGCTGCGCGGGCGCCTGGTCTCGGAAACCACGGAAGTCGTTCGCTTGCGCATCGCCGATAGCTGGGACGTGGACATCTTCAAATCCATGGTTCTGGCGGTCGAACATGATAATCCGGTTTACATATTGAATTAAGGGGGCAGGGCATGAGCACTCTGACGAGCACGTTTTGGAAGTCACAAAGCCGCACCGCCACAGCAACGGCCCAAGCGCTGCCTTTTCCCGACGCTTTGGAGGTTTCGGTTATGCGCCAAAGAGCAATTGCGTTTCGCGATACCATGATCGTCATCGCGATCCAACTGGTGTTTCGCGCGTCTCTGGCGATGCGCCGCTGGAATTACTAAGCGCGGCACGAACTTAAAAAAGTTTTCGGCCCAGCGTCCCTCACCCCCGTCCCCGGGTCTGCGCCCCCAGACCCGGGGATTTTTTTCTTCCGCGCCTTTGCATTTCCCAAGCAGATTTCCAATTTTCACGCGCTTGCGCCGAGTCTGCCATTCTTGTCCGCCGACCTTGCGCCCGGACGCCAACTGCTGCAAAATAACCCTGTCGCCATTTACATAGCATTTTACAAAAACACCCTGTTGATAATGGCCATTCTCGCGATACTATCCTTCGGGACTATTAAGCCACTAAACCAGGAGCCCATTCGATGAGGATTGCCAGCGTCGCCAGCGCCTTTCCAGAGTACTACTACAAGCAGGAGATTTTGACGGAGGCCCTCAAGAACGACTGGCGCCATCGGTTGTCGAATCCGGACATTCTCGACCGCCTCGACGAGAGCATGCAGGTCGAGGGCCGCTATCTGGTGGAACCAATTGATTACTACGAAAATCTGACAACCTGGGGACAGGCGAACAACACCTGGATTGCGCACGCGCTGGAACTGGGAGAAGAATCACTGTGTAAAGCGCTGCACAAAGCGGGTCTGGTGCCTAAGGATCTCGGCGCAATTTTTGTGACATCCGTCACCGGCATTGCTGCTCCTTCCCTGGATGCGCGGCTGGTGAATCGCATGGGTCTCTCGCCCAATATTAAGAGAATTCCAATTTTCGGATTGGGCTGCGTCGCCGGCGCGGCGGGAATTTCGCGCGCCGCGGATTATGTGAAAGCTTATCCGGACCAGGCTGCCGCGCTGCTGTCCGTGGAATTGTGCTCGCTCACTTTGCAGCGCGACGACCTCTCGATGGCGCACTTGATTTCCGCGCTGCTATTTGGCGATGGCGCCGCAGCCACGGTGATCACTGGTTCAAATCGGAAAGCGGACGGCCCCGAAATTCTCGCGACGAAATCCAGCTTCTATCTGCACAGCGAAAAAGTGATGGGCTGGGACATCTCTGAGAAGGGTTTCCGCATCGTACTATCTCCGGAAGTTCCGGACATGGTCACCAAGCATTTGGGCAAGGACGTGGACGCGTTCCTTGCCGAAAATGGAGCCAAGCGCTCGGACATCAAATCCTGGATCATGCACACCGGTGGGCCCAAAGTTTTGGAAGCCACCGCCACCGCGCTGGGAATTACGGCAGATGACTTGGCCGCATCGTGGGCTTGTTTGCGGCGCGTGGGAAATATTTCTTCTACGTCCGTATTGCTCGTTCTCGAGGATGTCTATTCCAATCGGCGTCCTGAACCTGGCTCGTTGAGCATTCTGGCGGCGATGGGTCCTGGCTTTTGTGCGGAGCTAGTCTTGTTACGTTGGTAGGAAGCGGGGGATAGTGGCTACGGGTGCCGAAGTCCTGATCGTCGGAGCGGGGCCAGCAGGGATAGCGACGGCGATAGCGGCAAGTCAAAGAGGACTCCGCGTAACGGTAGCTGACCCGCGTCGGCCGCCGATAGACAAGGCCTGCGGCGAAGGCATACTGCCCGAAGGTGTGGCCGCGCTTCGCCAGCTTGGAATCTGGCTGGACTCCTCTGTTGCTTTTCCGATTGCTGGATTGCGTTTTTCCGATGAAGCATCATCCGCGTCCGGCAGAATCACGCGTGGCGCGGCATATGGCTTGCGCCGCAGCGTGCTGCACGATCTGCTGGTGCGGCGTGCCTCCGAGCTGGGCGTTTCCTTCCGCTGGGGATCACGCGTCACCGAATTAAATTCCGATTATGCGCGTCTCGATGGCGTGCGGTTTCCTTTTCACTGGCTGGTGGGTGCCGACGGCCAGAAATCCACGGTAAGAAAATGGTCCGGCCTCGGTCCGCGCCGCGTCCGCTCTGCGCGCTTTGGATTCTGCTGCCATTTCGCGGTTGCCCCCTGGAGCGAATTCGTCGAAGTCTATTGGGGTGAGCGCTGCCAGATGTATGTGACGCCGACGGGGCCCGACGAAGTTTGCCTGGCGGTTTTGAGCAGCGATCCGCAGATGCGCGTGGAGCGCGCGTTGCGGGAATTTCCCGCGGTCGCCAAGCGCTTGGGTGGCGCGCGGCGCATCTCTGACGAAATTGGCAGCGCGACCGTGCTGGAATTTCAACGCAGCGTTGCGCGACGGAATGTCGCACTGGTGGGCGATGCGTCCTTTACGGTTGACGGAATCACCGGCCAGGGCCTGAGCCTCGCGTTTCAGCAGGCGCTAAGCCTCGGCGACGCGCTCGCATCTGAAAATCTCGGCGGCTACCGGTTCGCGCATCGCGAATTTATCAAGGATCCGGCGCGCATGGCGCGGCTGCTTTTGCTGTTGGATCGCCAGACATGGCTGCGCCGCAAAGCGATGCGCATGTTCGCTGAGAATCCCAAGCTTTTCGCGCGGATGATTTCCTCGCACGCCAACCACCCCAAGCCCGCGCCGATCCGCGCCAGCGAAATGTTTGATCTCGGATGGCAGGTGCTGCGCGCTTGACGGTGATGCGGCGCAACAGATGGAACGGGCGCATCGGGCAGGGTAGCGGGCGCGCTGGCAGAACTGCTGCGGGATTTCGCCGCGCGATGCGTGCCTTCGCGTTTTTGCTAGTGGCGTGTTGCGGCAAGCTGGCGTTTGCGCCGGCTTCAGGCGCGCAAGCGTATGTAGTCAACCTCGATCCCGCGCAGACCAAGATTACATTCACGCTCGATACCACGCTGCACGATGTCCACGGAACATTTCAGCTGAAAAGCGGGCAAATTCATCTTGATAAGGCCACCGGCAAAGCCAGTGGTGCGATCATCGTGGACGCGCAAAGCGGTGACACGGACAACAAATCCCGCGACAAGAAGATGCATCAGGAAATTCTGGAGA
>Ga0210401_10004084_pt1 | contig 15321 bp, 21 predicted proteins | sample IncBWH32MmetaG_FD_150866 | JGI IMG/M metagenome (GOLD analysis project Ga0210401, IMG submission 150866) | Forest soil microbial communities from Barre Woods Harvard Forest LTER site, Petersham, Massachusetts, United States - Inc-BW-H-32-M | ecosystem: Environmental > Terrestrial > Soil >... | reverse complement strand
CTTGGGACCAAGCACAAGTGAGGAAGACTCCAGCAGAGAAAAATGCTCCGCCAATCTTTTTCCAAACATGCCTTGAAGCATATGTTCTGCCTCGCACCGTACTAGAACTTACCGTTGCTATTTTTCCATTGATCGCGAGGTGGAATCGCTTCGAGCGTATCCCAGTGCTCACTGATCTTGCCGTTCGCAATGCGGAATAGATCATAGATGGCAGTCGGTACTCCACCAAACGTAGCTTCCGCAACGACAAGCACGAAATTACCTTCGCCTAGGACCATATGCACACGCTTGTAGACGACGGCCTGCCCCTTGGCGGCAAGAGCTTGTAGACCAGCAATCAGACCAGGGATAGTATCGGCGACCCATGGATTGTGCTGAATGTATTCGGTACCGTTGAAATAGCTGGGAAAGGTCTCGCGACGGCCTGCGAGAAGGTCGTCCATGTAGCGCTGCATGAGCGCCTTGTTGGCACCTGCCTGGTCGAGATCAGACGCCTCGGTGGGGCCGTCGATCATCGTGTGTCCGCTAGGGCTGGGTTCGGTCGCGGTCTCCTGCAAATTGTCCCAGTGCTCGACGATCAGACCATCTTCGAAGCGAAAGATGTCGAAGCCGATGCGTGGCCCAAAGAAGTTGTACTCGGTGTGAGCGAAGACATAGTCGCCATCTTCAAACACACGGATGGTGTTGACCGACGCATCGGGCGGCATGTTCTGAATGAGGGCGGCCACACCTGCTGGGCCAGGTCCCACTTGTAGGTTGTGCTGAATGTACTTGTTCGGGTTGACATACGCGAACGGCACTGGATCTTTAGTCTCAAGCGACTTCAAGAGCTCGACGACTTGCTGCTTACGACTAGGGGGCATAGGGTCCTCCGCGGACAAGCACCTTCTCTACAATAGTGGACCATTTGGTCCAGTATTTGCAAGTCCCTCGGGTGAACTGATCGATAATGTTGCAATGGGACGACGAAAACTGTTCACGCGCGAGGATGTCCTCGATAAAGCAATCCCAGTCTTCTGGAAGCATGGCCTCGCAGAGACGAGTGTTCAGGACCTTGAACAGGCCACAGGTGTGCGCAAATCTGGCTTGTATACGGAATTTAAGGACAAAGAAGACCTGTTCGTGGAGAGCCTGCGCAGGTATTTCGACGTCCTGATGGCACGCGGACACCTGACGAAACAGCCTCTGGGTTGGACCAATGTTGAGAGTTTTCTCAAGGTCTGTTATGGGAGTTGGGGGCAGAAGGGCTGCTTCTCGGTGAACTCTATGCGCGAGTTCGCAGACCTGCCCCCAAAAGCCCGCCAGATTATGGTCGCGAGCGTAATGAAAGCCCATCAGCTACTCATCGACAATTTGACTGCAGCGCGTGGATCTCGTGACGATAATGATTCCCTCGCTGGCTTGATCGTCACGTTCTTTAGCGGAATTTGCCTGGAGCAGAACCTCGGTCCCGACAGGGCGCGAATTACGAAGAAGATCGACGCCATCATGCAGTTGATTCGCGGAAAGGGATGAATGTGCCTTCGAACGAAGTCGCTGGAAAGAGCCACGAAACAAGGCCGAGGCACGCTCGCGATGTTCGGGTGACTATTTTTCGAGGAGCACCGAGCACTTCTGTCCATCGCTTTTCGAAATCGCTGTCCCGCTGAAGTCCTCGCTTAAACAAAGCCTCTACGCGTTGCTGGGTTTCCGGCCAGGTCAGCGCGGTCTCGAATGAGTTGAGCGCATCTAACAGACTGTCTGCGGACGGCAGCGAAACCTCGTTAACAAGATGCTTCGCCGCCGCGATAGGGCGACCGTCGAAGGAGGCGATCCGGCGGGCAAGCGCGTCGACGAAGCCGTCCAACTCTGAGTCTGGCAGCGCGCGGTTGACGTATCCGTATCGCTCCGCTGTATCGCCGTCGAAGTCGTTTCCGCTCAGGATAATTTCTAGCGCGCGGCCGCGGCCGACCAAATCCGGGAGGCGTTCCGCTCCTCCTCCTCCGGGATGCACTCCCACCCCAACTTCAGGCTGGCCGAGCCGGGTGTTTTCACGCGACGCGGAGCGCATGTCACAGGCAAGGACGAACTCACTGCTGACGCCCCTGACGCAGCCACGAATCTTAGCGATGGTAACCACCGCAGATTTCGTGAGACGGACGAACGTATCCATGAGGATTGGCAGGCCGGAACGTCCTACCGCGGTCATGATATTTCCGATTTTCCCGGTCAAGTCAAAATGTGCCAAATAGAAATCCGGAATCGCGCTCTCGAATACGATCACTCGTAAGGTGGGGCTGGCGTCCATTCGGGCGAGCAAATCCTGGAGGCTCTGGAACATGGTGTCATCTACCATGTTGAAAGGTGGATAGTCGAAGACGATCCTCCAGTAGGCAGGCGTTTCCTCGACAACCCGCACGGGCGTCGCAGCATTAGTGTCAGGCATCGTTATACTCCTTTTCAGACTTCGAACCCTCGGGCCGGCGAGATGATGTTCTTCGCATCGTAGGAACGCATTCGTGCGAGGGCTTCGTCGGAAATGCATAATCTCAAGAAGAGGTTTCGTTCGAGCGCCAACCCCTGTGCTAGCGGGGTCTCGGCGGCGTTGCGGACGAGGCGCTTAATGGAGCTGAGCGATCCCGGCGGAAGCGACGACAACCGCTCTCCAATCTCCATCGCCCGGTCGATGGCCTTGCCGCTGACAGTCTCGTGGACAAAGCCTTTCCGTTCGGCCTCACGGGGATTGAGTGGCTTGCCCATCAGGATATGCATTAGGGCGGCTGGCATCCCGACGGTGCGCGGCAACCTTTGGGTGCCGCCGGCCCCAGGCAAAAGACCAAGCTCCGCCTCCGGCAAGCCGATCAGGTAGTCGCCATCCTCGGCAATGCGCAGATCGCAAGCGAGCGTAAACTCGAATGCGCCTGCGAGGGCGGTACCGGAAATGGCGGCGATTACCGGCTTTGGCATACTCTCGCAGAGCGCCATCGCCTTGTCGAAAAATCCTCCGTGGTAGGTCGCGTTATCCGACCATTTGCGGCCGGAAGCGCGCACCGCCTGGGAATACTGAAAATGGCGATTGAAATAGCCGGGCGCCCCGCCGGTCACAATGACGACGCGAACTTTAGGATCGCCGGCAAACCGCTCCAAGGACTCCGTCAGGACATCGCCCATCGCCTGGTCAAAGTACACTCGTTTTTCACTGCCCAGTGTAATGACGGCGATCCCATTGGTTACCTTTGTCGTTAGAACTTCGTTGTCCATGGATCTTCTCCTGCTAGAAATCAGTTCACTCCGACTAACCTTTTATCGCGCGCGCCGAATTCCACAAGACTCCTGGGTTTACTCGGTCCGGATGGAGGGCGAGCATCTGGTTATAGAGCTCCAGCGCCGTACGCGCGCTCGCCGCGGTACGCTCAAAGTCCTCAATATATTGCCTGGTCTCATCGAGGATTGTCGGCGCATCCCCGCGGCCAGGCCTCTTATGCCCGGCAATTACAGCCTTCGGCTTAAGCGATCTCATCGTCTCGATCGCCGCAATCCACTCCTTACGCTTGTCAGGGTTGGATTCTCCAAGGTGGAGATGGACATCGTTATATGCAGCGTCGCCCGCAACAACCAGCCCGATAGAAGGGACATGCAGACAAGTTGTATTGTCCGTGTCGGTATGGCCGAGGGGAACAGCTACTAGTTCCTCTCCTTCGAGGTCAATTGCGTTCCCGTCGATTTCTTCGGCAAGCAGAAGCGTCGAGTCAATTTGATTGGGAAACCGCGACCGCCAATAACCGTCAAGCATGGGAGCCGCGAGCTGTCCTCGCATGAAAGAGATTACGTCTCGCGTTGCTACAAATCGCGCACGGGGGAATCGCAGACGGATAGTGTTTACGCCAAAGAAGTGGTCGCCGTGACCGTGTGTGGCATAGATTGTTGTCACGTTCTTTCCACTCGCGGTGACCCATTCAGCCAGCTCCCGGTTTTGATCCATCGTGATGAAGGTATCGACCAGAACACCGTCTCGCTCACCTGAGATGAGGGTCGACGATGTGGGCGACCACCTCGGCTCGGTCACGCCGGGCCCAAAATCGGCGTTGACAACCGGAGGCCCGGCGCTGACAAAAACGTCCCACTGCAACGGTTTGCTCATCAAATTCGCTCCTTATATCGAGACGGTCATCAAGACGTCGGCTCTTTGCGAATTCGTGACTCAAACTTGGGCAAAGCCGCCGTCCACAAACAATTCACTTCCCGTCATGTAGCTGCTCTCATCCGATGCCAGAAAGACCACGGCGTTGGCGACTTCATCCGATCGGCCGAAGCGGCCCATGGGAATGGCGGAAGCGACCATCTTGCGCCGTTGCTCGCCAGCTTCTCCCGAAGCCAGCAAATCGTTCAAGCCCGGCGTGTCGATGGTGCCGGGGCTGATCGCATTCACACGTATTCGCCGACTCTTCAAATCGGTGGTCCAGGTTCGCGCAAACGAGCGAATGGCCGCCTTGGTCGCGCTGTAAACACTATTCGAGGAGAGCCCTTTACTCCCCACCACCGAAGAGACGAGGATGATAGACGCACCCTCGGGCATCAATGGCAACGCCTTTTGTACGGTGAATAGCACTCCCTTGACGTTGATGTCGAAAATCGAATCGTATAGCTCCTCGGTGATGCTTCCCAAAGAGGCATATTTCGCAATCCCCGCGTTCGCAAAGAGAATATCGAGCTTGCCCTTTTCAACCTTGATCCGTTCAAAAAGGTTGTCGAGATCTTTCATCTTCGACACGTCGCCCTGCGCGCCAGTTACATTCGGGCCGATTTCCTTCACGGCGGCTGCGAGTTCGGGCCCCCGCCGACCAGTGATATAAACGTATGCCCCCTCTTTTGCCAAGGCCTTCGCGGCAGCCAGGCCGATTCCGCTGGTGCCACCTGTTACAAGCGCTATCTTTTCGTTCAGTTTTCCCATACAGTCACCTTGCGTTGCTCATTCACCCTGCCGCGTCTGACAGTATGTTCTCCACTTTCTTGTCAAGCTCCCTCGCGACCGCTAGCGCCTCGGAATTTCCGTAGACAGCTAGGAAACTAGCCATCCTGTCATAGGACAAATGCACACCGTCCGCACGTTCGTCAACAAGAACTGTCACCGGCGCGTACGAGCCAGCGTCCGGCACATGCTTCGCCATCTCTTTCATGATGAGAGGATTCCCCATGACGAGACGAATGATTCTTGAGTTGTGGTGCTCGGTGCCCTTGCGAACGATCATCCCGTGATCGAACTCGACAAATAGCATCAGCCCCGTTCTTCCCAAGACACGCTGAACTGCGGTATCCAATTCGTCAGCTGATGTCGCCTCTTGCGTCGACTTCCAGAACTCGGCCATATTTGGGTGTCCGATCAAAGTCTTGATCGTTGCAACAACCTCATCGAACGGCCGTGCGGAGACGACCGTGTACCGTTCAATTTCCACTTTTGTGATCATTCGACTCCTTTCTCTTCGTGGCCTGCTTGGTATCTTTGTTCAATTTTTTTAAGTGGCGAAAACAACTGATGAGGTGATCGTTCACCAATCCAGCCGCCTGCATGTACGCATACGCGACCGTTGGGCCGACGAAGCTGAATCCTCGTTGCTTGAGATCCTTGCTCAATGCCTCGGATTCAGGGGAAGTCGCTGGAATCTGTTGCGTAGTTTTCCAGCGGCCGAGTTTGGGCTTTCCACCGACGCGCCGCCAGCAGTAGGAGTCGAAGCCGCCGAAGTCTTCCCGGATCTTAAGAAACACTCGAGCATTGCGCACCGCGGCCTCGATCTTCATGCGGTTGCGGATAATCTGCGAATCGGCCAGAAGGGACCGGATTTGTTTGTCGGAATAGCGCGCTACTTTCTCGGGATCGAAACTGTCGAAGGCCCGCCGATAACCCTCCCGCTTCTTCAGCACAAGCGACCAGTTAAGTCCGGCCTCCGCGCCCGAGAGCACGAGGACCTCGAAGTGTCTGGAGTCGCTATGAACAGGAACACCCCATTCGCGGTCGTGATATTCGACCAACAACGGATCATCCAAATTGACCCAGGAGCACCGTTTATTGGAGTTAGCCTCGCTGCGCATAAGGACATCTCTTCGTTGACTAGCTCGGCAAGAGTGCCGTTTTGGCCCAACTTGTTGTCTTCTTCTCAGGGTCTTGCTTGGGTAGCTTCGTTTATTCCCCTCGGCCGTAGGCTAGTGATTACCGGGCGCAGAGGTGGCCGCCTTTCCGGACACGGAGGTGGCAGCATCTTCGATGAGCTGCGCTGTTTCCTTGGGGTGCGACATGTAGGCCACATGGCTGGAATTTACTTCGATCGTTTTGGCCTTCGCGCGCTTCGCCATCATGCGCTCCTGATCTGGATTGATAGACCGGTCGGAGGTAGCCACCATGTACCAAGTGGGTTTTGACTTCCAGGCTGGAGTCTTAACGGGGGACGTGAACGAGTCGGCGGAGATCAAAACCTGCGATTCAGCCATAAACGCCGCCTTATCCGCCGGAAGGTCCGCAGCGAAGTCGGCCGCAAAGACTGCCGGGTCAATGCAGAAGTAGCCATCGTCGGTTTGCTTGATCCCCGTGCCGGCTGGTGGCAAGGCTTGCTCGATCGTGGCGCAGCTTTCCCCTGTGTCCGGCGCGAATGCGGCAACATAGACAAGCGCCGCAACCTTTGGATGATTGCCTGCTTCAGTGATGACTGCCCCGCCGTAGCTGTGGCCCACCAGAACCACCGGCCCAGACTGCCGGTCGATCACGGACTTCGTGAACTTCACGTCCGCGGCATACGAGGTTTCTGGATGTTGCACCACTGCCACCGTATATCCGAAGGCTTTTCCGTTGAACAACGGGGAGAGATTTTTCGAACTAGATTGTCTGGCTCCCCGGATTACATTTCGAACTGCGATTAACAGCTTTCGCGTTCCAAATCATATCCTGCTTACTCTGTTCGACGATTTTCGGTAAGATGTCGCGTTCGCTACGCTCCGAGGGTGTTCGGGTTCATCCCGGAATGCCGTTCGGTTTCCCTCCGGAATCAGCGTTCGGCTTCGCAGGAATCCTCAGCCGCATGGCTTTCTGCGGAGGACAGGCATATGGACCGATTGCATTCTCGTCCGACGGCAGCCTGATCTACTTCGGCGCGCCGAACCAGCAAGGCACCTTGGATCTTTGGTCACGAGCTGTCCATGGAGGTGGCATCGATCAGCTCACGCACTTTACACGCGATACGTACGCACCGTCGGCCGCAAGCGGTGGGCTGATTCTGTTCAAGCAGCAAGACTACCGGACGTTCGTTGCCTCAGCCCCGGCTGACGGCGGGCCCACAACACCGCTTACTGTTTTCCAGTCCGAGACTCCTTCCTTCAGCCCGGACGGCAGATACCTCGGAATCACGTATGGCAATTGGCGGCGAATAGTCGATGATTTCCGCTACCCGGACATCGCTCAGGATGCGGGCATCATTTCGCTGACTGGCAAGCTTCCGGCCCGCGAACCCACTCAGATTGTCCAGGCCTCGAATTCCGAAGACCAGAGCCTCTGCTGGTCACCAAACGGCAAATGGATCGTCTTTCATTCCCACAAAGATCAGTCCGACGACCTGTGGATGAAGCCCGCAGACGGTTCAAAAGAGGCCTGGTTGATTACGCATTTCGGCCGTGGGGCGGAGACCGGTTGGCCTCGGTGGTCGGGGGATGGAAAAACTATTCTCATCGACTCGCGCCGGAAGGGCGAAGTTCCGGTCCGTAGCGTCGTCTACATAATTGAAGTCAATCAGGAGACTGGCGAGACGCAGTCGGAGAAGGAGCTACTGCTACAGGACTTCGCAGAAGACGTGACTCACACAGAATGGAGCCCGGATGGGCGCAGTATTTTGTTTCAAGCGATCCGCTTTCCAGGGCAGCAAGGATTTTACCGTGTGCCTAGAGAAGGCGGGCATGTGACGCGCCTGTACTCTTTTACGAGCGAACAGCGAGTACCCGGCTTTGGCGTTTCGCCGGATGGAAAATGGATTGTGTTCGTTCAGCCGGCCGTCGACGGCTGGATGCAGGTTTATCGCGTGAGCATGAGCGGCCGCGACGTTGAGCAGTTGACCTTCGATCCCAGCCACAAGACCCAGCCGGCAAGTTCACCAGACGGCAAAATGCTGGCTTTCACAGTTTGGACCTACGATGCCCATTTCTGGCTGCTTCGGTGTTGAAGCGCCCCTACGGCCGACTTTGAAAACGGTAGTGTTGCAACTCGCAGAGTCCCAGCTGATAGGCTGAAACGACCGTGGCCACTCGACCAACGATCTTCAAATTGGCGACAGAGCGAGCCGGCGGTCATTCTTTGCGCCGTTCGATGGTACCTTCGTTACTCGTTGTCGTTGCGCGATGTTGAAGAGCTCTTACTGGAGCGCGGCCTCGCAGCCGATCACACGACGGTGTGGCGTTGGGTGCAGCGATATGGCCCCGAACTGCAACTGCGGATACGACGGCATCTCAAGGCCACCAACAAGTCGTGGCGCGTTGACGAGACTTATCTTAAGGTCAAAGGCCGCTGGCATTATCTGTATCAGGCGATCGATTCGGCAGGCGCGACGATTGATTTCCTGTTGTCGGCCTTCCGAGATGCCGACGCCGCCAAACGGCTATTTCGCAAGGCTCTGAGCGATCGATCGCATCCACAGCCCCGTCATCAATACGGATTTAGCACCCATCTATACCTCCGCGATCCCGGCTACTAAGAAGGAAGGAACTCTCCGGCGGCGCTGTCTGCACCGACCTGTGCAGTACTTGAACAACATTATCGAGCGAGACCATCGCGCCATCAAACGACGGGTGAACGCCAAGCAGGGATTCAGAGAGTTCCAGGCCGCGCGACGAGCGATTCAGGGTTATGAAGCGATCCACACGATGCGGAAGGGACAGGCTCGATGGGTGAGCGGGACCGACATTCGGCGTCAGAATCAGTTCAACAACGTGTTCGAGCTGGCGGCCTGAGATCCTGACAGCCAGCACTCGATACTCTTCTGGAGCGATTCGCCGCTAGTAAACCGTGAAATTCATGCGGTGCACGGCGAGAAAGATAAGTTCCGGTTTCAACCTCCTACGCTTTCAACTGCGATAACGACTTCCAGGTAATCGCGGGCCTCAGGTATGTTGCATGCCGTAATCTTTGCGGCTTCGAACGTGTACGGTCTTAATGGCCGCCGCGTGAGCGCGTGGAAATCGGGCCGAGTTCAGTACTTCCGTTGGCATTCGGGTCTTCACCATGGTAAATGTCTCTTACAGCCAGCCCACCGGAGCATCGCTACAGCAAGAAGCGATAACCCACTCCGTGAATTGTGAGGAAATGACAAGGCGCGGCGGGATTGGATTCCAACTTACGCCGAAGACGGGCTACGTGGACGTCTACGGTTCTGGACTTCGTGTAGAAATGATAACCCCACGCGGCGTTCATGATCGCATTACGCCGCAATGGCCAGTCAATATTGTGGAGAAACAATTCCAGCAGGTCAAACTCGGCGCGACTTAGATGGACCGGCTCTCCGCAACGTGTCACTCTTCGACGTCCGAGATCAACGGTTACGTCAGAGAAACGGAACACGCGGTTGACGGACATGCTCAAAACCGGAGCAAGCGGGGCGTCAGCATCATCGGACAGACCGTTGACATCGCGCGTTTTCGGTCGACTATTGACTACGACTAGATGGTTCACTTTCAACGACTCCTTTCAGTCCCTCGTCTGGGAGGGCTTGGTAGCGATGAATCAATCTCCCTGACTGGTCGAAACCAATCAGATTTTTCCAGTTCGCGTAAGGCTTTACGGACTGCCTCGCTTTCCTGGGGTTAACAACCCGGCGTTATAACTCGACGCGAAGTCTGTCAAGGCGTTCATGAGTGCATTGAACCTCTTAGCGAGTTCATGCTGTTGATATTCCGTTGCCTGCGTGGCGCCGTCAGCCACAACCGAGCTCGTCGTTTCATCCGTCCACTCGTGTCCTCGCCGTTGTTCGAGTGGCTGGGACCGTCCATCGACAACCTGATTCGGCCCTCCATGGTTTACAATCTGCAACACGTAAAACAAAAGAGCGGCGCCGAACATTAGTTACCTGCCTCCTGCGCAAAGTGACTTGCTATTCGCAAAAGTACTTGCCGTTAACGTTACGTCGAAACCCGACCGAATTATTCCAGGGCTCAATATCTTGATCTGGTCCTCAACGCGACGGTCCTGATATCGCCAAAAACGCTTCGCCGTACTGACGGAAAATCCTATAATGCGAGCACTCTGAGCATTGTTGAGCGGTTATTAGTGCCACATTATGACGAAGGCGCCCGTCGCGACGACGTTGTGCTGCCCGCCCGAAATAGACGCAAGATTGTAATTAGGCGCGCCTGTGTAGAAATCGCGAGCTTCGCCGCGGAGCGCGACGAATCGCCAAACATGAACGTCGATGCCGGAGCCGAAATCAAACACACCACGAGCGAGTTCCCGCGGAGCCTGGTTCGAGCGGCTGTCGAGGCGTGTCAGGCTCTGTTCGTAATCGGCATATCCGCCGCCGACGACTGCATACGGCGAAATTCGGGATCTCGGGCGGAGCTTCACGCGAATCCCAGGTGTGACATATAGACTGGCGAAGTCGTGCGTCGCCGTCGTGATCGTGGTAGAGACATCGCGAAGCGGACTCGCGATGAAGTTAATCTCGCCGTAGAGGGCCACGGTATTGCCGTTCACGATTCGGCGTCCGTAGTTCACTTGAAACGCCACACCCGATCCTGCGTCCAGGCGAGGTGAGTCGCTTCGCGACAGCGCGGGTATACCACCGAGTCCGAATGCTAACTCATTCTTGGCGGCGGCATTCTCTTGGGCTAGGCAGAACGCCGCCGGCACGAACAATAAGGCAAATGTCTTTTTCATGAAGCAAATCATCCTCTTTGCTAGAGCTTTTGTTCCGCTACGCCGAGCACGTGTCCGGTCTTGGGGTCTTGAATGAATGCAACGACGCGCGATCCATTTCCTGATCCGGATACGGGAAGGGTGATTTCTTTGGTGGAAGCGGCCTTGAAATCGATCGGGCCAACCTGCTTGAGGACGCGCGTCACAGCGACGTGTGCCAGCGTGCGGCCGCCATTTTCTCCACGCGCGACATGAGATTCCTGTCTGTTATCGGCGAGCGCGACATACAAAATGGCTTGCGTGCCTTTAAAGTTCTCGTCCAGGGGCAACTCGATGCGTGCGGTGGCCTTATTTCCATCGCGCGATACGTTCGAGATCGTCATCGGAACCTTGCGTACCCGAATCGCCTTCTGAATGGCGGCCGACGCTTCACGTCCATCGCTTCCCACGAAGCCGTATCGTCCATCCACGACAAGCTGTGGCGTATAGACTCCATCGAACTTGTACCGATTCGTATAGTCCTGCTGGCGCGCGGTGTACTGTGGAGAAGAGAATGGGTCTTTCCAGCCGAGGCGATCCCAGTAGTCGACGTGCTCGCTCAGCACGATGAGATCAGCCGCTGCCACCGGCTGCTTTTCGTCAAGAATTTGCAACAGGCGGTCGGCCGGCGGGCAACTCGAGCAACCTTCGGAGGTGAAAAGTTCGAGCAGCACGGGTACACGAGCGCCGCTATCGTCAGCGGCTCGACAAACCAACCCCCCAGCGGACAATGTGAGCACGGTCGTAAAAAAACTAAACTTAAACATGATCTCCATCCTGTTCTTTTGATAGCGAGAATACCTTGGAAATCGTCGGTCTCCACTCTTGAATTCGATGCGATCACCTTGAAAAGTTACGCCATCGGGCAGCTGCCCAGCCGAATGCAGGTGAGAAGGTTCCCGATTTCAAGTTGTCCACCCCCGAAGGCAAAAAATTCAGCTTTCACAAATTACGTCGAAGGGCCTGGTTGTATTGGTTCTCTTTCGCGGATATCCCGGTTATCATTGCCCTTACTGCAACCCTAAGTTCAGGATTGTCTCCAAAGATCGCAAGGCTTTGCCGCCGTATGTTATGTTGGTTTAGCCCGGCTGCAGGATCTGAGCGCCGAGACGAGCGAGCTTTGTTCGACAAGAAGGTTCCGGAGAGTATCGATCCGGTGTTGGATCCCGGTTACGATTTCACCAGAGCCTACGGCTCAGATGGGATGCACCGAAAAGGCCTATCCGTCGACCTTTCTCATCGATCGACAAGGTGTCATCTTTTTCAACCAAATTTTCAACTGGCACAGCGCCGTGCTACGGCCGCCGAAATTCTCGACGCTTTACCAAAGCCGAACGTTCGAACTAACGCTCAATGGTGTTGACCTTCGATTGGCGTTGGCCAGCCTTCTTCACGCGGGCCATCGCAGGATTCCTGTTTGCTATGGCGCGTGTACACACAAGGTGTTCATCATGACGCCGCAAATGCACGCTCGCAAACTGTTCCTCGAGCCCTATCAGCAGCTGGATTGCGCACTTCCTCTTGTGGCCTCTATTCCTTTTCTTGAACTGATCGCCGAGTGGCTGCTTCTTGTCGGCTATCTTCGCCGTCCGGCCGCGATCAGCCTCGGTTTTCTTCGATTGCCCCGGGATGCTTGTACTCTCCAAATGAGGCCTGACCGGGCAAGGCTAGCAGTTTCAAGCCGATATGGAAAAAACTGCCGATTGCATACATAGCGCAACCCATGGCCCGTTTGGAACGAAATACTAAATACGCGTGGGAGATGTCATCGCGCTCCGGAGGAGCATTAGAGGGCAAGGTCCAGCCGGGCGTAACGATCCCGGAACCGGTGGACAATATCAAGCGCTGATGCTGCGGCTGTGGAGGAATTAGTTCGGCGGTTACCGCCACCCAGCACTAAGTTCCGAAGTCTGTAATAAGAAAAATAATATTGTGATCCGTAACTTTCAGTCCGTCTTGGACGAAGCAAGACCGTGGAGAAGGCGACAACGTTACAAATGACGCATCTGTGGATCGGGACGCCTTCCGCATGAACATCGGTGCAAAGGAATCTGAAATGACTAGCGTGAAACTGATAGTGGCCTATCCACAACCCGCGGACGCGGAGGCTTTTGAAAAGCTGTATTTGGAAGAACACGTACCTTTGGCGGTTGCTAAGCTTCAAGGAATGACGAAGATCGTCGCAACGAAAATCCTCGGATCGCCAGGGGGAAAGCCTCAGTTTCACCGTGTGGCGGAGGTCTATTTTCCTTCGATGAAAGTCCTCGAAGCGTGCGCCGAGTCGATCGGGGGCCAGAAAACATTGGCGAATGCGGCGAAAATCTCCTCCGGCGGACCGCCCGTGATCATGATTGCGGAAGAGGAGAGCTTCTCGTTCTAGCCCCACTCGATGAATCTGAAATAGAAGCGAGGCCATACTTATATGCGTAAGGCTCCATGTATATGGGCGCTTGCGGTTGCGGCACTCTACGGGCAGAACATAAAGACTGGGCCCGGCGTGGGCCAATCTGTACCGGATTTTTCAGCGCAAGACCAGGCAGGTCGCCAGCAAACACTAAAGTCCATTATGGGTGCCAAGGGCACGATGCTGGTCTTCTTCCGTTCGGCCGACTGGTGACCGTTCTGCAAGATCCAGCTCGTGGAGCTGGAACAAAATCTGGACGCATTCAGGAAACATGGCCTCGGCGTGGCCGCCATCAGTTACGACTCAGTGGCTGTGCTGAAGAACTTCGCGGATCGGCAACATATTAGTTATCCGCTGCTTTCGGATCCGGAATCAAAGATCATCCGCGCCTTCGACATTCTGAACGAGACCGTAGAGAGTGGCACGGCCTTCTATGGCATTCCCTATCCTGGCACGTTCATCTTAGATACTCAGGGTAGAGTTATCGCCAAGTATTTCGAGGAAGATTATCGTGAGCGCGTTTCGGCTTCCGATATTCTGGTCCGGCAATTCGGCAAATCGGTGGACGTGCAAAGGAACGTTGTGGAAACGAAGCATCTTCGCTTGGCCACGGCATCCAGCACACCTACGGCGCGGCCCGGCCACAGGATCGTGCTGAGCCTCGAAATCGATCTGAAACCTAAGATGCACGTTTACTCCCCGGGAGTCCAAGGCTATATCCCGATCGAATGGAAGCTAGAGGCCGGAACGCTCGCGAAACTGCACGCTTTTGAATATCCACCTTCGCAACAGATGCGCCTGAAGGCGATCAGCGAAACTGTGCCGGTTTACCAGGGCCATGTCCGAATCAACAGGGAGATCACTTTCGGACCCGAAAATGCAGTGAAGCCGCTGGTCAGTTCCTCTGGCCTGCTGATTCTGAAAGGCTCGCTGCAGTATCAGGCGTGCGATGACAAGGAGTGCTTCATTCCGCAAACCGTTCCGCTGGAATGGCGCTTTCATTTTGAAGGGCTGGACCGGGAACGGGCTCCAGCGGATTTGCAGCGCAAGCCGCAGTAGGCTGCGCGTGAGAAGGCTAAATTGGAGGTCCTATGTCCGAAGTCGTCTATCGTTCGAATGTCCGAATCGAACGGGTGAAGGGACCGGTTCGTCGAGCATATCTGCCGGCAGAATCGAAACCTGTGATTTTCGGTGTCCACGGCCCGGTCGCCGAGCATTACAAGGTTCCGTCCGCGGTTTTGGAACCCCACGCCACCACGTTGGACTACATTGTTGCTGCCGCAGCCGGCTGACTTACCGGCACCTTTGGAGGCGCGCTGGAAGCGCGTCAAATCATTGCATCGAACGAGCGTCTTGTATCTGAAGCGGTGGGTGAGATTGAACTGGAGGACAATGTGCTCGTCATCCGGCGCATTCATGTGCGGTTGAAGCTGAAGGCCGAAGAATCTCATTGGGAGACCGCCAACCGTGTTCACGGCTTCTTCGCCGACAAATGCCCCATCTACCGTAGTCTTAAGCCGGCGATCGCCATGACCACTGAGCTGTTTCTCGAGCCTTCGCCTTGCTCGAGCCAGGAGCCCGGCTAACATCATGCCGTCGCTGTCATATTGTGGATCCGCCAGACGTTGACTCGCCAATGAATAGGCGGTCGCCCATGCCACTTCATGGCAAGCTATTCGGCGTTGGCGCGTAAGCCTCTGCACCCTATCGAGTTTTGTTTTGCCGTTCAAAAGCGTTTCACCACCGAACCACGATCGAGCACGATGTAAAAAGCAACACGCCGGTGCACTTCCACGAATGTTATTAGGGTGGAGCATTAGAAATGGATCCAACCGTCAGACGCAGTACAATTGGCATCGCCTCGGGCCTCATCTCCAGCGTTGCTTTGGTTGCAACGCACGGTCTCCTCTTCGGAGTTGCGCTTGGCGTAGCGATCGGCACGCTGTATGCGATCGCAGTACGTCCTATGCCCTTTGCCTATGCCGAGAGCATATTCACGGCGGGAGCTCTCGCGATCCCT
>Ga0210401_10004082_pt1 | contig 15325 bp, 11 predicted proteins | sample IncBWH32MmetaG_FD_150866 | JGI IMG/M metagenome (GOLD analysis project Ga0210401, IMG submission 150866) | Forest soil microbial communities from Barre Woods Harvard Forest LTER site, Petersham, Massachusetts, United States - Inc-BW-H-32-M | ecosystem: Environmental > Terrestrial > Soil >... | reverse complement strand
CTGGACGGCCAGGACACCGTCGTTACCCGCATGATCATGCAAAGGCCGAACCGCCCGCCCATGGAAATGCCTATGCAGATGTACAAGGCGAACGCGCAAAAGCAGCCAGCCGATATTCGCGACCGGGCGGAAGATGTAGGCAGCGAATCCGTCGCCACGCCTGCCGGAACCTTTACCACCGAGCATTACAAGATGAAAGACGGTTCCGGCGACGCCTGGGTGGCGCCGAAGGCTGGTCCCTATGGCTTGGTGAAATTCCAGGGAAAAGATTCGACCATGGTGCTTACCAGGGTCATCACCGATGCGAAGGACAAGATTACCGGCACACCGCAGCCGTTTAACCCGATGATGTTCCAACAAGACCAGCATCCGTGATCAAAATTCTGTAATTTCAGGTTTGAGAGGCGCCCCAGAGGCACCGGGGCGCCTCTTCTTTTTTTTAGCGCGTGTTTCCTACTGAGCGGGCAAGTCTTAAAGGACTGGGAGGGCCCTGCGATATGGCTTCCACTGGCGACAAATTCTACCGTGGCCGCATCACGCATCGCGAAAACTTCGCGCCGGACCTTTGGAAGGTCAAGATCGATCCCGCCGGCCAGTTCGATTTTGTGGCTGGGCAGTACGCGACCCTGGGGGTGGATTCAGCGCTGAAAAGGATCGAACGCGCTTACTCGATCGTATCTTCGCCCTACGAGCGCGAGCTGGAAATTTTCATCGAACTGGTCGAACAGGGTGAATTGACCCCCTTGCTGCACAAGCTGCAGGTGGGCGACGAACTCTCCGTGCGAAAAATCGCCAAAGGCCGCTTCACGCTGGACCTGAAAAGCGGGCACCGCCATCATTTGCTGCTCGCGACGGTCACAGGCATCGCGCCGTACGTCTCTTACATCCGCACGCTGTACGCCGATTGGAAGGAAAATAAATTTCCAGGCGAACTGCGGCTCTACGTAATCCAGGGCGCCAGCCGTTCTTGGGAATTCGGCTACCGCGAGGAGCTGGAAAGGATCGCGAGTGAAGTGCCGTGGCTGACGTACGTTCCTACCGTGAGTCGTCCCTGGGAGGACACGGCCTGGCGCGGCGAGACCGGGCGCGTCGAAGACGTCATCCGCAAATACGCGAGCCAATGGAAACTCAACGCGGCCGACACCACTGGCTACTTGTGCGGTCACCCGCAGATGATTGAATTGGGCAAAGGCATCCTGCTGCGCGGCGGTTACGCCAAAGAATCCCTGCGAGAAGAGGTTTATTGGGTTCCGCCAAAGTGAAATTCCCATTCCTGACGGGCGCGTGCAAGGGGCCTTGCTGCGCCCGCCAGCAAGGGAATCTGCCGCGACTTAATCGTGACTATCGGAGCTCGCGGCAGCCACTTGTTCGATGGTGCTTTCGATCGCGCGGATGGGAGTGGAGACGCGCACAGTTTCGTCTTTGTCCGTGACGTCCACCACCACGGAACCGCCGTCCTTGGTGACGAGCACGTGCTGGCCCGGTTCGCGCACGTCCACCAAGGTAATGTCCTCGCCGGCACGCAATTGCTCCAGCGCGGCTTGGATCGTCGGCATCCAGGGTCGAATTTCGCGTGCCGCTTGGCTCAGTTTGCGGCTGGGGACGAAGTGCATTCCGATAGGAACCAGCATCGCCGGCGCCAGGACGTACACGTGATGCGCTTCCGGCTGTTTTTCCACCACGTTCACTTCGATCATCCCTTCGCTGCAAATCAGGCCCACGCCTGCCAACGCCGTTCCGGCAATTCCCAGCGCCACTTTTCCCAGAAGAATCATCCCGCACCTCCTGCACGAATTTTCAGCGTGTTATTCCGAAGCGCTGCGTGAATCAATCCAGATGCGCACGTGTTCCGTCGCGTCCTGCACGGTCACCAGCACGGCATCGCCCGCATCGCTCAGCGCGCGAATCGCGGCGGCGACGTCCAGTTCATTTTCTTTTACGGTGGAAAATAGCGCGTCCACCACTTTCATCGGGATAGTGACGTCCACTTTCTCGCCGTCCTTGCTCTTGTCCAACACGTGCACGATCAAGTTTCCATTCGATTTCGCCACGCGCACGTCCTGATCTTTTTCTTTCACCGTCACAAATTCGTTGTCCGGCGCGGTGCGAATGGCATCCAGCAAAGCGCGCACGTCCACGCCGTTGAAATCCGCCTCGCCGATGGTTACGTGTCCGTTGTGCAGCGTCCCCTTATTCACGGTGGGTAGAATTGCCGCCGCCACCGAAAGCGGCAAGTTCACGTTCACGCTCTCGCCTTTGGTTGAATCGTCCACCTTCACGTGCAGGTAGCGCTCCGTTGCCGGCGCGGCCTTCGCCGTTACCGCCAGATTGCTCATCGTGAGAGCCAACACACAGCACACGCCAATCAGTCGCATCGCTTTTTGCATTTTGGGAAGCCTCCCGTGCTCTTCCTGCTCCTAAGTACGGAAGGGGGCTGACAAATGTTCCGTGAATTCTTGCAGGGGCGAGTTGCGTTTCAAATGAGGAGAGGACGGCGAGGAACTAATCGCGCTGCGGCTTGAAATAAACGGCGGCCAGCGGCGGGACTTTGAGCTTGATGGACCACGACCGGTCATTCCAGGGAATCGGTTCAGCGCGCACGCCCCCCGCATTTCCGACGTCGCTTCCTTCGTAGTACACCGAATCCGTATTGAGGATTTCCCGGTAGAATCCCGGCCCGGGAACGCCGACGCGATAATCCAGCCGCAGTACCGGCGTGAAGTTGCAGACCACCACCACATAATCCTCCGGGTTTCGCGCCCGCCGGATGAACGAAAGAATGCTTGCCGCGGCATCGTTCGCGTCAATCCATTCGAAGCCAGCCCATTCGAAGTCCACTTCAAAGAAAGCCCGTTCCGTCGTATGCAGACGATTCAAGTCCGCTACCAGCCGTTGCACTGCGCGGTGCGATGCGGATTCTTCCAGCGACCAATCCACGCTGCTTTCTTCCCAGAATTCGTTGCGCTCGGCCAGTTCGCTGCCCATGAAGAGCAGTTTCTTTCCCGGATGCGCGTACATGTAGCCGAAGAGCAAACGAAGATTGGCGAATTTCTGCCAATCGTCGCCCGGCATTTTCTCGAGCAGCGTGCGCTTGCCGTGCACTACTTCATCGTGAGAGAGCGGCAAAATGAAATTTTCCTGGAACGCGTAAATCATCGAAAAAGTCAGCTCGTTGTGATGATGCTGCCGGAACAGCGGATCGAGGGCGAAATAACGCAGCGTGTCGTTCATCCATCCCATGTTCCATTTCAAATCGAAGCCCAAACCGCCGACGTACGTGGGACGCGAAACCGCCGGCCACGACGTGGACTCCTCGGCAATCATCAGCGCGCCGGGATGCCTGCTGTGCAGCACTTCATTCAAATGTTTCAGGAACGCAATCGCTTCCAGATTTTCCCGGCCGCCAAACGCGTTCGGAATCCACTCGCCGGGTTTGCGCGAATAATCGAGGTAAAGCATGGATGCCACCGCGTCCACGCGCAATCCGTCGAGGTGATATTTGTCCAGCCAGAAAAGCGCGTTCGACACCAGAAAATTCTGCACTTCGTTCCGGCCGTAATTGAAGACCAGCGTGCCCCAATCCGGATGTGCGCCGCGCCGCGGGTCGGCGTGCTCGTAAAGATGCGTGCCATCGAATAATCCCAGGCCGTGCGCGTCACGCGGGAAATGCGCTGGAGTCCAATCCAGAATCACGCCGATTTCCTGCTGGTGGCAGCGATCCATGAAGTACATGAAATCCGCGGGCGAGCCGAAACGGCTGGTCACCGCGAAATAGCCGACCGTCTGATATCCCCAGGACGCGTCCAGCGGGTGCTCCATGATCGGCAGTAGCTCGATATGCGTGAAGCCCATGCGCTTCACATAGGGCAACAACTCATCGGCAAGCTCGCGGTAGGTGAGCCAGCGGTTGTCCTCCTCCGGTTTGCGGCGCCACGATCCGGCGTGCAATTCGTAAATCGTCATCGGCGAGTGCATCCAGTCGCGCAGCGAGCGCGACTCCATCCACGCGGTGTCTTTCCATTTGTAGCCATCAATCGTGCACACCACCGACGCGTTATGCGGCCGCATTTCGCCCGCAAAGCCGTACGGGTCGGTTTTCAAACCCACCAGCTTTCCGGCGCTCGATAGAATCTCGAACTTGTACAGTTCGCCCTCATCCAGTCCGGGGATGAATATTTCCCAGATCCCGCTAGAGCCGCGGTGGCGCATCGGATGAACGCGGCCGTCCCAGAAGTTGAAATCGCCCACGACGCTCACGCGCCGCGCGTTCGGCGCCCATACGCCAAAATGCACGCCGCGCACGCCGGCCACTTCGCGCACGTGCGCGCCCAGTTTTTCGTACTTCTGGTAGTGCGTGCCTTCACCGGAAAGATACAGGTCGTACTCGGTGAGCACGGGAGGGAAGGCGTAGGGATCGTAGCTCTCGAAAACATTTCCATCGCTGAACCGAATCTGCAGGCGATAGGCGCCCGGGGCGACCGCTTCGCTCTGGGATTTTGCCGTTCCGCTCGCGGGAATACGCGCTTCGAACACGCCATCCGCATGGATTCGAATAGCGCGGTGCGCTTCCGCTTTCTTGCCCCACAGCACGATTACTTCCGCAGCGTTCGGACGAAAGACGCGAATCGCGAGCGACTTCTTTCCGTCTTGCTCGGTCCAGTGCGGCCCCAGGACCGCATAAGGATCGGAGTGCTCGCCGCGCACGATCACCTCAATATCGTTCAGCAAGATGTCCTGCGGATTCAGTGCAGCGGCTTTCGGCTTGTCTTCTTTCCCCATGACGGTCGGCGGTCCAATCCCAGAGTCCAGGCCACCATCTTACCGGAGCGCAAGCGCCACGCCAATCTCACCCCAGCATGATTCCTAGCGCCGTAAATCGAATCGTGCTGGACTTGCTCGGCGAAGCCCGGTAGCCTAGCCGGCAGCTCTGGGGCGCACGGCGGGGCAATCCACGAATCCAAGAAGGAGATCATTGATGAAAACACTCGCTCGCTCAATTTGCCTGCTGGCGGTCCCAGCGCTACTCCTCGCCACTGCAGGCGCTGCGCACGCGCAGGAAGGCGCGCAGCCGAAAACTCCTCTCACCCCCACGCAAGCCGTGCTGGAAAACTGGAACGACGTGGGCCGCCGCATGGTGACCATGGCGCAGGATTGGCCCGAAGATAAATACACGTACAAATTGAATCCAGCCGTGCGCACGTTCCAGCAAGTCTTGCTCCACGTCGCGGGATCGAACTACGACCTGATCAATCGTTTGGCCGGCACGAAGGTCGGTGAAGCGCAGAATGATCCGCCCGTGAGCCAGTACAAGACCAAAGCGGAGACCGTGGCATATCTGAAAAAATCCGTCGAAGATGGCGCAGCGCTGCTCCAGAAGGAAGGCGACGCTGAAGTGCTCAAGCATCTCGCCGACTGGATTGGTTACACCTCGCACATGGGCGAGCATTACGGATTGCTGGTGGCTTACTACCGAGCGAACGGCGTGGTGCCGCCGGAATCACGGCCCAAGAAATAGCCATACCGGGCTGTTCAAAAATAGGGATCGTGGCGCTTAGCAGGTTTACCAGATGGAAGTGCTCCGGCCACGATCCCCGGGCCGGACGCCACACAGATCGCGCCGGAACGCCATTCCCGTCCGGCCGACGCACAAACGCTCCGTGCGACCGTAACCACCGTCGCGCTCGACCATCCCGTTTCCATGCCATCTCGTGCATTTGCATCACAATCCTTCCGCCGCAGCGCCAGCTTCTCGGCGCTTTTTCCACAGCGAATTTGCCCATTCCGTCACCTCTAAGTCATAGGAAATGTGAGTGCTTAGTACGAACGTACCATTGTCGCGCAAGTCCCCGCACTTTATACAAGAAGTGGGGGAATCCTCGGGAGCGAAATCCTCGTTCCGCGCCAGAGATCATGCCCAACAAGGCCGCCACGTTGCCGAAGAATGGAAGTGGTTTGCCCCGCATCCACGGGGGCAAGCATCCAGCGAAGTCTGCACAGCAGTCAGTCGCGCCGCCGCGCACAGACTTGTTTCCATCCCAGTTGGATTTCGAGCTACTGTTCTCCAGCCATCCCGAGGCCATGGTGGTCCTCGACCTGAACCGCCGCATTCGCATGTGCAATCCCGCGTTCGAAAATCTCTTCCAGCACGGCCAGGCCGAAATTCTCGGCGCCGAGCTTGATGTCCTGCTGGCGTCGGACGAGTATCAAGGCGAAGCGCTGCGGCTCAGCGAGCGCGCCGCCGCGGGCGAAGTGCTCCGCGCGAGCACCCGCCGTCGCCGCCGCGATGGTTCATTGGTTGACGTGCAAATCACCTGTGTGCCGCTCCGGCAAGACGCCAAGACCATCGGCTGCTACGGAATTTACCAGGACATCACCGAGCGCTGTGAAGCGGAACGCGCCCAGCAAGAGGCCGAGAAGAAGCTCAGCCTGCTGTTCGAAAACGCGGTCGAGGGTATTTTTCAGACGACAGTGGATGGCCAGCTGTTGAGCGTGAATCCGGCGCTCGCGCGCATGTGCGGCTACGGTTCGGCTGCGGAAATGCTCGCCACGGTTCATGACATCGGCAAGGATTTTTACGCCGATCCGCAAACGCGCCTCGAATTCCAGCGTGCGATGGCCGAACGCGGCGCCGTCGAGGCCTTTGAATATCAGCTGCGCAGGAAAAATGGCGCGCTCATCTGGATTTCCGAAAACGCCCGGGCCATCCGCGATGCCGACGGCAAGGTCACAGCCTACGAAGGCACCATGGAAGACATCACCGAGCGCAAACGCTCCGAGCTCGAGCGCCAGATCACTTTCGAAATCATTCACGGCGTGAACGTCACCGACAACCTGGACGAACTGCTCTACCTGATTCATCAATCGCTCAATAAAGTGCTCTACGCCGAGAACTGTTTCGTCGCGCTGTACGAATCCGCATCCGGAATGTTCCACTTTCCTTTTTTCGTCGACCAGTTTGACGAAGCTCCTCCGCCGCAGCAGGTGGGCAGAAGCTGCACGGCGTACGTCTATCGCACTGGTCGCGCGATCCTAATTCCGCAGCAGGTTTTCGATCGGCTTGCCGCAGAAGGAGAAGTGGAACTGGTCGGCACACCTTCGCCCTCTTGGCTCGGCGTGCCGCTGCGCACTCCTGGCGCCACCATCGGCGTTCTGGTGGTGCAGCATTACGAAAATGAAGCTGCGTACACCGAACGCGACCTGGAATTCCTGGCCTCCGTCGGCGGCCAGATCGCGCTGGCGATTGACCGTAAACGCGCCGAAGAAAAGATCCGCGAAAGCGAAGCGCGGCTGCGTGTGCTGGTCGAGCAGTTGCCCGCGGTGCTCTGGACCGTCGGCAAGGACCTGTGCTTCACCTCCGCTTTGGGCGCCGGTCTCACGCGCCTGGGCCTGAAACCGAATCAGATCGTAGGCGTTTCGCTTTTCGACTATTTCGAAACCACCGACCCCGGATTCCTGCCCATCGCCGCGCATCGGCGCGCGATCGCCGGGGAGCCCACCACCTTCCACGTCGAATGGAAGGGCGGCTCGTACACCTGCCACGTGGAACCACTGCGCACCGCCGAAGGTGAACTGCAGGGCGCGATTTGCATGGCGCTGGATATTACCGACCGCAGGCAACTCGAAGAGCAGCTCCGCCAAGCGCAGAAGATGGAAGCCGTCGGACGCCTAGCCGGAGGAATCGCGCACGACTTCAACAATCTCCTAATGGTGATCCAGGGTTACGCGGATCTGATGACCGAACGCCTGGCCGAAGGCGATCCGCTGCGCCGCAACGCGGAGCAAATTCAAACCGCATCGCAACGCGCCACCTCGCTCACGCGCCAATTGCTCGCCTTCAGCCGCAAACAGATGTTGGCGCCGAAGGTGCTAAGCATTCAGAGCGTCGTTGGCGACATGGAAAAAATTCTGCGCCGCCTCATTGGCGAAGACGTTCAACTCGAAACCTCGAGCGTGCCGGACCTCGGATTAGTCAAGGCCGATCGCAGCCAGATCGAGCAGGTGATCCTGAATCTGGCGGTCAATGCACGCGACGCCATGCCGGAAGGCGGCCGCTTAACCATCGAAACCGCCAATGTGGATCTCGACGAATCCTTCTCGCATTCTTCCGTGATGCTTTCGCCGGGCCCGTACGTGATGCTCGCCGTCACCGACAATGGCTGCGGCATGGACGTCGAAACCCAGGCGCACATCTTTGAGCCGTTCTTCACCACCAAGGAAAAGGGCAAGGGCACCGGGCTTGGCCTCGCCACCGTGTACGGCATCGTCAAGCAGAGCGGCGGCTACGTGTGGGTGTATAGCGAACCTGGCCGCGGAACCAGCTTCAAGGTTTATCTACCGCGCGTCTGGGACGAGCAGACCTCTGCAGGCCGCGACCGCAGAATTGAGGGACAAGCGCTGCCGCAGGGGACGGAAACAGTCTTGCTGGTTGAAGATGAAAAAGGCGTGCGCGAACTCGCCCGCGAATATCTGGAGATGACCGGCTACACCGTGATTGAAGCCGAGAACGGCCACACCGCGTTGGAACTGGCTGGGCTACATTCCGGGCCGATCCACCTGCTGATGACTGACGTGGTCATGCCTGGCATCAGTGGCCGCGAGCTCTCCGAACGAGTGAAGAGCATCCGCCCTGGCATCCGCGTTCTGTTCATGTCTGGCTACACGGATCAAGCCGTAGTGCACCACGGGATTCTGGAAACCGACGCAGTGCTGTTGCAGAAACCCTTCACAGTGGCGGCCCTGGCCGCGAAGTTGCGCGACATATTGAACGTGGAGCTGGCTCAGTAGTCTCCTCCCCGCCTCGTCGTGTTGAACTCCGAAAGTCTTCGATTTCACCCCGCAACCGCTAGTACTCCGTTGATTCTGACCGGAACAATAGGGTGCATCCGAGCCGTCGTTGCGCCGAAGCCCTCCGCGCTCGGCGTCTGAGCGCAACGTTTTTCTCCGCCAAGCCTAGCAATACCATGTCTTTCCGTGCTCGTTGGTTCACGTAGCGCTGCTCGTCCTATGGGCGCTCCAGATGCTTCTGCCCAGTTCGTCGGGCCGGAAGCAACGGGGAGCCGGATACTGCACGGGGGCAATATGGGGAACATGACAGCGCAGGTAAGCAGCGAGATGCACAATGCGGTTACCGAAGAATTGATTTCAGCGCGCCGGTTGTGGACGGCCGTGCTGTTGAACGCCGTCGAGGACTGGCGCAACGGCACGCTGCGCGCGCGCCGCGAAGCCCAGACTTTTCTTTTCGATAACGACGAAGATTTCGCGATGGTTTGCAATAACGCAGGATCGGATTTCGGCGACTTTCGCGTCCGCTTGCTGAAGATCGGCCGTCGCGTCGAAGAGCGTGTGCCGCTCTCACTTTGTTTCGCCACGTAACTTGAGCAGCATTGCCCGCTAACGGCGCGTGAAGAATCCTCCGGTAGCATCGGTGCAAATAGCGTAGTATTTGCTGGTCGCGGATTTGCGCGGGAAATAATGAAGCTGGCAAACGAAAACCTTCCATGTCCGGAAAAGCAGCTGCTGGTTTGTTGCGCCCGGACTCAAATCACCCCCGAAATCGCCACTACCATCCGCAAGATTCTCGCCGGGCCACTCGATTGGGATTATCTGCTGCGGGAAGCGGAAGAAAACTCCGTCACGCCGTTGCTCGATCGCCATCTGTCAGCCGTCGCTCTCGGCGCCGCACCGCCGGCCACGCAGGAACAGTTGAAGAAGACCTGCCGCGCCAATACCGTGCGTTGCCTTTATCTCACCGCGGAACTCATCAACATTCTGCGCCTTTTCCAATCCCAGAACATTCCCGTGATTCCGTACAAAGGTCCAGTGCTCGCGGCGCAGGCCTACGGAGACGTCGCCCTCCGCGAATTTGAAGATCTGGACATCATTCTGCGTCAAAGCGACATCCCAAAAGCGCACGAGATCATCGTGTCGCTTGGCTACAAACCAAAATTCGATTGGATTCTCTCGCCCGGAGCCGCCGCATCACTCGTTCCCGGCGAGTACAACTATCGCGATGAAGCCCGCCGCGCCATGGTCGAATTGCATACCGAAATTACGCTGCGCCATTTCCCGACGAAGCCGGATCTCGACACTTTCATCCGCAATCTCGCGCCCGTGAAACTGAGCGACCGCGACATCCGCACCTTTACCGCGGAGGACTTGCTGCCGATGCTCTGCATTCACGGCTCGAAAGATTTCTGGGAGCGGCTTTCCTGGATTGCGGACGTCAACGAACTCGTGCAATTCCATCCCGCGCTCGATTGGGATCGCGTCCTGCGTTTTGCGCAGCCTCTGCAAGCCGCTCGCATGCTGAACCTGGGCCTCGCGCTGGCTGTAAGCGTGCTCGGCGCATCGTTGCCCGCCGAAATAAGCGCGCGCGTGCAATCAGACCACGTGGCGAGCAAAGTGGCTGCCGAAGTGCGCGATAGATTGATGTGCCGCCCGTTTTGCACGCTGGATGCCGCGGGAAGATTTCACTTCCGCCGGCGCATGCTCGTGGAAAAGCTACCGGGCTGGCGCTACGGCATGCGTCTTGCAGTCGTGCCGTCGGAGGATGACTGGCAGATGGTGCGTCTCCCGCACATACTCGCGCCGCTTTACATCGCGCTGCGTCCGCTGCGCCTGCTGCAGAAGTACGGCTGGGCAGGGAAGCGCGCTGCGAAGCCTTCGTCCTAAACAGGCAGCCGCGAAGACACGCCATCGCACAGGCCTCGTCACAATCGTGGACAATTTCCGTGGACCTGTTTCGCGCGCATCCCTCCCGATTGTGCGGTAGAATGTGTATTCGAGAAGGCCCGATCGTCGTCGCGTCGCACAACTGCCGCTTCTGAGGATTCGCAGGGCCAACATTTCAGCTGTGACAGGGAGGCAATCACCATGGGCACAACGGTAAAACCGACCACCGCGTCTGACGCCGGCAAACCGGCGCAGAATCCTCTAAAAGAACTCACCAAATTTGGCCAATCCGTCTGGCTCGATTACATTCGCCGCGATCTCCTCACCTCCGGCGAACTAAAACGCCTGATCGAAGAAGACGGCCTGCGCGGCATGACTTCCAATCCCTCGATCTTCGAGAAGGCCATCGCCGGCAGCACCTTGTACGCCAAAACGCTCGAGGAACTCGAGAAGCGCAAGGACCTCGACGCCAAGGGCCGCTATGAGCAACTCGCGATCAAGGATATTCAAGACGCTGCGGACTTCCTGCGGCCCGTCTATCAGCAAACCAAGAAGCGCGACGGCTACGTAAGCCTGGAAGTCTCTCCCTATCTCGCGCACAAGACTCAGGAAACTCTCGACGAAGCGCGCCGTCTGTGGAAGAGCGTGGGCCGCGAGAACCTCATGGTCAAAGTGCCCGGCACGCCGGAAGGAATCCCCGCGTTCCAGCAATTGATCAGCGAGGGCATCAACATCAACGTCACGCTGCTTTTCGCGTTTGACGTGTACGTACGCGTCGCCGAAGCCTATATCGCGGGATTGGAAGCATTTGCGAAAGGCGGCGGTGACGTGAGCCGCATGGCTAGCGTCGCCAGCTTTTTCATCAGCCGCATTGACACGCTCGTTGACGGCGAAATCGATGCCAAGCTCAAAGCCGCCACGAACCCTGACGATCAAGCAAAGCTGCGCAACCTCCACGGCAAAGTGGCCATCGCCAACGGCAAACTCACCTACCAACGCTACAAGCAGATTTTCAGCGGCCCGCGCTGGGATGCTCTCGCCTCGCGCGGCGCTCAGACGCAGCGCGTCCTGTGGGCCAGCACCAGCACAAAAAATCCCGCGTACAGCGATGTCTACTACGTCGAAGAACTGATCGGCCCCGATACCGTGGACACTATTCCGCCCGCCACCTTCGACGCCTTCCGCGATCACGGCAAACCCCGCGCTAGCCTGGAAGAAAATGTCCAAGCCGCGCAGGAAACCATGCACGCCCTGGAGAAGGGCGGCATTTCCATGAAGGCGGCTACCGACAAGCTCACCGCAGCTGGCGTCAGACAATTTTCAGACGACTTCGACAAGCTGCTCGACGCCGTGAAGCAACACGCCGCAAAAGCCGGAGCCTAGCCGTAAGAGTCGTGGCATTCGCGATTCGCAACCTTGAGGCGCGGGCATAAAATCCCGCGCCGTCCAGCCCCGAGCCAACGTCTTCACAAAAATCCGCCGCATGCTGTTGAATTTGTAGCGGCCAGCTTTAGCTGGGCGCCTTTGACTTTGCTGTTTCAGCGTCGTACTGCAGCACGCACCCGATAAACTGGGAACGACCGACCATTCATGTTTTAATGTCCGCGGGAACGCTGTCGCGCGCGTTTGCGTGAGGATCAACACATGACTCTCAAGGAATACACCAAGAAGCGCCACTTCGACGTTTCGCCCGAACCTTCCGGCAAGGCCGCGCAATCCAAAAAGCAAGACTCACTCATCTTCGTTGTCCAGAAGCATCGTGCCACCGCGCTCCATTACGATTTCCGCCTCGAATGGAATGGCGTACTGCTCTCCTGGGCCGTGCCCAAAGGCCCGTCGCTCGACTCATCGGTGAAGCGTCTCGCGATGCAAGTGGAGGATCATCCGGTCGAGTACGCGAGTTTCGAAGGCGTCATCCCCGAGGGCGAATACGGCGGCGGCACCGTGATGGTGTGGGACGAAGGAACCTGGACGCCCGAATCTCCCGACGTGAACGCCGCGCTCGCGAAGGGCGATCTAAAATTCACTCTTCGCGGCAAAAAGTTGAAGGGCTCCTGGGTGCTGGTGCGCACGCACGGTTGGGGCAGCAGCTCCGGAAAATCGTGGCTGCTCATCAAGCATCGCGATCAGTTCACTTCCACGAAAGACATAGCCATCGAAAAACCGCGTTCCATCTTCAGCAATAAACTTCTCGCAGAAATCGCCCGCGATGGCGGCGGTGACGTCGACAAAGCCGCGACCGGTGATCCGGGATTCAAACCGAAGAAGGCGGTCGCAGCGAAGAAAGCCCGGACGCCCGTGAAGCGCCAAAAACGAAAAGCCGGCGTGTAAAGTCCGCTGCAGGGCCCGAGGCATCCATGGCTAGACCCCCCATCGCGATTTCACATCCCGAAAAAATCTTCTGGCCCGCGGAAGGCTACACCAAGCTGGACCTCGCCGAGTATTACGCCGCGGTCTTTGCTAAGCTCCAGCCGTACGTGCAAGACCGCATCCTGTCGCTCGAACGTTGCCCCGACGGCATGAAAGGCCAATGTTTCTATCAAAAAGAAAAACCCAAGAGCATGCCGGCCGATACTCCCACAAAACGCATTCGTCACGCCGGAGGCTCGAGCGATTCAACGAACTACGTGGTAGGCGGTTCGCTCGAAACGCAGCTCGCGCTCGTAAACCTCGGCTGCATCGCCGTGCACGTGATGGCTGGCCGCTCCAGCGCGCCGCGCAAGCCCGATTGGCTCTGCTTTGATCTGGACCCCTCCAGCGGAAAATTCGCGGACGCAGCTCGCGCGGCCCTGCAAGTAAAAACAGCCCTCGACGCGCTGAAGCTAGATTCCTACGCCAAGACTTCCGGAAGTCGCGGCATCCATATTTTCGTTCCTCTGCGCAGCGGCCCCGACTCCGACGAAGTCCTCGAATTCGCCCGAGGATTCGTCGCACGCGTAGCAGCCTCGAACCCTAAAGAACTCACCGTCGAACATTCGATCGCCGCCCGCGGCCAACGCGTCTATCTCGATCCATTCCGCAATGGATTCGGACAGACAGTTGTCGCGCCCTATTCCGTTCGCCGCCGCGAAAAAGCCCCTTTCTCCACGCCGTTGGCCTGGCCTGAAGTGAAAACCACTCTCGACCCGGCAACTTTCAATCTCGGAAACTTCCGCAAACGCCTGAAAGCGAAAGACCCCTGGGCGGATTTCTTCCGCAATCGTCAAAGCCTCAAAGACGCCGCCAAATCATTGAAAAAGCTATAGCCGCAGCGCGCGGCGTCTGTCCGATTCGCCAGAAATGCAACTCAGTGCTATCCTTGAGATATTCCGAGAAAGTCTTCAGTGCGAAATACGCATTGCAGGAACGAAAAAATGAACCACGCGGTAACTTCCGAAGCGCCTGAATGTAAATCGCTGGATTGGGCGCACCCGCTCGTCCGCGAATGGTTCGTCGCAAAGTTCGGCACGCCCACGGAACCGCAAGAACTCGGCTGGCCGCATATCCTCGCCAGAAAAAACGCGTTAATCTGCGCGCCCACAGGCTCCGGCAAGACGCTCGCCGCTTTTCTCGCATGCATTGACGCGCTGGTGCGCAAAGCGCTCGCAGGCGACCTGCTGGATCAAATCGAAGTTCTGTACGTTTCCCCTCTGAAAGCGCTGGGCAACGACATTCAAAAGAATTTGGACATCCCGCTGGGAGAAATTCTCCAGCTCGCCCGCGAGCGCGGCTATCTGATGCCCGAAATCCGCACTGCCGTGCGCACCGGTGACACTTTGATGCGCGACCGCCGCGCCATGCAGAAGCGCCCGCCGCACATTTTGGTCACCACGCCAGAATCGCTCTACATTCTGCTCACAGCCGGAAAGAGCAGGGAACTGCTTCGCACTGTTCGCACGCTGATCGTGGACGAAATCCACGCTGTGGCGGACGACAAACGCGGCACGCACCTCGCTCTTTCTCTGGAACGCCTCGAAGCGCTCACCGCGCAACCGCTCATCAGGATCGGGCTCTCGGCCACACAGAAACCTATAGAACTGGTCGGCCAATTTCTCACAGGCAGCGAACGGCCCGCGCCGGTCATCGTGCAAATCGAACAGCGCCGCCGTCTCGATCTCGCCATCGAAGTGCCGTCCAGCGAACTCGGCCCCGTCGCTTCCAACGAAATGTGGGACGAAATCTACCAGCGCATTGCCGCACTCGTGCAGCAACATCGCTCGACGCTAATTTTTGTGAATACTCGCCGCCTCGCCGAACGCCTGGCGCATCACCTTGCGTCGCTGCTCGGCGAAGCTGCAGTCGCCTCGCATCACGGCAGCCTTTCGCGGCTCAGGCGCCTAGCAGTGGAGTCCAAACTCAAAGCCGGTGAAATTCGCGCGCTCGTCGCCACCGCCTCCTTGGAATTGGGCATTGACATCGGCACGGTGGATCTGGTCTGTCAGATCGGCTCGCCTCGCTCGATTTCCGTGGCCCTGCAGCGTGCCGGACGCGCCGGCCACTGGCGCGGCGCCATTCCTAAAAGCCGCTTCTTCGCCACCACGCGCGACGAGCTTCTGGAATGTGCCGCTCTCGTTCGCGCCATTCGCCACGGCGAACTCGATCGCATCGAAATCCCCGTGGCTCCACTAGATATTCTGGCTCAGCAAATCGTCGCCGTCTGCTCCGCCGAAGATTG
>Ga0210401_10004081_pt1 | contig 15329 bp, 14 predicted proteins | sample IncBWH32MmetaG_FD_150866 | JGI IMG/M metagenome (GOLD analysis project Ga0210401, IMG submission 150866) | Forest soil microbial communities from Barre Woods Harvard Forest LTER site, Petersham, Massachusetts, United States - Inc-BW-H-32-M | ecosystem: Environmental > Terrestrial > Soil >... | reverse complement strand
GACCTTGTGAATGCCGTTCTTCGCGGCCCAGCTTGCGATCGGCGCCGTCACCTGCGGCAGCGTCATCGACGTGCGCACGATGTAATTCGACTTCGTGGTGACCGCGGAGGTGGCGGCATTCATCACGACCATCGGTTTCTTCGCTTCGGTGGCGATCGGGGCGACGGCGAACGCCGAGGGCGTCAGCCCGAAGCCGGCCAGGATGTCCACGCGATCGCCGACTACCAGCTCTTGAGCCACTCGTTTGCTGACCTCCGGAGCAACCCCGGTGTCGTCCTTCACGAGCAGCTCCACCTTGCGCCCCCCGAAGGTGTCGCCGTGCTGCTTCAAGTACAGGCGCACGCCGTTTTCGATCTGCCGTCCGTAGCCGGCGAAGGGACCCGACATCGGCAAAACCAGGCCGATCTTCACCGGCTCTGCGGCGAACGCCGACCCCGCGATTGAAATGCCGAGCAGGACGCCCAGCGCCCGGCCCGCTGCTCTTCTTCGAATATTCATCGTGCGTCTCCTCCTCTAGGTTTCATCGAGCGGCAATCCTACGTAGCTTTCGGCCAGCGCAGTCGCCGCTGCGCGCGACTGCGCCAGATATTCGAGCTCGGCTCGCTGAATCCTGGCGCCAAATTCACCGCCATCGGGCAAGCGATGCAGGATCGACGTCATCCACCACGAAAAGCGTTCCGCCAGCCACACACGCCGCAAGCAGCGCTCGGAATAACCGTCGAGACTGTCGCGTTCGCCGTGCCGGTAGAAGCGGATCAAAGCGCGCGACAGGTAGCGCACGTCGCTGGCCGCCAGGTTCAAGCCCTTGGCGCCAGTCGGGGGCACGATATGCGCGGCGTCGCCGGCCAGAAACAAGCGCCCAAAGCGCATCGGCTCCACCACGAAACTGCGCAAAGGCGCGATGCTCTTTTCGATCGAAGGCCCGGTTACCAGGCGTTGCGCGACCTGCGAGTGCAGCCGCAGCTTCAGTTCCGCCCAGAAGCGGTCGTCGCCCCACTCCTCGACCCGCTCCGCCAGCGTGCATTGCAAATAGTACCGACTGCGTGTGTGGGAACGCATGCTGCACAGCGCGAAGCCACGTTCGTGATTGGCGTAGATCAGCTCCTCGGCCACCGGCGGCGTATCGGACAACAACCCGATCCAGCCGAACGGGTAGACCCGCTCGTACGTCCGATAAGCCTGCGGCGGCAGGCTCTGGCGGCATACACCGTGGAAGCCGTCGCAGCCGGCGATGAAATCGCAGCGCAGCTCATGCTCGCTGTCCCCCTGGCGATAGCGCACGATCGGGCGCTCATCGTCGAAAGCGTCGACCCGCACGTCCTGCGCCTCGTAGATGCTGGCACCGCCGCAGGCATGGCGCGCTTCCATCAGATCGCGCGTGACCTCGGTCTGGCCGTAAACCACCACGTGACGGCCGGTCAATTCCTCGAAATCGATCCGATGCTGCTTGCCGGCAAACGCGAGGTTGATCCCCTTGTGCACCAGCCCATGCGTGTGCAGCCGGTCACCGACACCCACCTCGTCGAGCAGGTCGACGGTGACGGTTTCAAGCACCCCGGCGCGGATCCGGCTCAGGATGTACTCGGGGCTCTTGTTATCGAGGACAACGGCATCGATCCCCGCGCAGTGCAACAGCTGTCCCAGCATCAAGCCGGCTGGGCCCGAGCCGATGATCGCCACTGCGGTATCCATGCGGGCTTGAACCCGGGATCCGCTCAGGCGCGCTGCGCGTTCAGCTGCTGGGCGAGACGATCCAGCGTTCGGTAACAAGGCAGCACCGCCGCCACGCTCGACTGGGGCTCACGCGCAGCGCGAATGGCGCCGATGAACTCGCGATCCTGCAGCTCGATGCCGTCGGTCGACACCTCGACGCGGCTGACGTCGATCCGTTCCTCCTTGCCGTTGAACAGATCGTCATAGCGGGCGATGTAGGTGCCGCTGTCGCCGATGTAGCGGAAGAAGCTGCCCAGCGGGCCCTCGTTATTGAAGCTCAGGCTGAGCGTGCAAATGGCGCCGGTGCTCGCTCGCAACTGAACGCTCATGTCCATCGCGATGCCGAGCTTGGGGTGAAGCGGACCCTGGATCGCGCTGGCCTGGACGATTGATCCACCCGTCTGCCACGCGAACAGATCCACCGTGTGCGCCGCATGGTGCCACAGCAGGTGATCGGTCCAACTGCGCGGCTGCCCGAGCGCGTTGGTGTTGGTGCGCCGGAAAAAGTACGTCTGAACATCCATCTGCTGGATCGTGAACTCGTTCGCCGCGATCTTCCGATGCAGATACTGGTGGCTCGGATTGAAGCGGCGAGTGTGGCCGACCATCGCAACCTTGCCGACGTCCCGCTGCAACGCGGCCACGGCTTCGGCGTCGTGCAGGTTGTCGGCCAGCGGAATCTCGACCTGCACATGGCGGCCGGCGCGCAGGCATTGCATCGCCTGGGCCGCATGCAGCTGGGTCGGCGTGCACAGGATCACCGCATCCAGGGGTTTGATCGCCAGGCTTTCGGCCAGATCGGTGGTGACATGCGCGATCCCATAGCGTCGCGCCACGTCGCGCGCCTTGTCGAGCTCGCGGCCGACCAGCGAAACCACCTTGACGTCCTCGATCCGCGCCAGCGCATCGAGGTGCTTGATGCCAAATGCGCCCGCGCCGGCCAGCGCAACCTGAATGGTCGTCATTCGTTGTTCTCCAGGATCAGGTGGCCCACCGCCGTATTGGAAGCCGGCACGTGATAGAAGCGATGTACGACGGTGGGTGGCCGATCGCTCATCGCTCCGCGCGCGATCAGCCACATCACAAGCTCGATGCCCTCGGAGCCCGCTTGGCGCACGTAGTCCACGTGGGGCATTTGCGCCAGAGCCTCGGGATCGGCGATCAAGCGGTCCAGGAAGGCCTGATCGAATGTTCGATTGATCAGCCCGGCGCGAGGGCCTTGCAACTGGTGGCTCATGCCGCCGGTACCCCACACCTGCACCGTCAGCGGCTCGTCGTACAGCGCGATCGCCTTGCGGATCGCGCGGCCAAGGTTCCAGCAGCGCCGTCCTGAAGGAACCGGATACAGGAGGACGTTGACGGCGAACGGGATCACGCGGCAGGGCCAGGCCGGCGGCTGCCCGAACATCAGACTCAGCGGAACGGTCAAGCCGTGATCGACGTCCATCCGGTTCGCGATCGTCAGGTCGAAATCGTCCTGGATCACCGACTGCGCGATATGCGCTGCCAGTTTCGGATGACCGATGACTTCCGGCACCGGCCGCGCGCCCCAGCCTTCATCGGCCGGCAGGAAGCGCTCGGCGGTTCCTATGGCGAAGGTCGGCACCAGATCCAGGCTGAACGCGGTGGCGTGGTCGTTGTAGACGAGCACGACCACATCGGGCACGTTATCGGCCATCCACACTTTGGAGCGTTCGTACCCACCGAACAGCGGACGCCAGTACGGGTCGGCCGACTTTCCGAGGTCCAGCGCGGCGCCGATGGCGGGGACGTGCGATGTGTAAACGCTGGCACCGATCCTAGCCAACCGATCCACCCTCCCGCCCTTCCCCTGCGGTTCGATCTGCGTCGGGCGAGCGGCCGCCGTTCAGCATCATGTGCGCGTATTCCTGCTGAGTCATTCCACTCATACTGGCAGCCATGTGCTGGAAGCTGTGTCCGTCGGTGGCACCGAGCTTGGCCAGGAAGTAGATGTTGCCACCCAGCACGATGCAGCGGTTCAGGTCGCGCGCCAGCACCGCTTGCTTTTGCGCCTCGCTCATCGGCCACTGGTCCAGATACGTGCGCTCGTCGGCCTTGAAGCGCGCGCGGTTCTCGGCCTTCATCAGTGACATGCAGAATTGGTTCAGGTGATAGCCCAGCCTCGCCTGCTCGGCATCGAAGATGGTCGTGCCCGGCACGTCCTTGTATGGCTTGTCGAGTGCCATTGCGATTCAACCCCGGATGCTTGCGCCTGGTCGACTCAGTCCGCCCAATACAGCCGCATCGGATTGTCGACCAGCAGCTTGCGCTGCGATGTCTCGGTGGTCGCGATGTGCGGCACGAAGTCGACCAGCAGCCCGTCGTCCGGCATATGGTGCTTCAGATTGGGGTGGGGCCAGTCGGTGCCCCACAGCACGCGGTCCGGAAATGTCTCGACCAGGCGCCGGGCGAATGGCACCACGTCGCGGTATGCGCCGCGCTCGTTGTCGAGCGCCGGCGGCCCTGAAACGCTCAGCCGCTCGGGGCAGCTGACCTTCGACCAGATGTTTTCGTGCTCCCTCAACAGCCTCACGAAGCGGTCGAATTCGGGTCCGTCGACCGGTTTTGTGACGTCAGGACGCCCCATGTGGTCGACCACCACCGTGGTCGGTAGCGCGCTGAAGAAGTCCCACAGTTCGGGCAGGTCGGCCGCTTCGAAATAGACGACGACATGCCATCCCATCGGCGCGATCCGCCGGGCGATCTCCATCAGCTCGTCGCGCGGCGTAAAGTCGACCAGCCGGCGCACGAAGTTGAAACGCACGCCCCTCACACCGAACTCGTGCAACTGCGCCAGCTCGTGCGGCGTGACGTCGCGCCATACCGTCGCGACCCCGCGCGCCCTGCCTTCCGATTGCAGCAACGCATCGACCATCGCCCGATTGTCCGCGCCATGGCAGGTCGCTTGAACCACCACGTTGCGGGCAATCCCGAGGCGGTCGCGCAGCGCAAACAGTTGCTGGCAGGACGCGTCGCACGGCGTGTATCGGCGTTCCCGAGCGAACGCAAAGCGCTCTGCCGGTCCGAACACGTGACAGTGGGCGTCGACCGCGCCCGCCGGAAGGCGGAACGTCGGTGTCGAGGGGCTCGGATGGAACGGGAGCCAATCGGGATCCATCGGCGGCGTCGCCTCGCGGTCAGCGCTGCTGCTTTGTCTCGGCCTCGGCCTCGGCCGGAGCGAGGATCCGCTCGGCCTCGGCCAGGATCCGATCGGCCTCGACGCGCCAATCGCGCCGCACCGGCTTTTCCCCGGGTGGGGCGCCGAGGACACCCCGCTCGGCCAGGTCCGCAACCCAAGCCTGCCGCTGCGCCGTAGCGCTGGCGGACCATGGCACCAGCCCGGCTTCGCGCACCGTATGGGCCGCTTCGAGCATCTCTTCCGCGCGGCGCCGGCCATGTTCGATCACGCGCTGAAAGAAATACGCACCCTGCTCGTCCCAGCGAATGCCCGGGAAAGTTTCCTGCAACGACGCCAGCACCTCGTCTTCGACGCCCCACGCCCGCGCCGCCGTGAAGCATTCGATCACCATCGCCTCCAGGCCCTTGACCATCACGCTGCGGCACATCTTGGTGGCTGAAGCCACGCCCAGCTTGTCGGACGCCCGGTTCGCATTGAATCCGAGGCTGCGCAGTTTCGGCGCAAGCTCCGCCGCGTGCGGGCCCCCAAGCAGCAGCGGCACAGCGATCCGATGCGGCGGCACCGACGTCATCACCGCGCCTTCGACGTAGCGCCCGCCGACCCCGTCGACGATCTCGGCGGCGCGGATCTTGGCACCCGGCGACGCCGAATTGAGGTCCAGAAAAAAGCTGCCCTTCACGATATGAGTCGCGCACGCCTGCGCAACCGGAACCGCCTGGCTGGCCGTTACTGCCGAGATGATCAGGTCGGCCCGCTCGGTCAACACCGCATGCGAGGACTCGATCCAGACACCGTGCACACGCGCGTGCTCGCGCATCGCCGTGCCGGCGTCGGTGCCGAGCTTCAGGTCGTACATCGCCGTCGCAACGGCGGTGGCGCGCAAATCTTCAGCCAGGATCGATCCGACCTCGCCGTAGCCGACCAGTCCCACACGCCATTGCAACGGATTGTCTGGCAGATTCATCACGCTTCGTCCGTCTCGTTGCCTCGAAGGTCAGCCGGGAAATTTTTCAATCGATGTATTTGAGACCCGCACGCTCGAGGGCCTCGCGCATCTTGTACATATCCAGCCCCAGCACGCCGGCCGCCAGCTTGGCGCGCTTGTCGGCCTCGGCCTCTTCGCGCGCCTGCGCCGCCTCCGCCACCCGGCGTGCCAGCTCGGCCGGGACGATGACCACCCCGTCGTCGTCGGCGACGACCGCGTCACCCGGGTTGACCATGGCGCCGGCGCACACGACCGGCACGTTGACCGAGCCAAGCGTCGCCTTGACGGTTCCCTGGGCACTGATTGCCCGGCAGAACACCGGGAACCGCATCGCGCTCAGCTCCTTGATGTCGCGCGCGCCCCCATCGATCACCAGCCCGCGTGCACCCCGCGCTCGAAACGAGGTCGCCAGAAGCTCGCCGAAGAAGCCGTCGTCGCTGTCGGCCGTGCAGGCGGCCACCACGACGTCGCCGTCCTGCAGCTGCTCGGCGGCCACGTGCAGCATCCAGTTGTCGCCCGGTTGCAGCAGCACCGTGACCGCGCTCCCACACAGCTGGGCACCCGGGTAGATCGGCCGCAGGTACGGCTTCATCAGCCCGACGCGGCCCATCGCTTCGTGCACGGTGGCGACGCCGAAGCGCGCCAGGTGCTCAACGGCCGCCGGGTCGGCGCGCACGATGGTGCGCCTGACCAGCCCGAGGTTGTTCAGCGGCGTCATCACAGTCTCCCTTAATGCGTGCGACCCTTCACCGCCCCCTCGCCTTCAGCGTGCCATGCAGGCGCGGGTACACCCGGCGTGCGTTGCCTTCGTAGATGCGGGCCCGGTCGGCCGCCGAAAGTCCGGCCGCGGCCTCGATATAGCGGCGCGTGTCGTCATAGTAAGAGCCCGTTTCCGGATCGACGCCCCGCACCGCGCCGATCATCTCGGACGCGAACAGGATGTTGTCGATCGGTACCACCCGCGTCAGCAGATCGATCCCCGGCTGGTGATACACGCAGGTGTCGAAGAAGATGTTGCGCAGCAGATGGTCACCCAGCAACGGCTTGCCCAGCTCCTGGGCCAATCCACGAAAGCGGCCCCAGTGGTAGGGCACCGCACCGCCGCCGTGCGGAATCACGAATTTCAAGGTCGGGAAGTCCTTGAACAGGTCGGCGGTCAGGCACTGCATGAACGCCGTCGTGTCCGCATTCAGGTAGTGCGCGCCGGTCGTGTGAAAGCACGGGTTGCAGCTCGTACTGACGTGGATCATGGCCGGCACCTCGAGCTCGACCATCTTTTCGTAGATCGGATACCAATGCCGGTCTGACAGAGGCGGCTCCTTCCAGTGTCCGCCGGACGGATCCGGATTCAGGTTGATCGCGACGAATCCGTAGTCCTTTACGCACTTTTCGAGCTCCGGAATCGAGGTCCTCGGGTCGACGCCGGGTGATTGCGGCAGCATGGCGGCGCCGATGAAATGATCCGGGAAGAGACGCGCCACGCGCGCGCACAGCTCGTTGCAGATCGCCGCCCACGCCGCGCTGGTGTTGAAGTCACCGATGTGGTGCGCCATGAAACTGGCGCGCGGCGAGAAGATCGTCAGGTCGCTGCCACGCTCGCGCATTTTTTTCAGTTGATTGGACTGGATCGATTCGCGCAGATCGTCGTCGCTGATCCGCAGCCCGGACGCCTTGGGTGTCAGTGCCGCATCCTTCAATCCGGCGATCTGCCGGTTGCGCCAATCCTCCAGCGCTTTCGGCGCGGTCGTGTAGTGCCCGTGACAATCGATGATCAACGCGCGCCGCTCCAGATCGAGGCCGGGATCATCACCTGCCCTCGCATGATCAGGCGCGCTGTACGCAGCAGCGCGGCGCGCGTCACGTTGTGCGGTGCCTGCGGATCGACCTCCAGCTCGACGCTGAACTCGCCCGACGGGTGCTCGACCGAGATGGTCCTCGGATTGCCGGCCCCCACCCGCGCGATCCCTGCAGCGATCGAATCGGGCAGCACGCACGCCGTGGCCACAGTGACGGCGGCCAGCACGCCGATCGCGTCGTGGCACACATGCGGGATGAACGAGCGGGTGCAGAGGCTGCCGCTTTCGCGAGGCGGCGCAATCAGCGTCATCTTCGGATACGGCTTTTTCGCTACATCGCCCAGGCCCATCAGCCGCCCGGTCGCCAGCCGCAGCGCCTCCAGCCTCGCCTTCAATTCGCCGTCGCCGTTCAAGTAGACGGCGCTCTCATAACCGGTGCGGCCCAAGTCGGACGCGCGCAGCAGCACCAGCGGCATGCCGTTGTCGATGCACGTGACTTCTATCGCTCCGATGCCTTCGACCACCACCCGGTCTCGGATGCGGCCGGTCGGCAGCAGGCTGGAGCACACCGACCCTGCCGTGTCGAGGAAATTGATCTTGATCGGTGCCGCCGTTCCCGGCGCCCCGTCGATTCGAGCGGTGCCCTCGTACTCGATCTCGCCCCCCGGGGTCTGCACCGTGATGTCGCACGCCATCTCGGTGTTCAGCGTCAGCACGCGGAACGTGCTGGCCTGACCGCGCGACCCGACCAGCCCGGTTTCGAGGGCGAAAGGCACCACCGCGGCCAGCATGTTGCCGCAGTTGGGCGTCGTGTCGACCGTATCCCTCTCCGGCTGCAGCTGGGCGAACAGGAATTCCAGATCGACGCCCGTCCGGTTGCTGACCGACACGATCGCGGCCTTGCTGGTCAGCGGATGCGCCCCTCCGAGGCCGTCGATCTGGCGCGGGTCCGGCGACCCCATTGCAGCCAGCAGCACCCGGTTACGCGTCGCCGGATCGGTCGGCAGGTCCAAGGCCTTGAAGAAAGGCCCTTTCGACGTGCCCCCGCGCATCAGCAAGCAGGGAATCGGGGTCTGCACCAGCGGCATTCGTCGTTTCAACACCATTCTGGAAGGCCAACCTCCGGCATCCAAGGTCTGCCGGACGCTACCTGCTATAGCAAAACGGCATATCTGGTGGCAGCATAGTCCGAATGCATCTTAAGCAACTGGAGTACTTCGTCCACGTGGCCGAATTGGGCAGCTTCAGCAAGGCTGCCGTGGTCCTGGATATTGCGCAGCCGGCGCTGAGCCGGCAGGTTCGCGCACTGGAGGCCGAGTTGCACGAGGTCCTGTTGCTGCGCAATGGGCGCGGCGTTCAATTGACCGAGGCGGGTCAGCGGCTGCTCGAGCACGGCCACGGCATCCTGCAAATGGTCGCCGCTGCCCACCACGATCTGGGGGCCCATCGGGATCAGGCGGTCGGCCAGATCGTCGTCGGTTTTCCACCCAGCCTGGCGCGGCGACTCACCTTGCCGCTGATCGATGCTTTTCGCGCCGAGCTGCCCAAGGCGCGAGTTGTGGTGATCGAAGGCTTTTCCGTTCATATCGCCGAATGGCTGGGCTCGGGTCGCGTCGACCTGGGCCTGATCTACAACCCGGAACCGCTTCCTGCGATCGAGATCACGCCGGTGCTGGTCGAACGGCTTTGCCTGGCCGGCACCCACTTCGCGCCCCCGCGGAGCTCGATCCCGCTCAGGGATCTGACCGCTTACCCGCTCGTGATGCCTCAGCGCGAGCATGTATTCCGCAAGCTGATGGAGTCGCATGCGGCCCTGGCTGGCGTGAAACTGAACGTGGCGTGGGAGGTGTCCAGCGTCCCGGCCATCCTGGACCTGATCCGCAACGGGTACGGCTACGGTGCGCTGACCCAGACCGCCATTCGAAGCGACGTCAATGCAGAGCCGTTGAGCCTGGTTCCCATCACCGATCCTGAGATCGAAAGCACGCTGTGCCTTGCACAGTCGTCGCAGAAGCGCCGCACGGCTTTGCTGAAGCGCACCGCGGGCCTGTTGACGCACCTGGCCAGGTCGCTTTAGCGGGCTCGCGCAGCAAAGCGCCGGGCTCTGCGTCAACTCGGCGGCATCGAGAGCGCTGGATCGATCGCGTACGCGCGGCGCAGATCCTCGCGTTCGTCATCGCCCAGGTCGAAACTGAAATGCAGGAGCTGGTCCAGGACCTCATTCGCTTCAAAGTAATCCTTGCGACAGGCGAGGTGAAGGTAGCCGCCCGGAGAGAAGCGCCCGCCTTCTTCGAAGAACACCAGCCGGATGCGCCAGCCGCCGCGCACGATGGTCTGGCCACAGCTTCGGCACTTGGCGTGCCCGCTCGGCGAGCGTTCGGCGCCATCGATGCGCTGGATGCGCCGGTGCGCCAGGCTGCTGCGGGCGGCGCGCTCGAGAGCGTCTCGATCGGGAATGTGCGCGGAAGTTTCGCCAAGGCCCTGAAGCAGCGCCTCGGGCCGCTTGTAAGCCGCACATCGGGGATGGAACCACAGCGTCATCTCCCCTCCTCCAAAGAGGTTGGGAAGGCGCTCGCCGAAGCGCAGCGCTCCACGCGCAATGGGTCGGGAACAGCCGCGACAGACGGAACGACCGCTTGCGGCCGGTGCAAACAGGTGGGCCACCGGCGAATGATATCGATGGCCCGGGGCGCTCGTGTTCTGTCAGGTCGCTCGGATATCGCCGTCACGCATCCGAAACATGACACGCGGTGTCACCATACAAAAGCTACCCTGCCGGCTACGATTCGCATTCCGCAGCAAAGGAACGAAGCATGGCCGTTGAAAGCTCCCAGGATCTGGCACTCGGCGCTCGGGCGCCCGACTTCGCGCTGCCCGACACGGTGTCCGGCCGAACGATACGACTGACCGATTTCGCGGCCTCGCCCGCAGTGTTGGTGACATTCATCTGCAATCATTGCCCCTATGTGATCCATATTCGACCGGCATTGATCGAGTTCGCGCGCGAGTATCAGCCGCGTGGCCTGGCCGTGGTCGCGATCAGCGCCAACGATCCGCAGACTTACCCGCAGGACGGTCCCGAGCCGATGAAGCGCGAGGCGGACAAGGCGGGCTTCACATTTCCCTACCTGTTCGATCAGACCCAGCAGACCGCGAAGGCGTATCACGCGGTGTGCACGCCGGAGTTCTACCTGCTCGATTCGCAGCAGCGCCTGGTCTATCGGGGCCGCTTCGACGCGAGCCGACCCAACAGCCAGGTGCCGGTCACGGGCGCCGAGCTGCGCGCCGCAGCCGATGCCGTACTGGCCGGCCGTCCTGCTCCAACTGATCAGAAGCCGAGCATAGGCTGCTCCATTAAGTGGAGGCCCGGCAACGCCCCTTGATTAGACGAGCTCTGATGTGGCTCCCTCTCCCTTTACCTCCACATTGGCTGGGGGAGCACGAGGGGGCTTGCCCAGCCCCCTCGTTCTCTTCCTCTTGCCCTTTCCGGCCGCAGGCCGGAAAGGGGTGAGGGGCCGTTCGGGTTTTTCGGATCACTACAGATGAGCGATCTCGCGCTGTACACGCTTTCGGTCCTGATCTGGGGCTCGACCTGGCTCGCGATCAAATTCCAGCTCGGAGCGGTGCCGCCCGCGGTCTCGGTGGCCTGGAGATTCGCCCTGGCGGCCCTGATGCTGGTGGGGTACGCGCGCGTCAAGCGACTGCCGCTGCGATTCGACGCCCGCACTCATGTGTGGCTGGTGCTGCAGGGTGTGCTGCTGTTCGGCATCAACTATGTATTGGTCTACGTGGCCGAGCTGTCGCTGACGTCCGGCCTGGTGGCGCTGATCTTCTCGCTGGTGACGTTCTGCAACATCCTGGGCCTGCGCGTGTTCTTCTCGGTGCCGGTGAAGCCGACGGCCTTGTCGGGCGCCATCCTGGGCGTGATCGGCATCGTGCTGGTGTTCTGGCCGGAGCTTGCGAACTTTTCGATGTCGCCCGAGCGGCGCATCGGTGTGATCTGCGCGCTGCTTGGCCCGTTGTTCGCCTCGCTCGGCAACATGGCCGCGACGCGCAGTCACCGCCTGGGGCTGCCGGTCGTCCAGGCCAACGCCTGGGCCATGTTGTACGGCTCGATCCTGGTACTTGTGTACGCGGTGATCGACGGGCAGCCCCTGCTGTTCGATTACTCGCTTCCGTACATCGCCTCCCTGCTCTACCTGGCGTTGTTCGGCTCGGTGATTGCATTCGTCTCCTATTTGACGCTTCTGGGCCGGATCGGCGCTGATCGCGCGGGCTATACCGGCGTCGCGATTCCGATCGTCGCGCTGGTGTTGTCGACGTTTTTCGAGGACTTGCGCTGGGACGCCGCGATGGCTGCCGGCATCGCGCTGTGTGTCGCCGGCAATGTGCTGGTGTTGCGGCGCAGCCGTGACGAAGCGCGCAACGCGACCGTCAACTCCGGCCGGCCACCTCGATCCGCATGATCGGCCGCGTCGGCGTGCGGCGCGCGACCTCGCTGAAGCCCGCCTTGCGAAAGGTCGATGCGGCGCCGGTCCACATCGAGTTCGCACCCGGGAAGCCGCTCGGATCCTTCGGATAGCCTTCGATCAAGCGGCCGCCGCGTTCACCGACAAAACGCTTCGCGTGCTCGAGCATCGCCCGCGACAGGCCGCTGCGCCGGTGACCTGCCTTCACGAAGAGGCACGTGATCGACCAGACGGGTGCATCATCGACCGGCGCCAACGACCTCGAACGGGCCAGCCCCGAATAGCGCTCGCGCGGCTCCACCGCGCACCAACCGATGGGCTGCCCCCCTTCGTAGGCGAGAAAGCCCGGAACATCGCCGCGGTCGACCATCGCCTTGAAGCTGCGCCGGTTTGGCGCTCCTTTCTTCTGCTGGAAATCCGCGGACGATCGCTTCCACCACATGCACCAGCAGCCGCCGCACGCGCCATTGGACCCGAACAGCTGCACCAAGTCAGGCCAGCGCTGGGCCGTCAGGGGATGGAATTTCAAGCCATCGCTCATTCCACGCACCTCCGGCGGCAACGTCAGCGGGGAATTTTAACGGCTGAGAGTGCGAACCGACGCGACAGTCGGCGGCCAACCCGACGGTCGGCTGTCAATGCAGCGTGGCGGCATCGCCTGACGGCAGGCCGCTCAGGCTGTGCGCTCGCTGCACCAGGATGCGATCGAGCAGTGCCTCGATTCCATCGGCCGATTGAGGCCGCCCGAGGTGGAATCCCTGCCCCCGGGTGCAACCCATGTCGCGCAGCTGCGCGAGCTGCTGTGCGTTCTCGATGCCTTCGGCGACAATCGATTTGTCCAATGAAACCCCCAGCCGGACGATCGCGCGAACGACCTTCGCCTCGTTGGATCCGGACTGCAGGTCGCGCACAAAGGATCGGTCGACCTTCAGCGTGTTGATCGGGAGGTTCGACAAATGCGCCAGCGAGGAGTAGCCGGTTCCGAAGTCGTCCAGGCTCAATCCGATGCCCAGCTGCTGCAGCTTGGCCAGCGCGGGCAACGAGTTCTGGATGTGCTCCATCAGGATGTTCTCGGTGAGCTCCAGCGCCAGATGCTGCGGCTTGAGTTGCGCCTGGTAGATCGCCTGCGTGATGCGTTGACCGAGCGCATCGTGGACGATGTCTCTGGCCGAAATGTTGACGTGAATGCGAAGATCGGCGAACGCCGGGTCCTTCAGCTGCCAGGCCTTCAACTGACGGCACGCGTGACGCAGCACGAAGTCCGTCAACGTGATGATCAGCTCGGATTCCTCGGCGATCGGGATGAAGACCTCGGGCTCTATCGGGCCGAGCTTCGAGTGGTTCCAGCGCGACAGCGCTTCCAATCCGACCAGCTCCGCCGAGCGCAGATCGAAGATCGGCTGGTAGACCAGCGACAGCTCGCCGTTGGCGATGGCGTTGCGCAAGTCGCGTTCGATGCGCACACGCTGGCCGACTTCGGCGTGCAGACCGGCGTCGAACAATGCGTAGCGGGCCCGGCCGCCCTCCTTGGCCTTGTACATCGCGATGTCGGCATCGCGCAGCACCTCGTCCGGCGTGTTGTACCCGAAGCTGCTGAACGTGATCCCGATGCTGGCACTGACCGTGACGTCCGAGCCATCGACCACGAAGGGAGTCTGAAGAGTCCGCATCAGGCGCTCGGCCAGGTCGACCGTGCTCTGCTGGTCGCGGTGATCCTCGGCGAGGATCGCGAATTCGTCGCCTCCCAGGCGTGCCACGATATCGGTCGGCCGCACGTTCTGCTGGATTCGCTTCGCCACCTGAACCAGGAACTCGTCGCCGGCACTGTGTCCCAGGGTGTCGTTGATCAGCTTGAAGCGGTCGAAATCGAGGAACATCAGCGCAAAGCGGCGATTCGAGTCCATCCTCACCCGGTCGATCGCCGTCGCGAGGCACTGGTTGAACTTGCGCCGATTCGGCAGTCCGGTCAGTGAATCGTGAAAGGCGATGTGCTGCAGCCCGGCCTCCGCCTCGCGGCGGGCCGTGATGTCCTGCACCTGCAGGATCAGGCACGGCGCTCCCGAGCCCGGATCCGAGAAGTAGCTGCCGTGGGTTGCAGCCCAGAGATGCATTCCATCCTTGCGCCGGAAGCGCAGCTCGATCTCGAATGCCTCAAGGTCGTGCGCGTTCAGCAGTTCCAGCTTCTGCCGCAGCAGGCCGACATCGTCTTCGGACACGAACGCTTCGATGTCATGGTCTGCGAGGCCAGGCTCCTCTTCGCCCAGGAACGCGTGCAAGGCGGCGTTGCCCTGCAGGATTTTTCCCTCGAGCGACAGCAACGCCATTCCGATCGAAGCGTGTGTGAACGCGCTGTGAAAGCGCCGTTCGCTGGCACGCAGCGCCTGCAGGTGGCGCTGGGCGGCGTCCGCTTCGCGCGCGGCAGCATCCGACTCGGTTCGGCGTACCGCTTCATGGGCTTCCTGGTGGCGAAAGAAGTAGTGCAGCGTCATCAGCAGCAGGCCGATGATCGGCACCACCGCCATCAGGACGCCCGATCCGGATTGGCGGAACGCCAGATACAGCAGCGCCGCCACAGCCGCGCTGCCGGCATACACGATTCCGAGCCAGCCGAAGACACCGACCAGGTCTCGCCATTGCAACGCCTCGTTGCGTTTCAGGCGCGGAACGGCCGTGACCAGCAGCGTGTTGCAAACGAAGTACACGAAAGCAAATGCGATCGAGGCAACTACCAGCAGGCCGCCGTAGCCGAGTTCCAGGGCATCCAAGCCGCGCTGCAGCGCGTGCAGCAGCGAGCCGGACCCGAACATCGCCAAAGCCGCTATCGCGGGGCTCGCGATCCGGCTGGTCCAGCGCTTGGAGGTGCGATACGAGCCGACGGCGGCTTCGGCCGCAGCCGCCAGGGCCGCTGCCGCAGGGCCGTGCATCAGCAGCAGCAGGAAGACGAAGATCTCACCGGCCGCCAGCGAGTTCGTCGACCCGGGAATTCGTACCGGAAACAGCGCCGCCAGCATCGCGATCGCGACACCAAACGCGACGGTGAGCCAGACGCTGGGGGAGGCAGCTGCGAGGCTCACGCCACAGGTCGCCAGCACCGCGACGCCGAGCACGACGACCGAGTACCAATAGACCGCGGACTTGAGGTTGTAGTCCGGCATCAGCGCCCGGTGGCTGCGTACCAGCCAGCCAGGCGCTGTGTGGTGGACCTT
>Ga0210401_10004080_pt1 | contig 15330 bp, 15 predicted proteins | sample IncBWH32MmetaG_FD_150866 | JGI IMG/M metagenome (GOLD analysis project Ga0210401, IMG submission 150866) | Forest soil microbial communities from Barre Woods Harvard Forest LTER site, Petersham, Massachusetts, United States - Inc-BW-H-32-M | ecosystem: Environmental > Terrestrial > Soil >... | reverse complement strand
TCAACGTGCTCGTGAAGGGCCGCATCCCGAAGGTTCTTGGCCTTGCCGAGTGCCTGAAAGAGTGGCTCGACCATTTGCGCGATGTGCTGCTCCGCCGCACCAATTACCGGAAAGAGCAGATCGAGCATCGGCTGGAGGTGCTCGGCGGCTATCTGATCGCCTACCTCAACATCGACAAGGTGATCAAAATCATCCGCAATGAGGATGAGCCGAAGCCGGCCTTGATGAAAGCGTTCAAGCTGACGGAGGTTCAGGCCGACGCCATCCTCAACATGCGCCTGCGCAGCTTGCGCAAGCTCGAGGAATTCGAGATCCGCACCGAGGACAAGAACCTTCGGGCCGAATTGAAAGGCATCAAGGGCATCCTCGGCTCAGAGGCCGAGCAATGGTCCAAGGTCGGCGAGCAGGTGCGGAAAGTTCGCGACCTGTTCGGGCCCAAGACGCCGCTCGGCAAGCGCCGTACGCAATTTGCCGATGCGCCCGAGCACGATCTCGCCGCGATCGAGGAAGCTTTTGTCGAGCGCGAGCCGGTTACGGTCGTGGTTTCCGACAAGGGCTGGGTACGAACGCTGAAGGGGCAGGTTTCCGATCTGTCGGGACTGACGTTCAAGACCGACGACCAGCTCGGCTTTGCGTTCTTCGCCGAGACGACGTCAAAACTCCTGTTGTTCGCCACCAACGGCCGCTTCTATTCACTCGATGTCGCAAAACTCCCGGGCGGGCGCGGCCACGGCGAGCCGATCCGGATGTTCATCGACATGGACCAGGACGCCGCGATCGTGTCGATGTTCGTCAACAGGGGCGGGCGAAAATTCCTGATCGCAAGCCATGAAGGGCAGGGCTTCATCGTCAATGAGGACGATTGCGTCGGCAATACCCGCAAGGGCAAGCAGGTCCTCAACGTCGAAATGCCGAACGAGGCCCGTGCGATCGCTACCGTCGCCGGCGACAGCGTCGCGGTGATTGGCACCAACCACAAGATGGTGATCTTCCCGATCGACCAGGTGCCGGAGATGGCGCGCGGCCGCGGAGTGCGCTTGCAGAAGTACACCAGTGCGGCGCTGTCTGACGTCGCCACCTTCGATTCCAAGAGCGGACTGACCTGGAAGGATTCAGCCGGGCGTGAACAGAGCATGACGCTCAAGGAATTGTCCGACTGGCGCGGCAACCGCGCCGATGCCGGCCGCCTCGCGCATGGTTTGCCGAAGTCGAACAAGTTCGGGCGAGGGGTCGAGTAGGGACCTGTAAGCGTTGCCAACCGGCAGGGCGGATCAGCGCAGCGTGATCCGCCGTTACGCTGGGCGAGATGGCAGATTACGCCTTCGGTTCAATCCGCCCTACGGACGAAACTAGCCACCATGTCCTACCGCTCATGCGTTTCGCCGGTGGCGTCGCGGCACCAGCGATAGAAGGCGTCGTAGAGCGCGATGCCGGCCTCAAGCTGTTCCAGATCGTTGTCATACATCCGCGACAGGCCCAGCGATGCCGCGAGCAGGCCGGGCGCTTCCGGGCAGAGGTCGAGCCGCCCGGTATCGGCGGCGCGCACCATGGTTGCCAGCCGCGACAAGGGCGGTGTCGCGAGTGAAAATTCCTCGACCATCACGTCGAAGGTGCAGCGCTCGCCGCGGTGACCAAAGAATGCGTTGTCGATATCGAACGGCGCAGCGTGGAACCGCTCGCCGACCGCGGCGACTTCCGACGACGCGACATACAAAAACACCGCGTTCGGATCGACAAAGCGCCTGATTAACCAAGGGCAGGCGATGCGGTCGATCTTTGGCCGCGCGCGGGTCACCCAGACGGTGCGGCCCTGCGTGTCGACGGGTGGAAGCTTCGATGTGGGCACGAGCGGAAGCTTGGCGGCCTTCCAGGCTTCGAATCCACCCTCGAGCACCTCGGCCTTGAGGCCGACGTGTCGGAGCCAGGCGGCGGCGCCTTGGGCGAGTTGTTTGCCGTGCCGGCCAACCACAATGGCCGAGCGACCGGCGAAATCCTTGCCCCAATCCGCAGTCTCGTGGTGGTTGCGTCTGGCCGCACCGGGGATGAGCCGCGGGTCGGCGGCAAAGTCCTCGTCGGTGCGCACGTCGATCAGGGCAGGCGTATTCGCCGTGCCGATCAGCCGGGCAAGCTTGTCAATTGATATCGAAGTCGGGAATGGCACGGATGCGCCCTCGTGAAAGAAACGGGACGCGATACTTGGGCTGGTGGCCTCGTGGGGGGATCGCAGGCCCCCATCGCCATATTACAGCCTAAACCGGCGGCGGCTGTCAATGCGGGGCGAGCCGTTTCGTGCTCACCATTGTTTGCAAGCCCGCGGACACGATAAAGTGGTATCGATGCGTCGAAGCAAAACGCGGCAAATGCCCGGGAGGAACAACATGAATCGAAGCGCTGGTTTCGTGGCAGCGATCTTGTCGGTCGCGCTGGTCGGTGTCGGTCATGCGCAATCCGGCAAGCCGGGCGTCGAGAAGCTTTACATTCTCAATTGCGGTGAGGGCACAGCCGGCGACATTTCGCGCTGGTCGCCGGGCGTCAACGAAGGCAAGTCGATGGACTTCGTCGACAATTGCTATCTCATCAAGCACGCGCAGGGCTGGTTTTTGTGGGACACCGGCATTCCGGACGCGGTCGCAGCCATGCCCAATGGTCTTGCGCCGGCCGATCCGAGATCGGTCACATGGCGCCGTCCGAAGACGCTCGCCGCGCAGCTCGATCAGCTTGGGGTCAAGCCCTCTGACATCAAGGCGGTAGCAATCTCGCACACCCACCCCGATCATATCGGCAATGTCGAGATGTTTCCGACCGCGATGCTCTACGTCCAAAAGGCCGAATATGAATGGCCCGGCGCCAACAACGCGCCGCGCTTCAAACCCGAGCATCCCGTGACCAAGCTCGAAGGCGATCGCGACGTTTATGGCGACGGCAGCATCGTCATTCTCTCCACGCCCGGCCATACGCCGGGTCACCAGTCTCTGCTGGTGAAGCTGCCCAAGACCGGCGAGCTCGTGCTTTCCGGCGATGCCGTCCACTTCAAGAGCAATAGGGAGAACCGCGGCGTGCCGTCCAATAACGTCAGCAAGGAACAGACGCTGGCCTCGATGCAAAAGATCGCGGACACGCTGACAAGGGACAAGGCGCAGCTGTGGATCAACCACGACAAGGCGCAGCGCGACACGCTCAAGATGTCACCTGAGTTCTACGACTGAGGAAGCGCGGAATTTGGATCGCCACAACAGGGTCCGACAAACCAAAGCCGCGTCCGCAATGAGCCGGGATCACACCGCCGCGATGGCCTCGATCTCGATCATGAAATCTGCTCCGTACAGTTTCGATACCTCGATCAGCGTCACCGCCGGCGCTGCCGGCGGGGTGACCGAGGCGAAGAACCGATTTCGCACCTCGCGATAGGCGCCGAGATTTTCCATGTTGGTGAGGAAAACCGTCAGCTTTGCGAGATTGGTGGCGTCGCATCCGCGCGCCTGCAGGGCGATGGCAAGGTTGTGAAATACCTGCGCGGCTTGCGCGGCGAAATCGTTCTTGCCGACGAGATTTCCCGAGGAATCGAGCGCGGTCTGGCCTGATATGAAGATGATGCGGCTCGCTCTCACCTCGACAATCTGGGAGTAGCCGGGCGGGGTTCCGAGCTCGGGCGGATTGGTGCGGACGATCGAAGGTGTTTCTTCGCGTGTCATGCCGGTGGCTCCTGCTGTGGCCGTGTTTTCGAGACTTCAGTTGCGGGGGGCTGCGACGGGCGGGGGACCCATGCCGGGCGGCTTCTTGGGGCGCAGCGTGCCGACGTAGAACGACAAGCCGGCAACAAGTATGAGCGCGACGAAATAGGCCGCATAGGCTTGCGGCGGCGTGGTCACCCAGCGCGCAAAACTTCGCAAGCCAGCAACCGGGCCGGTGTCGGTTTCCATGCCGTGGGTATTGCTCGAATGGTCCGCGATTGGAAGAGGCAAGTGCAGGGGCGATGCGAGCGCAGCGAAGCCGCAGGATGCGTGACGCCGCCTGAGCGCGCTGTTTACGGCGGCTTCGGCTCCCGGCGCAGCAAACAGAGTGCCAGCAGCGCGGAAAGACTGAGCGCGGAGGAGACGATCAGGATGCGGCTTCCCATGACGTCGATCAAAAGACCAAACGCCAGCGGTGCGACCGCCTGTGCCATCCGCGCCGGCGCGCCGATGAGGCCAAGGCGATAGCCATAAACTTTTGGACCGAAGATCGCCAGCGGCAGGGTGCCGCGCGCAATCGTCAGGATGCCATTGCCGAGGCCGAAAAAGATCGCGAACGCGCTCGATGCAGCGCCGCCCGCGACCGCAAGGATGGCGGCGCCGATCGGATGCGTCAGGCAGGCCAGCCGCGTCGACAGCAGCGGATGATAGCGGCTGAGAAAACTGGCCTCGATGACTCGCGCAACCACCTGCGCCGGGCCGAACAGTGCGCCGGCCGCCACCGCCTGCACGGTCGTGGCTCCCGCCGCCTCGAGTATTCGGGGCATGTGCGCCGCCATCGCGCCCGTGACGGTCCAGGCGGCCGCAAAAGTAAACGCCAGCAGGACCATGGTCCGGTCAATCGGGATCTGAGGTTTTATCGAGCTTGCGGCCGCCGCCTTCGCGCCCGCGACCCCCGGCAGCATGAAAAAGTTGATCGGCAGGCCGATCAGGATATGCGCGAGAGCCCAGGCAAAACAGGTGTTGCGCCAGCCAATGCTTTCCAGGCCGAGAGCCGTCAGCGGCCATCCCACGGTAGAGGCAAACCCCGCCATCAGCGTGATGCCGGTGATCGAGCGCCGCGCGGCGTCGCCATAGATGCGCCCGAGCGCGGCGAAAGCTGCATCGTAGAGGCCAAATCCCATGCCGATGCCGAGCAACAGCCAGGCGGCGACCAGCACCGGGATCGACGTGGTGACGCCGAGCAGCCCCAGCCCGGCGGCCATCGTCAGATTGGACGTGGTCAGCACCGGCCTGCCGCCGAAGAGGTCGATCTGGCGGCCGACGCGCGGGCCGAGCAGTGCCGAGATCACCAGCGCCGCCGAGAAGGCGGCGAATATCCAATTCGAGGAGACACCGAGATCGCGCGCGATCGGATCGGCCAGGATCGCCGGCAAGTAGTAGCTGGAAGCCCACGCCAGCGTCTGCGTCGTGCCGAGCGCCAGAATGATCGGTAGCTGGCGGGCGGTTCGTTCAGCCGCCATCAAATTTCCTTGCCGGCGTCATCCCCATCCGCACCCCGTCTTGGCTTCCTGCTTGGCATTTGCATCCGCCACACAACAGGCGTCAACACCCGATAAGGCGGACCCGTCACAGCGATTTTTCGCATCGGGCGCGGCCGTTCGACTGCAAACGCCGGTTTCGGGTAGCACCAGTTCGACGCGTTCCGCTGCCTCGCGGTCGCCAGCGATATCGGCGGCAATCGAGCGAACCTGCTCGTATCCCGTAATCATCAGGAAGGTGGGTGCGCGCCCATAGGATTTCATGCCGGCGAAATAGAAGCCCGGCTCCGCTTGCGCCAATTCCCGTGCCCCATGGGGCCGCACGGTGCCGCAGCTATGTTCGTTCGGATCGATCAATAGCGCCAGCGCTACCGGGCATTCGATGGCTGGATCGAGCTGAATGCGAAGTTCGCGCACGAAATCCAGATTGGGCCGGAAGCCGGTTGCTACGATGAGTTCGTCGACAACGACCTGGCGGCCGCAGCAGGCGGCCCCGGTGCCGACAACGAGGCGAGAGCCTTCGGCCGAAAGATGTGACACCCGAAATTCTCGCTCTATTCTTATCCGCCCCGCCGTAACCAATGTCGCGAAGACGGCACCAAGCTCACCTCTGGCGGCGAGCTTGTCATTGGCGCCGCCGCCGAAGGCTTTTGCCGGATCGTTGCCGCGCAGCAGCCAGATCGGTTTGGTATCCGGTGCCTGTTCCGCAAGTTGCGCAAGATCGATCAGCGTGCCGATGGCCGAATGTCCCGCTCCAAGCACCGCAACCGTTTTGCCGGCGTAGCGCGCACGGTCCTTTCCCAGCACATCCGGCATCCCGTAAGCGATCTTGTTCGCCGACGGCGTCTCGCCGATGGCGCGGAGGCCGTTGGTGCCGGCCGGATTTGGGGAGTGCCAGGTGCCGGACGCGTCGATGACGGCTTCCGCCCGCACGATCCGGGCGCCCTGTCCGTTCTGGTAGCGAATTTCGAACGGCGCGGCTGCGCGACCCCTGGTCTTGAGTTTGTCGAAACCGACGCGGCTGATGTCGGTGACGCGGCTGGAAGTGTGAATGTGGGTCGCCAGGGCGGTCTTGGTGGCAAGCGGTTCGAGGTAGCGCTCGACCAATTCGGCGCCGGTCGGATATTGGTCGGGCTCGGGAGAATTCCAGCCGGAGGGCGCCAGCAGGCGCGCCGCTGCGTGATCGATGTTGTATTCCCAGGGCGAGAACAGTTGAACATGGCCCCATTGCCGCACCGAGTGACCGGCGTTGGGGCCGACCTCCAGCACGATCGGCCGAAGGCCCCGCTCCATGAGATGCGCGGCTGCGGCGAGACCGACCGGGCCGGCTCCGATGACGGCCACCGTCTTCATTTCACTCATGGCATTCTCCTATCATTCTGGAAATACCGAAATTAAAGGCCGCAAGAAACTACGCCGCTCTGGTTTCGTCGCCCTCCGCGGCGTCGGTGCAGCATTCGGAGACCAGAAAATCCACCAAACCCCGCATCACATCGTAGTTCGCATGACATACCAGCGTGGTTGCATCCCGTACCTGATTGACGAGGCCGACGACGACCAGCGTCTTGATGTGGTGGGATAGCGTCGAGGGTGCAATTTTCAACTTGTCCTGCAGGCGGCCGACAGCAAGCCCGGCGGCTCCGGCGCGAACCAGCGCCCGGTAGATTTTGAGCCGGGTGGGATTGCCCAGGGCTTCGAGATGTGCGGCGGCGTCATCCAGTTTCATGCTGCCAATCTTTCACGGTCCGGGGGCTTTGTCAATTTATATTTCTAGAAATATCGAAATAGATAGAGCCGAGCCCTGTTCGACTAATGCGGGTCCGGTCGAGGTATTAAGGGATGCCACAACAGGGTACGGACAATAAGCGGAATCCCGACGACCGCCGGCAGCCAATACGTCACCGGCGGAAGCTCCTTCCAGAGCGGCAGGCTCTTGCCGTTGTCCACGTAAAACGCTGTTAGAAGCAAAACGTAGGACGCGCCCATTCCACTAATGTGCAACCTGACCCAATGCCGCCAGCGCTCCCGCCGGGCTCTGCGGCCGAAAAAGGCCGCCGCAAACGCCAACGCTCCAAGGATGAACAAATGATAGTCTTCGGCCCACCGCACCGCCGCGAGGCCAGCCGCGGTCAGGAAAACCCCGGCCAGGCACCAGAAATAGATCGTCCCGTTTTGGGGATGGCGGCCTGCGCGTTTCTTGCTCAGCATCGCAATCGCGCCGGTGACGATGCAGGCGAGCCCCAGCAGAATGTGGATCCCCGCCACCGCCAGGAACACTGGATTAGTGGAGGGAATCTCGATCCCCGCGATATCGGTTATTCCATCGGCCATGTCATTTCAGGCGCAGTACAGTAGCCCTTTGAGGTCCTCTACAGCGTAACAGAGCGGTATGGCGACGGAGGGTTATGCGTCGGGTTGACAGAAAGCCATATATCCATAAGTCTGGATATATGGAATCAGAAAGTACCATTCTTGCGCTGGCGGCGCTGGCGCAATCGACCCGGCTGGAGGTGTTCCGGCTTTTGGTGAAGCACGAGCCAAAGGGGTTGGCTGCCGGCGACATCGCGAGAGCGCTGGCGGTGCCGCAAAATACCATGTCGTCACATCTCGCGGTGCTGTCGCGCGCGGGGCTCGTCTCGGCGCAGCGATTCAGCCGCTCGATTGTCTATCGCGCCGACCTCGCGCGCTTTCGCACCGTCGTCTTGTTCATGCTGAAGGATTGTTGCGAGGGCCGGCCCGAAATCTGCGCGCCGCTGATCGAAGACCTTACGCCCTGTTGTCCGCCAAAATCAAAGAGGAAAGCCCAAACTCATGTCTGAGAAAACCTCTGAGCGCATCTACAACGTTCTGTTCCTGTGCACCGGCAACAGCGCGCGCTCGATTTTGGCGGAAGCGATCCTGCGCAAGGAAGGACGCGGCCATTTCCGCGCCTTCTCGGCCGGCAGCCAGCCGAAGGGCGCGGTGAATCCTTTTGCGATCCGGGTGCTCCAGCGTCTCGATTACCCGACGGACGACCTGCGCTCGAAAAGCTGGGAAGAATTCGCTTCGCCCAATGCGCCGGTGATGGATTTCGTCTTTACGGTTTGCGACAACGCGGCAGGCGAGTCGTGTCCGGTTTGGCCGGGCCAGCCGATGTCGGCGCATTGGGGCATCGAGGACCCCGCCGAGGTCGCGGGTACCGATATCGAGAAGGAGGCGGCCTTTGTCGCGGCCTTCCGCTATCTCAAAAATCGAATTGGCGCCTTCACCAGCCTGCCCTTGAAGAGCATCGACCGTCTGTCGCTCGGCACCAGGCTGCGCGATATCGGTCGTACCGAAGGCGCGACATCCGGCCAGGAGAAGGCGAGCTGATGCCCGGGTTTGATCTGCCGCGCCGGTTGGCTGCGGAAGCGCTGGGGACCGCGTTGCTGGTGGCCACCGTGGTCGGCTCCGGCATCATGGCCGAAAGCCTCACCAGGGACGTTGCGCTCGCGCTGCTCGCCAATACACTTCCCACCGGGGCGATCATGGTGGTGCTGATCAGCATTTTGGGGCCGATATCGGGGGCGCATTTCAATCCGGCGGTCACGCTGGTGCTCACGCTCAAACGCGAACTCACGCCGCGCGAGGGGGTGTCGTACGTTCTGGCCCAGATCGCAGGCGGCATCATTGGAACCATGGTGGCGCACGCGATGTTCGCGCTGCCAGCATGGGAGATGTCGCTGAAAATGCGAACCGGCGGCGCGCAATGGCTGGCGGAGGGCGTTGCCGCATTCGGTCTGGTGGCGACCATTCTTGCGGGCGCCAAATTCAATCGCCCGGCCGTCCCCTGGCTCGTCGGCCTCTACATTACGGCGGCCTATTGGTTCACATCATCGACCTCGTTTGCGAATCCCGCCGTCGCGATTGCGCGTTCAATGACGAACACGTTTTCCGGCATTCGCCCCGTCGACCTTGCAGGCTTCATCGCAGCCGAGCTTTGCGGCGCGGTCGCCGCGCTCCTGTTGATGAATTGGCTGCTGCGTGCCGGAGACGAGGCGGCGGTCGTCCTGAAAGAGGCGAAGCGATGAGCGAGCTGGTCGTCATTGCAATGACGCCCCTAAATTCCTGATTTTGTGGCCTGCTTTTCGAGAGTCTCAGGGTGAGGTTACATAGCTTCCGATGCATCCCTGCGCCATCACGCATCGGTCTTTCGTCACGCACGATTGCGGTGCATAATGGCGTATGGAACTCACGCCCCGCCTGCGCCTGATCAACTGGCTGGTCCGTCAGGGCCTGACTGGCGTGCCGGAAAACGACCTGCTCCGCGGTTTTTGCGAGCGCTGCCGCGCGGCCGGTCTCGAGTTGTCGCGCGGCCTCGTTTTCATCGACACGCTTCACCCGATCTTCGAGGGCCGGGGATTTCGCTGGAACGATACTCAAACCAACGAGGCCGACAGTTTCGAGTACGGCTCGACCAGCGCCGGCGATGCCGCGCAAAACTGGCGTCGCTCGACCTTCTATCACATGCTCGAACACGGCCATGACGAGCTGCGGATCGATCTTGCCGATATCGCCTCGCTCGACTTCTCCCTGATCCCCGAGCTCGCCGAAAGAGGTCATCGGCATTTCGTGGCCTTCGTGCACCGGTTCGGTGAAGGCGGAAGCATCGGCCAGATGGACTGCGTTTACTCCTACTGGCTCACTCGTCGGCCGGAAGGCTTCGACGAGGAGGGTTTTGCGGCGCTGCGCGACCTGGTGCCGGTGCTCGGGCTTGCGATCAAGTCGGCGGCGCAAGTGGATATCGCGCGAACGCTGGGCCGGGTCTATCTCGGGCGCGACGCCTCCGAGCAGGTGTTGCGCGGGCGGATATCGCGGGGCGTCACCGAACGCATCAATTCCGTGCTGTGGTTTTCCGATCTGCGCGGCTCGACCGCGATCACCGAGAGCATCACACCCGACGAGATCATCCCGTTTCTCAACGACTACGCGCAAGCCGCGATCGACGCCATCCATGATGCCGGCGGCGACGTTCTCAAACTGATCGGCGACGGCGTGCTGGCGATGTTCACCAACAAGGATTTGGCGGCGGCCCGGCGCGCCGCGCTGCGGGCCGAGCATCGCTTCCGGCAAAACGTGAGGGCGCTCAACGCCCGCCGTTCCGCGGAAGACCGGCCGACAACGTCGGCCTATGTCGGTCTGCACGTCGGCGAGGTGTTTTACGGCAATATAGGCAGTGAAGACCGGCTGGATTTCACGGTGGTCGGGCCTGCCGTCAACGAGGTCAGCCGCATCGCCTCGATGTGCCGTTCGGTCGACCGCGAATTGCTGGCGTCATCGGCCTTTCGCGCCGGCCTGGATGCAACGGGGCAGCGTTACCTCGTCTCCACCGGCCGGTTCGCGCTGCGCGGCATCGGCCATTCGCAGGATCTCCTTACGCTTGATCCCGGCCTGACCACGGATGAGGTGATGGCCGGCGGCTACGAACGCTATCTGGCGAGCTGACGCTGACCTGTCGAGCGCGTTACGCTTTCGCCGCCTCGCTCACCATCTCAGGCTGCCGCGCCAGCGCGATCGCCGGCGACAGCAGGATCACCAGCCCTGGGCAGCGAAGATCAGGACCGCGAGATAAGGGGAGGCTTCCGCGTCGTAAAGTCCGCCCGGCGACGCCTCTGTCTCTGTGCAGAGCTTCAGGTATTGTCAGCTATCTCTTCGTTAGGAGTTGGGTTTATCATGGAATTGATTCGGGTCTTTCAGGCAACGATACGTTGGTCGATCTCAATTCCAGAGGACGTATGCATTGAGCCGGCTTCGACCTCGTGCCAAAAGCGATGAGCAGAGCAGAACAAAACGCTCGCTGACCGATCTGTACGATGCAGCCTTGCGCCACTTTTTGTCCAAACGATACGGACCGGCCGAAGACCGCTGTCGGCAGGCATTAGCGCTTGATCCGAAGCACGCGAATTCGCTCCATCTTCTTGGTTTGGTCCACGGGCAGACCAACAGGCTGGATTTGGCCGTCGATCTGATCGCCTCGGCCATCAGATGCAATCCGAATAATCACGAATATTTCTTGAATCTCGGGGAGCTGCTTCAACACCAAAACAAGTTGGATGAGGCCAGGAAAAGCTTCGACCTCGCGATCAAGCTGGCTCCGAATCTGGCCGTGGGCTGGATCAAATTAGGAAACCTTCTGCGAATACAGCGGCGATACGATGAAGTGTTGCTAATCTATGAGCACGCTTTTACGCTCGATCCCAACAACGCGGACGCAGCAGCTCTGAGCGGCGGCGTCTTGCTTGAATTGCGCCGGTATGAGGAGGCGCTCGCCAGGTGCGATCTTTCGTTGGCCATTTCCCCGGATCAGGTCGAAGTTCTCTGTGTCAAAGGTGATTGCCTGCGCAATCTCGGTAGGGCTGCAGAGGCAGCGGCTATCTACCGGCGGGCCTCCGAGTTAGTGCCGGACCGTGCGTCTGTCTGGCGGTTGCTTGGAAAAGTGCATGAGCAACTCGGGGATCGTGACGGCGCGATCAAGGCCTTACGCCGAGCGCGTGAAATAGATCCTTCCGATCCGCTCGGTGCGAGCGTCGAACTGATGCGGCTGGGCGCTGACGAATTGTCCGAAATGCCACCCGCCTATGTGCGTTTGCTGTTCGATCAATACTCAGCTACATTCGACACCGCGCTGGTGGAGGGTCTTGGATATCGCGGACCCGCTGTGTTGTTTGAGGCGGTGCTGTCCGCGTGCCAAGCGCATCAGAAGCCGGCCAATTTCAAACACGCGATCGATCTCGGCTGCGGTACAGGACTGGCGGCAGCCGCCTTTGCTGAAATGGTCGATCAATTCATCGGCATCGACCTTTCGCCGGGTATGATCGAAAAGGCACGCGCCACGGGTCTCTACGCCCAGCTTAAGGTGACCGATATGCTGGAGGGTCTGCGCACAACGCCTGACTCCGGCGTAGACCTCGTCCTCTCCGCCGACGCGATGATCTATGTCGCCGATCTCTTTCAGGTTCTCAAGGAAACGAGCCGTGTTCTGGTTTCGGGCGGCCTTTTGGCTTTCACCTTGGAAAGGCACGACGGCGACGGCTTTATTATGGGCGAGGGCCGGCGCTACGCTCATAGTGCCTCTTATGTGCGCGCGTCGATCGAGGCAGCCGGTCTTGTGGTGTTACAGCTTGAACAGCAATCGGCCCGTCACGAGAGAGACGTGCCCGTGCCGGGCCTTGTGGTCGTTGCAGAAAAATCGTGAATTATTCACCAAGTAAGCAGCACGGCCGTTAAAATTCTTGGCGCCGCTCGACGTGAAAAGCTGCGCTACGCTTTCGCCGGCTCACTCACCATCTCCGGCTGACTTGCCAGCGAGACCGCCGGCGACATCAGGATCACCAGCGCCTGCGTACCGAAGATCGCGACCGCCAGATAGAGGCACGCTTCAGCGCCAAAAAACCCGCCGATGACGGCGCCGAGCGCGGCGCCGACCGGCCGTGCGCCATAGCTCATGATGTTGATGGCGGATACCCGGCCCAACAGCCGCGGCGGCGTCACCGATTGCCGCAAGGTCGTGGTGGAGATCACCCACAGAATCGGACCGACGCCGAGCAGGAAGAAACTTAACCCCGCCAGCCACGGCGATGGAATGAAGGTGGTCAGTGCCATCACGCCGGCAGCGACGAAGCCAGTCACCGGCCCGAGCCCGATGACGGTGCCGAAGGCGAGCTGCCGCATTACCCGCGTCGCCAGCAGCGCGCCGACCACCATGCCGACACCGTACATGGCGAGCGTGGTGCCGACCCCGATCGCGGATAATCCCAGATGACGTACCGCATAGGGCACGAATACCGCGAGCACCAGGAACGATCCGGTGTTGAAGATGAATTGCGTGACGAACACCGGCCGCAGCAAGGCATGATGCAGGACGAAGGCCGCGCCTTCCCTGATCTCCTGGAGCGGATGGCGTCGCGGCGCGGCCGCGCGGGCGGGTTCGTACATGCCCGACAGCAGCACCACTGCGATGACGGAGAGCGCGGCCGCAAATCCAAAAGCCGGCGCGGCGCCGACCCATCCGACCAGGACGCCACCAAGCGCCGGGCCGCTGGCAAAGGCGATGGTGCGCGCGAGTTCTATCCGCGCATTCGCCGCGGGCAACAGATCCGGCGAGACCAGTGACGGCACCAGGGCCGGCGCCGCCACGCTATAGGCGACCGTGCCACATACGGCGACGAAACCGAGCAACGCGAGTAGGGGCAGTGTTAACAGGCCAAGCCAGATCAGCACGAGAGTTCCGAGCAACGAGGCCGCGCGCAAGGCTTCGGCGGCCGCCATAAGCCAGCGCCGCGAGATGCGGTCGGCGAGCAGGCCCGCCGGGATCGCGAACAGGATGAACGGCAGCGTCAGCGCGGTCTGCAGCAGGCCGGTCTGGCCTTCGCCGACGCCAAGCAACAGCACCGCGACGATGGGGGCTGCCGCCAGTGCTACCTGTTCGGCCGATTGCGCCGCGAGATTGGACCAGGCCAGCCGGTTGAAGGTCGGGGGCAGGTGAGGGGCCTCGATGACGGTCATGACAAATTCCTGAATTGTCGATTTGACCGCCACACTCCGCCTGCGCGAAACCCAAAGCCACCCGCTTTCCGATCAGCTCAATGACGCCACAGCGCTAGCTCTGTAGTGACGTTAGTCCCCAACTCTCGGGCAACGTACGAAACGCCAGGTGAGTGCCTTCGTTCAGCGCTGTTGTTTTAAACCCGTGCCGGGCCCAGGCCAGTGCCAGCGCTTGCTTGGTGAAGATGGATATATGGCCGTTGCGCGGCCCGACGTACCACCACGATATGCCGTGTCGGTCGAAATCCGCCGGCTGCGTGAGCGTCGAATAAAACACCGCGCCGGGCTCGGCAACGCAGTCGACAATCCGCTCGATGCCGGCGACGGGGTCAGGCAGGTGTTCAAGCGTCTCGAAGCAGGTCACCAGATCGAATTTCCCTTTTGGGCGGCAGGCATGTTCCGGCACCATCGGATCATATGTCACTGCCTCCGAAAAACCGCTGGCGCGAAGTGCTCCGCAAAACACGTCGTTGCCGCCGCCGAAATCAAGCACCCGCATACTGGCCTTATGACCGGCCCAAAGGTTGGCAACGACGCTTGCGTTAGCGTTCGGCCGCGCGGTTTGGTAATCCGGATCGAAGACGTGGTAGCCGTCGTTGTAGATGTGCGTCTTGAACTGATCCTCGCTCCAGTCATCGAACGCATCCGTGAAAAGAAAGCCGCAAGCCGCGCAGCGACGATAATAGACCGGCACTCCCGACAAAGGCGGGCGCACGCCGCCCGGAATTTCGCAAGGTCGATGCAAATCGACGACGCCATAAAGCTCCGACCGACCCCCACAAATTTTGCAGGATGAGGCCATCGCCGATGCGGGCCTGAGGCCGAACTGGTTTGAAGACATCCCTGCACTCCAGGCCTGCGCCGCCACGCGCCTTGACGCGCATGGACGCATTTCCGCTGCACGCGGACATGACGGCCGAGTCAGTGCTGCGCGCCGCGCCTCATCAAGGGTTCCTCATGGCTAATTTTTTATTAATTCTCGACGTCCAAGGGGTCCGCGCGGCAGATTTCCCAGATGCAGTTGCAAATGAGTTGCAATAAAATCAAATCTCGGCCATCGTACTAAAATGGACGCCCGGGCCCCCGATCTACCGCCAGTTTCCCCGCCAAAGGCTGCATCAGACGCAGCTTTGGCAGCGTCCGGCTGGCGTGGCGAGCGTTTGGAGCCTTCGCTGGCGGGCATGTTCGCCACGGTACCGATCGCAAAACAGGGCCCGTTTTGGCGCAAGCTGCTGGCGTTTCTCGGTCCAGGTTATTTGGTCGCCGTCGGCTATATGGATCCCGGCAACTGGGCCACTTCGCTCGCCGGCGGCTCCAAATTCGGCTACGCGCTTTTGTTCGTCGCGCTGTTGTCGAACGTAATGGCGATCGTGCTGCAGTCGCTGTGCACGCGGCTCGGCGTCGGCGCTGGACGCGACCTCGCGCAGGCCTGCCGCGATTCCTTTCCGCGCTGGGTCTCGTTGCCTCTTTGGCTTTCAGCGGAAGTCGCCATCACGGCGACCGATCTTGCCGAAGTGATCGGCACCGCCATCGGCCTCAATCTTCTGTTTCACATT
>Ga0210401_10004077_pt1 | contig 15336 bp, 14 predicted proteins | sample IncBWH32MmetaG_FD_150866 | JGI IMG/M metagenome (GOLD analysis project Ga0210401, IMG submission 150866) | Forest soil microbial communities from Barre Woods Harvard Forest LTER site, Petersham, Massachusetts, United States - Inc-BW-H-32-M | ecosystem: Environmental > Terrestrial > Soil >... | reverse complement strand
CGAGCCGTTATTACTCTCGGGTAGAGCGCCCGTATCCCTGGAGGTCCGATGACGGGGCCGTATCACTACAAGAGAGCCGAGGAGATCCTCGCTGAGGTCGAGGCTGCGGACGCCGTGCCCGACGGGTCAGAGACGGTCCTGGCCATCCGGGCTCAGGCGCATGCCCTTCTCGCGCTAGCCGCCGCCACCGCAATCCACCCCGGCGGCTTGCAGAGGCACGAGTGGCACGACGTCGCAGGATATACCTACGCGGGCACCGAGTGACCGGGCAATTCGCCCAGCCGCAGCCCGCCCGTGCCAGGTGAGGCACCCGGCGGCTGAACGCCGGGCACGAACTGGGAGAGCCTGACGTAGGGCGGCTCATGTGGGCCGGCCCAGGTCGGGGCCTAGGGACGGACCGCCTGCCTCCCCCGTGGCCCGCTCCGGCCGGGGCCGCAGGTAATGATCTCCGTCTGGATCTCGGTGCCGCCGAAGAGGCGGGACGCGGCTGAGCCTCAGAACTGACAGCCGCCGGGGGAAAGCAGCGCACTGGTGTCCTCGCCGGTCACGGCGGGGTTCCGTCGGGTCAGCGCGAGCCGCGGCGTTCGCCGGGTGCGATCTGGGCGGCGATCACGCGCCAGGGGATCGTCTCACCGCGCCGCAGCTCGCCGGTCCTTGGCGTGGCCCCGACGACGACGCCGAACCAGCGGCCGCGGATATCCCAGCCGTCGATACGGACGTCGAGTCCGGTGAGCTCACCGCGGCAGACCTGCCAGAGGTCCTCAGGGTGCACGATGGCAGCGACAGCAGCCAGGTGAGGCCGTGCTCCCGCGAGCCGCCGCGCGGCAATCAGGACCTCAGCCGGGGTCAGGACGCTCACCACAACAGCATGGGCACGTGCGGCGCTCGATGACCACCGTGGCGGGGGGCCGCGCTTGCCGGAGACGCTGCGCTCGACCTGGCCCGGACAGCGGAATACGGCAGCCTCACCCCGACGCGCTGCCTTACTGGGAGGGGAGGAGGGTTCGCGGCATTTAGCGGCCAGAGGCTCGTGCTCGTCCACGAGATTGGCCGCCATTGTGATTGCAGCCTGCGCGTCGGTGTCCGTGACCGTGGTGCCGCGGTGGACGACCGCGTTCCGGCGGTCTGCTAGCGGTCATGCCCGAGCTGGGCGCGGACCCGCTCGATCTCGGGGACGCCGAGTTCGGCGTAGAGGCCGAAGGCTTCCTGCCAGTTGCGGTGGGCCTGCCCGTGCTCGCCCAGCGCGTGGTGTGCGTTGCCCAGGCCGTTGCATGCGCACGCACGCTCATACATGACGCCAGTCTCGCTGGCGATGCGTAGCGCGGCGGCGTGCCGGCGGCGGGCCTGTTCGGGTCGCCCGCTGGCGAGGCAGACCTCGCCGAGGCCGTTGAGCGCCCTGGCCTCACCGGCCAGCTCGCCGATGTCGCGGAACAGGGCTAGGGCCTGCTGGTAGTGGCCGGCGGCCTGCCGGTGACGGCCCTGCCGGAGGTTGATCAGGCCGAGATTGGCCAGCTCGTCCGCCTCACCTTCGCGATCGCCATTCCGACGGTACAGGGCCAGTGCCTGCTCGATGGCCGCGGTGGCCTGCGGGTACTGGCGCCGCTGTGTGTCGATCAGGCCGAGCTGGCCCAGAGCATAAGCCTCTACGCTCCCGTAACCAGTCTCGCGGCACACGGCCAGGGCATGCCAAAGGCGCACGGCGGCCTGGCGGTAGTGGCCCTGACGGAATTCGACTTCCCCGAGGTGGGCCGACGCATAAGCCTCGATGAGCCGGTCGCCGGTCTCGCCGGAGACGGCCAGGGCCTGCCGGAGCTGGCCGGCCGCCTGCCGGTAGCGGCCCTGACGGACGTCGATCAAGCCGAGGTGGGTCCGTATGCGGGCTTCGCCCGTCCGGTCGCCGGTGGCACGGAACAGGTCCAAGGCCTGCTGGTAACGGTCGGCGGCCTGCCGGAAGCGGCCCTGCTGGTAGTCGATCATGCCCAGGTTGCTGAGGGCGCGCGCTTCGCCGGTCTGCTCACGTGCCTCGCGGAACAAGGCCAGGGCACCCTGGAGGTAATCGGCGGCCTGCTGGTAGCGGTCCTGCCGGTAGTCCACGATGCCAAGGTTAAGCAAGGCGGTAGCTTCGCCGCCGCGGTCGCCCGCCCGCGCGGCGGCGTGTCTGGCGTGACCGTGGATCGCCACGGCCTCGGCAAAGTAGCCGTCCGCGTCGAGATAGCGAAACAGGGTGGCGGACAGCCGGGTGGCGTGACCGGGCGACCCGTTCCCGGCTGCGTGCGCGCTGACCGCGACCAGGTTGGCCCGTTCGGCATCCAGCCACTTCCGCGCCGCGATCTCGCCTGCAACGGCCGGTACGGGAATTGCGGGCTCCGGGACGCGGGGCCGATGAATACGCTCAGCGGGATAGAGGTTGTCCATCGCGGTGGCGGAGGTGGAAAGGTAGAGGTCTAGCAGACGGGTCAGGGCCGCACGCGCCTCGTCATGGCCTTCATGCACGGCGGCGAGCTCTCGAGAGTAGGAGCGCAGCAGGTCATGCAGGCCATATCGGCTCGGCCCTGTGGGCTGAATCAAGTACGCGCGGGCCAGTACGCCTAGCACGTGGTCGGCCCGTTCGACGGTCGTGTCGGTCAGCGCGGCCATCGCGTAACAGTCGAAATCCGGTCCGGGGTGCAGGCCCGCGAGCCGGAAGGCCCGGGCGGCGTAGGGGTCCAGTTGCCGGTACGACCAGGAGAACACCGTGCGCACCATGGCGCGCGGGTCGGCACCGGCCTCCAGCAGCTCGAGCCGCCGCCGCTCATCGGCCAGCGCGCCGACGAGCTCCGCGACCGGCATGGCCGACTGGGCCGCGGCCAGCTCAGCGGCCACCCGCAGCGCCAGCGGCAATCTGCCGCAGACCTCCGCTAGGGTCCGTGTCGCGGCGGGGTCGCAGGCCGCCCGCTCGCCGATCAGGTTCTGCAGCAGGCCGGTCGCGTCGGCCAGCGGCAGCAGGTTCAGGTCCAAGCGGGCCGCGCCGTCCTTGGCTACTAGCCCAGCTTGGGAATCCCGGCTGGTTACCACCGTCACACATCCCGAGGTGCCGGGCAGCAGCGGTCGGACCTGACCCACCTCGCGGGCATTATCCAGGACGACCAGCACCTTCCGGCCAGCCAGCAGGCTGCGATACCGGGCGGCCCGTTCGTCCAGGTCGGCTGGGATGTCCTGGCCGGGTACGCCGAGGGAACGCAAGAACCCGGCTAGCGCATCCGCCGGCGATACCGGCTGATCCGGGTCATAGCCACGCAGGTTCACATACAGCTGCCCATCCGGAAACCGGCCCGCTACCTGGTGGGCCCATTGGACCGCCAGCGCCGTCTTGCCTATCCCCGCCATACCGCCGATCGCCGAGATCACCACCGCGCCCGCTGATCCCGCCCGAAAGCTCAGCAGATCGGACAGCACCTTCAGTTCCGGCTGACGGCCTGCGAAATGGGTCACCGCGGCAGGCAGCTGCCGCGGCACCACAACAGGATCTACCTTCGCTACAGCTGCATCGGCTGGCCCGGCTGTGAAAGAGACAGCTGCGCCCAGCGTCGCCGCGGGCCCGGCAGCCAACCCCGCACGCGCCGACTCCTCTCCCCATTTTGGCGGGCTGGCAACGATCACGGCTGGATCGCCGGCCAGGATCTTCTCATGCAGGTCGCGCAGAAGTCGGCCGGGTTCGGCACCAAGCTCCTCGACTAGCATCAGCCGAGCCCGCCTGTAGGCGGCCAGCGCTTCGCCCTGGCGGCCATCGTGGTAGAGGGCGACCATGAGCAGGGCGTGCAGGTGCTCTCGCAGCGGATAAACATTGACAAGGCGCTGCAATTCTGCGATCACCTCGCGGTGACGGCCTAGATGCAGGTCGGAGTCGATGCGGGTTTCCAGCGCCTGCAGCCGCATTTCCGCCAGCCGTGGCACTTCCCGCAGCTCCAGTGAGTCCGACTTCACCCCAGTTAGCGGCTCTCCCCGCCACAGCGCCAGCGCTGCGCAGGCATGCCCAGCCGATGTTTCCCATGATCCGTGCTGGGCGGCCACTCGGGCGGTATCCAGCAGTGCCTCGAACCGGGTCACGTCCAGTTCCCCGGGCTCAATACTGATCACGTAGCCGCCTGGCTGCGTGGTGATGAGTCCTCTGCCGGTGACTGACAGCGCCTTGCGGAGCCTCATCACATAGTTCTGCACGCCTACCCGCGCCGTGGGTGGCGGGTCCTGCCCCCAGATCGTCTCTGCCAGGTCATCCAGGGACACCACGCGACGGGAGTTCAGCAGCAACGCGGCAAGCACCACGCACTGCTTGCCCGGCGGTACCGGTACGACGGCACCCGCCCATCGCACCGTTAGCGGCCCCAGCAGGCAAAACTCAATTTCCGTTGTCACAGGCCATCGCAACCCAGGGTAAAAGGCCGGCGTCGTGTTGCTCGAATCTTAACGGCGTGTTAGCGACGAGGGGAAGACTCAGACATGCATGGCAGCCTTAACTACGCTCCGAATGAAAAGGAGGAGCTAATCGCACACTCATACCCTGCACGGGCCGGCAGATCCCGCTGACCCGCAACCAAATCGCCGGTTCTTGCGCGCTGGTTATCGAACCGGCACGAGACGCCAGGCACCGCCAGCAATGGTCAGCCTGAGTTCTGGCAGGTCAGACAGTACAGCAGAAAGTGCACTCGGCACTCGGGGCGGGCCCACTACAACGAATGCGATCACGTCCGCGGCAGTTTATCGACAAGCTGACCCGGAGCGGATGCCGACGGTGCCTGCGGATGCAGGCCAGCTGGCCCTAGGCGGCTGACATCGTGATCGTCTGGCACCGGATCAGCGCCCCGCCGCAGGCCCCTGACCAGCGCAAGCCATCCCTGCGGGCGAGGAAGGAGCACCCGGGGCCCTGGAACCCCCAGTCACCGGCCCGTCAGCCGGGACTCCGCCATCCAACCGGCGGAACCCCTATCGAAGGAGGAAGACTTTGGGACTGCTCATTAACAGGGTCGCCGACGATGCCCTCCGCGTAATCCTGCCCAAGGCGTCCGCTGGCGCGTGCGTTCCGGACAATGGCCAGTTGTGTAGGTGCGTCGCCTACAACACCTGTGAACCCAGCGGTCAGATCTTCTGGGAGACGTACAGGTACAACTGCCACGGCCAGTGTGTACACCAGCGGAGGTTGTGGGGTTCGCTGCTAACAAGATCGCCGCAGCGATCCTGCCTGAGGTGCCGGTTGGACTAGGAGGCTCTGCCTGCGGGTCCATCCGGCACCAGGCAGTCGGCAACCGGATGTGGAGGCAAGGGCCGCGGGCTGAATATACCGGTTAACATTCTCCGCCCTAACCAGTGCTCCGTCGCCGCTTAGAAATTATTATGAAGCACTTGCCCGATACGGTGCAGGGTAATCCCTGTGATGTGTAAGGGAAATAGAGGATGACCGCTCTTTTGCTTGTAATTATTGTCTTGGTCGGCCTTGTCGCTTTGATAGATCTAACGCTCATCTACGCCCTCATCAGGCGGGTTAATGAGATCCAGTCTAACGAATATGATGGTGGCAGCAACTATACGCATCCCGAATCCGGTTATCGCATTGGTGGTTTCGCCACGCAGACAATTGACGGCCTTCAGGTCTCCGAGCGGGACCTGCAGGGGGCGTACGATGCTTGCGGCCTTTATCATGACCGGATGTTCGGCATGTCATCGGCTGACCGACGAACTGAGCCAGATGCTTTCGCTGAACCCCGCCACTCCAGTACGACGATGGCGATCTGCCAGTGGCCCGGCAATGCTCGGCATTGGCATCGAAACGGCACGGGACCCGAACAGGGACCGCGACGTTCCGCAGCCGAAGCCGTAAAGGAACCACGAAAGGAACACCATGAGCACGAAGACCTGCCTGGCCCTGCGTCTCACCCGGCGGCATCGCGCCGTGATGGCGGCCGGAGTACCGCCCGGAGCCGAGCACGCGCCGCCATCCGCCGCGGCTTATTCCGCGCGGAGAACCGGTATCACTCGCCGTCTCCTAGCCCTCGTCGCGGCCGCGCTCACGGCGGCTGGGATCATGACCGCCGTGAGCGCCCGTCCCGCATCGGCGGCAGGAAACGAAGAGATCTGCCTGACCAACTCCAACGGTAACTGCTTCTGGGAAGAAGTACTCGAAGGCATGACAGCCATCGTCATCACCGGCGTGTTGGACAGGGTCGTCGACTGGATCCAGAAGAAGGTCGGCAGCGATGATAAAGGTAACCCCGAGGAGGAGGAAGAAGACTCCTCTAACGGCCTGTGCCTCGCCGATACCGGGCTGCGGATCGGCGCCCCGGCCACGTTGGCGCCGTGCGGCAACAACGGGACGGTGTGGATCTGGGTCCACCACACCGACGGGTCCTACATGTATAGCAGGTACTCCGTGAGCCATGGCGATGCCATGGTCCTTACCGTCGACCCCTTGTCGAACGGCGCCCGGGTGTACCTGGATATTGCCGCAAACAGCGGCGGCCCCTTCTGGCAGACCTTCACCTACTACTAAGCGCTGGTGCGTAGCGACCACGCCATGCCTGCGGCAGGCCGCTTGCCCGACCGTCAAGTGCCCCCGTCTCGGGTGCTCTGGCGGTCGGCCGGAGCCGTCTTCCTCGCCGTCGGCACGGGAAGGTCCGGGTTACTGGGATACGTGATGTCATTCGCGCAGGTGCGAGGGCTCGTGACATTCACTGCCGTGCTGATCTGGCTGGCAGTGCTGATCGGACGGCAATTCGGCGTCAGCCGCTCGGTCTACTCGGCGGCCATGCTGGTGACCGCCATGCTGCTGGCCGCATCGCTGTGTGCCCAAGTGAGCGAATGGGCGTGGGGTCGGGTGCGCCACGCCGCGCGGCAGAACGCCGCCCGTAGGGCGACAGCGGCACAGCAGTCGACCACCGGGGGTACCAAGGGATCCCTGGCCTGGCACGCCATGGCGGCCACCGGCGCGGTCGGCTGCGCCGCCATGCTCGTCTCCGGTGACCTGGCATCGCCGAAGCTGCGCTCGACGTTTTCCGCGGCCGGCCGCAGCGGGCGGCGCGGGCACGTGATCGGCCCGGACACTCGTTTTGAGATCGGCTCTCTCACCAAGATCTTCACCGGCCTGCTTTTGGCGGACATGACCATCCGGAACGAGATCGACTTGGAGACGCCGCTAGGCGCCCTGATTGGCGTCCCCGCCGCCGACGCAATGACGCTCCGGTCTCTGGCGACCCACACTTCCGGCCTGCCGCGGCGCATCACCGGCCCGCGCCCGGCTGCCCTGCTCATGGCCTATCACGACCCATACCGCGGCACCGATCTTGATCGCATCATCGCTGCCCTGGCCCGCAGGCGGCCCACGGTGGCGGGCACATTCCACTACTCAAACGTCGGTTATCAGTTGCTTGCCGCCGCGCTGGCCGCGGCTGCGGGCACCACCTGGCCGGATCTGCTGCAGCAGCGCATATGCGGGCCACTCGGCCTGACGGCCACCAGCATGACCCCGGACCGGAACACAGCGCGCGGTCACGACGAAGCAAGTTTCCCGCTCCCGTACTCGGACTACGTGCCGTTGCCCGGCGCGATCGGACTATTTTCATCCGTCAGTGACCTGAGCAGGTTCCTGCAGGCCCAGCTCGACCCCGGGAGCACGCCGCTCGGACCCGCGATCCGGCTGAGCCGCACCGTGCAGACCCCGGCGGGCTGCTCATGTCGGGCCGGGTTGGGTTGGCGGCTCAAGACAACTGGCGGTGCGCGCCTAGCCTGGCACCGGGGCCTCACCCACGGGTTCAGTGCCCTACTGGCGGTGATCGATGCTTCTGATGCTCGGCGCGGTCTGGCAATCCTTGCCAACAGCCCCGCCGCTGTCACCCTGCAGGCAATCGGGCTAAAGGCGCTTCGATAATTACGCCAATAATCTCGAGATCTACTGGCCAGGCTCGAATGCCGGTCGGGGGCGTGACTGCCGGGCGGGGTTTGGACATGCTCGAGGTCGGGCCACGGCGGGCGTGCGGTCCAAGTGTTGCTCTGGTCTCTTCGTGCCGGGAAGTTCGGCCAGGCCGATTCGGCGGCCGAGGCCTCGGCGCCCGGCGCCGTCGAGCAGCTGCGGCCGGGGTGCGGATCCGGGCTGTGGCCGGGCAGGCAGGCCTGGTGCTGCGCAACGTGGGACTGATCGAGGATCTGCGGTCATCGCGGCAGCGCCTGGCCGCCGTCGTCGACGAAGCGCGCCGCGGGCTGGAGCGCGGTCTGCACGACGGCGCCAGCAGCAGCTCGTCGCACTCCGGATTACCCTGGGCCTGGCCCGGCAGGTGGTGACGACCTCGTCGGACGAAGCGGCCGGCCTGCTCACGCAGACCGAGCAAGCGGCGGCCGCGGCGCTGGCCGAGCTCCGAGACCTGGCGCACGAGATCTACCCGCCGCTGCTGGCCGATTCCGGGCTGGGCGCCGCCCTGGCGGCCCAGGCCGCGAAGGCGCCGCTGCCGGTCATCGTCTAGGCGCGCGGGTATCCCCAGCAGATCGAGGCCGCGCTGTACTTCGCTATCTGGGAGGCTTTGCAAAACGTGGCGAAGTACACGCAGGCGCCGACCGCCCGCCTGACCCTCTGCCGGGACGGGCCCGTTCCTGGTGTTCACCGTGGACGATGACGGCACCGGGTTCGACCAGGCCACCACGCCGTGGTTAGGGCGGCGTCAGTCCATCAGGCGGATATTGATTTCGGTAAGTGGTCGAGTCGCCGGGGCGATCCGCATGCGTACCCGCCGATCTGGTCGCCTGTTCGCTCGGCCCGGGGCGGGCTGCTGCGGGAGCCGAAGGATCGTTATGACGGCGCTTCACGATGGCAGTGACCTGCGGGCTTGCGTCCGCGCATACCGGCGGCACGATCTGTTAAATCAGGCCGGGAAGGCCTGCTGGAGCCGCACCGCGATCAGCTTCTCGACCAGTGGTACCGGAAGTGGCTGGTCGATGCTGAAACGCAAGGCCCCCGACGAGGTCGCGTACCCGGTGAGCTCATCTTTGAGTTGCGGAAAGACCGAGCCGCTGTGGGGGAGATAGCTCAGATGATTCTTAAACGCGGCGAACCCGGCGATTGTCTTTCCCCCGACCTTGAAGGCGGGCACGCCGTAGGAGATCCCCTGGTCCGCCTCTGGGAGGATATCCAGGATCGTCTGGCGCAACCTCGCCAGCGTTGTGCGTTTCGGCTCCTCCAGAGCATCCAGGTACTGGTCGACTTCCTCGGCAGGCACGGCCCTATTCTGCTGATCGATCAGCTTCCTTAGCAAGGAGCGCAACCTTGGGGAATGCAGTGCCTCCGCTGGCCAGCGCCCGCGCAGCGGCTCCGCCGCAGTCAGAGCTGTCCTGAAAGATCCTCGCTGCCCGGCGTAAGTGCTGGCGGCTGCCTTCACTCGGTGAACGCGCAGAACCCGTTTCCTTCCGAGTCGGCCAGGCGGATCAGCGCCGGCATCATCGACCGTAATATCAGAACCGCGCTTGAACCGCCGATAGGCGCGTTTTCCGGCCCGTCAAGCTCCGCGTTCGCGGTGCGCCAATTGGGGATTTTTGTGCTTGGCCGCAGGCGGTGCCGCGCCTCCGGGCGGCCGGGTGTTCAGGGCGGTGCCTGCCGTCAGCTGCCGGGGTAGGTGCCGAAGCTCCAGCTGACCGACCAGGGATCCTCGACAGTGAAGGTGCGGTTGCCGTAGCTGGTGTCTTCGATCTCCCGGGTGATCGCGCCATGGGTACTCACGGCAGAATGTCAGCGCTGCCTTACGCGGGCGGGAAGACTGCGATCTCCGTCACACCCGTAGCGCTCGACCCTGTCCGCGGCACGTGAGGACGTTTCGCTGGGAAGTATCGAGGCTCTGCGAAACGTTGAGCTGCACCTTCGGAGGAAGTTCATCTGATGTAGCCAACCGACACTTGCACGATCGGACGCAGAACTGGACGAGAATCCCACGATCCAGTTACCGAGTCAGCCGAGGCGAGGTCTGCGCTCGTCCCGGGGCAATGGCAGAACTGCACGTTCTCCTCTCTGTCGCATCCGCTAGTCCACCTGCGTGCCGCGACCGGCTCTGACGACTCACCTGCGATCGTCCAGAGCGCCGTGGCAGAATCACTGTCGTTCTAGTAATTCGAGTCGATGGATACGGTAGGTTATGGCTGGCATAAGGGACCTTGCGACGATCTTGTCAGTTCTTACTGGCTTGATTGCCTGTCTAGCATTTATCGCCGCGACGGGTCCCGGGTCAAGGATAATCATATTCTTGATTCTTTCGCTGGCACGCCTGAGAACAGTTATCAAGGCGGCAAAGCAAGCAGGGCTAACGACCAAGAAAAGCGTCATATACAGTTGTGTGCGACAGATCGTAAGAACTCAGTACGCCGGCCAACCTTACAACTTGGCGACTGAAATGGAGTGGCTATGCCGACTTTACGATCTAAGCTTGCCTATAACGATGGCAGAGGACCATATTAGTCGGGACAACCTTAGATCCCTAGCGGTGGGATATCAACGACTCGTCGGCCATTGCCGATCGCGCCTCATTTTTGGGGCTAGAGGCAATGATATTATCGCGCAACAGGTCCGCGTAGCTGAACAGACGGCGACGCTTCTACAGCAGCATAGCCTACACATTGTCCAAGATGGTGGTGCTGCCCCCATTGTAATTGATCTGCGCCCTCACGGATTCTACGTTAGGCTAATGTATGCAGAGGCTAACATGGAGTCCGTTGCCTCCACACATCCTTCGCGCCAACCGTCGGTTCCCATAATGCTGCAGAGCACGGGACAATCCGCAAGGCCCCGATTCGAAGGTATCCTTCCATTCCTGCTTCGGCATCGCATGGAACTAGATGGCGGGAGCGGGCGAACGCTCCTCCACCTAGCTATTGGTGAGATACCGTATTCGAACTTGTTGTCACGGAACACGTTTTGGGACCCGCAGAGCTCGAAGCCGCCTGAGAAGGTGCCGGAACACGCTATTTCGCTTTCAGTCCTTCCTGTAACGTCCGACGGACGCGTCCTTCTTTCTCGCCGTGCTGCAGGGGCCGGTTCATATGCAGGAATGATTGGACCTTATATTACCGGGAATGCAGAGCTGCGAGATCGCAGAGGGCTTGCTGCCGATCGGGATGAGTTTGGGATACCTGACCTATTGATGGCGGCGTGTCGCGAGGGAATGGAAGAAGTTGGTCTCCCTCTTGCCCGACAGAATCTAAAAATACTTGGACTCGGGCAGATATGGTCTCGAGAGGATACAGGGATTTTCTCGTTGTTGCTATCTGCGACCTTGTCCATAACAGCGGCGGAGGCAGCAGAATGTACTCGCCAGTCCGACCCCGTTGAAGGCAGCTGGGAGGTCGGCAATGAATTGTACGCAGTGTCCTTGTGGGAGGACAACCAGAGCGTGGAAGAAGTCTTGCGCTGGATTGTTTCTGATAGCGACGCTATACCTCAGGCCGTTGCGTGTCTTGTGGCTCTTGCCTACAAGACATCCCAAGTTAGAATTGCTGACTGGAGGGCTATCCTCAATTCGCCTTCCCGGCGACCTGACCGTCTGATTAAGGTGATCCCGACGCATCGCCCATATCGCTGACAAGGCTCCTGTGCTAGCGCCGATTAGAAGCTCGGCGCGTTTCGTGATGCACCTTGACAGTGCTGAATTGGTGTCAGCTGCAATCGTCCTGACTTAGGACAGGATTCGGCGGTCGCGAGTAGTGCGGGGTTGTGACCTGCTGGTTTTCCGTTTTTGGAAGCTGAAGTTGCGCACTAACGGTGGCCGTAGAGTTGGCCGGTGCCGTATGTGCGGACGGTGAAGACGAAGTCGGGTGCGACGGCCGTGCAGGTCGTCTGGTCGTCGCAGCGGGGCTCGCGGGAGATCGAGCACCTCGGGTCGGCGCATGACGAGGCCGGGCTGGAGATGCTGAAGGCCACGGGGCGCCAGCGGATCGCCGCGGGCAGGCGGAGCTCGACCTGGGACTTGAGCCGGCGGGCGGCGGCCCGCTGCCGATCACCTCCTCGCGGATGGGCTGCCTGCTCGACGCGCTCGAGCGCGGCTACCGGGTGCTCGGGCTTGACGCCGCGGCCGGCGGGGACGGCGTGTTCCGCGACCTGGTGCTGGCCAGGATCATCGAGCCGGTCAGCAAGCTCGACAGCCTGCGGGTTCTCGAGGAGGCCGGGGTCGCGCCGGTCTCTTACCGGACCGTCGAGCGCCGCTTGCCGGCGTATGCGCAGGAGGCGTGGCGGCAGCGGCTGTCGGCGGCCTGCGCGGCTCACGCCCGGCTCGGCCCGGCTAGCCTCGTGCTCTACGACGTGAGCACCCTGTATTTCGAGACCGGCCAGGGCGACGGGTTCCGGGAGCCCGGGTTCTCCAAGGAACGGCGGCTGGAGCCGCAGATCACCATCGGGTTGCTGGCCGGGCAGGACGGATTCCCGCTCATGGTCAGCGCGTTCGAGGGGAACAAGGCCGAGACCAAGACCATGCTGCCGGTCATCAAGGCGTTCATGGCCGCCCGCCGGCTGCCCGACGTCACCGTGGTCGCGGACGCCGGGATGATCTCCGAGGCCAACCAGAAGGCGATCGAAGCCGAGGGCCTGTCGTTCATCCTCGGAATGAAGGTCCCCGACGTCCCCTACGTGGTAGATCAGTGGCGCAGAGAGCACCCGGGCGAGGAGATCCCCGACGGGCACGTCTTCGTCCAGCCCTGGCCCGCCGGGCCGTCCTCGAAACGCCGTGACCAGCGGATTTACTACCAGTACAAGGCCGACCGGGCCCGCAGGACGCTGCACGGGATCGACGAGCAGGTCGCCAAGGCCGCGAAAGCCGTCGCCGGGCTGGCCCCAGTCAAGCGGAACCGGTTCATCGCCCTGGACGGCGCGGTCAAGAGCGTCAACCGCGAGCTGGAGGCCAAGGCCAGGACCCTGGCCGGGATCAAGGGCTACATCACTAACCTCGCGACCTGCCCGGACGGGACGCCAGTCACCGCGGGCTTCGTGATCGGCAGCTACCACGAGCTGTGGAATGTCGAGAAATCGTTCAGGATGGCCAAAAGCGACCTGCAGGCACGGCCGGTTTACCACCGCAAACGCGACTCCATCGAGGCCCACCTGACGATCGTGTTCGCCGCCCTCGCCGTCAGCCGGTGGATCGAAGCCCGCACCGGCTGGTCAATCAGGAAATTCGTCAAGACCGCCCGCCGCTACCGCACCATAAAGATCCAGGCTGGCCAGCACACCGTCACCGCCGCTGACCCGCTCCCCGACGACCTTCGCCAGGCGCTCAGCGCCATTAACGCGCCAGCGGAGGCACGCACTAATTTGTCCTAAGTCAGGTACGGGGCTGTCGTGCAGGGAGCGGTCAGGCCCGATCAGCGAGTCCGGCACCCGGCTCGGCCCCTGCGGTCCGCGCCGAGACGGGACTGCCAGGCCCGGGTCTGCGGCGCGGGAGGCGTCTAAGGTGACTGCAGTCATGAGATTCACCACCCTTCCGTCGTGGCGAGCGGGTGAGATTCACCGGTCAGCGCGGCCAGCGCGGCGGCCACTTCGGTAAGGCTGGCGCGGACGTAGGTCGACGTGGCGCCGGTGTCGCCGCCGCTGTCGGTGTGCCCGGCGTAGGCGCGTGCCACCGCGTATCCGAAATTCCGCTCGACCCAGGTCAAGATGGTATGGCGGATCCAGTGGCTGCTGATGCCCTGGGTCGCTACCCACGGCAGGTGCCGGCCGATCCGCACCCATAGGTGGTCATACCGCCGGGAGGTGACCGGCCGCCCGTAGGCGTACCGCAGCAACTGCCCGTCAGCAGGGGCATGCCGTTTCCGGCCGTGCTCGACTAGGCGGGCCATCAGAGTGGGCGAGACCGGCTGCCAGCGGACCGTCTCGCCCTTCTCCCGCAGCAGGACCAGGCACTGGTCCGGGTCCAGGTCCCGTGGTCTCAGGGCCAGCGCGCCGCCGCGGCGGCAGGCCGTCTCGGTGTGCAGGCGGAGGATCAGCGTGTCCAGCTCCGGATCGTCGCCCGTGGTCGCGGCGATCTCGTTGATCTGCGACAGCCGGTTGTCCGTCAGTGCGCGGCGGGTGGTCGGCAGGCGGCGCGGCTTGGCTACCTTCCGAGCAGGGTTGTCGGCCGCGGCGATCAGTCCGTCGTCCACGGCGCGCTGGTACAGGCAGCGCAGCGCGGCCACCAGGTGCTCCTCCGCGCTGCGCCCGCCGCGGGCGTTACGGCGGGCCACCACGTGGGTCTTGACGTAGACCATCAGCTGCCGGATCTCCGACGGCGTTGGCTCGTCCAGACGCCGGTCCCCCCAGTGCTCGAGGACCCGGTTCCAGTACGAGCCGTACGCCCGCCGCGTCCCGGCGCTGACCGCCGCCGACACCCCTGGGACGTACTCGGCGAAGGTCGGCACCGGCGTGCGGTCCTGCGGGACGGCGGCAGGTCCGCCGGGGACAGGCCCATCCGCCCCAGCAGCACCAGCGCCGCCTCCACCACCGCCTGCCGGGAGGCCTCCGGATGCACGGCGGTCATGGCCGCCTCCCCTCACCGGCTACCTGGGCGTGGTCTCGCAGCGCCTGGTCCACCACCGTGAAGGAATAAGCGGCCAGCATGTCCTGGCCGGGCGAGGCCGCCAGCAGCACGTGATCACCAGCCCGCAGGCCGCAGCGGCGGCGCAGCGGAGCGGGGATCCTCACGTAGGGCCGGGATGGCACGGTGACCATGCCGCCCGGGTCGCGGCGCGCGATCATCACCCCCGCCTCGGCGGTCACAGTCAGCCGGTCGCCGCCACGCCAGCCCAGCGCGGCGATCGTCACCCGGTCCGCGACCCGGCCGGAGGCATCGATCCGGCCGAACCCGCACACCACGTCCGGCCGGCCCGGCGGGCTGGCCAGTGGCATCGGGTGGCCCGCGCCGGGCCTGCCCGGCCGGTGCCGGTCGCGGCTGGCGCCTGGGACAACGGGGGGAACGGGCCGGGCAGTCATGGCCGCCTCCCGCACGGGAGGCGGCGGATACCGGGACGGCTGTGAGGACCGGCCGCCCAGGTGCGCGTGTTCAAGTGCTGGTCGTTTTGGGGAAATCGCACCAGTATTCGTGTCCGAGGGGGGACTTGAACACGCACACCGGTGCGATCTCCCCGGATCGGTGCGGCGGCTGCGTCATCAAGCGCAACTCGTTAGCGCGAGCCGCGGCGTTCGCGCGGTGCGATCAAGCTGGCGATCATGCGCCATGGAATTGTCTCGCCGCGTGGCAACGCCCCGAGCCGCGGCGTGGCCTCGACGACCACGCCGAACCAACGGCCGCGGATGTCCCAGCCGTCGGCGCGGACGTCGATACCCGAGAGCTCATCGCGGCACAGCTGCCACAG
>Ga0210401_10004075_pt1 | contig 15340 bp, 13 predicted proteins | sample IncBWH32MmetaG_FD_150866 | JGI IMG/M metagenome (GOLD analysis project Ga0210401, IMG submission 150866) | Forest soil microbial communities from Barre Woods Harvard Forest LTER site, Petersham, Massachusetts, United States - Inc-BW-H-32-M | ecosystem: Environmental > Terrestrial > Soil >... | reverse complement strand
GAAGTTCGCGAAGCTGTTGCAGCTCGCTTTCCAGACCGGACGAAGCAGCCGTCTTTCCGGGCGTTGCGGGATCGGACTTGGACGCTGATGCGGAAGCGTCTTTGTCTGAGGCCGTGGAATTGTCCGCTGCGGTTGTGCTGCCGGATTTCGCAGCGGTGTTGTCCTTATCCTTATCACCCGCCGAGCCCGCCGCTGCCATTGCTGGCATGACGACCAGGCCGAGGGCTAACAGATATGCAACCAATGCTCGCATTACTTCCTCCTTGAAATTTGACTGCCACAATTTCCGAACGATGGAAATCGAGAACTGATCCGCGATTTGGAAAACTCGGTCACTTTCCCCCACTGTTGCCGACCGAGGAAGCCGTCCTGTTTCGTGTTAGAAAAAATTCACGTACCGCTGGAAGTAATTGGCTCTCGACCGGCACGTTTTCACACCCGCAGCTTTGGGTTCGGACACTTTCAGAATCGCTACACGCGGAGCGACGCAGGCACGTTAAGCGGGCCGCTTGAACCTACTGTGACGGGAATGTTAATTGTGCGTTACTACTAAGACGGGCGAGATGCGACTGACTGAGGTCGAGGGGGACGGCGGTAACCAGCGTAATTTCTGTTAGTTGGCTGCGCGGTGGGTTTCACGTTCGGCGAACGAGGGCACGATGCGCCGGAATTGCAGGACACTGAAGAAGCGGTGACGGCAGGGATCGCAGCGATAGGCGGGAAAGCGCAGCCAGCGCTTCACAAAGATGAGAGTGCCGTCTTCGACGCGTTCGCGCGAAATATGCTCGAGATCAAAATTGCCGCAGCGGGGACAGTGCGCGAATCGCTCGAGGATGGCCGCGACTCGCCAGGCGTGAAATCGCCGCTCGCAGCTGTGGCATCGCCAAGGGCGCAGCCCGACGGCAGTGAGTACGAAGTCGAAAATTCCGTCGCGGTGCGAGCGGTAACAATTGTCACTGCGACACTGGGGACAGATCATCGTTACTCCGCGTGTGTAGCGCAGAATACCGAAAAGCCCGTTCGTGGGCAAGGCGGGGACAATACTGATCGCTAGCTGGATCACAACTGCGACGTACCCGGCATGGTGACTGGAACGGAGCCGCACAACCAACCATCGGGGATGGACAACCCGGGGCTACTCGGCGATAATTTCGCCCAGACTATGCGGCAGGTGCCGCGCCCAAGGAGGCTCAATGAGTTCGTCCTCGAATACGCCCGGTGAAAGCAGCACAATCGTGGAATCGTCTGCTTTGCCGCGCTGGGTTACGTTGCTATTTGCGATCGCGTTCGCGCTCGTGGCCTATCTGCTGTACGCCGGTTATGAGCAACGCGAGGCGGCTCGCAAGGGCCTGGAAGATGCGGATAAGAAGACGCAGGCGCTGGCCGCGGCTCTGGACAAAACGAATTCGCGAATCGCGGATTTGAAAGGCCAGTTGGACGTGACTTCGCAAAAGCTGGGGCTGACGCAGGATGAACTGGCGCGCGCGCGTGGGCTGGCGCAATCCATCAAGAAAGATCAGCAGAAGAGCGACCAGCAACTGCGCGAACAGATTGGCGCGGTGCAGGCGGACACGGCCACGAAATTTGGACAAGTGACCACGGACCTTTCCGGAACGAAGACCGAAGCCGACGCGACCAAGGCTGACCTGGATGCAACCAAGGGAAAGCTGCAGAGCACCATCGGGGATTTGGGAGTGCAGAGCGGATTGATCGCGCGCAATCACGATGAAGTAGAGGAATTGAAGCGGCTGGGTGAACGCGACATTTTTGAGTTCAGCCTCAACAAGTCGTCGAAGGGACCCGAGCATGTGGGACCGATTCAGGTGATTCTGCGCAAGGTGGACACCAAGCACTATCGCTACACGTTGAACGTGGTGGCTGACGACAAGAGCATCGAGAAGAAGGACAAGACCGTCGGTGAGCCAATCCAGTTTTACGTGCGCGGGGCGCGGGCTCCTTACGAAATCGTGGTGTTCGATCTGACCAAGGACGGCGCCAAGGGATATTTGAGCACGCCTAAATCAGCGAACGCGGCGCCGCCGGCGTCGGCGGCGAAGTCACCTTCGGGGAATTAGTTCAGTCAGTCGCTGGGTTCTTCGAGCGTAGCTGGGCGTGTGACGTTGCGGCTGATGCCCTGCGGCGGCGCGGTTTCGTATTCGGCACCGGCTGGCACTGGCTGGCGCGGAAAATCGGATACCAGCGTAGCGGCTGCGGCGTTGCCTGCGCTACGGGCGTGAGCAGAACTCCACGGCGTTCACTTTGATCTGCACCTTCGGAAAACCACACCCGACGCATACGCTGTTCCGCGGCTCTGCGTTCTCCATCATTTTCTTGAGCGTTCTCCTGATTCAAAGTAGAGCTGCGGCGCAACAGGCTGCGGGCGGCGTGCAGCAGCCGCTGCAAGTGACCACCGAGATGGTGCAGATCGGCGTGAGCGTGCTGGCGGCCGGCGGCGATTTCGTGAGCGGGTTGCAGCGCAAGAATTTTCGTGTTCTGGATGGCGGAATCGAGCGGCCGCTGGTGTTTTTTGCTCCTACGGATGCGCCGGCGCAAATTCTGGTGATGGTGGAGACGAGCCCTGCGGTTTACCTGATCCAGAATCAGCATATCGCGGCGGCTTACGCGCTGCTCGACGGGTTGGCGGCGGACGATCAGGTGGCGTTGGTGACCTACGATCAGGCGCCGCGCGCGGTGCTGGCCTTTACGCCGGACAAAAATGCGCTGCTGGCCGCGCTGGGGCAAATTCAATTTTCGGTGGGCATGGGCGAGTTGAACTTCTACGACGCGGTATCCACCGCGCTGGACTGGGTCGCTCCGGTGAGCGGCAAGAAAGCGCTGGTGCTGCTGACGACGGGGCTGGACTCGTCGTCGCCGGCTCGTTGGAATGCGCTGGCGCAAAAACTGCGCGCGAGTGATGTGGTGATTTTTCCGGTAGCGCTGGGCGGATGGCTGCGGCGGGCGCCGGATAAGGCCGATAAGAAGAAAAAAGCAACCGTGGCGCCGCAAGAGGATTCTCAGGTGTTTGCGCAGGCGGATCAGGCGCTGCTCTCGCTGGCGGCGATTACCGGCGGGCGGGCGTTTTTTCCGGAATCGGCGAAGGATTTCGCGCCGATGTATCAGCAGATTGCCGCGGCGCTGCGGCATCAGTATTTGCTGGGGATCGCGCCGGCGCATGATGGACAATTCCATCCGCTCACGGTGCAGGCGCTGGATGCGAGCGGCCAGCCATTCGTAACCGAAGGCAAGAAAGCCACGCACCGGATTTTTTCGCGCGAAGGATATCTCGCGCCGGGCCCATAGCTCGTATAATCGGCGCGCGAGTTTGAGACGCGTGAGCTGGGTTGGGCTGGGTTCGGAAGATTTGCAGATGTGACGGGAGGAATGATGAATCCGCGCCGCACAAAATTTCTGGTTGCTTGCTGCATTCTGCTGTGCGGTTGGGCCGCGCGGCCTGCGCCGCCGCAACAGCAGCAGAACGTTGCGCCGGCACCAGCGCAAGCGGGAGCGGCTGGGAGTGCGCCTGCGCCGATGCCTGGGCCGCAAGATGTCACTTCGCCGCGATTTTCTTTTGGAGGCAACGCCGCGCAGATTCCTGCCGTATTTCTGCAGAACTTGATATTTTTGCCGGCGCGCCTGAACGGCGGCCAGCCGGGACTCTTTGAACTGGATTCGGCAGCAGAGAAGTGTGCGGTGGATCGCAAGCTGGCCGGGGACCCGGCTGGAAACGCGATGCGGTACGCGGTGCTGGCGCTGGCCGGGGTGCAGTTGCCGTTCGTCACGCTGCCCGTGGTGTCGCGCGACGATTTTGCGCAGCAGGTGGGGCAGCCTTATCAAGGCACGCTGGGGAGGGATTTTTTCGATCGCGTGGTGGTGGAAGTAAATTACCACCGCCAGACGGTGCAGCTGTACGATCCGAGCGCTTTTACTTACACCGGACAAGGCAAGAGTTTCCCGCTAACTTTTTCCGGGCCGGTGCCGTTGATTCACGCGAAATTCGAAGTACCCGGGCACCGCTCGATGTCCGCGGATTTCGCGGTGGACACGGCGCTGGATTCCGGAGTGATTTTCTACCGGGGATTCACGGACTCCGCGCACATTTCCGCTGCGCATTTCAAGAGCGAGCCTGCGTCTTACCCGGAAGTGGATGGCGGCAGCAAGATATTTCTGGGCCGGCTGAAGAGTTTTCAGATCGGGCCGTACGAGCTGGAGGATATTGTCGGCGACTTCACACAGGAAAAGACAAAGGCGGGAGCGGACAAAAATATTGCCGGGGCCATCGGCAGCAAAATTCTGCGGCGCTTCACGGTGATTTTCGATTTTCCGCACCAGCGCGTGATACTAGAGCCGAATATTCAGTTGAATCACGACACCGACGAGGACATGAGCGGACTTTCGATCATCGCGAAGGGGCCGAATCTGAAGGTGTTCGAGGTGACAGCGGTGCAGCCGGGAACGCCAGCGGCCCGGGCGGGCATCGTGCCGGGGGATGTGATCGCGGGAATCGGGGATGACGCGGCGGCGGACCTGACGCTTTCGGCGGTGCGCGATTTGTTTCGCCAAGTGGGCTATCAATATAAGGTGCTGATCGACCGACAGGGCCAGACGATTACGACGTCGTTGCAGATGCGGCGGCGCATTTGAGTTTCTGTAGCTGGCGCGAGATTTTGCCGGAGCGAAATTCGTTTAGGTCTTTGAAGCCTCGGTCGTGGGCCGCGCGGCGGATTGTGCGGGCGCGTCGTCGGAGGCTGGACGCGGTAACCGGCCAGCCTCCTGCAGCGCGCGGCGCAACAGATATTCGATCTGCGAGTTCAGGCTGCGCAATTCGTCCGCGGACCAGCGTTCGAGCGCGACGTGCGTCACCGGATCGAGCCGCAGAAGAAATGGTTTGCGCTCCGCCATCTCGCCTCTAGCTGTAAAGCGAACCCGCGTTCACCACCGGTTGGGGGCTGCGCTCGCCACAAAGGACGACGAGAAGGTTGCTGACCATCGCGGCGCGGCGTTCGGGATCGAGCTCCACAACTTTTCTTTCGGAAAGCTGATCGAGCGCCATTTGCACGATGCTCACCGCTCCTTCGACGATGGTCTGGCGCGCGGCAATGATCGCTGAAGCCTGCTGCCGCTGCAGCATCGCTCCGGCAATTTCCGCGGCGTAGGCGAGGTGGCTGATGCGCGCTTCAACCACTTGCACGCCGGCTTTCGCGAGGCGGTCCTGGATTTCTTTCTGCAATTCGGCGGCGGTTTCCGCGATGTGGCTGCGTAGGCTCATTTGACCTGCGACGTGTGAATCGTACGCGTAGGAAGTTGCCATGGTGCGCAGCGCGGATTCGCTTTGCACCTGCACGAAGTTTTCGTAACTGTCCACCTGGAAGACCGCTTCCGCCGTATCCACGACTTGCCAGACAACTACCGCGGCGATTTCGATGGGATTGCCATCGAGGTCGTTCACTTTTAGTTTTGAGGTTTCAAAATTGCGCACGCGTAGTGAAATGCGGCGCTTGGTGGTGAAGGGGTTTACCCAGCGGAGTCCTTGATCGCGCAGCGTGCCCACGTAGGTGCCGAAAAGCTGGAGGACCTGGCCTTCGTTGGGGTTCACGATCAGCAGGCCTTTGAAGCTAATCACTTCGACGAAGAGCGCGAACATCGCGACTCCTACGCCGACGGTGGCCTGCATCTGAGACGAGCTGATGAGCACAAATACGGTGGCGGCGACTGCCACGAGGAGCAACAAGAACGTCGGGCCGCCGGGGAGCGAAAAGGCTGGTTTTTCTCGCATGCCATCCTCCTGGATTCGATATCTAAATGATATCGTAATGATTTCATTCGTCAATGAAAATTGTCCCGTTGCAAGCGGCTGAAATTAATATGGGTACTGTGACTTTCCAGGATGATGTGGAGAATTGAGTGTGAACTCGTCACGGGGTGAGGACTTTTTTGCTTCGGGTCAGGACGGTAGAGGATTCGAAGAAAGACTTAGTCGAACTTTCGCAGGGTAAGGGCCATTTCGTGGAGGCGGGCGTCCACTTTGCTGAAGACTGTGTCGGGCTCGTGTTTTCCGGTGGCGAGGCGTTTACCGGCGTGGCGGCCTGTGAGAATTTCGATGCCTTGTTCAACCGTGGCGACGGGATAGAGATGGAACTGGCCTTTGGCTACGGCTTCGATTACTTCTTCGCGGAGCATGAGGTCGTCCACATTTTCCGAGGGGATCAGCACTCCTTGGTTTCCGGTTAGGCCTTTCATTTTGCAGATGTCGTAGAAGCCTTCGATTTTTTGATTTACGCCGCCGATCGGTTGGATATCTCCCTGCTGATTCACGGAGCCGGTGACGGCGAGTTCCTGGTAGATGGGAATATCGGAAAGCGCGGAGAGCAGCGCATAAATTTCAGTGGAGCTGGCGCTATCGCCGTCCACGCCGGAATAGGATTGCTCGAAGCAGAGGCTGGCGGAAAGCGCGAGTGGTTTATCTTGCGCGAAAGTGCGGCGCATGTAGCCGGAAATGATGTGCACGCCTTTGTCGTGGAAACGGCCGCTGAGGTTTGATTCCCTTTCGATATTGATGATGCCTACTTTTCCAGGGGATGCGGAGGCGGTGATGCGCACCGGCTTGCCGAAAGCGTAGCCGCCGATTTCCATCACGCTGAGGCCGTTGACCTGGCCGACGCGGGCTCCTGTGGTGTCAATGAACAGGAGATTCTGCTCGATCATTTCGCGAATTTTCGATTCGGTGAGATTGTGGCGCTCGATTTTGGAATCGAGGGCGCGGCGCACGTGCGCGGCGGTGACCACCGATTGATTTTCGTTGCGTGCGACGTAGGAAGATTCACGCGCGAGATCGGCCAGATCGAAAAAGCGGGTGGTGATTTTTCCGCGGCGGCCGGCGAGGCGCACGCCGTGTTCGAGGATGGCGGCGAACGCGGTGCGGTCAAACGGATAAAGGCGTTCGTCGTCAGAAATTTTGCGGAGGCGGCCGGCGTACTGGCGGATGACTTCATCGCTCCACTTCATTTCTTCGTCGAATTCCACGCGCACTTTGAAAATCTTTTTGAAGTCTTCCTCGAAGTCGTAGAGCAGCTCGTACATGTCGCGGTCGCCGATGAGGATGATTTTCACGTGGACGTCAATCGGTTCGGGCTTCAGGGCCGCGGGGCTGAACGGGAAGAAGACGTCCACGGGCTGAATTTCAAGCTTGCCGTGATTCAGGGTGCGCTTCAGGGTGCGCCAAACGCCAGTTTCGGTGAGGGTATCGAGCGCGTACATCACCAGGAATCCGCCGTCGGCACGCAGCAAAGAGCCGCCGCGCAAATCCATGAAATCGGAGCTCCATCCGCCGCGGGTATCGTAGCTGCGGTGAATCGTGCCGAACAAATTCGCGTAGGTGGGAATGGTTTCGAAGACCACTGGGCATTGTTCGCGTTCGCCGTGCGCGAGAATCACGTTTACGCCATAGACGCGGAAGGGATCGCGCTCCTGGCGTTCGACGCGCGGGCCGCCGCCACCTTCGGAAGGCGGCTGGTCTTCTTCGCCTTCGCGCTCCTTGAACGGTTCAAGATTATCGAGAATGTGGTGGCGGACTTCTTCGAGATATTCCGCGATTTGTGCGCTGGGATATTTTTCTTTCAGTTCTTCGATGACGCCGTCCACCAGGACGGAGGCGGCTTCCTGCTCGAGGTAACTCATTTCGCTGGCAAGCTCGCGGGAAAGAGAAAGAGTCTTGCGGTACACGACCGTAAATTCCTGGCGAAACTGATCGTACTTGCGCTCGAGTTCTTCGGCGGCGGTGCTTTCGAGTTTGCCTTCCTGCACCATCTTGGGGATTTCTTCGATGGGGACCATGGCGCCATCGAGCACTGGAAAAATTTCTGGCAGCGCGACAGCGCCGACCTGCATGCGGCCGAGCGCGAATTGTTCGCGGGCGATGCGGCGGGTGAAATCGTCCATCAATTCTTTTTCGCGCACGGTGAAGCGCTCGACGATGCGCGTTTTCTGGCGCTGGAAGGGCTCACCTTCGAACACCTGTGGAATGCGGCGACGGAGAAAGTCTATGCCGGATTCGACTTCTTTTTTGAAAGCGTTGGCCTGGCCGCGCGGCAGAGTGAGGAGGCGCGGGCGATCGGCATTTTTGAAATTATTGACGTAGGCGCGATCGGGGGCGGGCTCGCTTTGCGGGTGCAGGCCTTCGATCATGCGGACGATCATGCCGCCGCGGCTGGTGCCGGAGAGTCCGCAGACGAACAGGTTGTAACCGGGAGCGGTCAATTCCACTCCCATGCGCAAGGCACGCAGCGCGCGATCTTGCCCGGGATCACCGGAGGAGGGCGGAACTTCGGCGGTGGTCTCAAACGGAATGGTGGCGGGATCGCACCGCCAGCACAGTTTTTCCGGCGGCAGGGTTGGGTGTTTCGGTCCCGCGAGTTTTGCGGCCGCGACTTTTGGTTTGGAATTCTTGCTCATGCGTGTGTCCGAAGGGCGCTACTCTAGCACGGCGCGCTTTTTCTTCCCATGCGTTCGCGCGCCGATGTTTCCAGCGGGTGAGCCGGGCGCGTATAGGTCCAGCAGACTGGCTCCGGTGGCGACGACGATGGGCCCCACCACCACGCCGAGCAATCCGAAAACGCTGATGCCGCCCAGCACGCTGATGAAGACGACCAGGCCGCCCATTTCCGCGCGACCGCTGATGACCCAGGGACGCAGAACATTGTCCACCAGTCCCACGACGACGCTGCAAAAGACCGCCACCATAATGCCGGCGGTAATGTGGCCTTCGGCGATGAGGCTGATGGCCGCCGGCGCCCAAATGAGCGCGGAGCCGACGACTGGAACCAGCGAGAAAAATCCCATCATCACGCCCCAAAACACGGGAGCGGTGATTCCGGCGAGTCCGAAAGCGATTCCGCCGAGAATGCCGTGGGCCGCGGCCGCGACCAGGCTGGAGACCACGCTCGCGAAGATTAGATCGTTGGCTTCTTTTATCATCCGTTCGCTATGCAGCGGCTCGAACGGCAAAACTTCACGCATCCTGGCCATGAACGCGGGGCCGTCGCGGTAAAGATAAAACATGGCCAGCATGGTGACGCTGAGATGAAAGAGAAATAGCGCGGTATTTTTCAAAAGCGCCCCAAGCCGCGCGGCGATGTAAGCGGCGGCCTGATCGGCGTAGCGGCTCAAGAGTGTGCCGAGGCTAGTGGTGTCGTTATCGGGAAAGCGCGATTGCAAATCGAGCCAGAGGCGGTTCATCCATTCGAAATGCCCGTTCTGGATTTGCAGCTGCAAGGTCTGCACGGCCTGCACGCCTTGATGCACGAACGCCGCCATTCCCAGGAGCGCCGGCACGATCAGGATCACGGTGACTCCTATCGTGCAGATCACGGCGGCAAGGGTGGGCCGGAAGCGATTCGCAAGCCGCACATAAGCGGGATAGGAAACGACGACGATAATGATGGCCCAGCAGAGTGCCGGCAGAAAAGGTTGGAAGACCAGGAACGCGAAGTACGCGAGGATGGCGACGATGCCGTAAAAAAGCACGGTGCCCAGGCGTTTCTGCGTGGTCTGTTCTACGCTCAATGGCTCTCTCTTTTAAGGCTCCGCAAGGAGACTGATAGTTTCAATCGGGGCGTTTGTCAACTGCCGCGGGGCGTCCGCTTGCGTAAGTCGCAAGTGATATACTGCGCGGGGATTCGCGGAAAGATCATGTTAACACCCGAGCCTGCCTGCCAGCACAAACGGACGCAATTGATTGCGAAGGATGAGGATGCGCAGTTTGTGGAATGCCTGGACTGCGGGGAGATTCTGGAAGCGGGCGAGTTGAAGAATGAGGAGCCGGGGTTTGGGGAGTCGCTGTCGGACGCGTGAGCGCGGGTTGTAGGGCGATTGAAGAATTCAAAATCAAGCAAAGTCAAAGACGTCCGCCTGAAAAACAGGCGGCCGCTACCCTTCGATTCGGCACTGCCGAATCTCAGGCTGAATCGCCCTGTGGGGCGATTCACAAATTCAAAAGCAACTTCAAAGGCAGAGTCAAAATCTGGGCGCAGACGCGTTTTTACGGAAATTGTGGAGCTGCGCGAAAAATCTTGCCCCCGGGGTCCCGCCGCGGGAGTAGAATGCGCCTTCACCCAATCTAATGCGCGTGCATTGTGGAGGCCCTATGCGGATCGCCGTTCGCGTCGTCTCGCTATTCGTCCTGTTGTGTTGCGCGGTTTCCGCTCGACAAGAGCAGAAAGCACCGACAGCAGGCGCCGCCGCTGAATATAAAATCCCACCCGAAGCGTCGAAACTCATCAATCCCGTGAAGGCCACGCCGGCAGCGCTGGCAGCGGGCAAAAAATCCTACGGCTTTGATTGCGCGATGTGCCATGGAAAAGACGGCGACGGCAAAGGGGATCTCGCGGAGGACATGAAATTGAAGCTGCTGGATTACCGCGATCCGGCGTCGCTGAAGGACATGACCGACGGAGATTTGTTCTACATCATCAAGAATGGAAAAGGCGACATGACGGGCGAAGGCGATCGCAGCAAACCGGACGAAATCTGGAATCTGGTGATCTACGTGCGGTCGCTGGCGCAAAAGAATTTCACGGCACCGGCGAAATAGTAAGGGCGGCGTGCCGGCGGCTCAAAGGATGCCGAGCTTCTGGATAATGCGCCCGACGTCGGCGGTGGAGACGTCGTAGAGCGCGTGCTCGTCTTCCTGTTCGAGGCGCTCGCGCAAATATTCGGCGCCGACGTAGCTGGCTTCGCGATCGCTAAGGTCGCGGCCGGTGCGGCCTTGAAATTCCACGAATCCGGGATGCGCGAGACCGAGAACCACGCCGCGGCCATCCACGAAGAATTTGCAATCCATGGTATCGGCGTGGCGGGTGGCAATGCCATTCCAGCAGTGCGAGAAGCGGCAGCGATAGACGTAGTCTGTTACTTTGGATGGAACGTCGAAGGCTCCGATGAAATCACTCATCGCACCGATATTCGGAATCCACTCGACCTCAGACTTGGCCATACACTCCCCGGTGTTCTTGTTTTGCACGCGCTGAAATTTTCGCGCTGTGATTACTTCCGTGCGCCTGCTACGGCGCCCTGCCCCGCGTGTTGATAGCTGCGAATCGCGGCGGCGACGCCCGCGCCGGCTGGGACGCGCAATCCCTGGTCGAGGAGAACTTTTTCAAACGCGGCCAGGAACAGCAGCACGTTGGTATTCTGGCTGGAATAGCCCATCAACCCCACGCGCCAGATTTTTCCCTTCACCGGACCAAAGCCGCCGGCGATTTCGATGTTGAACTCATCGAGTAATTGCAGGCGCACTTTGCGATCGTCAATGGACGCCGGGATTTTCACGCCGGTTACCGTGATCAAGCGATCGGCGGGATCGGGAACGAACATTTCCAGACCCATGGCTTCCAGGCCGGCCACCAGCGCGTGTTGATTAATGCGATGGCGTTCCCAGCGCGCTTCCAGGCCCTCTTCGAGTACCAGGCGCAAGGCTTCGCGCATGCCGTAAATCAACGAGATCGGCGGAGTGTGATGGTAGGTGCGTTCGCCGCCCCACATCGTCATGATCGGCGTGAAATCGAAATACCAACTGGCTACCGGAGTCTTGCGCGCGCGCATAAGATCTTCGACGCGGGCATTTACCGTAATTGGCGACATGCCCGGGGGCGCGCTGATCGCCTTTTGTGAACCGCTGAAGCAGATGTCTATTTTTTCGCGGTCAACGTCGAGTGGCATGCCTGCGAGCGTGGCTACCGCGTCCACGACGAGCAGAGCGCCCAGTTCGTCCGCCACTTTGCGGAAATCGGCGAGGCGCTGAGCGACGCCACTGGAAGTTTCACCGTGCGCGAGGCCGACGAATTTGATTTTCTTGCCTTTGCCCGCGCGGCGCACGTCGTCCGGATCCACGGTGCTGCCATAGGGCGCCTCGACGCGAATGACTTTGACGCCGGGGCTGCGCTCGGCGATCACGGCCATGCGCTCGGAAAACCAGCCGTTGCTGCAGACGATGCACTCGTCGCCTTCCTCAAGGGGGTTGAGCACAGCTGCTTCGATGCCGCCCGAACCGGACGCGGAAATGGGAAAAGTGATGCGATTCTGCGTTTGGAAAACGCGCCGCAACAGGGCCTGCATGTCGCCCATCATTTCGATGAACCAGGGATCCATATGCCCAACCAAGGGGGTGCTGAGAGCGCGATAGACACGCGCGTCCATGTTGGAAGGACCGGGTGTCAGCATCACTCGCGCGGGGGGCAAAAGCTCGCCGATGATTTCATTCATTTTTGTAATCCTCGCATGGCAGAAGTCTCCCCGGTGACCTAGAGGGCGCCATGAAATCTGTTCGCGGCGGGGGTGCAAGAAGCAGGAAGAAGCCGCCCCGAACGTATTAGTCTCCCTAAATAACAGGGCCTGGGTCAACCACCAAAATGGCGCCGGGCTGGTACCAGAACTATGGCGGTTCGCGAAAGGCGGAGATGCCGTTAACCGATTGGAATCAGTAGGGGGTAGCAGTTTCGCAACTGTTTTCGCGTCGAGTTGTATGGCCTATACCCGTGTGCTAGATTTCTAAATTAGCCCCAAAATAACATGAGTGACAGCAAACTAACGACGCAGGGGAAACCGAAAATATCGCGCGTGGAGGTGTATTGGCACACCGTCACGTATAAGACCGTGGCGCTGTACGTGATTGTGATTTTGGCGATCATCGGCTCGGCGACCTACCTGGTGTTTCCGGAAACGACCGCGAGCCTGGTGCGGCATATCTCGGATTCGATTACCCCGAAGGACAACGGAGTGGCGACGATCAGCGCGCGGCAGGCGCGGTTCGTGAACCTGGATGGGAAGGTGCAGGTAAAGAAAGTAAACTCCGTGACCTGGGCGAGCGCCGATTACCAATTGACGTTGGACAAAGGGGACCTGGTGCAGACAGGGCCGGAGGGAGTAGCGCGCATCGCGTTTGCTGACGGAACGCAGTACACGGTGAAGGGCGACACGTTGGTGACGGTGGAAGAAAATTTGGTGGAGCGCGATCGCGCGTCTTCGGTAGGCGTGCACATTTCTTCGGGTCAGGTGGACCTGGCGACTGGCACGTGGGAAGTGCCGGGATCGAAGGCCGAAGTATCGTTTGAGAATGCGGTGGCTTCTTTGCAGGCGAATACGCGCGCAGCGGTGCGCAGCGATCCGGATACCAAGCAGCAGGAAATCACGGTGGCGTCCGGTAGTGCAGAACTGAACCGCGGCAGCGAACACATGGACATCGGCCAGTTTGAAAAAGTGACGTTCCCCACTGGCGGCCAAATGACGAAATCGCAAGTGCTGGCACCACCGGAATTGGTGCAGCCGCTGAATTTGCAGCCGATCACGGTGACGGATCCCAAGCGCGATTCAGTGCATTTCGCGTGGAATACAGTGGCCACGGCGAAGACATACGAATTTCAGATCAGCACGACGGCGGCGTTCAATCACGTGGTGATGGATAAAAAAGTTCCGAATGAAAGCGTGGACATCACGGGACTCGATCCCGGCGATTATTTCTGGCGCGTGCGAGCGATTGACGTGGACAACAAGATCAGCGATGCGAGCGATCCTTTCAAGTTCATTCTGGTAGTGCACGGCAAAGAGCAGGAAATGCTGCTGGAAGTGGATTCCACCGAGTTGAATGGAAACGTGGTGGAGGTAATCGGCAGAACCGAACCGGGCGCGGCGCTGATTATCAACGGCGAGCAAGTGGCGAGCATTCAGTCGGACGGGCATTTCCGCCATTTTTTGCCGGCGATGGTGAAAGGCAGCCATGAAATTATTCTGACGGGACAGAACCGGCGCGGCGGAACTGCCACGAAGCGCGTCGAGGTGGTGATCCCTTAAACGAAACTGCCTGATTAGGCCGAACGGAATGCCTGCCGGAAGAAATTGAACGATGGCAAATTAACTCGTCGCCACAACGGCGCTCAAGTGGATCCTGGGGGAAGCAAGACGTGACGAAAAGCACTTACAGTATGCGGTCGGTGTTCAGCCTGTTCTCATCCGACCTGGCGATTGATCTGGGGACGGCGAATACGCTGGTGTTCGCGCGCGGCAAAGGCATCGTGGTGAACGAGCCTTCGATCGTGGCGATCAATAAGAACAGCGGTGAAGTGGTGGCGGTGGGGCGCGAAGCAAAGGAAATGCTGGGGCGCACTCCCGGAAACGTGGTGGCCATCAAACCGATGAAGGACGGCGTGATCGCAGACTTCAAGGTCACCGAGAAGATGCTCACCTATTTTATTCAGAAGGCGCACAACCGCCGCGTGCTGGTGCATCCGCGCATCGTGATCGGCGTGCCGAGCGAAATCACTCCGGTGGAAAAGCGCGCGGTGCAGGATTCGGCGTATCGCGCACGCGCCAGTGAAGTTTACCTGGTGGAGCAGGCGATGGCGGCGGCGATTGGAGCAGGGTTGCCGATCGAAGAGCCGTCCGGGAACATGGTGGTGGACATCGGCGGCGGCACGACGGACATCGCGGTGATCTCGATGAGCGGGATCGTCTATTCGCGGTCGGTGCGCGTGGCTGGAAATGAAATGGACGAAGCGGTGATGCATTACCTGAAACGGAAATACAATTTGTTGGTGGGCGAGCGCACGGCGGAACAAATCAAGATCGAGATCGGCTCGGCGTATCCGCTGGAGAAGCCGCTGACGCTGGAAGTGAAAGGGCGCAACCTGATTGAAGGCGTGCCGCGCACGGTGACGATTGACGACAGCGAAATACGCGAGGCGCTTTCGGAGTGCATCTCGACGATTTTGAATGCGATTCGCGTGGCGCTGGAACGCACCCCGCCGGAACTTTCGGCGGACATCAGCGACCGCGGGATTGTGCTGACGGGTGGCGGGGCGCTGATCAAGAATTTGGATAAGCGCATACGCGAGGAAACCGGGTTACCGGTTTCGATTGCAGATGATCCGCTGGCGTCCGTGGTATTGGGAACCGGGAAGATGCTGAGCGATTTCCGGTTGTTGCGGTTGGTTTCGATTGATTGAGGCGGGGCGCGGCTTTAGAGCAACTTCAAAGACGCCCGCCTAAAAAGCAAGCGGCAACGACCCTTCGAACCGGCACTGCCGGTTCGAAGGGTGAATCGCCCTGCGGAGCGAATCACAAAGTCAAAAGCGGGCCCGGAAGCTATTCCGCAAACTGTGTAGCCGCTGACCTAGAGCGCAGAAAACATGATTGACACTTATTCCCGGCATCGCCCGCTTGCATTGCTGGCCATCGTGGTGGTGGCGCAGGTGATGCTGCTGGCGTTTCAGATAAAAGGCGAGCACGACGTGCGCCTGATTCGCTATTGGGCGGTGGCGCTGGTGACGCCGCTGGAGCGCGCCGGCACGTGGAG
>Ga0210401_10004074_pt1 | contig 15341 bp, 15 predicted proteins | sample IncBWH32MmetaG_FD_150866 | JGI IMG/M metagenome (GOLD analysis project Ga0210401, IMG submission 150866) | Forest soil microbial communities from Barre Woods Harvard Forest LTER site, Petersham, Massachusetts, United States - Inc-BW-H-32-M | ecosystem: Environmental > Terrestrial > Soil >... | reverse complement strand
TAGGGAATTGTAAGCACAAAGTCAATGACAGCTTACAACAGCTGCTGTGTCTTACCCATAAAAGGCCAAGGCGGATTGAGGGGATGGTTTAGAAGTTAACATAATACCTGTTATCGGACATTGCATTTATCGCTGCCCGGGTTCAGCCTGGCAACGCCTGGCCCCTCCAAGCCTCTACCCGTATCGACTTTATATCAAAAAGACCTTTTCAATCTCATGTACCATAGCGGCTGGCCTTCGCGCACAGCCTTTCCTGCTTTTTTGTCATCTATTCACGAAATAGAGGTCAGACATGAAAGTAAAGCGTCTCGGAATCATAGTAGCCTCTTTTTCGTTGTCGCTCGCCTCGTCCTTATCCTTCGCACAGACCGGAAACAACTCGGCCAGCCCGGCACCCCCTCAGACAGCACCCGCGCCGTCTCCAGACGACGGTAAGAACGCTCAGGACAAGGCTCGATCAGAGCAGAATCTACCCAATGCTCCTTCCAGCACCTCCTCAGCGCCTTCCCTGACGGATCTGGGATTCCCGCCCGAAGCCACCCAAAGCAATACACGAGAACAGGCGTTGCTTGATAAGCGCACCCATATGCTCAAGATTCACCAACGCATGGGCCTGATAACGACGGTGCCCATGCTCGCCGCCATTTTCTCGTCTGCCGGAGCCTCCGGCCACGGAGTTAACACGACTGGACGCGACCTGCACTTGGCTCTGGGCGCCGTTGCCGGTGACCTGTACTTCATCACGGCCTACTATGCCATCCGCGCCCCCAAGCCGCCGGGGATTGAAACTCGTGGCCCCATCCGCTTCCATAAGGCCATGGCCTGGATTCATGGCCCCGGGATGATCCTGACTCCCATCCTCGGAGCCATGGCCTACAATCAGAAAAATAGCGGGGAAAAGGTTCACGGCATCGCTTCCGCGCATATGCCGGTGGCCATTGTGACCGCCGGGGCGTTCGGGGCGGCCCTGTTGTCGGTGTCCCTAAAGTTCTAGGAGAGGAAATGAATAAGCAAGTCCTTGTGGCCCCACTGCTGCTCGTTCTCTCTGGCTTTGCCGCTGCCGATAGTCAATGGGTGCTGGACCAATCGACTCTGGCCTACCATGTGTCGCACCCCCTGCATTCGAGCGAGGGAGTAAGCCATGCCGCACGTGGCAAAGGCGTGTGCCGCGCCGGACAATGCGATTTCCTGATTGCAGTACCGGTGAAGTCCTTCGACTCCGGCGACAGCAATCGCGATCTGCACATGCTGCAAGTGACCCGTGGCGCCGAGTTTCCGATGGTGACGGTGCGTACCCGCATCCCTGAATCGGAACGAACCTCCACTATCATCCGTGTGGATCTCGACGTCGAGTTCGCGGGACAAAAGGCTCACTACAACCAAGTACCTCTGCAACTGGCAACGCAAGGCAATGAGACTCGCATCTCCGGAACGATTCCGGCGACCCTGTCGGATTTCAAGATTGAGCCTCCCTCACTTCTGACCATCCCCGTCAAGAACGATGTCCCGATCACGATAGAGATGACGTGGCACCCGCAGTGAAGTTCCGCCTAGTGGCCGGACATCACCTGACCGCATGTGCAGTATCGCTTCCCAACAGTACAATCCGGGGGTGAAACAGCGTTCCCGCAACCCGTGTAGCGATGGCGATCAGTTCCCTTTGCCCGCTGAATACTTTCACCTGTTGTGCCTTGGAGAATTCCGGCAAGTTCACCGTGCGCCCGCTGCGAATATGGGCGGCCATGTCCTCGTTCGCGGTGACGGCAGGAAAGCGAGGCAACAGTTTGCGGGGATGAACAAAAAGGTCCGCCAGCGTCCCCTTCTCGGCGGCCGCCGTTAACTCTTCCAGCAGGTGCGCATCGGCTAGCTCAAACTCTGCCACGGCGGTGCGCCGTAACGATCGCAGGTGGGCGCCGCAGCCCATCCGTTGGCCCATGTCGTGCGCGACCGAGCGCAGGTAGGTCCCTGAGGCCACGCGCGCCTGGAAGCTGGCGCAGTCGCCATCGACGGCAAGAATCTCGAACTCCTTGATCTCGACCCGCACCGGGTTAAGGACGACTTCTTCTTTCTTACGCGCCAGCTTATAGGCAGGAACCCCCTGAATCTTCTTCGCCGAAAACGGGGGTGGCAGCTGCTCGACGAATCCGCGAAAGCCGGCGGCCAGCTCGTACACTGCATCGAATGTCGGTGCCACGGTCCGGGGCACGCCCACAGGCTCGCCATCGGCATCATAGGTATCCGTGGCAAAACCGAAGCGGATGACACCCTCGTAGGCCTTTTCCGAGGCCGTATAGAACTGGGCCAGGCGCGTGAGCGCGCCAATCACCAGCGGCAGTACGCCCGTGGCGGACGGGTCCAGGGTGCCGAGATGGCCGACCGATCGCTCTTTCAGAATCCGCCGCACCCGATTGACCACGTCATGCGAGGTCATTCCCCCAGGCTTGTCGATGATGAGAACGCAGTTCATCGCGATTTTGTAATTCGTGGTCGGGTAATTTGGTAATTTAGTAGAGCGCGCCATGGCACCGGCGTTGGAATCCGGGGAGCACAGCAGGTTCTCAATTGCGAAATTACCAACTCTTCTAATCTCTCATGATTCCCATCCGTGACGATACGCCCCGTTTCAGCACACCCTACATTACCTATTTCATTATCGCCCTGAATACCGTCGTGTTTCTCTTTGAATTGTCGGTCGGGGCACAGAGTCATCGTGCCCTCAACAGCCTCATCTACCAGTTCGGCGTTGTGCCTGTCCACTTCGAAAGGGCACTGGAGGGGGCATCGAGATTGTCGCTGCCCGCCCTCTCATTCACCATCCTCACTTCTATGTTTCTTCACGGCGGGTGGTTGCACATCATCGGAAACATGTGGTTCCTGTGGATCTTTGGAGACAACATCGAAGACTATCTCGGCCACTTCCCTTACCTGATCTTTTATCTGGTCACGGGGTATGCGGCATCACTGACCCATATTCTGTTGAACTTCGGCTCGAATGTGCCAAGTGTTGGCGCCAGTGGAGCCATCGCCGGCGTTATGGGTGCATATTTTGTGCTTTATCCCCGAGCACGGGTGCTGACCCTGGTCCCTCTGATCATTTTTTTTACCTTCTGGTGGTTGCCCGCATGGATCTTTCTGGGCTTCTGGTTCGTGTTTCAGTTCCTGAGCGGCACCGCAACTTCGATTGCTGACACCGGTTCATCCAGCGGTGGAATCGCCTTCTGGGCACACGTGGGCGGATTTGTCACCGGGATCGTGCTGATCAAGCTCATGCCGGAACGGCGTGGACGCACTCGATATGCGGCTTGGTAGCCAGTGAAGGATCAACATTGCCCGTCCCCCTTAACCAGCCCGCTATAATGACATTGTGAGTTCCTCGACCGTCCAGCAAGTCGCCTCTGCTGACTTTCCCACCCGCTGGGGCAACTTCCGCATCTTTGGCTTCCAAGGCGACTTCGGCGGACGCCAGGAAGAGGCTGTTGCCCTGGTGATGGGCGAAATTCAGTCGTCACCGCCGCTGGTGCGCATTCATTCCCAATGCCTTACCGGCGACGTCTTCGGATCGTTGCGCTGCGACTGCCGTCAACAGTTGGAAATGGCGCTGGCCATGATCGCCGAACGCGGCGCCGGCGTGCTCATCTACGAGCAGCAGGAGGGGCGCGGGATCGGCCTCATGGCCAAATTGAAGGCTTACGAACTGCAAGATGCCGGCCTCGATACGGTTGAGGCTAATGAACGCCTGGGTTTCAAGGCTGACCAGCGCGAGTTTGCCCTGCCGGCGGAGATCCTAAAATCCCTGGGAGTTTCCCAGGTTCGTCTGCTGTCGAATAATCCCGACAAAGTTGCCGCGCTCGAACGCGGAGGTATCAAGGTGGTGGAGCGGGTTCCTTGCGAAGTTTCCGCCAGCGCCCACTCCGAAGATTATTTGAAGACGAAGAAAGAAAAGATGGGGCACCTGTTTACGAGCCGTTAATTCCCCGCCGCGGCCAGCACCGCCCGCTTCGTAAACACCCGTATCATTTCCCGACGATACTCCGGCGTTAGTGCCGAGGTCGTCAGCGGCTTCGCGGTCTTTGCTGCCAAAATCCCGACGGCGTCAGCGACTGCGTCATCCACCGCTTTTCCGCTAAGCGCTTCGCTCGCGCCCTTTACCAGCAGCGGCGCAGGATTAACTGCAGTGATGGCCACGCGTGCGTCCGCTACGTGCCCATTCGCCCGCTTGATAACCACAGCTACTCCCGCCAGCGGATAGTCGATCGATCCACGAACTCGCAGCTTACGGTATACGCCACGATAATCGGCCGCCGCCTCGGGCAAAAACACTCTGGTCAGCAACTCGTCCGATTGCAGCTTGCGATAGTCGTCGCCCAAGCCGGTGTAGAACTCGCGCAACGGTATACGCCGCCTAGTTTTGGGGCTGACAATCTCTACTTCTGCATTCAGGCACAGTAGCGCAGCAGGTGTATCTCCCGAGAACGCCGCCCAACACTTAGTTCCGCCAGGCGCCACGTGACACAGGTCGCCGTCTTTCTTGATGCAAAACCCGCACCCCTTGCGCCAGGTCAACGACTGGTTGTACCAGAGACAGCGCGTGTCCAGACAAATGTTGCCGCCGATCGTTCCCATGTTGCGTAGAACGGGCGATGCAACGGTAGCCGCCGCCTCAGTCAGCACCGAGTATCGACGGCGTAACAACTCCGAATGTTCGATCGTGGTAAGAGATGTCAGCGCCCCAATCTCCACGCCACTTCCCTTCTGCTCATGGATTCCCTGCAACTCGGCGATATGGCGGACATCGAGCACATATTCCGGCTCAAACAGCTTTTGCCGCATGGAGGGAATCAGGTCTGTGCCGCCGGCGACAATGCGGATGCGGGACGACGAGCCGGTCGCGTGTTTCGCCAGATATCCGAGAGCATCATCCAGCGACCGCGGTCGCAACAGCCTGAAGGCGGCAAGACTCAATCGTCACCTCCAGCCGCGGCGGGCGCTTCCCTGCGCGACGGATCCAGCGGATGCCGCTCCGGACCTTTGCCACGGAACCAAAGAGATCCTCCATGTTCGCGAAAACGCGTGGGTGACGTGGGATCGATTCCTTCTGTCAGGTTGATATGCTTGGCATTTCTCTTGGCCCGTAAAGCTGCCAGTACCCGCTCCGGCGTAAACGGGGACTCATGCAGCCGCACACCGACGGCATCGTAAATGGCGTTCGAGATGGCAGGAATCGTCGCAGCCAGCGAGCCTTCGCTGCATTCCTTCGCACCGAACGGACCTTCGGGATCGATGCTCTCAACGATGATGGCCTCAACTTCCGGCGATTCTACCGATGACGGGCTGCGATATTCGAGCAAGCCCGGATTCATCAGCATGCCGTCTTTCCAGATCATTTCTTCGGTCAGCGCCTGGCCCATGCCCATCCAGACCGAGCCGATGATTTGTCCTTCAACCGAAACCGGATTCAACGCTCGACCGCAATCGTGCGACGCCCAAACTTTGTGTACCGTAACCTCCCCGGTTTCCTCGTCAACACTTACTTCAGCAACCTGGGCTGAGTAGGAGTAAGCCGGCGATGGTCCGACGCCAGCCCCTTTATGCTTGCCACCACGAGCCTCGGTAGGTGGCGCGTAAGATCCGGTGCCGCTGAGCGCGCCGTGGAAGTCGATGGCCGCGACCACCGCTTCTTCAAACGACAGCTGATCTTTGGGGCCTTCATCTTTGCGTTTCTGTTGCAGGGAGCCGCGGAGAATTTGACCTTCGACATGGCCGGAGACAGAAGCCGTCGAGCTTCGCTCGACCAGAGGGCCAAGGGCGGCCGTCCCCACGTGGCCATTCTTGCGGGTGACTCTATCATCCCTGAAAACCAGTTCTTCCGCTTCGCAGGCCATCTTGCGTGCGGCGGCCAGCGCGATCTGCTTCTTCACATCCTGCGCCGCGCGCAGTGTGGCGTTGCCGTTCATGAAAGTCACGCGGCTGGAGTACGAGCCGATGTCAATCGGCGTCAGGTCGGTGTCCGCCGCGATAACCTTGACGCGCCCCAGCGAACAGCCGAGAGCCTCAGCTGTAATCTGCGCGACCATGGTGTCCGAGCCCTGGCCTATATCCGACGCGCCGGTATAAACCACCACGCCGCCGTCGCGGTCAATCTTGATGTTGACTGTGGAGTGCGGCATGTCCGAACGGATAATCGAGTTTGCCGCGCCACTGACATAGTGACTGCACGCGACACCCAGGCCTCGCCCCTTGGGCATCTTTCCCTTACGCTCTTTCCAGCCGGATCGCTCAACCACTTTCTCAATGCACTCGGGCAGTCCGTAGCTTTGCACTCGCAGTCCGTTCACCGTGATGCAGGGCGGTTTGAGCAGATTGCGCTGGCGAATGTCCGCCGGATCCATGCCAATCTTGATCGCCAGTTCATCAAGTTGGCTCTCGAACGCAAAACGGACGTTGACCGTCCCATGTCCCCGCATGGCGCCGCAGACGGGCTTGTTGGTCAGCACACGGTAACCGTCGTATTGAATATTGGGAATATCGTAGAGCGCGCCCAGCAGCGCACCGGAGTAAAGAATGGTGACCACGCCGTAGGAACAGTAAGCGCCGCCATCCTGCACCACGCGCGCTTTGACGGCGGTAATACTGCCATCGTTCTTAACACCCGTCTTGAGATCGACAATGGTGCGCGGACGCCCGCGGTGTGCCCAGAAGACTTCTTCGCGCGTATAGGTCACTTTCACCGGCGCTTTCGCCTTGCGGGCGGCGATCGCGGCGATGATTTCGAGTGGGATCACCTCGCTCTTGCCGCCAAACCCGCCACCCACCAGCGGCTTGATCACGCGAATCTGCGACATCTGCATTTCCAGCACTAGCGACAATTTGTGCTGTAGGTAATAAGGAACCTGAGTCGAAGACTGTACGATCAGGCGGCCGGGATTGCCGGTCTGCGGGTCGATCTCGAACGCGGCCAGCGTGGCGTGAGGTTCCATGGCGGCGTGAGTGACTTCGTTGGCAATGAAGCGGGCTTCGGCAATCTGGTCGGCTTCGGCAAAGCCTTTCTCAGGATCGCCGAACACGTGGTGGTAGTCTTTCTCGATGTTATTCGGCTTGTTGTCGTGGATCAGATTGGTCTCGGCCCTCATGGAGTCTTCCGGGTCGAAATAAGCCGGCAGGACCTCGTATTCCACGTCAATCAATTCGAGCGCCTTCTCGGCTGTGAACTCGTCGACGGCCGCAACACATGCGACGTTGTCGCCCACGTAGCGGACTTTGTCGAGCGCCAAGGCATACTCATCATGGCCGACGGGAAGGATGCCGTAGGGATTCGGCGCGTCTCTGCCGACAACCACCGTAACCACGCCATCGAGTTTCTCTGCCCGGCTGGTATCAATGCGCTTGATGCGGGCGTGTGGATACGGCGAATGCAAAATCTTGCCGACCAGCATGCCGGGAGCGGTCAGGTCGTCGGCGTACTTGCCGGAGCCGGTAGTCTTGCCCGCCGCATCGACCATGGCAATGGATTTACCGATGATGGAAAAGTCAGTCATGCTTCACAATCCTCATCTCGCTGCCAACCCCTTCTGCTCCGCCTCAATCGCCGCCTTGATGGCCTGATACATCTGGCTGTAGCCAGTGCAGCGGCACAAATTACTGCTCAGGCCAGCGCGAATCTCGGCTTCCGTCGGGGTCGGGTTCTGCGCCAGCAGATGCTTCACGGTCATCATGAATCCCGGAGTGCAGAAGCCACACTGCGATCCGCCCCAGTCGCCATATGCTTTTTGAATGGCTGCCAGGCTGCCATGTTCGCTTACACCCTCGACAGTGGTAATCTCCTGACCTTCACAACTCGCCGCCAACATGGTGCAGGAAAGCATGGGCATGCCATCCACCTGCACCGTGCAGGCGCCGCAAGAAGAGTCGTCGCAGCCGCGCTTGGAACCAGTAAGGTCAAGATCCTGACGCAGCGCATCGAGCAATAACTTGCTCGGCTCGATCGCAATCTCGTGCGCTCGGCCGTTGACGCGAAGTTCTATGAGTTCTTTTTTCATAGTGCAGCTTCTAGCTTCTGGCTCCAGCCCGAGCAAACCGTCAACCCCGGATATGGGATATTTTCAAACACGTTTTATTTTCGTCTTCAACCAGTAGATCGCGTACAACCAACCAATGACACAGAGTCCAGCCCAGGTAGAGCGAACAAATATTTCGTTGAAGAAGTAGGTTTGCGCTGATGCACGAAGAACCCACAAAACCATCCTGGAGATCGGGCCGACCGCTAAAACGTAAAGGACTGCCTTGAAGCCCTTATTGGATTCTCTCGCTCCTAGATAGATCAGCCCGAGCACGAAGAGGGGAGATGACCAGTTCGCATGGCTTGCTTTAATGGGGCCATGAATCAAGTTCCAAATTAGACCGATCGCGGCGAGGGCACCGAAAAAAATACCGAAAGATACATTCAACGCTGTTAGCCAGTCCGTGTCTAACGCGATTTGTCCCTTTGGCTTTGTCAGGGCCACGGCCATCACTTCCCCGTCCACTTCGGCTGCCGCTTCTCGAGAAACGCGTTGATGCCTTCCTGCGCGTCGCAAGTCCTCATCAACTCCTCGAAGTAAATCTTCTCAGCCCGTGCCAGGCCTTTGTCGAAGTGAATCGAGTCCCAGGCGTAGATGGCCTTCTTGGTGACCGCCAGCGCCGCAGGACTAAGTTGCTTCAGCCGCTCCACCGACTCCTGCGCAACCGCGTCAACTTCCACGTCCGGCGCCGCCCAATTCGCCAATCCAATCTCCGCCGCTTCCCTGCCCGTAATACTGCGCCCGGTAAGCACCAGGTCGGCCGCCTGTTTCTGGCCGACCAGCGCCGCCAAAGCGGTAACCGCGACCGGCGGATAGCAACCAAGCTTGATTTCAGGGAACCCCCATGTTGCGAGTTCTGAGGTGTAAACCAAGTCGCAGACCATGGCTAACTCCGCTCCGCCCCCGAGACAATGCCCGTGCACGGTAGCGATGGTGACCTTCTTCGAAGCCACTAGCGCCCTTATCACGCTGTGAAACTTGGCGAGCATTTGCTCGACTTTGTCGGGTGTGTGGGCCGCGACATCCACGCCAACGGAAAATGCCTTTTGCGAGCCTGAAACAACTATGCTGACGATCGCCGGGTTCGCCTCAATCTCGGCCAGCGCCGCGGCCAATTCTTCCATCATCAGAATATCGATAACGTTAAGTGGATGGTTTTGCAATCTCAGGCGCGCCACCGGCGGCTGCAACTCCATTTCGATCCGCGATTTTGTGATCGTCGCCGTACCCATAATGAACTCTGCCAATCCCGATTCGAGTAGGCGGAACTGCGGAGCAAATCAACCGTCGCAACGGTTATGGAAATAACTGCGGAGCTTTGCTATGCAGGCTCGCGAGACCCCGACCAAGCGCCTACAAATTGATCGCCGACTTCCTGACTTCACCAATCGAAGCCAGTGGGTCGCGCGCTCCTTCCTTCGGCGCAATCCATTTCTTTTCGTTAGCAATGATGTCGAGCAGTAACTTCTTGTCTTCCGCTGTCGGCATGTACTCCTTCACGTGCTGCTCGTAAGCTTTATCGTCCAACCACTCTCCGGTCTGCGCGTGGAACTTCTGCCCAGCCCAGCGCCCGATATTGCGGTTAAACTTGATATGTGGGGCGTAAAGCTTTGATTGACCTGGCTTTAACACGCTATTGAAACGTTCAATCAGGCCCGCCACTTCGTCCCGGTAAAGCTGCCGGTTGTAGTCGTTCAACTCGTCAACGTTCGCCGCTTCGGTGTTCTTGGGCTCGTCATAGCGGCCCTTGATGCCCCAGACATAAGCCCAATGTGCCGACGACGAATGATCCGTACCGAACAAGTCGTAGGAACTCGAAATCCACTTATTGAGATAACGCTGAATCAGCCATCCCGGAATCACTCCCGCTTCCACGATTCGCCGCAGGCCGTCGTTCCCCGTGCCCATGTGGAACGCTTCTTCGCGCAGCATGTACGACATCGACCGGCCCAGCGGTGCGAACGCCGAATACTTCAACATCTGCAACTGAAACTTACCGTCCCGATCAACAAAATCGGTGTAAGTAAAAAAGTCCATCCAGTTGTCCACGTCGACGTTGAATGCCCCCAGCAAACGCTTGTTCTCGAATGCTCGCCGCTCCAGCATCTTCTGCGCTTCCACTTTGCCGGAATAACCGAAGTGCGCGATCAGCAAGGCGCACATCTGCCAGCCATGACGCATCTCTTCGATCATCACGCGGGTGATCGCGCTGCGGTCCCAGTCAGTGGGCGCGCTCTCGAACAGGTTGCGCTGTTGCTCGACACTGGCAAATTCCGTGTCGCCCTGGTAGACGATCAGGTTAATCAGGGCGTCGCGCATCTGCTGTGTGGGCACCTGGCGCAGGTTCTCCCATTTCCTTTTGCCCTGGAAGGCGCCAAACTGAATTTCGTCAGTTTCAATGGCGCCGTAGAGAGTGTCGAACTTGAAGTCGGCAATCTCCTTGTGATTGACGCCGATATCTTTCCGCCAATCATCAAACAACCCGACCCAATCGCTGAAAGTTCCGATTTTTGCTACTTTTCCCGGCATTGTATTAGTCCTTTTTATTCATCACAGGGAGCACAGAGTACACAGGGTTTTTCTCTGTGATTCTCTGTGTCCTCTGTGGTTCATGCTTTATCCCAGGTTCATCCAGACGGTTTTGTTCTCGGTGTAGTGTTCCAAAGCTCTTTCGCCCAGTTCCCGGCCCAAGCCGGAACTCTTATAACCCCCGAAAGGCATGGCCGCGTCCATCAAGCCATAAGTGTTGATCCACACCGTTCCGGCTTTAAGCTGCCGCGAAACCAAATGTGCTTTCTTCAAATCACGCGTCCACACCGCCGAAGCCAGCCCATAGGGATTCTGGTTGGCCTGCGCGATGGCCTGATCGACGTCATCAAAGCTGATTGTCGCCAGCACCGGCCCGAAAATCTCTTCCTGCGCGATCTTCATGTTATTGTTCACGCCGCTGAAAATCGTCGGCTCGATGAAATATCCCTTGCTGCCATCCACCGTAATGCGATTTCCCCCGGCAACCAGCTTCGCGCCTTCCTTCTTGCCCGCCTCAATGTATCCGAGAACTGCGTTCATCTGTTCCTGGCTGACTATGGCGCCCATTCGAGTCTTGGGGTCGAGCGGGTCGGCCGGCCGCATCTTGCTGGCACGCGCCACCAACTTCTCCAGGAACTCGTCCTGCACTTTGCTCTCGACAAACAACCGCGACCCCGCGTTGCAGACTTCGCCCTTCCCGTAGAAAATCCCCGTGATGGCGCCTTTCACCGCGTTGTCAATATCGGCATCCGCGAACACGATATTGGGAGACTTGCCCCCCAGCTCCAACGTGATGCGTTTCATAGTGTCGGCGGCGCCGCGCATGATTTCCTTGCCGACTTCGGTCGACCCCGTAAACGCAATCTTGTCGATCCCGGGATGGCGCACCATGGTGCGTCCCACTTCCGAGTTCCCGGTGATCACATTAATCACGCCTGCCGGAACTCCCGCTTCTACCGCCAATTCTCCGAAGCGCAGCGCAGTCAGCGGAGTAAGACTGGCCGGTTTCCAAACCACGGTGTTGCCGCAAGCCAGCGCCGGACCAAGTTTCCACGAAGACAGTAACAGGGGAAAGTTCCAGGGCACGATCATGCCCACCACACCTAGCGGTTCGCGCAGAGTGTAAGTGAATGCGGTCTCGAACGTGTTGACCGTTTCACCGTGAATTTTCGTCGCCCAGCCAGCGTAATAGCGCAGGACGTCGATGACCATGGGCATATCGACGTAGCGCGACTCGAAAATCGGTTTTCCGTTGTCCAGCGTCTCCAGTTCGGCGAATTCGTCGATGTTCTTTTCGAGCAGGTCGGCGAGTTTCCAGATCAGGCGCCCGCGCTCGCTGGCCGACATTTTCCGCCAGGGTCCGGAACGGTCCTCGAAGGCCTTGCGGGCCGCGGCCACAGCCCGATCTACGTCATCAGACGATGCGGAAGCAATCTGGGTCAACACTTCCCCCGTCGCCGGATTCGAAGTGTCGAACTTCTTTGCCGTTTCCACCCACTGCCCGTCAATCAACAAGCGGCCGGGGGAGAGCTTCGTTTTCGTAGCAGTCAGCATTCATTTCTCAATTCTTATAGTTGATGGAGGCCGGGCGTCCCCGTCCGGCCTCCGTTGTTCGAGTTCTATTTCGCTTTGAACACTGCCGGCCGTTTCTCCACGTAAGCCGCCAGACCTTCCTTGGCGTCTTCGCTCTGGAAAAGCAACTGCTGGTTCTCGCGTTCGACGGCCAGCGCCGACTCCATGGGAATCTCCCACCCGGTCTGCACCGCGCGCTTGATTCGTCCCACCGCTTTGGAAGCTTTGTTCGGCGGGCAGAACTGGCGCGCGTACTCCATAAGGTTTTCCATGAAACCGTCGCGCTCGAAAATGTCGTTGATAATGCCCAGCTCTTTGGCCTCTTCGAACGAAAAGGTGTTGCCGGTGACCATCAATTCAATGGCCTTACTTTTCCCTACCATGCGCGACAATCGCTGCGTGCCGCCGGTTCCCGGAAGCACCCCCAGATTCACTTCCGGCAGTCCGATCTTTCCCGCATCCTGACGTGCAATGCGAATGTCGGCAGCCATCGCGATCTCCAGTCCACCGCCCACGCAGTGCCCGTTAATGGCCGCAATCACCAGCTTGGGGGTGTGCTCAAGCCGCAGCAGAGTCTCATTCGCGTGCAAGCAAAAGTAATACTTGAACGTGGGATCGACGCTTGACAGCATCTTGATGTTGGCGCCAGCGGAGAAAAACTTGTCTCCCGATCCCGTAAGTACGATCACATAGACGTCATTGTCCATGCGGGCTTTAAGAATCGCCTCATCGAGCTGGCGGTTCATCTCATAGGTGTAAGTGTTGGCGGGCGGATCGAACATCTCGATCACCGCAACCCCACGATCCGTGCGGTAGTTGATGAGTGTCTTGGTGGTCTCGCCGGCGGCCGGCGATAGCGTAGTAGCCATATCAAAACTCCTTTTCGCAATTCATGGAATTTGAGTTCAGTTTACTGATCTCTTCTTTCGCTTCTTCTTGCGCGCGGCAGTTGCACCCACACCACGAAGAAATATATCGCCCATCCTGCCGGCGATCTCTTCAGCGTCAGCGTCTACCCGCGGGTTGTACCAGGTGTAAATCCAATTCATCATGCCAAACAAAGTCAATACTGCGAGACGACTCGATCCCTCTAGTTTACGCTCACGTTTGAACTCGTCGAGCAAGCCCACGCAGATTCGATAGTATTCCCGCTTGATGCCAGCGACTTCCGCACCGAAACCATTCTGCAGTACATCGTCCTCGTGGGAGAGGACCTTCATGGCCTTGCGATTTGCGAGAAAATATTGCAAGTGATTCAAAATGAAGATACGGATACGCTGCTCAGGGTCAGACAAGGTTTCCAGCCGCTCTCGCAACCGCTCCACAATGGTAGTGAAAGTCTCTTTCTGGATGAGGTAGAGGAGCTTTTCCTTGGATTCGAAATAGTAGTAAAGGCCCGACAGCGACATGCCGCTAGCGCGCGAAAGGTCGCGCATCGACGCGCCTGCGTAGCCCTTTTCGTAGAAGACTTCCGTGGCGTAATGCAGAAGCTTGCTCAACCTGCGGTCAAAGCGGGTTTCCGGCTCCGTAGCGTGCGTCAGTACACGACGACGTGCGGGCACCGTAGACGCAACTGACGCAGAGGAGGCCATAGAGTTCGAACGTTCGTTCGAATTATATAACAGAGCGTGGGCGCGGACAAGGGGAGCCCTCCCGCGCTCCGTTGGCTACGATGGAATCTAGTTGCGAATATCGGACAACAGTCGCTCAATTTCTTGCTTTACATCCGCCGTGAGCGGCAGCAGAGGCAGGCGCGCCGGGCCGCCGTAATAGCCATTGAAGTCCATGGCGTACTTGATCCCAGGAATGCCCAGTTCACCTACAACTCGCTGCGCGGCATTGACGATGCGCTGCTGCTTCAGTCGCGCCAGTTCGGCGTCGCCTTCCCTCCAGGCTGCATAAATCTCATAGCACGCGGTCGGGGCCAGATCCGCGAAAGCCAGGATCGCCCCTACGGCTCCGGCGTTCAGCGACGGTTCCAGCTTCTGCGCCGCTCCCACCAACACTTGAAAGCCGACTTCTTTCTGGCGGGTCTTCAGCCCGCTGACCACGCTGACCGCAGTCGACGAGGGCCTCGATGTACCTGCCAGCGCCCCGATCGATACCAGTTCCCCGTTCCCCTTTGCAGCTGCGCTCAACATGCGGGGGGTGACTGCTTCGAAGGTCTCGGTCACGGCTGCGCTTCGCTTCACCTGCCGCGTCCCCTCCACCATGCGCCGGACCTTTTCCACGTCTCCACTGGATTCCTTGATTCCGATCAGGTTGGGATGCCCAGCCAGTTCGGTGACGATCTCCGCCGGAATGTCGTAGCCGGTGGCTTGGGGAAAGTTGTAAATGACCACCGGCAGCGGCGAGCGGTCGGCGACAAAGCGGTAGAACGCCAAAATATTGGCCGGCTGCATTTGCTTTTTGTAGTAGTGCGGCGTGCGGACCATGGCGATGTCATAGCCGAGTTTCGCCGCATGTTCTGTGAGCTGCAACGTTTCATCGGCCGATTCCATGCCGGTGCCTGCAATCAAAACTTTGCTCGGGGCGCTAACCTCCCTCGCAGTTTGCAGCACGTCGCGCCGCTCCATGTCGGAAAGCAGAATCGCCTCGCCGGTCGATCCCAGCACGACAATTCCCGCCACCGGCGTCTTGGAGTAGCGCTCGACATTGGCTGCGAGCTTCTTGAAATACACGTTGCCCTGCGGATAGAAGGGCGTCGTGATGGGAGGAAAAATGCCGGAAAGTAGCATGAGTCCGCTCCTGGTCCTTGGCCTCTAGCTTAGCAGCTTGTGAGCGGATCGGTGGTTAGCGACGAACCTTCGAGCCGCGCTCAGAATGTAGTTTCTGAAGCGCGAACACATTTACTTCTCCGCGTTGCAAGGCTGCAATGCCTTCGGCGGCGGCGCGGGCGGCGGCGAGAGTCGTAATGGTGGGAATTCGCGCGTTTACCGCAGCTCGACGGATCGCCTGCTCGTCAAACCAGGGCTCGAGCCCGTGCGGCGTATTGATCACCAATTGCATGCGCTCGCCCTTGATCAGGTCAACCACGTTCGGTCGTCCTTCTTTTACTTTGTACACCCGCTCGACCGCCATTCCTGCGCGCTCGATAATATCAGCCGTCCCTGCCGTAGCCACCAAATGAAACCCCATGTCGGCGAACTTGCGGGCAACGTCAGCCACCTGCGGCTTATCGTG
>Ga0210401_10004073_pt1 | contig 15345 bp, 13 predicted proteins | sample IncBWH32MmetaG_FD_150866 | JGI IMG/M metagenome (GOLD analysis project Ga0210401, IMG submission 150866) | Forest soil microbial communities from Barre Woods Harvard Forest LTER site, Petersham, Massachusetts, United States - Inc-BW-H-32-M | ecosystem: Environmental > Terrestrial > Soil >... | reverse complement strand
GTCTTCCTTCAGGTACTGCTTGACGGAGTCAGGATGGCGGACAACAGAACTCGGACGAATTGCCTCGTGCGCTTCCTGCGCGCCTTTCTTCGACTTGAAGGTGTTGGGTTGCTCGGGCAGATACTGCACGCCGTATTCTTTTCCGACCATCTCGCGGACTTCGGCCAGCGCTTCATTGGAAACGCGCGTCGAATCCGTACGCATATAAGTAATGAGACCGACCAGTCCTTCTTCGCCCAGTTCCACACCTTCGTAGAGGCGCTGGGCGATCATCATGGTGCGCTTGACGCTGAAACGTAGCTTGCGGGCAGAATCTTGCTGGAGTTTGCTGGTGGTAAACGGCGGCGCGGCATTGCGGCGGCGCTCCTTGCGATCGACCGAGCGAACCAGCCAGTCGGCTTTCTCCACGAAAGCGCGGATTTTTTCGGCCTCCTCGGCGTTCGGGACTTCAATCTTCTCCTCGCCCTTGCCGACAAAGCGGGCATCGAAGGCTGGTGGCTTGGGAGCCGCGAGGTGCGCGTCGATCGTCCAGTATTCCTTTTTCTCGAATGCCTTGATCTCGCGCTCGCGTTCAACAATCAGGCGCAGGGCGACGGTCTGCACGCGCCCGGCAGAGAGGCCGCGGCGAACTTTGTCCCACAAAAGCGGCGAGACCTGGTAGCCCACCAGGCGGTCGAGCACCCGGCGCGCCTGCTGCGCGTCGACCAGGTTCTGATCGATCTCGCGGGGATGTTCGAAAGCTTCGCGAACGGCGCGCTGCGTGATCTCGTTAAAGGTCACGCGCTGGATGCGGGGCGCTTCGCCATCCTTATCTTTTTTATCTTTACTCTTTTTGGCCTTCTTCTTTTTCGTGCCGTTGGTGTCGAGTTCATCCGCCAAATGTGCGGCAATGGCCTCACCCTCGCGATCCGGGTCGGGCGCGAGGAAGATGTGGTCGGCGGATTCGGCCAGCTTCTTGAGCTTGATGAGAACTTTTTCTTTGCCGGGAATGACGATGTATTCCGTATCGAATTCGTTGTCGATGTCGACGCCGAGCGTGCTCTTGGGTAGGTCCTTCACGTGGCCCAGCGAGGCCTCGACAGTGAACCCCTTTCCCAGATATTTCTGAATGGTTTTCGCCTTGGCCGGCGACTCAACGATGACTAAACCTTTAGACAATGTTTCCTCTTCTTTATATGGTCTGCGGTTGAAGCTAGCACGAATGGCAACGTCTCAACAAGTTACGGCACAAAAAGCTCTTAGCTGTTAGCCTTTAGCTCTTAGCTTGAAACCATCACGTTGGCGAGGCTTAACCGTTTCGGATAGCGCTGATAACATCCTCAAAACCTCGCTTGTGCCTTGATGCAAGGCTGCGTATTCCGTCTCGTTCATAAATCCAAGATCCTTGGCCAACAGCAGGTGACATGACAACTCAGCGCCGGATCCCATGGCGATTTGTACGAAACGCGCCAGTTCTCCATCGGACCTTCTACCGCATCCTTCCGCGAGGTTCGCTTCGATCGAAACGCTGGCGCGGCGAATCTGGCTCCTCAATCCGAATAGTTCGGACTTCGGAAAGTTCTCCGTTCCTGTGTAGACCGCCAAGGTCAATCGGTGCGCTTTTGTCCAGACCTTCAGGTTCCGATAGTCTCGCACATATTTCCTAACTCTCACCCCAACACGATTCAAGCTAAGAGCTAATGGCTAAGAGCTAAAAGCTCTAAGAGCTAGAAGCTCTTCACAAAATTCTTTCCCGGCAGCTGCCTTACCTTCCCTGCGAGCTCCAATTCGAACAAGGCCGCAAAAATCTCGGAGGACGACAATTCCGGCTCCAGGCGCTCGACGATTTCGTCGATGTGCGTGGCTTCGTCGGCTTTGAGCAGTGCGAAGATTCTGCGTTCGTGAGGACTGAGAGGATTGTCGCCGCCTGGGAATAGAGATGCCGTTTCCTCCTTTTGCGATTCATCGGGCCTGGCCGGAGTCAATGCAAGTCGAACGTGCTCAGGGAGTTCCTCCCATACGTCTTCCCAGGTCGCCACCAGCTTCGCGCCCTGTTTAATCAGCGTGTTCGGCCCCCAGGAGTTCTTGTTGGTCACGTTGCCTGGGACCGCGAAGACGTCGCGATTCTGCTCCAGCGCACAGCGGGCGGTGATGCGTGTACCGCTGTATTCGGCCGCCTCGACCACCAGAACTCCCATCGACATGCCGCTGATGATGCGATTGCGAATCGGAAAGTTCTGCGGTGCCGCGAAAGTGCCCAGGGGGAACTCCGAAATCAAAGCGCCGCCCAAACCAAGAATCTGCTCCGACAGGCGGCTGTTCTCCTTTGGATATAAGACGTCCACACCGGTGCCGAAGACCGCGATGGTTTTGCCCTTGGCGGCGATTGTGCCGCGATGCGCCGCTGTATCCACGCCTCGCGCCATGCCGCTCAGGATCACCAGTCCGCGCGCGGAGAGATCGATCGCCAGCCGCTCGGCCATACCCGAACCGTAAGGAGTAGGATGTCGCGTGCCCACCATCGCAATCGCCGGCTGGGACAGCAAATTCCGATCGCCACGGACGTAGAGTACAAGCGGCGGATCGTAAATCTCCTTCAAGCGTTGCGGATAGGTCCCGTCATCGAGCGAGAGAACTTGAACGCCAGCCGCCGCGGCCTTTGCCAACTCCTCCTGCGCCAGTTCGATCGACTTGCCGGTTCCCAAAGCCTGGGCCGAGACGGCGAGCAGGCCCGCCGCTTCGAGTTCCGTCAATGAGGCGTGGAACACCGCGGCAACGTTGCCGAGATGTTCGACCAGGCGCCGGGATCGGGTGGGCCCGAGACCCGGTGTCAATGCCAGCGCCATCCAGTGCAGAGCCTGCTCGGTAGCAGCTTCCGGTATTAAGCTGAGTGTAGGCACAAGAGCCTCCATCCTCCGGTCTACACGCAGCCAAAAATTGCTGTCAAGGGAGAGCCGCACACACCTTTGTTAGAATCAAACATATTGACTATGAGCCGTCTTCGCATTTCTGCAATTTCCTTCTTAAATACTGTGCCGCTGATGTGGGATTTTGAGCACGGAACCGCAGGCGCAGATTTCGACATTTCCTACACCCAGCCCTCGGCGTGCGCTGCGGAATTGCGGGCGGGTACGGCCGATATCGGCATCATTCCCGCTGCTGCCTATGCCGAGATTCCGGATCTCGCCATCATCCGGGGAGTGGCCATTGCGGCACGGCGTCCGGTGCGATCCATCCTTTTAGTAAGCAAGGTTCCGGTCGAGAAAATTCGGACTGTCGCGCTCGACACTTCGTCGATGACCTCGGTGGCGCTGACGAAGGTGCTGTTTGAGCGCTGGCTGGGCGGCGCTCGGACCTTCACGCCAATGGCGCCGGACGTGGACCGCATGCTACGCGATCACGATGCGTGTCTCGTGATCGGTGATACTGCCCTGCAAGTCGATCGCTTCAAGTACCTGACCCTGGACCTTGCAGAGGAGTGGATTCGCTTCACCGGCAAGCCGTTCGTGTTCGCATTCTGGGCTGTGCGCACAGCAGCCCTTGCGAATGCTTCTTCGGACCTGACGACAATTTTCCAGGCATCCCGCGATCACGGCCTGCGAACGGAAAGCATCTCCGCCATCGCTCGCAACTGGGCGGGAAAAGTCGGCCTTTCTGAAAGCGAAGTTCGCTCTTACCTGACCGAGAATATTCACTACCATCTCGACCAGGGCTGCCTCGAAGGATTGGAACTGTTCTATGGCTACGCTGCCGAGTGCGGCGCGCTGCCGCAGGCTCCGGCGCTCCAGTTCGTGGAGGTTGCCAAATTCGCGACCACCTAGCCGCGCTGCTCTGTGTCGCAAAGTCTGGTGTGTTTTTGAGGATGATCGCGTTACCCACACTTGGTCTTGCGGTAGCGTCCAAGCTCTGGGTCTGGATTCGTCACCTCGGCGGCCCTGGGCTGGTTCTGCTGGGCCTGGCCGACAATTCCATCATTCCGATGCCAGGCAGCATGGACGTGCTGACCATCTGGTTCGCCGTCCATCACCGCAAGCAATGGTTTTATTACGCCCTGATGGCCGTCGCCGGCTCGGTGATCGGCGGCTATGTCACCTACCGGCTGGCTCGCAGAGGGGGCAAGGAGGTCCTGCAGCGCCGCCTCGGCCCAAAGCAGGCTAAGGCATTCTTCCATCGATTTGAACACTGGGGCTTCTGGGCGATTTTTGTGCCCGCACTGTTGCCGCCTCCGTTTCCCTTCGTTCCGTTTCTACTCGCTGCTGGGGCGCTGCAATATTCGCGAAAAAAATTCCTGGGCGCCCTCATCCTGGGCCGAAGTTTGCGCTACGGCATCCTCGCCTACCTGGGCGTGCTGTACGGACGCCACTTCCTGCGCTTCTTCAACAAGTACACCAAGCCGACCATCTACGCTCTGGTCGGCATGTCGGTCGTGGCAGGAATCGGCGCCCTTGTCACGTATCTGCGCTATCGCCATCAGATCGTCAAGAATGGCACCCCAACCGGCGCTACCCAGCCTGCACACTGATCGGCCTCAGCGATTTTTTGATTACCCCAGCAGACTCAGCAAGTTACACAATCTTCATGATATTTTTACTAGCCTTTTAAGGCGCAGTTCGATCTAATCCATTATGGAAAAGTTCCAATCTGCCAAGCACTACATATTTGCCAGTGATTTTGATCAAACGCTGAGCTACAACGACTCCGGCTATGTGCTGAGCGAACTGCTCGGCATTCCCACGCGAGAATTCGAGCGCAAGGCTGAGGGGATGGCCAAGCTGAACCTGGTTCAGCAAGGCGGAGAGTTAGCCTATCTCCTGCTGCACGATCCGGAATTTCATGACCGGGTGCGTCCCGAGCACCTGCGCGAAGTCGGCAAGCGCATTCGCCTGAAAGAGAACATCGACTTTCTGCATCGGGTTCTGGATAACGGCATTGCCGGTTATCGATTCGAGTTCTATGTGCTCTCGGCGGCGCCGGTGGAAGTCATTCAGTCGGCTCTCGAAGGCATCGTTCCCGCCGATCACATCTTCGGCACGCAGTTCCGCTATCACCCATCGGGTGAGATCGCCGCCATCGAACGCGTGACCGCGGGTTACGGAAAAGTGGCCGTGCTGGATCGCATCCAGAACGACATCCAGATCAGTTCCGACCGCATCGTGTACGTGGGCGACGGCAGTTCCGACGTGCACGTGATGCTGCACGTCAACCGGCGCGACGGCTTCACGATCGCAGTGTCAGAGAATAAGCACCTGGCGCCCATCGCGCGACGTACCGTGCTCAGTACCAATGCGCTGGGTGTGCTGATTCCGATCCTGGAGGAAATCGTGGGCTGGGAGCGGCCGCAGATTCGCGGATTCCTCGAATCGCACGGTTTCGTGATCCAGGAATGGGACAAGGTGTCGACCGACGTGGTCACGATCCTCGACAACAGTCCCGGGAACCTGTCGCTCCCCGTTTTGCGAGAGGAGGGCGCCAGTGTCTGATCTGGTCGGTTGGGTGGCCACAGCCATCTTTGCCGTGTCGTATTTCACGCGCAACCCTGTCACCATGCGCTGGATACAGGCCGCGGCGGCAGTCTGCTGGATCGCTTACGGTGTACTGATGCACGCAACTCCGATCATCGCCGCGAATCTGATTGTGGCAAGCTTGGCCGTGATCTCGTCATTCCGTGCGGTTCCGCAAAAGCCGACGGCTCACATCGAGTAATCCATCCCTGCGGTGGCCGCTTGGAGAATCCTCGGGCCCAACGTTAGAATCATTCGTTGGGCCTGAGTAATCTATGTCCCTGACCAAACAACAAGCGATCGAGATGTTTCACTCTGATGACCTGATCGGCATCGGGATGGAAGCCGACAGCGTACGGCGCAAACTGCATCCCGAAGGTGTGGTCACCTACATCATCGACCGCAATATCAATTACACGAACTTCTGCACCGAGTATTGCACCTTCTGCGCGTTTTACCGGCCGCTGAAGGGCCCGGCCGCAAAAGACGGCTACATCCTCGATTTCGACACGATCTACGACAAGATCCAGGAAACCGTGGAACTCGGCGGCACCGGCGTGCTGATGCAAGGCGGCCTGCACCCCGATCTCAAGATCGAATGGCACGAGAAGTTGCTGCGGGGCATCCGCCAACGCTTTCCGAAAGTGCACTTGCACTGCTACTCCGCCTCAGAGATTCTCGCCATCGCCGAGTACAGCCAGCTGAACCTGCATGACACGATTTCCCGCCTCCGGGATGCTGGGCTCGATTCGATCCCCGGGGGTGGGGCGGAAATCCTCGATGACGAAGTCCGCTACAAGATTGCGCGCCTGAAATGCTTGACCGAAGATTGGATCAGCGTGCATCGCACTGCCCACCAACTCGGCATGCGCACCACCGCTACCATGATGTTCGGCGTGGGCGAAAAGATCGAACACCGCGTGAATCACTTTCAGCGCTTGTACGATTTGCAGGAAGAGACGGGCGGGTTTACCGCATTTATTCCATGGAGCTTCCAACCCGCGAATACGGCACTCGGCGGACGTCACTGGGATGAAGCTACGGCCGTGGAGTATCTGAAAGTCCTGGCAATTTCCCGACTCTATCTTTCAAATTTCCTGAACGTGCAATCGAGTTGGGTTACGCAAGGTTTGAAAGTTTGCCAGTTGGGCCTGCGTTTTGGTGGAAATGATGTCGGCTCGGTCATGCTCGAGGAAAACGTGGTGCGCGCCGCCGGGGTCACCAACTGCACAACCGAAGAAGAACTGCGCCGGATGATCCGCGACGCCGGCTTCCGTCCTGCCCAGCGCGACACCCTCTACCGGATGCATTTCCTCAACTGAATCGGTCTTCCCTGCTGAGGCGTCGGGTGGACTCGACCAGTTGAGCAGAGGATACTCCCCGCCCCGTCAGTATTGACGCGAATCGTCCCCAAACAACTCCAATCCTCTCGCAGTCATCGTAAATCCTGCTTCTGCGGGCCCATCAGGTAGAATGGACGGTTTAAGAACCTGACGGGGAACCGGGCTTTATGCCACCGTCTGACTGACCTCTGCATGAACAACCTGGGATCGTTCGTAGCTCTGGCCGCGTCGAAGGGGATTGGTTCTTATCTCCGCCAGCACTTTCTCGACAGAACGTTCCAGGGTCTCTATCGCGCAAATTCGTTCGATATCGCACTCCTGATCCCCTACTTTGTAGTGTTGATTCTGCTGGCGTCGTACGGCGTGCACCGCTACATCCTGGTGTACCTCTACTACAAGAATCGCAAGAACCGCACTACCGAGCCCGCCGCCCTTTTTGAGGATTTGCCGCGCGTCACCGTTCAGTTGCCCATGTTCAACGAGCAGTACGTGGCCGATCGACTGATCGACAGTATCTGCAAGCTGAAATATCCGCGCGAGAAACTCGAGATTCAAGTGCTCGATGACTCAACCGACGAGACCGTCGTAGTGGTGCGGAACCTGGTAGAACGCTACGCTGCGCTCGGACACCCGATTACCTACCATCACCGCACCAATCGCGAAGGCTTCAAGGCCGGCGCGCTCGCCGAGGGCATGAAGACCGCCAAAGGCGAGTTCATCGCAATATTTGACGCCGACTTCACCCCGCCCGAGGATTTCCTGCTCAAGACGATCCACCACTTCACCGATCCAAAGATCGGCATGGTCCAGACCCGCTGGACGCACATCAATCGCAACTACTCATTCCTGACCGAGGTGGAGGCGATCCTGCTTGACGGGCACTTCGTGCTCGAGCATTCCGGCCGGGCCCAAAGCGGTGTGTTCTTCAATTTCAATGGAACCGCTGGAATGTGGCGCAAGATCACCATCGACGATGCCGGTGGATGGCAGCACGACACGCTCACCGAGGATACCGATCTTTCCTATCGCGCCCAGTTGAACGGGTGGAAGTTTATCTACTTGCAGGATGTCGAGTGTCCCGCGGAATTGCCAGTTGAGATGACCGCGTTTAAAACGCAGCAGGCACGCTGGGCGAAAGGTCTGATCCAGACGGGTAAGAAGATTCTGCCGCGGGTTCTGAAGAGCGACGTCCCACTGCACACCAAGATCGAAGCCTGGTATCACCTGACCGCGAACCTGAGCTATCCCCTGATGATCGTGCTCTCGGTTCTGCTGCTGCCCGCCATGATCATTCGTTTCTACCAGGGCTGGTTCCAGATGCTGTATATCGATCTGCCCCTGTTCATGGCATCGACCTTCTCCATTTCCAGTTTCTATCTGGTGTCGCAGCGGGAGCTTTTTCCCAAGACCTGGCCGCGGGCCTTGCTGTACCTGCCATTCCTGATGGCGCTGGGGATCGGCCTTACTATCACCAACACCAAAGCCGTGCTCGAGGCCCTCGTGGGCAAGCAGAGCCCATTCGCGCGCACACCGAAATACCGCGTGGAGACCCGCAAGGATAAAGTTGGGGCCAAGAAATATCGCCGCCGGCTGGGATGGATTCCGTGGGCCGAACTGCTGATCGGCAGCTATTTCGCTCTCACCGTGTACTACGCGCTCGACAATGAGAACTACATTACGGTACCTTTCCTGCTGCTTTTCGTGATTGGCTATTGGTACACGGGCCTGATGTCGTTGCTGCAGGGAAGGTTCAGCGGCCTCTCTCTCAGCGCCGAGACCCATACCAAGCCATTCCCGGTGGGCGTCTAGTTTCAGCATCCATCTCTATTATCTTTGCGCCACCGCCAGTGAGCGCTCGCGAGGTCCTATGAAGAACCTGGGTCTGCTGCTTGTGTTGTGTGCGGTTTCAGTTGCGTGGAGTCTCGATCGGCAGCCCAACACCGACTACCGGGCGCGGCGAGAAGCTTTGTCGAAGAAAACCGCGGGAGCAGCCGTCCTGATGTTTGCACCCACCGAGTCCGAAGGCCCCAACGCGGTTTACGGCTTTCGCCAGGATGACAACTTCTACTACCTGACGGGCTGGACCGAACCGGGAGCCGCCCTACTGATCGTGCCCGCCATGGAAGCCTCGGGCAACACGCCAGCGCGCCCCTACACCGAGATTCTGTTCCTTGCGGCGAACAACAAGGTGGAAGAAAAGTGGACCGGGCCGAAGCTCAATGCCACCGATCCCGCCGCTCCGAAAATTACAGGGTTCGACCGCGTGGAGGTTCTCGACAAGCTGCGCGACGACATAAACCAGATCTTGCCCGAGCGGCCCACCGTGTACACCGATCTGTCGTCCTACGGTTACGATTCGCCCTCCTCGAGCCCCCTCGACTGGCTCAAGCGGACCAATGCCTTTATTCCCTTCGCCACTTATAAAGACGTCAAACCTCTGGTAACGGGCTTGCGCACTTTCAAGGACGCGGGCGAAATTGAACTCATTCGCAAGGCGACCAATGCCACGCTGGCGGCCCACCTGGCGGCAATGCGCGCGATGAAGCCCGGCGTCAGCGAGCGCGAGATCTCTGCTCTCCTCCAATACGAATGGGGGAAACGTGGCTGCGAACGCCTCTCGTACGCTCCAATTGTCGGCGCCGGGTTCAACTCCACCGTCCTGCACTACTCCGAAGATTCAGCCCCAATTCATGATGGCGACGTGGTGGTCATCGACGCGGCTGGCGAATACTCGATGTATGCCACCGACATCACCCGTACCCTGCCTGCGAATGGAAAATTCACCGCTCGCCAGCGTGAAATCTACGACGTCGTGCTAGGCGCACAGCAAGCAGCGATTGCCGCGTTTGTCTCCGGCAAATCGATGCTGCACAAAGACGATCCAAACTCGCTTTACAAAGTCGCCTACGATTACATCAACACGCATGGAAAGGACCTCCACGGCGAACCTCTCGGCAAGTACTTCATCCACGGCCTCGGACACTACGTCGGCTTGGCAGTCCATGATCCCGATGATTATTCCGTTCCGCTTGGACCGGGTGCGGTGTTTACAATCGAGCCGGGAATCTACATTCCGGAAGAAAAACTGGGGGTGCGCATTGAAGATACGTTGTATGTCGACGCGAGTGGAAAGTTGATCAACTTCGGTGCCGCCCTGCCGCACATCGCCGACGAAGTGGAGCGTGCCATGTCGGGAAAGTGAAGAGCGCTTTCTTTTCGGGATTCTCCGTCGTTTCGCAGCCGGTTTGATATCCTAGCTTATCGTGCGGATGACCTGGTGGTTCATCATCCTGGGCCTGGGAGCGCTCATGGTGGTGTGCGTCGCGATCGCTTTGATCCTGCGCATACGCCGCCATCTGAAATCTGAGAAACCCCACACCGGCGAGGATGTCGAGATCACCGGCCACAATTGAGCGAGTTAAGTTCTACCTTTTTTCCAATCGAGGCATTTATGGCGAAGCCGATAACGCAAACGCTCCACCTCCCGCAGGACCGGGTTGTCGAGTGGACAAAACAAGCGGCCATCGTAGTGGGCGCGAGCCTTTTCGTAGCCTTGTGCGCCCGCGTTACGATTCCACTCCCAACTCCCGTTCCATTGACATTGCAGAATTGCGGCGTGCTCATCGTCGGGCTACTCCTGGGAAGCCGCCGTGGTTTCGCGGCCTTGGCCTTGTACCTGGCAGAGGGAGCGGCCGGTCTTCCGGTATTCAATCCGATCGGCCCAGGCGGCATTGCGCAACTACTTGGCCCGACCGGTGGATTTCTCATGGCCTATCCTTTCGTGGCTGGCCTGGCCGGCTACCTGATGGAGCGCGGCCGCAAGACATTCGCCAATGCAGCGGTCGCCGGTCTACTGGCCGAGGTATTGCTCTTCGCCAGCGGCCTGGGCTGGCTCGCCATCTGGACAGGCTCAATCAAGCGCGCGGTACAGTTCGGGCTTTACTGGTTCGTGTTCGCTGAGGTGATCAAGATTCTGGTGGCGGCTGCCGTCGCGGTTCGCCTGCGACGTGCTCCCAAGGTGCAGGCATGACGCCAACCAGCACTTCGGAAAAGACCGGCCTCCATTCCTCCAGCGATAGTCAGGTTCGTGAGATCACAGTTGCCCACAGCCCCGACTCCGACGACGCATTCATGTTCTACGGCCTGGCCACGAACAAAGTTCGTGTGCCCGGGCTGCGCTTCACCCACACGCTGTGTGATATCGAGACGCTGAACCGCAAGGCGCAGGAAGGCGTCTACGACGTAACTGCCATCTCGTTCCACGCCTTTCCCTACATTCAGGATCATTACGCACTGTTGCCGAGCGGCGGCAGCGTTGGCGACGGCTACGGGCCGATGATCGTCGCCACTCGCGCATTCACGCAAAGTGAGATCAAGAAAAAGCGGATCGCTGTACCGGGAAAACTCACGACTGCTTATCTGGCCCTGCGGCTCTTTGCGCCCGGAATCGAAGTCGAAGTCGTGCCCTTCGACCAGATCATTCCCCAGGTGCTCGAGGGCAGGCACGAAGCCGGACTCATCATTCACGAAGGTCAGTTGACCTACGCCAAGGCCGGGCTGCACCGCGTTGTCGACCTCGGCAAATGGTGGCTGAAAATGACCGGCTTGCCTCTACCGCTGGGGGGAAATGCGATTCGCCGCGCCCTCGGCCCTGATTTGATGTTGAGTGTGAGTACCGCACTGCGCGACAGCATTCAGTATGCGCTAGACCATCGCGAAGAAGCACTGGCTTATGCCATGCAGTTCGCCCGCGATCTTGACCCGCAACTCGCCGACAAATTTGTCGGCATGTACGTAAATGAGCGCACTCTGGATTACGGGCCCGATGGCCGCGAGGCTGTACGGCGACTGCTCGACATGGGATACACGGCAGGAATTATTCCGCAGCCGGCGCGGGTGGAATTCGTGGGCGAGAATCGGCCGCTGCCTACTTCACAATCCGCTTAAAGGAAAATACCGGGTCCACATCGACTGGAATATCGGACGTTTTTTTCTTCAACCCTTGCCGTAGATCCTCGGGCATGGCCCCGTACTTTTTGAACCAGTCTTCGGCTCGCTGGCGATCGCCTGTCGCTTCGATCTCGAGCAGTTCCTTGGTCAGGTCGGCGAGCGCACCGGGAATCTTGTCGTAGTCGATGGCATATCGACCAGATGGCTCGCGCGTGATTGCCTGTCGTGAGCTGAGATAGTTGAACTCCATCATCTCAGCTTGCCCGTGGGCCTCGGCGACCCCGAAGCGAACCGTACGGAAGAAGCCGCCTACATACGAAGCATAGAATTCCTGCAATTTTTCCTTCGGCAGCACGCCCTGATCGACCAGCCACTGCAGCCCGAACATACCGGTCACGTCGGCTTTCGCTTCTTCCAGTCCGGAATAGACCGGACCAATCGACTCGCGAATGCTCACTTTACCCGCAGCCGTGCGGGCAAATGCCGGGCCAAGTCCGTGGGCGATTTCATGCATGATGGTCGATTGCAGGTAGCCGTCACTGGTGACCTTTGCGGCCTGGTCGGGCCGCAACATCCGTTGCGCCACGGGCAAGATCACATAGTGGACCCGGGCGTCCATGAAATTTTTGAAGAACAGCTTCTTGCTGCCTTTCTGCTCGTGAACCCGCGGGTCGTTCGGCAGGTTATCGGCAACAGACTGATAACCGTGTGTCATATCCGCCGAGCGGAATGGCGCATCCATCACTTCCATGGGCGTCTCGAGCCCTTGCTTTGAAGGACGATCCTCCGCGGCCAGCGGCAAAGCATCCTGGATGCGTGCAACATACTGCTGGTAAAGGTCGAGCTTCTTGCTTTCTTTTTCGTCGCGGACGAGAACCGCAGCTCCGTAGGTTGCCTTCACGCCCATCAGGTCGTCGGAGTAGGTCTCGTAAGGAGCAAAGATGATGTCGACCTTGGGATTCTTCAGATCGAGCCAGGCCAGGTCGCTGGCATAGTAATCGTCGGTAAGCAATGCGTCGGCGCGCAGGCGCAGGAAGTTGGCGAACGCGGGATCATCGCTGAGTTTCGCTGCTTCTCGTAACGCGGTTGCGGCCGGCTCCAGGAACGATCGGTACGCAATGTGGTACGGCAACCCCTCCAGCTGTCCTGCATGCCAGCGAACCACTGTCGTCGGAGAGTAAATTTCAGCCTTCTTCTCCGAGTGTTCCGCGACGTACTTTTCAATTTGGCCACGCGTCAGGCCCTGTGGATAAAAGCCGCGCCCCGCAAACATCGTCTCTTTCCCGACGAACGGCTTGTTGTTGTCGATCAAATCGAAGCGTGAAGCGTTGATCCACAGATAGCGTCGTAACGCCACGTCGCGCGGATTCTTGTTGTTCTCGAGCGACTGGTAGAGTGCAAGCGCTTCGGGATCGTTTTGGCGCCAATAAATGCTTTCCAGGTCGTGGCAGGCCTCGACCAGTTTCGCGACCATTTTGCGCTCGTTCGCGGTCAGCCCCGGGGGCAGTGGCATTTCCACCGAGCGAAAACGCGCAAGACGCTTCGTAAGGTCTGGGGCCACCTTCACGTTGGCGGGTTCGCTTGCCTTGGCTGCGGTACCGATCAACAATCCGCGCTTGCTCTGCGCCGTTCCCGAAGCTGTCATGGTGGCAAGAAAGAGAAGAAACGACAGGAAGAATGTGATGAGACTACCTGTACGGGTTCCCATGAAAGGTCGTTTCGATTCTAGCAGAGCGATGCGGCAATCGCGCTCCTCGTCGGCTCGCTTCTCGCAGCGCAAAAGCATTTATCATAGAAATCAGGATGGCCGCCAACTCCAACGCGAATGGGGCGCAAACCCTGCTCATCGATGCGGATGACACTCTCTGGGAGAACAATATCTATTTCGAGCGCGCCATCGCGCGTTTCATCTCCTTCTTGAACCATCGGGAATATTCTCCGGAACAGGTTCGCGAAATCCTGAACGAGGTGGAGCGCGAGAATATCGTGACCCATGGCTACGGCCTGCATAGCTTCGCCCATGCCCTCGTGACCTGTTTCGAGCGCTTGTCCGCCGATCCGGTCACACCCGAAATGCACGCCCGGATTCACAGCTTCGCGCACACCATTGCAGACCACCCGGTCGAGATTCTGCCCGAGGTGCCAACAACCCTCGACCATCTCTCACGCCGCCACCACCTGATCCTGATGACCAAGGGAGCCTTCGCGGAGCAAACCGGCAAGATCGAACGCTCAGGCCTGAAGGAATATTTCGCTGCTGTCGAGATTGTTGCTGAGAAGGATGAGGCAGTTTATCGTTCGGTGGTTTCGAAATATGGCCTGGCCAATGACACCACGTGGATGATCGGCAACAGCCCGAAGTCCGATATCAATCCGGCTCTCGCCGCAGGGCTCAACGCAGTTTTCATTCCTCACGGCAACACCTGGATCCTCGAACACGACGAAGTCATCACTCCCACGCCACCCAGCCGTCTGCTCACCGTAGAGAAATTCGGGGAGCTGCGACGTCACTTCTAGCGAATTGGTGATCGCTAATGAGTGGTGGTGAGCGACTGGGTGAGAGTTACTGGCCATTATTTTTCATCCGGGCCCGAAGACAGAGGGCGAGACGCCCTCTGGACAGCCGGCGGGACGCCGGCGCTACACTCGCGGCTCTTGCCGTTCGCGGGTGTACTCGCCACCAGCTACCAGCTACGAGCCATCGGCCACCAGCGGTCTTTCACGCACCAAACTAACCAACATCGCGTCTCCCGCGCATTTTTCGTGCATGGTACTCTCAGTTTGCTCTGGTTTTTCGCTGCCTCGAACGCGTGGCGGTGCAGAAAGACAACTTTCGGCGGCTGTTGCGCACGGTGGAAGCGCTGTCCGATCTCGGCCCCGAGCTGACGGCGGAGAGCGACTTCTCCCAGACTGCGCCGTTGATGCTTGCCGCGCTGATGGAAGCTGCCGGCGCGCGCGAGGGCGCGCTTTTCACTTTCAGCGACAAGCCGTCACTACTCACCTCAGCCGCATCCCGCGGCTTCGCCCTGATTCCTGATCCTGCCATAGTCCCGCTTCTGCCACGGCATGTACATGCGCTGACCGCCGCCCGCGGCCCGGTCGTGCTCAACGAAACGACCTACGATGTTTTCTTCAGTTCGAACGGCAACGTCGCGCCCGAACTGTTCAAATGCATCGCGCCGCTGAAGGTAGGCGGAAAATTAGCCGGACTTCTCGCGCTCGGCCGCCGCGAGGCCGACGCGCCCTACGACGATGACGAACTCGACGCCCTCAGCCTGCTCTCGAACTACGTAGCCCTCGCGGTGCTGAACCACACGCTCACGCAGACTTTGTCACAACGCGTCTCGGAAAACTTGCGGCTCCTCGGTTCCCTGCACGGCTTCTATGACAACGCTCTCGAAGCCTTCGCCACCGCAATCGACGTCAAACACGTCAACATCCACGGGCACTCGCTGCGCGTGGCCCGATACGCTGCTGCCATCGGCGAAGCCATGGGCCTCGATCCCACCGAGATCACCGCCCTGCGCTCCGCGGGATATCTGCATGACATCGGCAAGGTCGCCGTCGACAAG
>Ga0210401_10004071_pt1 | contig 15346 bp, 16 predicted proteins | sample IncBWH32MmetaG_FD_150866 | JGI IMG/M metagenome (GOLD analysis project Ga0210401, IMG submission 150866) | Forest soil microbial communities from Barre Woods Harvard Forest LTER site, Petersham, Massachusetts, United States - Inc-BW-H-32-M | ecosystem: Environmental > Terrestrial > Soil >... | reverse complement strand
GGCTGTTAAACACGCAGTTCCGTTTGCAGCGGCCTGGCACATACGCAGTTCACGCGCACACGAACCTTGTCGTGCACAACCAGGATTTGTTTGACTCACCCGCAATCGAACAATTCGAAGTGACCGATACCCTGACGCTTGAATTGCACAGCAGCAATGAAAGCCAGCTCAACGCTGCCTTTCAACCCTTTGTCGAAGACTTGAGAAGCCCCGACGCGACGAAGCGAGCTGAGGCTGCAAGCGCAATCACCGTGCTGGCCCCGCCTTTCTTAGAGGATGTTCTCGTTGAGATGTCGAAATCAAGCTATGCCTCCGCAGCAATCGTGGCACTTCGGGAGGCCGACACCCCAAAAACGCGGGAAGCGCTGGCTTCGATTGCGACTGGCAGTGGCGACTCCGCGCTTCGCATCGAGGCCATTAGCAATTTGGGCCGCACAGGTGACGCGCCCTATCTTCGTACGCTGACTCAACTATTGGCATCGGATGACAGGTCAATTCAGAATGCCGCTGCCGAAGCTGCTGGTGTTCTCGGAGGTTCTGCTGCCTTTGCACAGATTGTCGCCCTGGTTTCAAGTTCCGACGCGCAGACACGCGTGGCTGGAGCGGACGGCTTGGGACACACTCGTGCACGCCAAGCTGTGCCAGTTCTAATTCAGATGCTGCTCGATTCTGACCCGAATGTGCGACAAGCGGCGGTAAACAGCCTCTCATTGCTTACGCACCGTGTCGCATTCTATGGCGATGAATGGTCCGACGTAACAAACCCTCAGTTCGCAAGTGATGTTCATCAGCGGTGGGTGCGTTGGTGGAGCTCTCACGCGGACGATAGCAAAATTTACGGCATTGCTGATTGCGCTGGCTCCGCGCTCCTTGACTGAGGAATTCCGACACTTCTGGCGTGCCCATAATCACGCATTGGTTCTGGCAACAGCGGACTAGCTCCCCATGAGTCCATAAAGGGAGGAGTTTTTCTTGCCGTCCAGCCCTACCCCGCACAGAGCGCTCGCCCAACTTCGCTCCATCGTGAAAACGCGCTTCCGACAAAGCTCTGACGTTAATCAAGCACTTGCACGGCGACCAAGCTGTCTGGCATCTGGCTCATGATATTCTTCCCGCCGTCGCAACTTGTTCTGATGATTTTGGTTTAACGTTCAGTTGAATCGCTGTTTGGCGGAGCGTGATGGCACCGAACCTGCAAACTTTTGGCACGTCTGCACTGATGGTTCTAAGCGCCATCCTTGTGTCGGCTCAGGTTGTCGGCCAACCATCGATGCAGCAATCAACTGACGTGCCGCAAGGCTGGTACGTATATCCGGATGAGGAATTGAAAAGTGCGACCGTATCTGACCGCCGGTGCTTCAATTATTCTCGTCGCGAATGGCGAGTCACTGTCGAAGGCGGCGAAGCACAGGTTACGGAGAAGCGCAAAGTGCAAGACGAAACACCAGCTTTGCCGCCCCGTTTGGTGCACCAGCAGGGGATGACTGGGCTGCGAAGCGCAACGCGGTTTAATGATGAGTGGCTACTCGCATATGACGGTGGCGAGTTTGGTGGTGGTCTTTGGCTCACGAATGAAGACGGCAGCGAGGCGAAGCGGATTTTCAATAGCGACGTGCAAGCGGTAGTAGCTCTAGAGAAAGGCGTCTTGATACTGTCCGGACTTGACCACATGGGTTTGGATGTGGGCAACGCTTTGGTTTACTCAACGCCTCACGCGATGAATATGACGCTCCAAGAATCTCTCAAGCTAGATGGAGCACCTAGTGCCTTCGCACAAGAAACAGATGGTTCGGTTCTCTTTATAACGACCCACTCACTGTGCAGAATCACAAAATCCGGACAGTTGAAAATCCTGCACACATTGCCGAGATGGATTGCACAACAATATGCCAATTCCATGGCCATAACAGCCGATGGCACCATTTACGTTGGAATGCGGATGTTCGTTTTGAAGCTAAACGACAAAGGCGGCATGTACAACGAAGAATGGCTGCTTCCCAACGATTGCCGGAAATTTTACTTGGACGTGACCAAAGTCGATTGCGCTTGTACGCCGTAACCCGTGCTTGCTGAATCTTTTCCTAAACCACGGCGATAACTCCCGAGTGGTTCCATAAAGCGAGTCAAGGAAAAACACTTCTCCCGGGGGCCCAGAAACTTTCTTGCCTTCCAGCCCTACCGCGCACGGAGCACGAGTCCAACTTTGCTCCTCCGTCGAAAATGCGCATCCGATAAAGGGCGTTTTACCCGGACCTAGCAGCTCAGTATTGGAACTCTCTCTGCCATGGGCGTACAGTTTTACGCATGACACTGGACGAAGCTCGGAAAGAAGTAATTTCTGGAATTGATTACGCTGCTTATAAAGAGACGGACTCTTCCCTCCATGACGCAGACAAGAACCGCTTGTTCGGTTCAGAACACTACAAGTCGGGCCGACCCGTTTACGAACCTAGTCCGTGGGCAGAGGGAGATTTTGAAGATAAGATGGCAATTCTTCTGCGGATGGCCAATGCATTCAACCGTTCTGTCCCGGCTTTTAGAGAAGCACAGCGACTTCTCGAAAATGAAGAATCGGTTTTGGGCCGAGTGGTCCGACGAGCGAACCGTCCTGAAACCTGATGAAATCCGCTCCCAGTTTCCACTTTACCGGCTAATGCGTTTACCAGACTTGGCAACAAACTGGTAGTTCTCCGACTGCGAAATCAAACATAATGAGCACGATATGCTGCGTACGCTGCTAATTGGTTCGTCGCGGGCACGAGCACTCGTTGGTCTTTTCTTTTGTCTCGTGGGCTCGTTCGTCACATTGCCGCTCTTGCTTGCATTGAACGTGCAGTCCTCTGAAGACGCTCAGAACACTCCTACAGTAGATGAATTTGCCAACGTGTTTGAAGCAGTAGTCCGCTACCAAATCAAGTCTTGGGAGCTCGCAGCGAACTCATATTGCATTTCTGTTGAGAGAAAAGACGCGGCACCGGATTTTCTTAGACGGCTCACTCCGCTTCCGGTGAAGGCTGCGTCCGGCTGCCGCAAACAAACAACGGAGAAAATGCTGGTTTCGGTGGTGGACAAAAAAACTGGCAAGCGGTCAGTAATTTTTGACGTCGAAGCACTTCGATGGATTACGGAAAACGAGGCCGAAGTCGATGGCGGTTATTTTTGCGCGAGTTTGTGTATGTCCTCGGGCCGCTACCACGTGGTCCGTGACGGGACAAGATGGCGTGTCACGCGCTACGACGCAAAGTTGCAGTCCTAGGTTCTACCTTAAGTGTTTTAGGTCCGTCAGGTCCTGATTAATCGAAGCGCAGAAATCAATAACATCGAGAGTGCCGTCATTTCGCCACCGTAAAAAAAGGGGACCACAATAGCTGTTCTGTTCATAAGATTGCGGGTCGAGAGTTCAACAAACGCAAAGCTTATAATTGCAACGAACAATGCCCACCAAGCGACGCGATTCAAGGGTTCCGAGTGAGCAAACATTATTCCACCGACCAAGGCAACGAATAACCCGATTATCTGAACCATTGACGTGGCGTCCGCGTAAGCCAGAAAAGCGTCGAAGCTGTGTGTCAGCTTCAGAAACGGAACGGCAAGCAGGTTGGAAAGCGTTCCTAGCGTCGCCAGCACGACCCCTGCAAGAACGACTCGCTTAGGAACGCTTAAGTCCGCCAGCATCACGGTTTTCCTCGATTCGCGCAGTAAATGTAACACGAAGAGTCCGCGCTTGGGCGTTCACAACCGCTCTAATTCGATTTCATATTCTCGCTCTACTCGCGGCAAAGCCCCGAAAGCTCAACCCGTCCGCGCGTAGCACACCGAAATGCAGGACAGCCGCCCTCGTGCGCAGACCAGCTCGCCAAATTTCATTCGTTCACAAGAACGCGTGTCCAATAAAATCTCGAACGTCAACCAGGAGTTAACTCAAAGCCGCCGACCGCTGCGTGTCGCTGAGTATGCTTTTGTGGCATTTCGGACACCGACCGTTAAGGTTTATGAAACTGCGTGGCTCATACAAGGGCTTTTGACAATGCGGGCAAATAAAACCTAACTGCTTGCACATCTGGTCGTCAGACTGAAAGACCCTGCGAAGTGCAAAGACCCCGATAGTTCCTAGTCCGACCATGCCAACCCAAAATTCACGAGTGTGAGCCAAGTATACGATAGTTAAAAATAGAGCTGCTAGAGCCACCAGAGTCATCATGCCTACCAACCGGTTATGACGCGTACCAATTGCGATGCGTTTAGATTCGAGTTCATTCGGAAGAATTGACTTCGCTTTCCCCCAATATCTTCCAGTAAGGATTTGAAAAAACGCGAAGAGGAAAAAAAGGATGCAGAACGCGGGTAGCAATTTGCCTGAGATTATGCTGATGGCCCCCATACAATACATCATGGAATTCTATCAACGGCTGCGCATTTGTCGGCCGAACGGGTAATCAATATGTGCAATTGTGCACCAGGGGTTGCTGTGGGGGCAGTTTCTAGTTCTCGCCTTCCGTTCCATAAGCTCGGGACGCTAAAACAATTGCGCAGCGCCTTTGGTTTTCTCTCTGCTACGGCGCGGAGCACCTCGCCGCCGTCACTCCTCAGCGAGAACGCGCAGGCGGTAAAGCGCTAGCGTTCATCAGGAGTCATCCTTAGATTGCCAATATTCAACATTTCTTCTACCCTCGTGACCTGACGATGCCTAAGGATGCGCAGTCTACTTTCAAGGATTTTGTTCAATCGCTGTTAGGACGCCGCGTTTCATACGTGAGCCTTTTTCTAAACTCCCTGCGCGTGTGTGTTGACCGTCAACTTGGGGAAAAAGCTGGCTTCTTCCTTTGGTTTGAGCCCGCTTGGCATCTGGGGAGCGCACACGGCATATTAGTGGGGTCCAGACAGGCACAGACCGAAGAACGCGATGCGCACGGCGCCTTGAAGCTCTTGGTCGAGGAAATACTTGGCAAGCAGATTGAAAGCGTTTGCGTCGAAGCGATTACAAACGACATTGATGTGCGGATTTCCGGGGGTTACTGGGTCAGAACTTTCGTGTCCGACCCAACGGACGATGAGACATGGTACATCCGCGATTGCCAAGCGGATTTGGTCGTCACCGGGTCACCAAACGGCTTAAGGGTTGAGGAACGAGCCGCAGCTTCACACGAACACGCCATAGAGGGGCGCTCAAATCCTTCTGATAAGCTAACCGGAAACTCGAAAATTTGACATGGACGGCTTTACGGACGCGGCCCTGTTCACTCCTCACCGAGAACGCGCATCCGGTAAAGCGCTAGCGTTAACCAGGCACAACGTCCTCCCTTCGTAGCGCAGTAATCACAAAGCTGAGCTCCGGATAATCGGGAACCGGCACACACAGAGAGGTGTCAAACTAGAAAGACGATGAAGCGACCGGCCCTTATTCCGCTGTGTTTTCTGGCATGTCTGCTGGCGATGGCCCCCCCGTGCCGTGCCCAAGCGGACTTTGACATCCGCAACAAAGAAGGGCTCGGCCGCAATCCCGCAGGATTGACGCTATCACTAAAAACAGAAGATGACAGGCAGACCTTTCATCTTTTTGAGACGATTCCTTTCGAATTGGAATTCAGTAGTTCACGCCCGTCCACCTACTCAATCGAACTTGACGAATCGATGAACTTCGCCGGGTGGACACACACGTTCCAGGTCGAGCCGGAGCAGGCAGTCCTTCTGACCGAGTTGGAATGGGGCACGCATGGAGTCGTATGCTGCGACTCAAAACGCCGTTATCTTTCGCAGCAACCGACAGTGTTTAAGAGGGAGCTTACTGACTATCTTCGATTTGAGAAAGCCGGGACGTATCGCCTTTTTATCACTACACGGCGAGTATTCAAGGGTCCAGGAAAATATATGGATTTCGGAGCGAGCAAGATACTTCTTACCTCGAACGTTCTCACCCTAACGATTCTGCCGGATGACCCCGACTGGGACGCGCACCGTCTCACCGAAACGCTCCGGAAGTTGCAGGACCCTCATGTTCGGGCTGACCACCGGGCGTTGGAACAGAAGATTAGGGAGATGCAGTCTGAAACCGCCAGGTATTCCGCTTTCGCAAATCGGCTTAATCGGACGGAGTTCGCGCAGGCTCAGAAGGCCCTGAACGCGTTGGACACCCAAGAGGCGATTCGCGAGCGCGTACAGAATATGGACATGGTGTCAAAGGAAGAGACCACGACGGAACGCAAATTCGGTGGCGGGGTCGTTTCATATCAGCCTCTTCTCGCGTCCTCGACGCGCCCTGACTTAGTCGTGGCAGCGCTGGAGGCGCGTGCCGAGAACTCTGCGTTTGGTGTGGACTACGATTACGTTGAATGGTGGGCCAAATATGCCGTGCTGCGTGACCACCCCGAACTCTTTCGCCCCTTTCTTGATGGAACCGAGCAGCAGAAGAGGATTCATTCATTTCTGGAGTACGAAGCCGCGGCCAAGAGGAACATCGTACTTCGAATTGAACCCTTAGTCGCCTCGAAGGAGGGTGTGGCGAAAACCGTAACGACGCTGACAATCAAGGCCGTGAAAGCGGACCTCGCATATGAAACCAAAGGGAGCGTCCAAACTACCACAAACCACTGACCATGAAGACATCACCTCCACATCGGGTTCTCAGTGGGCGATTTTAGTCGCGTTACCCGAAAATGCCAGACTGGTTCGAAAGGGTTGATTTCTCCAGGCTCACAAACCGCTGATTTCACTGAGGTGGAACTGGCCGCCTGAGCAAGTCCGCAGGGTACAGTTTATGCACCAATTGTCACCTGCTGCGCACATTTGCACGTCGAGAGTACCATTGCCTATCCGGGACTCTGTCGGGTCCTACATTGTTAATGGTACAATCCGCTAATGCTGCAACCGCGTGAAATCCAGATTGCCCAATTAAGATGGCTCCTGATGTTCTCAATCCTGTTGCTGATGTTTGTTGCTTGTCTTTCTGCGGAGCAGCAATCAGCCAAACCGACGGGCGAAATTAGCGCTAAGCAGATATTGGACAAAAATCTTTTGGCACTAGGAGGGCCCGAAGTCTTTCACGCCGCGAAAACCTTGGAAGCAAGCGGCGAATTTGGTTATCCGGGCATGCATCCTAGCGGCTATTTTCACTTTTTCTACAAGGCCCCCTTCAGGGACGTGCTGGAACTTGCATTTATGAGTAGCGGCCAGAGCGCGGCTGGTCGCAGGAATGGCCGACCATTTGTGAAAATGTCCCCGAACGCAACCTTTAGCCAGAATGGAGTGACGACTACGGCGATGGAAGAGGCTTGGTATTGTTGGTTCGAATCCGATTTTGAAGGGCGCCACGAGGGGATTGACTTGGTCGGTCTGATCACTCTTGGATACGTGCAGGACTTCATCGGGGACCTCGATGCGCCCGGTCGTCCGTCACAGAATTATTTCTCACGTGTTCCTTGCGGCCCTGGGGGAAACTTACGATGAGGGTACAGTCAGGACAGCCATTCGTCGCGCCTTGGAATCACAGACCGCTTGAATGCGGACATTCCGTCATCGTCCTGAAAACCGTGGATATTTCCTTTCGGTTAGTTTTCGGTCGGTTCTCCCGGAAACCGACGGCTATCCCGACCTTCTCCTCCCCAAACCCGCCAAACCGCCAAACCGGTTACCAAGCGACCCGATGCAGGCAACACCATGGCAGTGGTCACAAAGGCTCACGGAGCCTTTGGACCAGGGCGATGGGGCCATGGCACCGGGCGGTTGAATCTGCGACGGCCAACAGCTGGTAGCGCAATCCGAGCGCCCAGTCTCCATGCCCCTGCGTGTCCGCAACCGGACTCCCCTCTCAGCCTTGCTGAACGACGCACTGCGTCTGTGCCACTCCTCGTCCAAATAGGTGCGGTCGGTAGGCCTGCTCGTTTACCTGGGCGTCGTCAGTTCTCCCTTGATGGAACTCAGTTTTTGCTTACATTTCTTGTGTTACAGTACCGTGCTGTACCGATTGCCTGGAGGGTGTGGGCTGCAAAGCCGATAAACATTGGGTCTTTTCAACGTGGTGTTAATTCGACCCCCACCCCGGGCACGTTCAACTATGGATCGAAAAAATCGAGTTTATCCGTCAGTGGATGAGAGCGTCGCCGACATTCCCGACGGCGCGACGATCATGTTCGGCGGCTTTGGCGGCGCCGGGTTTCCGAATAATTTGATTCAAGGCCTGACGCGACGCGGCGCGCGAAACCTCAGAGTCATCAGTAACAATTGCGGAACCGGTGACGGCGAACTGGGGATTCTTTTCAAGAATCGCCAGATACGCCATGTGGTGGCGGCGTTTCCCGGACCGGGCGCGACTTACTTCCAACAACAATTCGATGCGGGAGAAATTGACCTGGAATTGGTGCCTCAAGGCATCCTGTGCGAACGGATGCGCGCTTTTGGCGCGGGAATTCCGGCGTTTTATTCTCCCGTGGGCGTGGGCACCGATGTGGCGAAGGGGAAAGAGGAGCGTGTGATTCGCGGCAAGCGTTACATTCTGGAGCAAGCACTCGGCGCCGACTATGCGCTTATTCGAGCGCAGCGCGCGGATCGCATGGGCAACCTCGTGTATCGCAAGGCTGCGCGCAATTTCAATCCCATCATGGCCACTGCCGCGAAAACGACGATTGTGGAAGTGGCGGAGGTCGTCGAAATCGGAGAGCTCGATCCCGAGACGGTCGTGACGCCATCGATTTTTGTTGACCGCATCGTGGTAGCCAAGGGGCTGCGTTATGTCTGAGCAGCGGCTGACGCGCGAACAAATTGCCGAACGCGCCGCGCTCGAGCTGCCTGACGGCGCATACGTAAATCTCGGCTGGGGAATCCCCAACCTGATTGCCGCGTACGTTCCGAAGGACGTCACGATTTATTTTCACAGCGAGAACGGAATTCTGGGAATGGGGCCGCGCGCGCCGCAGGGTCAGGAGGATTTTGACCTGGTGGATGCAATGAAGGCGCCAGTGACGCTCATCCCGGGCGCGGCTTATTTTTCGCAAGTGGACGCGCACGTGATGACGCGCGGTGGGCATCTCGACATTTGCGTCTTGGGCGGCTTGCAGGTTTCGGAGAAAGGCGACTTGGCGAACTGGCGCGTGCCCGGGGCGAAGGGCGCGGGCGGCATTGGAGGCGCGATGGACATTTCCGTGGGTGCGCAGCGATTGATCGTCACCATGGAACACACGGCTAAGGATGGCCAGCGCAAGATCGTTAAGACTTGCACGTACCCTCTGACGGCGATTGAGTGCGTGAATACGATCATCACGGATCTGGCGGTGATTGACGTGACGCCCGAAGGTCTTGTGTTGCGCGAGGTGGCTCCGGGATTTACGCCGGACGAAGTGCAAGAACATACCGAGCCGAAGTTGCGGTACGCCGGCAAGGTTCCGGAAATGGCGATAAAAAGGCGCTAGGTCCGGCATCGGCGTTGCGGTGTATGATTTTTGAAGATGGAAAGCGAACAAAACGAGCGCAAGAGGCCGATCACCTACTGGATCGGTGAAGGCGGCGGGTGGTTGCTACGCCATGTTGTCAGTGGCCTCGCTGCCACCGGCATTACGCCGAACATGTTTACGTTTCTGGGCTTGGCGGTAAATTCCTGGGCGGCGGCACTTTTCGCGATGGGGAAATTTCGGCAAGCTGCGGCTGTTCTTTTTCTCGCCGGCTTTCTCGATATGGCGGATGGGCAAGTGGCGCGGCGAGTGGGCCGAGTCACCGCGTTCGGAGCGTTCCTCGATTCCACACTCGACCGTTACTCCGATCTCGCGCTGTACATGGGCCTCGTGGTCCACTACACGTTGATCGGGCGTTCGTTTTATATGGCGCTGGCGGCCGTGGCGATGGCCAGCTCATTCATGGTCAGTTACTCTCGCGCGCGCGCCGAATCTATAATTCCATCGTGCAAAGTGGGATTCATGGAGCGGCCCGAGCGGCTGGTGCTTTTGATCATGGGTGGCGTATTCAATCGCATGGCGCAAGTGCTGTGGGTGATCGCGACGATTTCGACCGTTACTGTGATTCACCGCGTTGTCTACACCTGGCAGGAATTGCGCGCCGGCCGCTCGCTGCCGGAGGCGAGCGCGACGCAAACATTCTGAGCCGTCCGCAAATTCTTCAGTTCACGGCCGCGTTACTGGGTTTTCTCGCAACGATTTTTCCACCGGCGCCGCCACGATTTCCTCCACGCGTTGCCTTAGCGCATCCACGTCGCCGCGCGCGATTTCCTTCGTGTCAAGGGTATCGTGCAAATAGACCGTGATTTTTTCCGGATGAAGCATCCAGTGGCCGGTTTGAAAGAATTGGTAGGAACCGACCATGCTTACCGGAACGATGGGAACTCCATATTTTTGCGCGAGACCGAAGATACCCTTCTTGAACGGCTGAACGTGGCCGTCGCGCGTGCGTGAGCCTTCGGCGAAGGCGACTAAACTGACGCCGGAATCGAGCGCTGCTTTGGCGCGCTGCATCATGGTTTCCAGACCTTCGCGGCCGCGTGCGTCCGGCACCGGGATATTTCCAAACCGCCTCATCATCCAGCCGTAGATCGGAACCTTGAAGTGCGATTCCAGTTCGAAGCCACGCAGAAATTGCGGGACCGCGGAATAAATCACAAAGGGATCGAAAAGATTCACGTGGTTGCAGATGAAAATGCTGGTGCGCGTGGGATCGAAGCCGGGAGAGCGCCGCACATCAAATTTCGCGCCGGCGAGCCGCAGAATATTTCGAAAGAAAATGCGCTGCGGCAGGTCGTTTTTTCTGGGATCGACGAAGATTGCGAGAACGATGAGAAACATGCAAACGACGGCGAAATGGATTCCGCTGATGGCCCAGAGCAGCGCCGAGCGCACTGTAAGATAAGCCTGCTTCATACGATGACGTCCAGGGCGCCGGGTAGAATCTCCAGCGATTGGCACTGCAGTCGCATGCTTTCGCCGTCCACCATTACGTTCACAGGCCCATCCAGCTCGAAGTCAACTCGCTTCACCGCGGCGCGCGAGGCCAGGCGATGTTCGATGTGCGTCCCGGTGAAAAGCCGCGGCAGCGTCCAGATCAATCCAATCCGTCGTATCGGTCCCCAGCGAACGTATTCGATGGCGCCGTCGCAAGGATCCGCTTTCGGGGCAATCATCATCTTGCCGCCGGTGAATTTGCTGTTGTTGAACGAAAGAAATAGAGTCTTGCCTCGATCCCATTCCGCCGCGCCTCCAAGCCGATGCGGGAGCGCGAGATGTTCGAGCTGCACCAGGCGCGTAAAGACCGCCAGAATATAGCCCAGTTCGCCCCAGCGCTTGAACCGGCGGTTGGCGGTTTCCGCGACCTCCGCGGGAAATCCAAGGGTGAGCAAGTTGTAGAAGTAGAGTTCGCCTTTCGTATGGCGGAGGCGAATCACGTCACACGTGCGGCGGGAACTCTGCTGCAGGGCTGCAATCGTGTGTTCGATCCCGCGCGATGTGAAATCCTTCAGAAACGAATTTCCAGTTCCTAAGGGCAAGAATCCCAAAGTGGGGCGGCCATGATTGATTGCTTCCGGGAAAAGGCCATTGATTATTTCGAACGCCGTACCGTCGCCGCCGACGGCAAGAAAGTTGCGCACGCCGTCGCGGTAGGCCTTGCGCGCGATCTCGGTACCGGCGCCGGCGCGACCGGTCTGTGCAACCGACAGTTCGATTCCCACACGGCGTACGCGATCCAGCGCGCCAGGGGCTAGTTGTCCGGAACGTCCGCCGCCCGCGGCCGGATTGACGATCGCGAGGAATGGCGGGCTCACGAGAGAGAAAGCTCCGGCCTCGAAGTCCAGAGGCGGATCACAGCGGCACCACGGCGGAGCGGTCGCACTGCTGGCGAATTTGTTCCGCAAGCTCAGCGCGTTTTATTTTCATCGAAGCAGTGAGAGGGAAGTCGCGCTCCCAGATCAGATAGCTGCTGATTCGTTTGTAATTCAGCAAGCGGCGATTGCGTTCGGCCACGCTCGCAACGATGGCGTCAGTGATCGTTTGTCCGCCATCTGGGTGTATGACGAGCACGAGCTGCTCGCCCACCATCGTACGCGCAGGCCAAAGATAGTTTGCTGCGAAGACACAGAATTCTTTCACCGGGAGGCCTTCGAAATACGTTTCGATGTCTTCCGGATAAATGTTTTTGCCCTCTTCGGTGACGATCATGTTTTTCTTGCGTCCGAAGAGTTGCAGGTGGCCCGTCGAATCGAAGCGCCCGAGGTCACCTGTCATCAGCCAGCCATTGACGATTGTTTCGGCAGTCGTCTCCGGATCGTCCAGATAGTGCGACATGATGGTCTTGCCGCGCACGGTCACTTCGCCGATGCCTTCTGCATCGGGATTCGTGATTTTGACTTCCATTCCAGGCAGCGGCTTGCCCACAGTATCGGCGCGAAAGGGTTTAAAGTCATTCAGCGTGATGGTCGTCCCAGCTTCCGTGCAACCGTAGCCGTTGCCAACCTGAATGCCGAGATCGTAAAAAAATTGCAGCGTGGAAGGTTCCGTGAAGGCACCGCCGACAAAGAGCGCGCGGAGCTCGCCACCGAGGGCCTTGTGAACTTGCGGCAGCAGCACGCGGCTGATTTGCAGGTGTGGGCGGCGACCCGTAAGTGCGCGGTTTGCACCGATCAGCGCGTTGAGCATGGAACGCTTCGCCGGCGGCAAATCGGCGAAGCGCTGCCGGAATCCTTTTTCAAGATTTTTAAGCACCAACGGAACCAGCGCCATGTACGTGATTTTGTACTTCGTGAACGCTTCGCGAATGAACTCGGGCCGAAGAGTTCGCAGATGAACCACCGCGGCGCCACAGGTGAACGGTCCGATAAATCCAACCATGAAATCGATGGCATGGTTGGTCGGCAGAATGCTGAGATAACGCACGCCCGGCCAAAAAGGGTAGAGCGACGTTAGCGCCACGCACTGCTCCAGGTAATTGTCGTGGGTTAAGACGCATCCTTTTGGGCGGCCTCCAGTGCCCGACGAATAGACGATACATGCCGGATCTTTTCGCGTGCGCGGAACGAAGACGGGCTCGCCGAATTCGTGAAAGTCTTCCCAGCGCTTCGCGCCTGCGAGATTAGCATTTGGAGGAGCTTCGGTGACAAGGACCACGCGCACGCCAAGATTCCCGAATTCTTCCGCTTGCATAATCCCGCGCCAGAGATGGTATTCGATTACCAGGAATTCAGCGTGCGAGTGCGCGAGAAGCTTTAGATGTTCGGCGGGGGTGAGTTTGTAATCGAGCGGCACCAGGACGCCGCCGCTGAAGAAAATCGCGTACGCGGAAATCAGCCATTTCGACTGATTGGTCATGATGATCGCGGCGCGCGTGCCATTATGAAATCCCGTGGATTGCATCGCGTGAGCAACCGGCAGCGCCACTTCCTTGAACTGTCGATACGTCAGGCGTACATTTTCGCGTTCGCGATCGGCTTCGATCAGGCAGATTTCGTCAGGCCAGCGATCGAGCGCTGCGCGCAACGCGGCGCCCAGCGAATCATATTGTCTGAGGTCCAGCATTACAGGCGTGATTGAATCCGCTCGGCGAGAGTGCGGAAGTCGCTTACACCCTGAAGTTCGTAATCGGGCAGCTCGATTTGGAAATGTTGCTCGATGCGCGTCAAGAGATCGAGCGCCTGGAGGCTATTGATCCCCAGCTTCTTGAAAAAATCGTCGTCGGGAGCCAGTTGTTCTTTTGGGACCTTGAAATGGTCGGCAGCCAGGCGAAGGACTTCATCGGTTGTAGTTTGGAGTGTGCTCATGCGCTTCTATCTTGCCACAAATTGAATAGAAATCTGCGTGTTCGACCATTGCGCCTATCAAACGGTTGCTAAGAATCTCGATCACGGCAAATAGGGCAGAGCATCCGTACTTTCGACGAATTTGCGTAGGCCCGCGTCCACGGCCGGGCGCGTAAACAAGTCGCAGAAAATCTCGATTTCGCGGCGCAGTTCTTCGCGCGGAATGGGCTTGATGAATTTCTTCGCAGCGATGGCCGTATCCCGATCGAATTTCTTCACCTGTGCGGCCGTAGCGCGCGCCACGCGCAAAGCATCACCCTCCGCGGAGACCTGGCTTACCAGCCCGATCGCTTGCGCTTTGATCGCATTGACGCTGCGGCCCGTTAGCAGCAAGTCGCGCACAACTGCGTTGCCAAGATCGCGCTTCAGCCGGGGGATCCCGCCGAAGCCCGGGATCAGGCCAAGGCGCAGCTCCGGAAAACAAAACCGCGTCGTTTTGTCGGCAACGATCAGATCGCACACCAGTGCCAGCTCGAATCCGCCGCCAAATGTGACGCCGTGAACCGCTGCGATCGTTGTTAGCGGCGCTTCGTCCAGCGCGTTCATCACGCTGTGGATGCGTTCGAGAAAATCGTGCAAGCCTGCGAGTTTCGCGGCCGGCTGAAGCGATTGCCCTACATGATACAGCTCACGGAGATCGGCGCCGGCGCAGAAGCCTTCTTTACGCGCGCTGGAAATGATCAACGCGTGCGCATCGCGTTGTAGCGATGGCAATGCGGCGATGAATTGCTCCAGATCAATCAGGGTGTCCTGTCCGATTTCATTGCAAGGCGCGCGATCGAGCGTGAGTTCAATCGCGCCGTCGAGCACTTGCCACGAGAGCGTCTTGCCCTGAAAGCTTTTCATAAGGACTTCTTCTGATAGAGAGCGTCTATTTCGCCGGTAAATCGCGCAGTGATCGCGTCGCGCTTGAGTTTGCCCATCGTCGTGAGTAAGCCGCTCTCGATAGTGAAAGGTTCCGGCACGATATGAAACGCGCGAATTTGTTTGTAGTGAGGTTGGCCGGCATTCACGTTCTCGATCGCCGATTGAATCCGGACGTCGGTGAGGCCATTGGCGCCGGTGGCCGTTACCAGAGCCGCGAGAAAGCTGCGCTGATTGCCAATGAGAACGACCTGCTGAGCTTCCGGCAAGAGTTGCGCCAGCGTTTCCTCGAGCGGCTCGGGCGCCACATTGTGGCCGGAATTCAAGATGATCAGATTCTTGATGCGTCCGGTGATGCGCCAATTTCCGTTTTCGTTTGCGTCACCCTGATCGCCGGTGTGAAACCAGCCGTCCGCGAGAGCTTTGGCGGTGTCCTCGGGACGCTGCCAGTAACCGGCAAAAACATTCGGACCGCGGACGAGGATTTCTCCGCTATCCGCGCGCGTCATTTCCACGCCGGGCATCGCCGGGCCAACTCGCCCCGGTTCCACTGCGCGTGGATCATCCGCGGTGCAAATCGCGGTGGTCTCGGTCAGGCCGTAAGCTTGCAGCACGGGAATGCCAATCATCATGAAGAAAAGCTGAGTTTCCACCGAGAGCGGCGCCGAGCCGCAAATCAAGGCTTTCAGGTTCGGCCCG
>Ga0210401_10004068_pt1 | contig 15354 bp, 11 predicted proteins | sample IncBWH32MmetaG_FD_150866 | JGI IMG/M metagenome (GOLD analysis project Ga0210401, IMG submission 150866) | Forest soil microbial communities from Barre Woods Harvard Forest LTER site, Petersham, Massachusetts, United States - Inc-BW-H-32-M | ecosystem: Environmental > Terrestrial > Soil >... | reverse complement strand
TACGACGGCAACGGGGCGGCGCTGGCCTGCCCCTGGTGCCTGTGGAACGACATGACGGACCAGGGGGCTGCGGCCGCCTCGGGCATCTATCTCGTGCGCATCCAGACCCCGGACTATGTGCACATCCACAAACTCATGCTGATCAAATGAAGCCGCACCCGCACGCTTCCACGCCGGCGGCCCTGACCCGTGAACGGGCGCTGAAGGGCTACCTGCAGGTGGTGGCTTCGCTGCCGCGCCTGTCCGGGGAGGCCCAGTCCAGGCTGGCCAGCGACGCCGCCTGCGGCGATGAGCGCGCCTTGCGCGCCCTGTTGGAAAGCTTCCTGCCCCTGGTGCTGGCGGAAGCCGCCGCGCGGCGCGGCCAGGGCCCCCGTTTCGAGGCCCTGCTGGCCGCGGGCAACCAAGGCCTGCTGCGGAGCCTCCGCCATTCGCCGGTTGACCTGCAGCAAGTCCCCTCTGCGGTTCGCGAAGCCCTCGACAAAGCCGTTGCGCTGCAACGCGCCCGCAAGGCCGGGCTGTAACCAGTATCACGGTCACGTTCAGCCTTCACCGCCGTCTAAACAAGTACAGGCAACGGAGGCGGCCATGGTTCAGCGAACGGGATTGCGTCTGAAGGATTACCTGATCTGCGTGGCCGCATTGCGGCCCCTGGAAACCTGGGAATTGGAGCAGGCCTGGGAGGCCTGGCGCCAAGGGGACGGCAAGGCCCGCCGCTTGATCGAGGAGCGGCATCTGCATTCCGTGGTGGCATGGGTGCAGCCCTACCGGCCCTGTGGAGTGAGTTTTGGGCGCCTGCTGGAATGCGGCAACCGGGCGCTCCTGAAGGCCTTGCGCCACCCGCCGGTGGAGCGCAGCGCGGACCTGGCCGAATACCTTCGGCAGGCCGTGGAGCAGGCCGTGGAAGACAGATTTTTGTCGCGCCGTCAGGCCTGAAAGTTCGTGGTGTTGAGCCGCCCCTAAGCGGGGCGGCTCTTTTTTTTATGCCGGGAATGGACGGAAACCATGTTCCGTCTAAAGGACGGTCGGCAGCGTGGCCAGGGCGCCGGATGCGCGCTAAGATGATGGGCTGCCATTCGATCGAGGGGACGGACTTGGGCGCACTTCGCTTGTGTTTCAATGTTGTGGCTTTGCTTGGGCTCCTGGGCCTGGGCCTGGGTCTGGCTGTGCTGGGCCTGCAGGGCCAGCCCCTGGACTGGAGCCACCTGGCCCTGGGCAGGCAATTGGTGGAAGCGGGCTCCCTGCCGAAATCCGAAAGCATCCTCTACGGCGTGGACCGGGCCTTCGACGCCTCGGCCTGGGCCTGGTCCTGGGCCGCGGCCGAGGCGCTGCGCGTTTTCGGAGGCGCGTGCCTGCGCTGGATGGACCTGGGCATGGCGCTGGCCGCGGGCCTCGGCCTGGTGGCCGCCGGTTTCCGCCGCGGGTCCCGGCCCTTTAGCACGGCTTTCTTCGCGGCCTGGGCCTTGGCGGCGTCGCGGGCCGACCTGCATCCCGGCCCGGACCTGGTGGCTTGGGCCGCGTTCTGCGCCGCGCTGTACCTGCTGGAAGGCGGGTTTTGGACCGCCTTCTTCAACCGCTGGATCTGGCTGGCGCCGCTGGCCCTGGTGGCCGTCAACCTCAGCCCCGCGGCCTGGGCTTTGGCCCCGCTGGCCGGACTGTGGATGGCCAATGAAGGCGGCCCGCGCGACGAGGGCGCGCCCCTGCAGCCCCGCCTGGCCAAGGCCCTGTTCCTGGCCGTGCTGCTGGCCTGCCTTTGCCTGCATCCTCAGGGCCCCGCGGCGCTGTGGCATCTGCTGGCGCACGGCTTTGCCACGCCCCTGGACCCCCGCTACTTTGCCCCGCGGCAGGCCGGCTTGCTGCTGCTGGCGGTGGCCGGCGCGCTGTGCCTGGCCTCGTCCTGGGCCGACAACGGCCGGCTCCACCTCGGCCGGGATTTGGCGCTGCTGCTGTCCTTTGGCCTGGCCGCGCTGCTGGACCACGCCGCCCTGCCATGGGCCCTGGCCGTGGCCGCCTGGATCTCGGCGGCCCGCTTTGACGCCCTGGTGGACGCCATGCCCCGGCCCCTGCGCGCGCTGCGCTGGCCGGCCAAAGCCGCGGCCCTCTTCGGCCTGCTGGGCTACGCCATGGCCGGGGGCCCGCGCTGGGAGGCCCGGCCGGCGCCGGCCCTGCCCAAGCAAAGCCTGGATTTTTACCAGCAACAGCTGCTGGACCTGCGGGTGCTCTGCCCGCCCGCGTGGACCGGCTACCTTGCCTTTCATGCCCCGCCCGGCGCCGGCTTTGCGCTGGACCAGCGCGGCCTGGCCCCGCCGGAGCGCCAGCAGCGCCTGGGCCTGGCGCTGGAAGGGCAGGGCGATTGGTCCGGCGCGTTGGACGCCGACGGGGTGGAGGCGTGCTGGCTGCCCCTGGGTTCGCCGCTGGCCGTGGCCCTGTCCACGGCCGGGGCCTGGCAGCCGGTCAGCTTTGACGACGCCTCCGTCCTCTATGTGCGGGCCACGCCCGCCAACGCCGACCTCATCCACGTGAACGCGCCGCGGGGGCTGCGGCCGGGCGACAGCGCCAGGCCGGTGGACCCCACCCGGGTGGCCCAGGCCGAGGCCGACCTGGAGGCCCGCCTGACCCAGGATCCTGCCTGCGGCGTGCTCTACCTCTACCAGTCCGAGCTCTGGCTGGCCAAGGACCAGGAGGCCAAGGCGCGCCAGACCTTGGAGGCCGGCATACGCGCCGACCCCGACTTCGCCCCCAACTACGCCCGCCTGGCTGCGCTCCGTGCGGCCCGCGGGGAGTCCGCGCCTGCCGCGGCCCTCTACCGCAACGCCCTGCGCCGGCGCGACGACCCCGCCTGGCGGGCGGCCCTGGAAAGGCTGACCCACGCATGAGTCCGCGGGCCTGGGTCCTGCTCCTGATCCTGCTGCTCCCCGGAGGGCTCCGCGCGGCCGAGGGCTTTGAGAGCGGCACGGGCATCTGGCGCCCGGTCACGCCGGCCGCCGGCACGGTGTGGTGGCACCGCGCGGTGGCCCCGGCCTGCGTGAGCCCCCATGCGGGCAGCGCCTTCATGTACTTCGGCCGGGATGGATACTGCAACTATGCCGACGGGCGGATCAAGGACGCCAGCCTGGAGGCCGGCCCCTTCACCCTGACCAATTCCGCGCAATCGCTTCTCACGTTCTGGCTCTGCTACCAGGTGGAAAGCTCAGACCCGGGCTGCTACGACAAGCTGTACCTGGAGCGCAGCCCGGACGGCAGCCATTGGTACAGCCTGGCTGACCTGTCCTACACCGGCGTGCTGCCGCCCAACGGCGGGTCCAGCGCGGCCGGCTACTCCAGCGTGGGCGGCGTGGGCGGCCCGGCCCTTTGGTTCCAACCCGCGGCCGTGGACCTGACCCCGTTCCTGGGCAGCCCCCTTTACCTGCGGTTCCGCTTCGTCAGCTGGGCGGGCGCGGCCGGCAACGACCTTTGCCCGGGCGGGCCGGATCAAAGCTACGACAACTACCTCGGCTACGCCCTGGACGACATCAGCCTGGCGGAGGGGCCGCCCGCCCTGACCCTGGCCAAGGCCGTGGCCCCGGCCGCCACCGGCCCGGGCAGCGCTTTCACCTACAGCTTCATCGCCTTCAACGGCGCCACCACCTCCGCCGACGTGGCCCTGTGGGACACCCTGCCGGCCGGGGCGGTCTACAGCGGCGGCGCCGTGCCCTCGCCCAGCACCAATGCCGGCGGCCTGCTGGGCTGGAGCTTCCCGGCCGTGCCCGCGGGCACCAGCGCCACCGCCGTGCTTCCGCTGCAGGTGCCCGCCGCCGCCGCCGTGCCGCAGGACTGGCTCAACGCGGCCTCGGCCTCGGCCCCGGGCGCCTCCGGCTCCAGCAACGGGGTGTGGGCCCGCGTGCGGCAGAGCGGCGTGAGCGTGGCCAAGAGCGTGGACAAGGCCTCCGTCAGCGACGGCGACAACGTGGTCTTCACACTGGCCGTGGAGAACGTGTCCACCGCGACCGCGGGCGTGCAGCTGGTGGAGCTGCTGCCGCACGGCTTCGTGCTCGGCGCCGGCTACCCCTACCCCTATTTCAACGGGTCCGGCAGCAGCTGGAACCTGACCCTGTCCGCGGGCGAGCGGGACCTTTTCGCGCTGGGCGGCGTGGTCACGGGGCTGGACGGCCAGGTGCTGACCAACACCGCCCAGCTGTGGCAGGGCTCCACCCCGCTCGGCTCCGCCAGCGCGGCGGTCTCGGTCCACGCGGCGCCGGTGGTGCAGCTGCAGATCCAGGCCATCTACCCCAATCCGGCGCCGCCGCGGAACCGGGCCTTCCCGCAGGCCGCCCACATCGTCTATGTCGCCAGCGTGGACATGCCGGTGACCGTGACCATCTACACGCTGTCCGGCCAGAAGGTCCGAGAACTTTCCGGCGCCGCCACCCAGGGCAAGCACCAGGTGGATTGGGACCTGCGCAACGGCGCGGGCGTGGCGGTGGCCTCGGGCGTCTATCCGGTGCGGGTCTGGTCCAGCGCCGCCATGACGCCGCAGCCCCAGGCCATCGGCTACCTGGCGGTCCTTCGTTAAGGGTTGCATGGGCTTTGACAGCTTCCGCTCTCCCCGGCGCCGCGGCGCCAGCGCCGCGGCGCTGGCGTGGACGCTGTGCCTCGCGGCCCCGGCCGCGCGGCTGGACGCGCTGTCCACGGGCGCCGACTTCCTCAGCGTGCAGGTGCCCGCCCGGCCGGCGGCCCTGGCCGGCGCGTTCGTGGCCTACCGTGACGACCCCAACGCCTTCCTGTGGGACCCCGCCGCGCTGGGGGCGCTGACCGAGCCCCTGCTGGGGGCGACGGAATTTTCCAGCGTCGGCGACACCAATTTCGACGAGGCCGCCTTCGCCCAGCCGCTGCGCATTTGGAACGCCAACGCCGGCCTGGGCCTGGCTGTGCAGTACGACAGCACCGGCAACTTCGACCAGATCGACGCCAGCGGCAACAACCTGGGCCCGGTGGAGAACTACGACCTGCTCATGGACCTGGCCGGCGGCCTGTCGCTGAGCCCCACCCTGCGCCTGGGCGTCGGCGGCAAGCTGTTCAGCAGCCGCCTGCAGGAGTTCCAGTCCCATGGGCTGGCCGTGGACGTGGGCGCGCAGGACGACATGGGCTCCAAGGTCACGCTGGGCGCGTCCTTCAACAACCTGGGCCTGCAGCAGGCCTACGACCAGGTCTCCGACCCGCTGCCCGCGGTGCTGGAGATGGGGGTGAGGGTGCAGGCCGTGGACACGCCCATGGTCCAGGTCAGCGGGGCCGCGGAGCTGGACCGGCCCTGGGCCGGCGACAACCCCATCACGCTGGGCCTGGGCCTGGAATACTCCATCCAGCGGGCGGTGATCTTCAGGGCGGGCTGGCGGCTGGGCCAGGACCTGGGTTCCCTCAGCCTGGGGCTGGGCTGCCGCTGGCGCGGCATGACGCTGGATTACGCCTACGCCAGCATGGGCGACCTCGGCATCACCAACCGTTTCAGCCTGGGGGTGGAACTGGGCACCCTGTTCAAACGTTGGGGTCTCACGGTGGACCCCATCCAGGGGCAGCGGACGCTGCCCACGGATTCGGCCGGCCACGTCCAGGCACCGGAGATGAAGCCATGACCCTCGAAACAACCTGCCCGGCCTGCCAGCGGGTGCAATCGGCCCTGCAAGGCCGGGAGCCCTGGCTGGTGGCGGCCCTGCCCCACAGCGTGATGATCCTGGGGGACCACCAGGCCTATCCCGGCTACGCCGTGCTCTTCAGCCGCGACCATGTGAAGGAGCTGCACCACCTGGAGGGCGCGGCCTACGCCGGCTTCGCCCAGGACCTGCGCCGGGCCAGCCGGGCCGTGGAATCCGCCACCGGGTGCTGGAAGCTCAACCTGGCCAGCCTGGGAAACGTGCTGCCCCACCTGCATGTGCACCTCTTTCCGCGGGCCGAAGCCGACCAGCGCCGCTTCGAGCATCCTTGGGCCCAGTCGGACCGCTTCCACCACGCCGGATCGGCCGAGGAGCGCCAATCCTGGCTGCTGCGGCTGCGCAACGCCCTGGAGGCGGCGCCATGAGGGCGCCCGTGGTCGTCGCGCACCGGGGCCTGCAGCGCCTGTTCCCCGAGAACACCCGGGCCAGCGTGCTGGCGGCGCTGGACGCGGGCCTGGCCCACGTGGAGATCGACGTGCAGCTGAGCGCCGACGGCGTGCCCGTGCTGCACCATGACGCCGACCTGAAGCGCATGAGCGGCCGCGGGGGCGACCTAAGGCGGCTGCCCTGGTCCCGGCTGCGGCGCCTGGCCGTGCCCGAGCCGGGTCGCTTCGGCCGGCGCTACGCGGCCGAGCGCCTGGCCTCGCTGGAGCAGTTGGCCGGGGACCTGGCCCCGCGCCGCGGCTACACGCTGTTTGTGGAGCTGAAAGAGGAGTCGCTCAAACCGTTCGGCCGGGAGCGCATGCTGGCGGCCGTGGCCGCGGCCCTGCGGCCCATCCACGCCCGCTGCGTGCTCATCAGCTTTGACCTGCCCGTGCTGGTTTTGGCCCGGGAGTGCACCCGCTTCGCCGTGGGGCCGGTGCTGCGGAGCCTGGGGCAATTGGACAAGGCGGAGTTGCGGGCCCTGCATGCCGATTGGGTCTTCTGCTCGAGCACGCTGCTGCCCAGGCAGGGGCGGCTGGACCGCCTCTTTGGCCGGGCCAAGGGCTGCGTCTACGAAGTGCCGGAGGCGGGGAAGGCCCGCGCCCTTTTTGACCGCGGCCTCAGCGCCGTTGAAACCTTCCGGGCCGACAGCCTGGCCCAAGAACTGGCCCTGTACCGATGACCCGGCGTTGGCTGCTGCTGGCGTTCTTCCTGGCCGCCGGAACCGGCGCAGCCGGGGCCGCGGCGCTGCAGGCGGACGGCGCCAAGGCCTCGGCGTGGATCCCGCTCAGCGCGGGATCGCAGCCGCCCCAACGGCGCCGCGAGGATGGCCGCCGCTTCCTGCGTTTTGGCCTGGCGGACGGGTCCGAAAGCGGCACGGCCCAGGCCTGGCAAAAGGAAGGCCACTGGGACCTGGGCCATGCCCAACGGCTGTCCCTGAAGCTGCGCGCCAAGGCCGGCCCCGGCGCGGGGCAGGCCAAGCTGTCCCTCCGCTCCGGCCAGGGCTGGTACGCGCTGCCGGCCTTCGGACTCAACGGCCGGTGGACCGCGGTGGATTTGGACCGGGCCCGCGCCGAAGTCCAGGGCACGCCCTTCGGCTGGTCCCACGTGGACGCGTTGCGGCTGGAAATTCAGCCGGGCCCGGCCGCCGCATGGCTGGACCTGGACCGCGTCGACGCCCAGGGGCGCATCCCCGAGACCTGGGTCTGGCAGGTGGGGGGCGCGCGCAGCAAGGAATCCCTCTTCGCCATGGTGATGGACCAGGCCCGCGGGGCCGCCTACGTGGACGCCAGGCGCCGGCTCAGCGAGGCCGACAGCATCCTCAACAAGGCCAAGGCGCGGGGGCTGGAAGGCGCGGACTGGGCCAAGGCGCTGCGGCGGGCCAGGGCCCAGGTGGGGCAGGCCTGGGTGCTGGCCTTGCGCCCGTTGCCCGGGCAAGCTGTGCGCGCGGCCTGGGCCTTGGAAGGCGAAGGCCCCCGGTCCGTGGGCCCGGCCCGCGCCGCGGCCTGGAAGGAAGCGCTGCCGGAGATGGCGGCCCAGGGCATCAACCTTCTGTTCCCCACGCTGCAGTGGGGGTCCATGGCCTTCTACCCCAGCCAGCTGCTGTCCCCCGCGCCCAGCCTGGCCCAGGACGGCGACGAACTGCAGCGGATCCTGGACGCGGCCAAGCCCCTGGGCGTGCAGGTGCACGTGGGCGTGGAGCTGTGGCGCCTGTCCGAAGGCGGGCAGGCCCCCGTCGGCGCGGGCGACGTTTTCCGGGCCCAAGGCAGGATGGACCTGGACGCGCAGGGCCGCGAAGGGGCCGGGCTCTGCCCCTGCGACGAACGCAACCGCAGGGCCGCCCTGGACGCCCTGGCCGAGCTGGCGTCCCGCTATCCGGTCGACGGGGTGCAGCTCGATGGGCTGGGCTTTGACGGGGCCCTCGCCGGATTCGGGCCGGCCTGCCGGGCCCGCTTTGAAGCGGCCCTGGGACGGCCGGTCGCGCGCTGGCCGCAGGACTGCGCCCCGGGCGGAGCCTTGGCCGCGGACTACGCCGCCTTCAAGCGCCAGCTGGCCAGCGCCTTTGCCCAGGAGGCTGCGGCCGCCTTGAAGGCCGCCAGGCCGGGCCTGCAGGTGAGCGCCCTGGTCGGCGCCTACCCGCAGCAGGCCCGGGCCCAGGACGGCCAGGACTGGCCCTCGTGGCTGGACCATGGATGGATGGATTTCGTGTGCCCGCTGCCCGAGGCCCAGGGCCCGGCCGGGCTGGCGGCGGCGCTGCAGGCCTGCGAAGCCGCCGCGCCCGCGGCCAAGCTGCTGCCGGCGCTGCGGGTGGCGCCGGACGCGGGCAGCGGGGACGGGCTGGACCAGGCGGCGGCCCAGTGCCTGGTGGCGGCGGAGGAAGGAACGCGGGGGCTGGGACTGATGGAATGGCGGGAGACGCTGCTCGATGGCGTGCTTCCGTACCTGCACAACAGCCTGTGGCGGAGCGGCGCCTACCAGCTGGCCCTGCCCGCGCCGGCGCCGGGGGGCCCGCCCATGGCCGCGGGGCGGGCCCTGAGCTCCGGGCCGAAATACCTGGATTTGGACGATTTTGAGAGCGGGGATCTTCGCAACAAATGGGGGCTGACCTGGACGGCCGAGGTGGACGGCCGCCGGCCCGGCACCCGCCTGGCCGCGGCGCCGTTCCAGGCGCTGGCCGGCGGGGCGCATGGTTCGCGCTATTGCGCCGAGCTGCGGGGCCATGTGGGCCCGGCCCGGCCGCCGTGGCCCTGGGCCGCGCTGGTGATGCCCCTTTGGCCGGGCCAGGAGCCCGCCGACCTGAGCGCCTTCCGCGGCCTCAGCTTCCAAGTGCGCGGGGACGGCCGGCCGGTGGAGCTGCTGCTCAGGCGGGCCAGTGTGGAGGACGGCGGGGATTTCAGGGTGGCGCTGCCGACCCAGGCGGACTGGCGCCCGGCGCGGGTGGAATTTTCAGACCTGGCCCAGCCCGGGTGGGCCAGGCCGGTGGAGCTGGGCTGGAAGGATGTGACAGCCTTGGCCTTCCAACCGGCGGGACGGGACGACGAGGATTTTTGGTTCGACGTGGACGACCTGCGGCTGGAACGCTAGAGCTGCGAGCGCTCCAGGTCTACGGCCTTCAGGCCGTCTTGCATGGCCTTCTTGGCGGCCTGGACCAGCCCGCTGTTGATGGGCCAGGACTCGGCTTCCAGGACCTGGTCGCAGCAATCCTCCAGCGCGGCCAGGCCCAGCTTGGCGGCGCTGCGCTTCAGGGCCCGGGCGGCGGCTTGGGCCTCGCGCAAATCCCCGGCCGCGGCCCATTCCTTCAGGCGCATGGCCCCGTCCTGTTTCAAAAGAAGGATTTCAGCGTCCAACTGCTTCTTGCCGCCCATCTTCATCAGGTTTTGCAGGGCCCTTAAATCAAGGTCTGGAATGTTCATGCTTTACTCCGCTGGGGTCGGTCGCTTCAGGGGCTTCCAAAAGAAGAATCCGTGCGAGAATTATATCGCTTTTAGCCGCGCAGTGGCAGACCTGTGCAGCCAGCCCGTTGCATTGACGCTTTTCGGACCCGGGTGCTACAATCCAAAACTTTGAATGACTGATGCTTATAAAAGGGGAACAAATGTCCCGTCTTTGGCGCGTGGGTCTTTTTGTGGCAGGTCTGTCCGCGTTAGGCGCCTGCAAGGCCGGGGCCCAAGCTCCCAAGAGCGTGGTTCTGAACGATTTTGAGCGGGCCCCCCTCACGGACCACGGCCGCCACCAGTTTGATCCGGCCGAGGCCATCCGCCAGCCCATGTACCCCAACCATGACTTTGACGTGGCCACCTCGGGCTACGCCACCCTGACCCCCCTGACCAAGGATCAGGCCAAGGCGGCCAAGGACAAGCCCCTCTATAAGTTCATCCAGGGCAAGACCGCGGCCCAGGTCCGTTTCAGCGTGCCCACCGACTATAAGAAGAAGGACGATGAGCGTTTCCCCCTCACCTGGGAAACCGGCTTCAGCATGAGCACGGACAGCCACAGCCCCCTGACCCAGACCGACTGGTCCAACTACCGCTACCTGGATTTCCGGGCCTACAACCCCGGGCCGCGGGTCCAGGTCCTGCATGTCCGGTTCAACGATTCCGCCGCCGCCAGCACGTCCACGGCGGTGTCCATCCCGCTGGGCGAGAGCGAAGTGGAGCTGGGGCTGGACCAGCTGGCCGCCGCCCGCCTCAACCCGGCCGACATCCGCGGCTTCACCCTCTACCTGGACACGGTGGGGCAGAGCAGCGATCCGGTGATCGATTTCGACCAGCTGGCCCTTTACGACACCGACGCCGCCACCCGCCAGAAATTGGCCGCGGAAGAGGGCGCCGAGGAGTCTTCGGACGACGAGGATTGGGATACGGACGAGGATGAGGCCCTGCGCAAGGTGACGGTGGTGCACCCTGGCGACGCTGCCCCGGCGGTCCCTTCGACAGGCTCAGGGCAGGCTTCGGCCACGGCCGGCGCGTCCGGCCCGGTTGCGCCCTAAGCCGGCCGGAGGAGACCCTTGAAACTGGTGCATTGGCTGCGCTTGGCGCGGCCCAAGCAGTGGCCGAAAAACCTGCTGCTCTTCGCGGCGCTGCTTTTCGCCGGGCGCTTCCGCGAAGCAGCCGCCTGGGCCGCCGCGCTGCAGGCCTGCCTGGCCTATGTGTTCCTTTCCGCCAGCGTTTACGCCCTGAACGACGCCCGCGACGCGGACTCCGACCGCCGTCATCCCCAGAAAAAAACCAGGCCCGTGGCCTCCGGCAAGGTCGGCCCGATGGAGGCCGTGTTCCTGAGCGCGCTGTGGGCCGTGGTCGGCCTGGCCCTGGCCGCGCTGCTGGGCCGCCTTTCCCTGGGGCTGGCCCTGGGCTACCTGGCCCTGTCCACGCTCTACACCCATTGGACCAAGCACCAGGTCATCCTGGACGTGCTCAGCCTTTCCGGCGGCTTCGTGCTGCGGGCGGCCGCCGGCGCCGCGGCCCTGGCCGTGCCCATCTCGGAGTGGCTGCTGCTCTGCACCACCCTGCTGGCCCTGTTTCTGGGCCTGCTCAAGCGCCGCGCCGAGCTGGTGGCCGTGCCCGCGGGTTCTGCCGGGCGCCGGCGTTCCCTGGAGCACTACAGCCTGCCCCTCCTGGACCAGATGATCGCGGTGGCCGCGTCCGCCACCGTGGTGGTCTACGCCCTGTACGCCTTTTCATCCAGGCCGGCCGAACGCGGCCCCTGGATGATGCTCACCATCCCCCACGTCATCTACGGCATCTACCGCTACCTGTACCTGGCCCACCAGCGGGGCCTGGGCGCCGAGCCCGAAAAAGCCCTGCTGACCGACCGCGGCCTGCAGTGGACCCTGCTGCTGTACGTCGCCACCAGCGCGTTGATCGTGTGGCTCGCCCCGCGCTAGCCAGCCTGTCCCGGTTCTTGCAAGCCATTGGAGGTTCCCTTGCCGCGTCGTCGCCGCAAATCACGCCCCGCTGATTCCATCCTGGACCGCCTGCTCGACCCCTTGGACCTGGTCAGCGTGGCCTGGGCCTGGGCCGTCGCGCAGCTCGGCCTGGCCTGGGGGGCCTGGCGCAAGCACAACAGCGTGAAGGTCTTCTCCCTGATCCTGCTGGTGGCCCTGGGCTTCCGGCTCATGCGGCCGGATTCGTGGTACACCCACCACACGTTCCATCCGGACGAGCGCTGGATCTTCGACCGCACCGCCGAGCTCAGCTATCCAGGCGAGCCCGGCCGCAACGACCCTGCGGGCATGCAGTACGGCAGCCTGCCGCTCTACAGCGTGGCCCTGGTGAAGGATGTGCTGGTCCACGTGCCGCCCCACCTAAGCCCCTATGACGCTTCCATTGTGGCGGGCCGCACGGTCACCGGCCTGGTGGATACGCTGAGCGTGGTGGGCACCTTTGTGCTGGGCTGGATCCTGCTGGGCGCCTGGCCCGCGGTGCTGGCCAGCCTGCTCATCGCCTGCGCCCCCCTGCACATCCAATTGGCCCATTTCTTCACCGTGGACCCCTGGCTCACGGCCATGGCCACGCTCACCCTGGCCGCGGCCGCGGCCGGGGCCAGGCGCCCCGGCGTGAAACGCAGCGTCGTCACCGGCGCGCTCTTCGGCCTGGCCCTGGCCAGCAAGACCAGCGGCCTGCCGCTGGTGCTGGGCATCGTGCTGGCCCACCTGTGGCAGCCGCTCACGCCGGGCCTTTCCGCGAAGGAACGCTCCAAGCAGCTCAGTGACGCCTTCAAGCTGCTGGGCATCGCCGCGGCCGCCACCCTGGCCGCGTTCTTCGTGGCCATGCCCTGGGCCTTTTTGGACTTCACCAAGTTCGTGGCCAACCAGACCGCCCAGCGCGACATCCTGGTGACCGGGGCGCCCACGGGCGTGCCCTTTGTCCGGCAGTACTGGGACACCACCCCTTGGTTCCATCTCAAGAACATCGCCGTGTTCTACCTGGGGCTGCCCGTCGGCCCGCTGGCCTTGCTGGCCGCCCTGCTGGGCCTGGGCGTGGGCCTGTGGCGGGCCTGGTCGGCCTGGGCCCTGCCCGCGGCCAAGCCAGGCAAGCGCACGGCCGCCGGCGCACCCGCGGCCCGCTGGCACCTGGCCTTCGCCCCGCTGCTGCTGCTGGCCTGGGTGCTGCCTTACTTCGCCATCGTGGGCTTCAGCTTCGCCAAGTTCGCCCGCTACATGCTGCCCCTGCTGCCGGAGCTGGCCCTGCTGCTGGCGGGCCTGGTGGCCTGGATCACCGTGCGCTCGCGGGCCTTGGGGCTGGGCTTGGCCGCGCTGCTGGCCGTGGCGGCCATCGGCCATGGCATCGGCTACGCCAACACCTACCGCCAGGACCATCCCTGGGTGGAGGCCTCGGCCTGGATCTACCAGAACGTGCCCGCCCAGGTCTCCGACCCCTCGGCGCCCGGCGGCCAGCGCATGGCCCGCATCCTGAACGAGGACTGGGGCGACGACCTGCCCGTGGAGGTCAACGGCCAGGTGATCAACCGCTACGAAAGCCTCAAGGGCCGCCCGGACCAGGTGAACATCGTGGAGTGGGACAGCCCGCAGAAGCTGTCGCGGCTGGCCCGCAGCATGAGCCAGGCCGACCTGGTCGTGCTGGCCGACCCGCGCGGCTACGGCACCTACCTGCGCATCCCCACGCGCTTCCCGCTGACCCACGCCTACTACGACCTGCTTTTCCACGACCCCGGGCGCCTGGGCTTCAAGCTGGCCCACGAGTCCAGCGACCCCATCAAGGTCTTCGGGCTCAGCCTGCCGGACAGCCGCATCCCGGACGTGCCGCGCTGGCTCTGGGCCGATGAGAGCTTCACCCTCTACGACCGGCCCCACACGTTCCTGTTCACGCGGGTCAGCCCCATCACCGAGGACGCCGCGGCCCAGGTGCTGCGCGACCGCGTCCACGAGCTGGGCCTCAGCGACGGATGGCTGCAGGGCATGGGCCCGGAGGAGCTGGACCGAGCCGCCAAAGCCGCGTCGCCCGGCGCCCCGGGCGCGCCCGCGGCCACGGCCGCCGACGCCAGCCCGGCCAACCCCAACTTTGGGCTCGACCGGGGCTCCATGTTCCCGCTGCTGAACCCGGTGCTGGCCTGGTGGCTGCTGGTGGCGGTGCTGGGCTGGCTGGCCCTGCCGCTCTGCCTGGGCCTCTTCCAATCCTTCCCGGCCGGGGGCTATGCCCTGGGCCGCTCCCTGGGCGTGCTGCTGTTCGGCTGGCTGGCCTACAACCTGGCCTGGCTGGGCGCGGTGCCCTTCACCCAGGGCGGGCTCTGGCTGCTGCTGGCCTTCCTGTCCGCGCTGCTGGCGCTGGGCATCCGCCAGCGCCGCCACCGCGTGGTGGCCTGGGCCAAGTCCAACCAGTCTGAGATCCTCTTCACCGAGGGCGTCTTCGCGGCGGCCTTCATCGGCTTTGTGCTGGTGCGCGCCTTCAACCCCAACATCCACGACATCACGGGCCAGGGTTATTTCGGCGGGGGCGAGCCGCTGGGCATGACCTACCTCAGCGCCATCAGCCGCTGCGTCCGCTTTCCGGCCTACGACCCCTGGCTGGCCGGGCAGAACTCCAGCTACTACTACTTCGGCTACGTGCTGGCCGCGGCCCTGACCAAGCTGAGCGGCTACCCGCCGGCCGTGACCTACAGCCTGAGCCTGGCGCTTTTCTTCAGCCTGACCACGGTGACGGCCTTCGGCCTGCTGCGCGGGCTGGTGGGCAAGCGCTGGGCCGCGCTGGGCGGGGCGGCCATGGTGTCCATGGCCGGCTCCCTGTGGAGCGTCGCCTACCTGGCCATCCAGACCTTGCGCGGCGTCGGCATTTTCGGGGCCTGGTTCTCCCACGGCTTCATCTGGGACCCCACCCGCTTCCCCGAGCTGGTGAACGGCCACATCTTCGAGTTCCCCTACTTCAGCTACCTTTACGGCGACCTGCACCCGCACAACATCGTGCTGGGCTTCAGCCTGCTCCTGCTGGCCCTGCTGCTGGTGCCCTTCCTCAGCCGGGAGGGCGGCTGGCGCAGCGTGGGTTCGAGCCCCAAGGCGGCCCTGCTGTGGCTGCTGGCCACCTCACTGGTGCTGGACTCGCAGTACGCCATCAACACGTGGAGCTGGCCCGTGTTTGTGGCGGTCGGGCTGGCCTGCTTCACCTTCGGCCCCTGGGCGGGCAAGCCGGGCAAGGCCCTGGACCGCCTGAGCGGCGCGGCCATCGGATTGGGAGGCTTCATCGCCGCCCACTTCATCGGCGAGTTCCTCATGGTCGGCTTCCGCCACTACTACCTTCAGAACGGTGGCAACCGCGTGGGCATTGTGCAGCCCGTGGAATGGCAGATGAGCGCCTACATCCCGCTGGCCTACTTCCTGCCGGGCCTGGTGGCCCTGGCCCTGCTGGGCGGGGACCGTTTGCACGCCTGGGCCCCGGTCCAGGCCGCCAAGCTGGGCTGGCAGCGCCTGGCCCGGCGCGAGTGGTGGGACCGCTGGCTGAGCATGGGCGAGCGCCTCTTTGACCAGCGCCCGGTCTTCAGCGTAGCCGCTTCGGGCTGGCTGCTGCTGGTGGCCGGCCTGCTGGCCTGGTCCTTCCTGCAGTTCTCCAACCAGGGCGTGTGGGCCGTGGCCCTGGGCCTGGGCCTGGCCTGCGTGGGGCTCTTTGCCCTCGGCGGATGGGCCGACGGCCAGGAGACCTGGCTGTGGATCCTGGGCGGCTTCACCTGCTTCATGGTGGCCGGGGCCGAGCATTGGTTCGTGGCCGACCGCATGAACACCATCTTCAAGTTCTGGATG
>Ga0210401_10004063_pt1 | contig 15372 bp, 16 predicted proteins | sample IncBWH32MmetaG_FD_150866 | JGI IMG/M metagenome (GOLD analysis project Ga0210401, IMG submission 150866) | Forest soil microbial communities from Barre Woods Harvard Forest LTER site, Petersham, Massachusetts, United States - Inc-BW-H-32-M | ecosystem: Environmental > Terrestrial > Soil >... | reverse complement strand
AGATCGCCTCGCTCGGGCGCGGCGCCAGTTCCGGCGTGATCGCAAAGCCCGGCGAATCGCGCAGGAACCACGGATTGACCTTCTCGGGATCATCCGTGCGCTGCCAGGCCATTGCCATGCGGTAGCTGAACGCGCCCATCAATTCCCTCGGCAGCGACATGTGCCGCATGAAGAAAGTGCGGACCCCTGCCCCGCGCGCCGCATCGAGCACACGCGCGACCTTTGCCACGATCGCCTCGGGATTCCTGATCTGCGTCAGAATGCCGATCTGCATATCGTAGACCACCAGCGCGAGCCGCTCCGGATCGCAGATATCTTCCAGGGTCTGGGGGATGTCGAGGCCGTGGACACGTTTCATGTTGGGGAACCTGCAAGCTGAGGGGCACGAGATGCAGCGGCCCGGCCGCGTTCCGTAAGCACGCGCCGGGCCTAGCCGGGACGAGGTCAAGGCTGCTGATCAGTCGTTCGACCGGTGCAGAGCTTAGGCCAAGAGATGATTGGGCAAAACCCCTTTTCAACCGCCAAAGTCACGCTTCACGACTTCGACACGGTGTGTGATGGTCGCCACGGGAGGAGCGATGGCTCTTTCCGGATTTCGGCTGCTGCTCGCAGTCTTCAGGATTGGTCACCGTGCTCGCACTTCTGTTCGGCGCGATCTCGCTGCTTTACGCCACTGTCGGCCAGGCGGGCGGCACTGCATTTCTTGCCTTGATGGCGTTTGCCGTTTTCCCGTCCTCCGAAATGCGTCCAACAGCCCTCGCCCTCAACATCCTTGTCGCAGCGTATTCGACATGGGTGTTCAACCGCGAAAGGGTCGTGGACTGGGGCAAGCTCAAGCCCCTCTTACTTTCATCGTTGCCAACCGCCTTTGTCGGCGGACTTATCGTTCTGGATGAGCATGTCTACAAGACCACGACGGGTGTCGTGCTGCTTCTTGCTGGCGCCATCATGATCTTGCGCCGCGAGCGTGCGATCGGACCGGACCATCAACCCCCGCTTTTGGGCGCAACACTCCTTGGCGCAGTGATCGGCCTGGTGTCCGGTCTTACCGGTGTCGGCGGCGGAGTGTTCTTGGCGCCGACGCTTATTGCGCTTGATTGGGCTTCGCCGAAACAGACGGCCGCGCTTTCCGCGCCCTTCATCCTCTTGAACTCGTTCGTCGGCCTCGTGGGCGCATTGTTTGTGGGCCAGTTACCTTCCTCATCCTTTGCGTGGTACGCTGCCGCTGCACTTGGCGGGGCCGTCGTCGGAACGGCCATCGGCCTGAAATTTCTATCCCAAGCAGCCACTCGATACGTGCTGGCCGTCATCTTGTTGGCGGCCGGTCTGGAGCTTCTGTTTTGATTTGGCCGTTCTCAAAGTTCGACGCCGCGGGCACGGCTCGCTCGAGTGCGTCATGCGATGGGCGAGCTCAAAGGGCTCGCCCATTTCATTGCGCAGCTACTTCGACAGCGCCACCGGTTGAAGATTGAAGGGACCCGGATCCTTTCCCTTGTTCTCGCCGATGATGTAGGAGAGCTTGCCTTCGGCGACCCAGCCGGTATTGCCGTGGACCGTCACCGACACCGGCTCGGCAAGACCTTCCTTGATGGTCTCGATCTGCGCTTCGTCGCCCTTGACGGTGACCTTGTCGAGCCGGCCGGCGCCTTCGATCACCAGCAAGCCGTCGCCATGGGCGCGCAGCGCATCGGCATGATCGAGCACGCGCGAGGTCTTGAGCTCGGTCACCTCGCCGGCCTTGCCGTCCTTCATTGCAATCTTGAACAGCTTTCCAGGGATGAAGGTCGTGACATAGAGATTGCCGTCGGCGCCGATCGCGATGCCGTCGAGGCCAACGCCGTCCTTGCCGACCGGCGCCAGGGCAGGACTGGTCGCCCACACCTCGAGCGCCGTGCCGCCCGGCTTCAAGCTATACACATTCGGCGTGAAGGAGTCGCTGACATAGGCCGTTCCGTCGCTGCCGACCACGATGTCGTTGCAGAGCGACTTGGCGTCTGCGAGTGCAAAGCTGCCCTTCGGCGCGCCGGTCTTGAGATCGAAGGTCTTCAGCCACGCGCCCTTGGTCGAGCCGGGACCAGGAACACCAAAGCCGCTGATGTCGTTGGAGCAGACATAGAGCGTTCCGCTCTTTTCGTCGGCGAGCACGCCTAGCGTGGAGCGACTGTCATTGGCGCCCGCTTTGACGAACTCTTCCGGCTTGCCACCCGGAGCAACCTTGGTGACGCCGCCATTGTTGAAGCTGCCGACATAGAGCGTTCCGTCGCTGGTCGACGTCACGCTTTCCGGAAAGCTCTTGTCCGGTACGCCGACCGGCGCCTGCGCCTGCGCCGCACCGGCGAGGATAAGAGCGGACACAAATGTAACCCCGGCGACCCAATGCGCCGACACCTGTACTTCTCGTTTCATGGATGTTTCCCCTGGATCAGGCGGCACGTGCCGGAGGGCCGGCCGCTTCTAGTTCGAGAACTTCTTCATCAGTGAAAACCCGGCTGCGCGTCAGGAACCTGACGCCCTCCGGGGCTTCGGCGGAAAACCCGGAGCCGCGCCCCGGGACAACATCGATGATGAGCTGGGTGTGCTGCCAATATTCGAACTGCGCCGCGCCGATATAGAAATCGCAGCCGGCAACCTTGCCCAGCAACACGTCCTGCGGGCCGACCCTGAAGTCGCCCACCGGATAACACATGGGTGCGGAACCATCGCAGCAGCCGCCCGATTGATGGAACATCAGTGCGCCGTGTTGCGTGTTGAGACGCTCGACGATCTCCACTGCCTTGTCCGTGATCTCGACCCTGTTGACCATATTCCGGCTCCGCCCAGCATTGCATGGCAGGCGCGGACGAAGCCCACGCCCGCCAGCACGACACCCCCAACTCAGAAGAAGCCGAGTGCCTTGGTCGAGTAGCTGACCAGGATGTTCTTGGTCTGCTGGTAATGATCGAGCATCATCTTGTGGGTCTCGCGCCCGATGCCCGATGACTTGTAGCCGCCGAAGGCGGCATGCGCGGGATAGGCGTGGTAGCAATTGGTCCAGACGCGGCCGGCCTGGATCGCACGGCCGAAGCGGTAGGCCCGGTTGCCGTTGCGGGTCCAGACGCCGGCGCCGAGGCCATAGAGCGTGTCGTTGGCGATCGACAGTGCATCTTCCTCGTTCTTGAATTTCGTGACCGACACCACCGGTCCGAAAATCTCTTCCTGGAAGATGCGCATCTTGTTGTTGCCCTCGAAGATGGTCGGCTCGACGTAGTAGCCTTCCGCCAACTCGCCATCGAGCCTGGCGCGCTTGCCGCCGGTCAGCACCTTGGCGCCTTCCTGCTTGCCGATGTCGAGATAGGACAGGATCTTCTCGAGCTGGTCGTTGGAGGCCTGCGCACCGATCATGGTCTCGGGATCGAGCGGATGGCCCTGCTTGATCTTCCTGGTGCGGGCGACCGCCTTCTCCATGAACCTGTCGTAGATCGTCTCCTGCACCAGCACACGGCTCGGGCAGGTGCAGACTTCGCCCTGGTTCAAGGCGAACATGGCAAAGCCTTCCAGCGCCTTGTCGAGGAAGTCGTCATCTTCCGCAGCAACGTCGGCAAAGAAGATGTTTGGCGACTTGCCGCCGAGCTCCAAAGTCACCGGGATGATGTTGTCGGAGGCATATTGCATGATCATGCGCCCCGTCGTGGTCTCGCCGGTAAACGCGATCTTGGCGATGCGCTTGTTCTGCGCCAGCGGCTTGCCCGCCTCGATGCCGAAGCCGTTGACGACATTGATCACGCCAGGCGGCAGGATGTCGGCGATCAGCTCCATCACGACGAGGATGCCGAGCGGCGTCTGCTCCGCCGGCTTCAGCACGACGCAATTGCCGGCCGCGAGTGCGGGCGCGAGCTTCCAGGTCGCCATCAGGATCGGGAAGTTCCAGGGGATGATCTGGCCGACGACGCCGAGCGGCTCGTGGAAGTGATAGGCGACCGTGTCGTGGTCGATCTCGGAGATGCCGCCCTCCTGGGCGCGCACGACGCTGGCGAAATAGCGCCAGTGATCGACCACCAGCGGCATATCAGCGTGGGTGGTTTCCCGGATCGGCTTGCCATTGTCGAGCGTCTCGACCAGCGCCAGCAGTTCCAGATTGGCTTCGATCTTGTCGGCGATCTTGTTGAGGATGCGGGAGCGTTCCTGCACCGAGGTGCGGCCCCAGGCGTCCTTCGCCTTGTGCGCGGCATCCAACGCCAGCTCGATATCGGCGGCCGAGGAGCGGGGAACCTGGCAGAGCCGCTTGCCCGTGATCGGGCTCGGATTGTCGAAATATTTTCCTTCCGTTGGTGCAACCCACTTTCCGCCGATGAAATTATCGTAGCGGTCGCGGATCAATACCTGCTTGGAAACCTGATCTAAGGCCTGCTGATACATGGCATTTCCTCCTGTTGTGGCGGCGCCTTTTTGACGTCTCGCTTTGGCTTGATGGGCTTTAAGTTCTATTCGTGCGCGAGCACCCTCCCCCTCAATCGGGACGGGCAATGAAGCCGGCAGAATTGGCGGACGTGGATTCGCGACATGCTCGGATTGTTCCCGGGCGAACCGACAACCAGTCTGCGCCCGGCCTCGGCCCGGCGTCAACGTTATATTCGTTGGAATATTTCGCCTTCGTGTCGGGAAAAAGGCTGGACGCAAGCCGAGCGCGGAGTTCAAGATAGCGAAATGCCGCAGACGTGACCGCTGTCGCCCTCCGAGGATGCCAACCGCTGCGACGGGAGCTGATGCATGAAACCAGAAGCAGCAAGCGACCAGCCCGCCTTTGCGGTAGCGAGCGGACAGCACCGCTGCATCTCCTGCGGCGGCGCGATCGACGTGCCGCCGGATCAGGATCCCGGGCTCGGACTGAACCTCCGGCTCGGACTGGTTTCGGACGAGTGTGCGCTGATTTGCGACGGCTGCACGGCACGTCTCATGGCTGCGAGGCAAGCACAGAAATCCGTGGCGCCGGACCGGCGCCGACGCTAGTACACCGCTGCGAAATTACTCGCTCGATGAATTTCAATGAAGCTGTTCATGTTCTATGTCGGCGGCGACTGCGGCAACGCCAATGTCGAGCTGCACGACGTCCGCTTCTCGATCGGAGAAACGGCCGAGGACTGCTTCGACGACCTCAGGCGACAATGGTGGGGCGAGCCGAAGAGCCTGCATCTGGACTGCTGGGGCGCTGTCGAACAGGCGGACGGCTACGATATCGAGCTTTCCGCCGAGCCGCCGGCCGGCGCGCAAGAGCGGCTCTTCTTCGTCAATCTCGGCGGCTACGATCCGTCGGAATTTGCCGAGCTGCACCGGAATGTCCTGATCGTCGCCGCCGATGACGTAGCCGCTAAGGCAAAGGCCAAGGCGCAGATCAACCACTGGCACAAGCCGCACCGGGATCGCCTGTTCGAGATCGAAAAGATGCTCGATCTCACCACGGCGATGCAGCGGCACGGCTTTCATCTGGTGCTGTCGCCCGCGACCAGTGAAAAGCCGTTCCGCTTCCAGTGCGACTACCGGCCGATCGGCACCGACTAATCACATCATCTTGTGCGAGACGTTCTTGGTCACCGTGTAGCACTGCAGGCCTTCGGTGCCGCCCTCGCGGCCATAGCCGGAGTCCTTGACGCCGCCGAACGGCGTTTCGGCCAATGACGCAACGAAGTGGTTGATCGAGAGGTTGCCGACCTCGACATCGTTGGCGAGGCGGTCGGCATTCTGCGCGGATCGGGTGAAGGCGTAGGCGGCAAGGCCGTAGGGAAGCGAATTGGCCTTTTCGATCGCCTCATCGAGACTGCGCACGGGATTGACCAGCGCCAGCGGCCCGAACGGCTCATCGCGCATGGCGCGCGCGTCGTCGGGCACGTCGGCGAGCACGGTGAGCGGGAAGAAATAGCCGCGGTTGCCGATGCGCTGGCCGCCGGCCAGCACCCTGGCACCCTTCGACTTCGCGTCCGCGACGAAATTCTCCATGGCGTCGATGCGGCGCGAATTGGCGAGCGGCCCGAGCTGCGTCGAGGGATCGAGGCCGTTGCCGACCTTGAGCTGCGCGGCCTTCTCCGCAAAGGAATCCGCGAAGCGCTGGTAGATCGCCTCCTGCACGAAGAACCGCGTCGGCGCCACGCAGACCTGACCGGCATTGCGCGACTTGCCCATCACCGATGTCGCGCCCGTCGCTACGGGATCGACATCGTCACAGACGATGACGGGGGCATGTCCGCCCAGCTCCATGATCGCGGGCTTCATGTAGCGGCCCGCCATTTCCGCAAGCGACTTTCCGACCGGGATCGAGCCGGTGAATGTGATGAGCCGGATTTGCGATTGCGGAATGAGATGGCCGGAAATCTCGGCCGGATTGCCGAACACGAGATTGAGCACGCCCGGCGGCAGGCCGGCATCGTGGAAGGCGCGCACCAGCTGTACGGCGCCGGCCGGCGTCTCCTCGGACGCCTTGAGGATGATGGAGCAGCCGGACGACAGCGCGCCGGCAACCTTGCGCGCCGGCGAGCTCATCGGGAAATTCCAGGGCGAGAACGCCGCGACCGGGCCGATCGGCTGGCGCAGCACGGTGTGGCGCATGCCGTCCTCGCTCGGGATCACCCGGCCATACATGCGCAGGCCCTCGGTCGCGTCCCATTCGATGATGTCGCAACCGCGCACGATCTCGAGTCTCGCCTGCTCGATCGGCTTGCCCTGCTCCATGGTCATGGCGACCGCCATCTCGTTGACGCGTTCGCGGATCAGGCTGGACGCCTTCAGGATGATCTGCGTGCGCTTGGCCGGCGAGGTCTTGCGCCAGACCCTGAAGCCACGCTCGGCGGCAGCGATCGCATCGTCGAGATCGGCGATGGTGGCCGCCGAGACCGTGCCGAGCACCGACTCATCGGCCGGATTGAGCACGGGCTGGCCATCCCGCTTTTTCCAGTGGCCGTCGACATAGAGCTCGATGCTGGGATAGCCGGTCATGATGTTTCCTCTGCCGAAACGGCGATTTTGGCTTCGTTATATTCAGGATTATATAAAGCATCTCTGCGACGAGGGCGTCAATCTGGTGAGCCCCTCGCGAAAGGCAGCTATCGCTTTCGCGCATGCCGGGGCATCACTTTCGATGACTTTTCGCGCCGTGCGGATGGACATGGCCATGCCCGACATGCGGCTCGATCGGCATCATCACGACATGGCCGTGACGCACGCCGCGCTCGGCGATGACGTGATCAGCGAATGCCTTCACTTCGGAGCCGCGCCCTTTCAGCACCGTGACCTCGAGGCAGCTGTCGTGGTCGATATGCACATGCAGCGTCGCCTGCGCGAGGTCGTGGTGTTCGTGATAGTCGTTGGTCAGCCGCTTGGGCAATTCGCGCGCGGCATGGTCGTAGACATAGCTCAAGGTCGCGATGCAATGCCGGTTGGGCGAGGCATCGCCGCCGGTGTGCTCGAGGCCGGAGCGCAGCAGATCGCGAAATGCCTCGGAGCGATTGGCATAGCCGCGCTTTTCGATGAAGTCGTCCACCTCGGCCACGAGATCATCGTCGATGGTGATCGTCAGGCGCTGCATGTGTGGCCTCCCGGCATCAATGGCTTGGAGGGCACTATGGCGCATTCCGAATTTCCCGGTAAATCGGTCATTCGGGCCGGTTTTCGGTCGCCACATGGGGCGGAAACTGGCACGCTTGTTGCTCGGGTTTTTGCCATCCATCGGGGGAGCGAACATGGCAACCATCACCACCACCACGGCGCCTGCGGAACGAAAGCCGCTTTACGCCTCACTATTCGTGCAGGTCCTGGCCGGCCTGATCCTCGGCATCGTGCTAGGCGTGACTGTTCCGGATTTCGCCGTCAGCCTGAAGATCCTGAGCGACGCCTTCCTGAAGCTGATCTCGATGATCGTGGCGCCGATCGTGTTCTGTGTCGTCGTGCACGGCATTGCCGGCGCCGGCGACCTCAAGAAGGTCGGGCGGGTCGGCGTCAAGGCGCTGGTCTATTTCGAGACGATGACCACGGTCGCCCTCGTCGTCGGCCTTCTGCTCGCCTATCTGTTCGGGCCCGGCCACGGCATGAACATCGACGTATCGAAGCTCGATGCAGGAGCGCTCAGCAACTACGCCGGCAATGCGAAGAAGCTGCAGGGCGAAGGCATCGGCGCCTTCCTGATGAACATCATCCCGACCACCTCGTTCGATGCGTTGTCGCGCAACGACGTGCTGCAAGTCTTGTTCTTCGCGATCCTGTTCGGCGTGGCGCTCGCGCTGGTCGGCGGCGAGAAGGGTGAGAAGATCTCCTCCCTGATCGACGCGGTCTCCACCGTGCTGTTCCGCACCATGGGGCTGATCGTGCGCGTCGCGCCGCTCGGCGTGCTCGGTGCGGTCGCCTACACCGTCGGCAAATACGGCATCGGCTCGCTGAAGCAGCTCGTCTCGCTGGTGCTGCTGTTCTACATCTCGGTTGGCATCTTCGTGCTCGGCGTGCTCGGCACGGTGATGGCGCTTGCCGGCATCAACATCCTCAAATTCCTCAATTACCTGCGCGAGGAATTGACCATCGTGCTCGCGACCGCCTCGTCGGATGCGGTGCTGCCACAGATCATGAAGAAGCTGGAGCGGATGGGCGTCAAGGATTCCGTGGTCGGCCTCGTGATTCCGACCGGCTATTCCTTCAATCTCGACGCGTTCTCGATCTATCTGACGCTCGCCGTCGTCTTCATCGCGCAAGCCACGAATACGCCGCTGTCGCTTGGCGATCTCCTGCTCGTGCTCGGCGTATCCCTGATCACGTCGAAGGGCGCGCATGGCGTGCCGGGCTCGGCGATCGTGATCCTGGCCGCGACCCTCAATGCGGTGCCGAGCATTCCCGCGATCGGGCTGGTGCTGGTGCTTTCGGTCGACTGGTTCATCGGCATGGCGCGTGCGGTCGGCAATTTGATCGGCAACTGCGTCGCCACCGTCGTCGTCGCCGCCTGGGAAGGCGACCTCGACCGCGCCAAGGCGCACGAGGTGCTCGACGGCGGGGAAATGGTGGATGTGACAGCGGGGTGAATACCACCGCGTCCGGCTTGACGCGGACAGAGGCGACCACTATATTCTAGCCAGAATTTCTGGCTAGAAAGTATCAACCATGGCCAAACGTGATTGGTCTGTGCAGGATGCCAAGAATCGCTTCAGCGAAGTCGTCGAGGCAGCACGGCGCGCGCCGCAAACCGTGACCAAGCACGGCAAACCTGCCGTGGTCGTGGTCGACGTGACGGAGTACGAGCGCCTGCAGCGCCTTGAACGGGCACAAGCCCCCTCCTTTGCCGACGTGCTGCTCACCATGCCGCAGGACAACGGCGAGTTCCCACGCGGCAAAGTCCGGATGCGCGATCCAGAACTCTGATGTTCCTGATCGACACCGTCACGCTATCCGAACTGCGCAAGCGCGAGCGCGATCCGTCGGTCGTGAAGTGGTTCGAGCGGCAGCGAACAAGCGACCTCTACCTCAGCGTCATCAGCATTGGCGAAATTGAGCGCGGTATCGCCCGGCAGCGCACGACAGATCCGCGCTTTGCTGTCGCGCTTGCTGATTGGCTGGACCGGGTACTGTCCGTTTACAGTGACAGGATCGTGCCGTTCGAGCTCAGGGCGGCGCGGCGTTGGGGCGTTCTGAGCGCCACGCTCGGCAATGATAGCGTCGATCTCATGATCGCGGCCACGGCGCTCGAAAACGGGCTCACCGTGGTTTCGCGCAACGCATCCGATTTCGAGCCAACCGGAGTGCCAGTCCTCGATCCATTCAGTCGCCCGCCGACTCGCAAGCGATAGATAATCCCTATTCCTGCGCCTTAAAATTCTCGATCAGCCGCAGCAGCACCCGCGCGCCGGCGTCGGCATCCGCGAGCTCGACATGCTCGTCGGGGTGATGGCTGATGCCGCCGCGGCAGCGGACGAAGATCATGCCGACGTCGGCGATGTCGATCATCGCCATACCGTCATGCCCTGCCCCGCTCGCGAGTTCAAAGGGCGCAAAACCCTCCGCGGCGATGGCCTCTGCGATTTGGGCCTTCAGCCAGGGCGCACAGGGCACGGTGCGGCTCTCGTGGGTGACATCGAGCTGCAGCGCCAGGTCACGGCGCTTGGCAATCGCCTCGATCTGGCGGACGATATCGGCAACCGCGCGCTTGCGATGCATATCGGTCGGCGCGCGGATGTCGATCGTGAACGAGACCTGCCCCGGAATGACATTGGTGGCGCCCGGCATGGCGTGGATATAACCGACGGTGCCGACCAGGCCGTTCTCGTCGGTCCGGCAAAATTCCGCGATCGTCGTGATGCATTCGGCAGCACCCACCAGCGCGTCGCGCCGCAGCGCCATCGGCACCGTGCCGGCGTGACCGGCCATGCCGATCAGCCGCGCCGCCATCCGCGTCGCACCCGCGATGGCCGTGACTACCCCGACGGGAAGATGCCTTGCTTCCAGCACCGGCCCCTGCTCGATATGCAGTTCGAGATAGGCCAGCAACTCGCGGCGGGCGCGGGCGGCCGCGCCGATATGGTCGGGGTCGAGACCGAAATTCTTCAGCGCGTCGCGCATGGAGATGCCGGCCTCATCGCGCCCACTGAGCACGCTTTCGTCAAAGGTGCCGGCCACCGCGCGGCTGCCGAGCAGCGTGGAGGCGAAGCGCACGCCCTCCTCGTCGGCAAAGCCGATCACCTCGATCGCAAAGGGCAGCCGCTTGCCGCGGCGGTTGAGATCGGCGACGCAGGAGATCGCGGTGATGACGCCGAGCGGCCCATCCCATTTGCCGGCGTCGCGCACGGTGTCGTAATGCGAGCCCAGCATCAGGCATGGCTGGTTGGGCGAAGTGCCCTCGTAACGGCCGCAGACATTGCCGATCGCATCGAGATGCGCGCTCATGCCGGCCTCGCGCATCCAGTTGAGGATCAAATCGGCCGCGAGCCGATGCTCCGGGGTGAGGAAGATGCGGGCGAGATGTTCCCTGGTCTCGGAGATCGCGCCGAGCTCGTTGATGCGGCCGACGATCTCCTCGCCGAGCGCCAATTTCTCTGGGCCAGCCGTGTCCACTTTCATCCCGTCTACTTCGCCTTCCGGCTGCTCGATACAAATGTGATGCCAGCGATAATCTCGCGCGACCGCGAAGTCGATGGGGTTCGCTCCGGCGCCCACCAACAACGGATCATCCTTCCGAGGCGAGCCGCGGGATGCTCAACTCGCTTGCATACAATACGAAAGTTATGCGTATTTTTTAATCAACCGAGCGATTGCACAAGATTCGTTCGCCGCGCGTAAGCCGATAATATATCAGTAAAATCAAAACCATAAATCGACATGCTCAGCAAAAAAGCTCTGGCACGAAGCTTGCGACAAAGCCCTCAAGGCTCCGCCGGTCCGGGCGGAGCCGCGGGATCAGCGGCGGAATGCCGCCAGAGGGAGCAGGCAGATGGATTTTGGCAGGATTTCACGACGGCGTCTGTTGCAGGGAAGTGCTGCGCTGACACTTGGTTCGGCACTGGGCGCTCGCCCGGCCGCGGCGGCGGACACCACGATCGGCTTCATCTATGTCGGCTCGCGCGACGACTACGGTTACAACCAGGCGCATGCCGCCGCCGCCGCCGCGCTGAAGAAGATGCCCGGCATCAAGGTGGTCGAAGAAGAAAAGGTGCCGGAGACCGACGCCTGCGAGAAGACGATGGAGTCGATGATCAATCTCGACGGTGCGACGCTGCTGTTCCCGACCTCGTTCGGTTACTACAGCCCGCACATGATCAAGATGGCCACGAAATATCCGAAGCTGCGCTTCGAACATTGCGGCGGCCTGTGGAGCGACAAGGACCCGAAGAACGCCGGCAGCTATTTCGGCTACATCGACGAGGCGCAGTACATCTCCGGCATCGTCGCCGGCTATTCGAGCAAGAGCGGCAAGCTCGGCTTCGTTGCGGCCAAGCCGATCCCGCAGGTGCTGCGCAACATCAACGCCTTCACCCTCGGCGCAAGGCTCGCCAACCCCAAGACGACCACACAGGTGATCTTCACCGGCGACTGGTCGATGCCGGTCAAGGAAGCCGAAGCGACCAACAGCCTGATCGACCAGGGCGTGGACGTGCTGACCTGCCACGTCGATGGACCGAAGACGATGGTGGAAAACGCTGCCCGCCGCGGCGCGATGGTTTGCGGGTATCACGTCAACCAGTCGCCGCTCGCGCCCGAAGCCTATCTCACCGGCGCGGAATGGAATTGGGAAGCGCTCTACCCGAAATTCCTCAAGATGAACGCCGCCGCCGAAGGCATTCCGAATTTCTACCGCGGCGGCCTGCAGGAAGAGATCGTCAAGGTCTCGCCCTACGGCCCGAAGGTGTCCGAACAGGCGCGCAAGCATGCCGATGAGGTCAAGGCCAAATTCCTGGCCACGGGCCTTGCCATCTTCAAGGGCGGGCTTGTCGACAACAAGGGCAAGACGGTGATCGCCGCCGGCACCGACCGCGGCCAGAAGGACCCTGAACTCGAGAAGATGGACTACCTGGTGGAGGGCGTGATCGGAGCGACTTCGTGAGCTCCGACGTGGCGGATTCGGCGGACGCAGTCGCGGTTGCTCCGGCTGCGGACGCCGGATTCCTCCAGCGCCACGGTACGACCATCGAGTACATCCTGATCCCGGGCGCGGCGCTGGCCGCCGCGCTCGTGGTGTTCGGTATCTTTGTCGCGCTGTTCGGCAAGAACCCGCTCGACCTCTATTTCTACATGTATTACGGCGCGTTCGGCACCTGGTTCTCCTGGCAGAACACGCTGACTCGCGCCGCACCCCTGGTCCTGACCGCGCTGTGCACGGCGCTGCCGGCGCAGCTCGGCATGGTCATCATCGGCGGCGAAGGCGCGCTTCTGATCGGCGCGCTGTCGGCAACCTCGATGGCGCTCGCGATGCCCTGGGCGCCACCGTTCGCCGTGCAGATCGCGATGGCGGCAGCCGGCATGGTCGGCGGCGGACTGTGGATCCTGCTCTCGGGCGGCTTACGCCAATATCGCGGGGTCAACGAGACGATCTCGAGCCTGCTGCTCGTCTACATCGCGCTCGCGATCCTCAATCATCTGGTCGAAGGACCGATGCGCGATCCCGCGAGCCTCAACAAGCCCTCGACGCGCGAGATCGGCGCCGCCAACATGATCGGCTCCATCCCCGGCACCGATGTGCATTGGGGCCTGGTGTTCGGCCTGATCGCCGCCGTCCTCGCCTACATTCTCATCTATCACACCACCTTCGGCTTTGCCGCGCGGGTCGCCGGCGGCAATATCCGCGCCGCCAAGATCGTCGGCCTTTCGGTCGGCAAGCTGATCCTGACCATCTGCTTCCTCGCCGGAAGCTGCGCCGGCCTTGCCGGCATGGTCGAGGTCGCGGCCGTGCAGGGCCGCACCAACGCCAATCTCGCCGCCGGTTACGGCTTTACCGGCATTCTCGTGGCTTTCCTTGCCCGGCAGAATCCGCTTGCGATTATCCCCGTCGCGATTCTGCTTGGCGGCATCAGCGCGTCCGGTGGACTGTTGCAGCGGCGGCTCGGCCTGCCGGACGCGTCTGTGCTGGTGCTGCAAGGCATCATCTTCGTGTTCGTGCTCGCGAGCGACGCGATGTACGGACGGATCGGCTTCCTGAAAGGAAAATCCTGATGGCGGACGGATCGATCGGGCTCTGGACCGTGCCGCTCGCCGTGTTCGGCGGCGCCATCCGCGTCTCCACGCCGTTTCTTTTCGTCAGCCTGGGGGAATGCATCACCGAGCGTTCGGGCCGCATCAATCTCGGCCTCGAAGGCACGCTGGTGATGGGCGCGATGAGCGCCTACGGCATCTCCTATCTCACGGGATCGCCCTGGCTCGGCGTCCTCGCCGCAGGGATCACCGGCGCGCTGCTCGGCGCGTTGCACGCCGGCATCTGCTCGTTGCCACGCGTGAATGACGTCGCGGTGGGCATCGCGCTGATGCTGTTCGGCACCGGCCTCGCCTTCTATCTCGGCAAGCCCCTGATCGAGCCGACCGCCCCTCGCCTGCCCGCGATCGATTTCGGCTGGTGGAGCAGCATCCCGCAGGTGCAGGCGGCGCTGCGCATCAATGTGCTGTTCCTGATCGGCGTGGTGCTCGCGCCGGTGCTCTACTGGGCGTTCCGTACCACGCGCTGGGGTCTTCTGATCCGAACCGCCGGCGAAAGCGCCGATGCTGCGCGCGCCATGGGGCACTCGGTGCTGCTCATTCGCCTGCGCGCCACCATGGTCGGCGGCTTCCTCGCGGGCATCGGCGGCTCATTCTTGTCCTTGTTCTATCCCGGAAGCTGGAACGAAGGCCTGTCTTCGGGACAGGGCATCACCGCGGTGGCGCTCGTGATCTTCGCGCGCTGGGACCCGATGCTGTGCCTGTGGGCCTCGCTCGCCTTTGGCGGCGCCGCGGCGCTGGGACCGGCGCTGCAATCGGTCGGCGTCACGTCCGGCTATCACCTCTTCAACGCCGCGCCCTATATCCTGACGCTGGCGATCATGATCATCACCTGCTCGCCCAAGCGCACGCTGACCGGCGCGCCGGCGGAGCTTTCGATCACAAGGTAACGCGCGAGAGAGAAAATGCCCGAGCGCTATGTCAAGTCCGAGCCCTACGCCTGGCCCTACAACGGCGACCTGCGGCCTGAGAACACCGCGCTCATCATCATCGACATGCAGACCGACTTCTGCGGCGTCGGCGGCTATGTCGACAAGATGGGCTATGATCTCTCACTGACCCGCGCCCCGATCGAGCCGATCAAGCGCCTGCTCGCCGCCATGCGCGACAAGGGCTATACCATCATCCACACCCGCGAGGGTCATCGTCCCGATCTTGCCGACCTCCCCGCCAACAAGCGCTGGCGCTCGCGGCAGATCGGCGCCGGGATCGGCGATCCCGGCCCGTGCGGCAAGATCCTCGTGCGCGGCGAGCCGGGCTGGGACATCATTCCCGATCTCTATCCGAAAGCCGGCGAGCCCATCATCGACAAGCCCGGTAAGGGATCGTTCTGCGCCACCGACCTTGAACTGCTGCTGCGCGTGCGCGGCATCGAGAACATCGTGCTGACCGGCATCACCACCGATGTCTGCGTCCACACCACCATGCGCGAGGCCAATGACCGCGGCTTCGAATGCGTGCTGGTCGAGGATTGCTGCGGCGCGACCGACAAGAGCAACCACGACCATGCGCTGAAGATGATCAAGATGCAGGGCGGCGTGTTCGGCGCAGTGGCGAAGTCAGACGATCTGATCGGAGCGATTTCGTGATCATCGGCGAACCGCCCGCACCATCAGGCGCTTTCGGCATCGACGCCATCGCCATGACCATGCGCTTCGGAGATTTCCTCGCGCTCGCCAATGTCGAGCTGAA
>Ga0210401_10004062_pt1 | contig 15374 bp, 14 predicted proteins | sample IncBWH32MmetaG_FD_150866 | JGI IMG/M metagenome (GOLD analysis project Ga0210401, IMG submission 150866) | Forest soil microbial communities from Barre Woods Harvard Forest LTER site, Petersham, Massachusetts, United States - Inc-BW-H-32-M | ecosystem: Environmental > Terrestrial > Soil >... | reverse complement strand
TCTCTGCGCGCGCCAGCCACATCACCGGACAACATCTGTATGTGGACGGCGGCTACGTTCATCTGGATCGTGCACTTGACTGAGGGAGACGCATGACGAACCAATCGGCCCCCATCACCGAGCGCAAGTACGTGCTTCCCCTGGTGCTCATCACGAGCCTGTTTTTCCTCTGGGCCTTGGGCGTAAATCTCAACGACATCCTGATTCCCCAGTTCAAGAAGACCTTCCAGTTGAGTGACAGGGCCTCGTCACTGGTGCAATTTGCCTTCTTCGGCGGCTATTTCCTGGCCGCGATCCCGGCCGGCAAATTGATGGAACGTATCGGCTACAAAAGGGGGCTGCTGTTTGGGCTCTTGGTTTGCGCGGTTGGCGCATTCCTGTTCATTCCGGCCGCCTCGATGCATCTTTACGCGTTTTTCCTTTTGGCGCTCTTTGTGATGGCCTTTGGCCAGGGTTTTCTCGAAACGGGCGCCAATCCCTACGTGACGATCCTTGGCCCGGTCCAAACCTCGGAACAGCGCCTCAATCTCGCGCAGTCTTTTAACGCCGTCGGCGCGTTCGTCACACCCTACATCGGGAAAGTATTCATTCTTACCAGTGTCGGCTATTCCGCCGAGCAGCTTTCCGCGATGACTCCGGCGGAACTGCAATCTTATTCCGCATCGCTGGCCGCCCGCGTAAAGCTTCCCTATCTCGCGATTACCGGAGTGTTTCTGCTCGTCTTCCTGTTGATCTTTTTCGCGAAACTTCCGGAAGTGCAGCCCCAGGTCGAACAGACCGAACGCCGCGAAACCGGCCAAAGCGAATGGCGCGGACTCCTCGCTCGCAAGCATCTGGTAAAAGGCGTTCTGGCACAGTTTTTATATGTCGGTGCGCAAGTCGGCGTCACCAGCTTCATCATTCGTTTTGCAGAACGCACCCTGCCCGGCACATCAGACGTGACCGCGGCGAATTATCTGTGGTGGCATCTGCTCGGTTTCATGGTGGGCCGCTTCGCTGGTTCGGCCATGATGAAGAAGATCGCGCCTCCACGGCTGCTCAGCTTGTTTGCAGCGGCATCGTTTGTGTGCGCTCTGGTCGCCATTCTCACGACGGGCGCTGTCTCGATTTGGTCGGTGGTCCTCATGGGGTTCTTCCACTCGATCATGTTCCCGACCATCTTCGCGCTCAGCATCAAAAATCTAGGCCCTTACACGAAACTCGGGTCGTCGCTCCAGGTCATGGCCATTATTGGCGGGGCGATTTTCCCGGTGCTGATGGGCTACGTTTCCGATCTGAGCAATATTCAAGCGGCGTTCGCCGTTCCGCTTGTCTGCTATGCCTACGTGTTGTATTTTGCGTCGCGTGGATATAGACCCACGCCCGAAATGTCGCACACGACGGAATTGAGCGCCGCCCGGTGAGGGAAGAATGAGCCGCCGATACTGTCTCACTCTCGACCTCAAAGACGATCCTGCGCTGATCGCCGAATACAAGCGGTATCACCGGCGCGTCTGGCCCGAAATCACGCAAAGCATTAAAGACGCGGGCGTCGAAGACCTCGAAATCTATTCGCTCGGCACGCGCATGTTCATGATCCTCGAAGTGAGCGACAGCTTTTCTTTCGAAGCTAAATCGCGCGCCGACCGCGAAAATCCCAGAGTGCGGGAGTGGGAAACACTGATGTGGAAATTCCAGCAGCCGCTACCGCAGGCCAAGCCAGGCGAAAAATGGCTGCTCATGGAGAAAATTTTCGAGCTGGAAAAATAACGCGCGCTGTGGGGGCGTTGCGGAAAATCTGAAGTCACAAAAGGAGCCGCATCCATGGACTCAAATCGCATCACCCGCAGGAATTGGATTACCACGACGGCCGGTTCGCTCGCTGGCATGGCCGTTGCGCCGGGACTCGCGGCGGCCGCGCCCAACGCCGCGGCCCAAACGCAAACCACCGCCGTCAGTCCGCAGGAATCGGCCGACGTGATCGTCGACCGCGAGCGCCGCATGCGCTGGTGGCACGACGCGCGCTTCGGCATGTTCATTCACTGGGGCCTTTACAGCACCATCGGCCGCCACGAATGGGTCATGGAAAACGAAGGCTGGCCCGTCGCCGACTACGAGCAGCACGCCAAAATCTTCAAGCCCGTGCCCAACGCCGCGCAAGCGTGGGCGAAACTTGCGAAAGCCGCCGGCCAGAAATACATGGTCATGACGACCAAGCACCACGAAGGCTTTTGCAATTTCGACGCATCGAAATATACGAACTATTGCGCGCCGAAACAGGGCCCCGGGCGTGATCTGGTCGAAGAATACGTCGCAGCAGCGCGCGCCAAGGGAATGCATGTCGGCTTCTATTACTCGCTGATGGATTGGCACCATCCGGATGGCGCCATCTGCGCCACAGACGAAGACGCTCGCAAGCGTTTCGTCGAATACACGCACGGCCTGATCCGTGAGCTGATGACCAACTATGGAAAGATCGACGTGCTTTGGTATGACGTCAGCTGGCCGCTCACACCCGAGCAGTGGGAATCCGAGAGAATGAACAAAATGGTGTTCCAGCTTCAGCCCGACGTCATCGTCAACAATCGCAACGGCCTTCCCGGTGATTTCCAGACGCCCGAACAACAAATCACGGCTGACAAAAACGGCCGCGCGTGGGAATCCTGCATGACTCTCAACGATAGCTGGGGCTATCAGCGCGCCGATGACGATTGGAAGAGCGCGCGGCGCGTCGTGCAAAACCTGATCACCTGCGCGAAAGACACGGGGAACTATTTGCTGAATATCGGTCCGAAAGCCGACGGCACGATTCCGCAGGAATCGGTCACGAGTCTCACCGAGGTCGGTGGCTGGCTCTCGCGGAACGGCGAATCGATCCATGGCTCGGAGCCCTGCCAGCCGGCCCGCTCGAACTACGCGAGTTTCACGCGCAAGGCAAACACGCTCTACATGCACGTCTATTTCTGGCCGGGCGACTACGTCGCGATCGCCGGTCTGCAATGCCAGGTGAAGTCGGCGCGGATGTTGGCAAGCGGGCACGAAGTAAAATTCGACCAGGACAAGTTCCGCGTTCGCTTCACGGGTCTGCCGACGGCACCGCCCGATCATCCGGTCACCACGATCGCGATCGAGTGCGACCAGGTGCCGACGCAGGACAATATTTTCGTCCGCAGAGATCGTCCGCGTGGTGGAGTTGGCATGTCCTAGGTGCTGCGCCGCGCCGCGATGCGCGCGTGAGACGAAACACCGCAACGAAAATGCCACACGTCACATCACGCCGCGAATTCTGCAAAACAACCGCCTTCGCGGGCGTCGCATCGCTCGCCGTGTTTGGCGGCGCGAACGCGCCAATTCCCAACGTCGCCGACATCGATCGCCACCGCATCCTCACCGCTGCCGATCGTTATCTTCACGAAAAGCCCATCACGGTAACCGCCGCATCCAGTCCCCGCAGCGCCGGCGGCGAGCACGACTATTTCTCAGAAGGCGACTATTTTTGGCCTGACCCAAGCAATCCCAGTGGTCCTTATAAAGAGCGCGACGGCGTTTCGAATCCGAATAATTTCAACGACCATCGTCTCGCACTGATCCGCCTAAGCATTCAGGTGCCAGCGCTCGCGGCGGCCTGGCAGCTCACGCACAAAACCAAATACGTCGAGCACGCGACGCTGCATCTCCGCGCGTGGTTCCTCGATCCCGCTTCAATGATGAATCCGAATCTGCAATACGCGCAGGCAGTCCGCAATCTGAATACCGGCCGCAATTGGGGAATCATCGACACACTGCATCTTGTCGAGGTGGCTCGGGCGATTCCCGTCTTCGAGAAAGCAAACGCGCTCACTATTGAAGAAAGCGCCGGCGTGCAGAAATGGTTCGCGGACTATCTCGACTGGATGACAACATCGAAAAATGGCATAGCCGAGCGCGACGCGAAGAATAATCACGCTACCTGTTGGGTTGCGCAAGCGGCTGAATTCGCCGCTTACACGCAAAACGCCGAAGTCACCGGATTCTGCCGCAAACGCTTCAAAGAAGTGATCGTTCCGAATCAGGTCGCCGCAGACGGCAGTTTTCCGCTCGAACTTGCGCGCACCAAGCCTTACGGCTACTGCATCTTCAATCTCGACGCGATGTCCGCCGTCTGCCAGATTCTTTCCACGCCCGATGACAACCTCTTTGCCTTCGAATCGCCCGAAGGGAGAAGCTTCGCCAAAGCGATGGCTTTTATGTTCCCCTTCCTCGCTAACAAGAGCTCGTGGCGCTATAAACATGACGTCGAATATTGGGACGACTGGCCCGTTCGCCAGCCCAGCCTTCTCTTCGCGGGTTTCGCGCTCAAGCGTCCCGAATATTTCCCCGTTTGGCGCCGCCTCAATCCCGACCCCACAGTCCCCGAAATCATCCGAAATTTCCCCATCCGACAGCCCCTGCTTTGGCTGACATAGACACAGTGCCCCGCAAGGAAACCCGGCTCAAGAAGCCGAACATCGTACGGTTTCTCATCAGCGACCCGCTCATCATGAGGGAAATGGCGAAGCATGTTCCCGATGCATGTTCTTAGGCGCCTGTCTCGCTGTTGATCGACGAGCGGTATGCGTCGCCGCGCGCATTTGGTAATTCCCAAAAGAACGCAATGACGCGCAAGAAGCGGGCGCGCCGAGAGTTAGGGCTACTGCCGTGCGCTGCGCCACCGCTCACTTTTGCCGCCATGATGGCGGCGCCCAAATAAAACCTTCAAACCGTTTGCTGGTCAGCTTTGTCGATGTGGGTGTCGGGAGTCGGGCGGCTGCCGCGTACGCTGAAGTCCGAAACATTTTTCAGCGAAAACTGGGACACGCCTTGCGGTTCGTCGACGCGGATGTTTGAAAAATCAGCGCCGGTGACGCTATCCAGCACGAATGCGGGCCGTTGATCGGGCTGGGCGGTGCGGACTTCGATGTTGCGCATCTCGATGTTTTTCACGTGGCGCACGAAAAATCCGTGAGAGGGCATCGGGCCGAACATGGTCGGCTCGGGATATTTGGTTTCGTCCTCGGGAACGACGATGGCCGCGGCTTCTTTCGTTCCGCCGCCCTGATGGAAAATGTGAATGTCGTTGAGGGTGATGTCTTCGACGTCGTGGCCGGGAATGCCGGTGATATTCGAGCTGATTCGCGAGGCGGTGTTCGAGGCAACGATGTTGCTGATCATGATTCGGCGGAGGGCGCCGACTTGTGCGTCTTTCGGGCCGCGCATGCGTGCGCCGAGTCGCATGAAGATCGGACAGGTGATGATGTCGCGCATCGTGATGTTCGTCACAGTGAAGTCTTCGAGTAGGGCGCCGTCAACGGTCTCGAGAGCAAGGCCCTGGCAGCCGTCGAAAACACAATTCGAGATGGTGACATTCTTGAATCCGCCGTTCGACTCGGTACCGCACTTGATGCGCCCCGTCCGCGGCACTCGAAAGGTCGGATCGTAGCGTTTTTTCGTGCCGTCCAGCAGTGTCCCTTCCTGAAAGCTGCCGCTGACGAAGCAATTGGAGATCGTGAGGCGCTCGGTCGCGCGCGCATAGCCGAGGGCGAACGAACTCTTCGGGCAGATGCCATCGTCCCACGGCGAGTTGACGCTGCAATTCGACACGTGAACGTCGTAGCAGCAATCGATATCCATACCGTCGCGGTTGGTGTCGATCCGCAGATTGTCGATCGTCATGTTGTCCGCGCCTGTGGCGAGAATGCCGAAGTGGCCGCCGTGGAAGATCGAAAAATCGCGCAGCAGGATGTTGTGGCAATTTTTCAGAGCGATCGACTTGTTGGCGACGCCGGGATTTTCCGCTTTCGGCGTATCCGTTCCGGCGCCCCGGCTCAGGCCTTTGCCCCAGATGCGCCCGGGACCGTTGATCGAGATATTTTCGAGGTCTTCGCCCCAAATCAGGCTGTTGTGGAAATGGCTGTGGCCGTAGTCCTGGTAGGAGTCCCATTGATTGGGTTCGGCCGCGTCGTATCCGCTCACGCCGGCGGGCGCAGGGTCGGCGGCGATGATCGTTGCGCCGTGGTCGAGATAGAGGCCGACGTTGCTCTTGAGATGGATGGAGTAGCACAGATAATTGCCAGCAGGAAGAAAGACCGTGCCGCCACCGGCGGCCGCAGCCGCTTCGATTGCTTTGTTGATCGGAACCGAATCGATCGCCTTGCCGTCGGCTTTGGTGCCGTAGCTGCGGACGTCAAAGCCGCTGACACCTGCGCCGACCGCTTTTTGCTTGGAAGCTGCTGCCGCCGGGCTCGCTCCTACTCCGGCCGCGCCGCCTGCCAGAAACGCGCTTGCCGCGTGCAGGAAGTCTCTTCTCGCACTCCAAAGATTCGCCATGAACATCCCCCGGCGGGAGACTATAAAACAAAACGCCGCGGGAATGGTAGTGCAAAAGTAAACGATTACAGAAGACCTTTTAGATTAATTCGAGGGAAAAAAACTGACGGCGCCGTGAGCTTCACGGGGGTGTTCACTGCGCGGCGCCGCCCGTTGTTGCAACAACAGATCGATCTAGTGGTAGCGGTTATAGTCGCGGTCGTGGTCGCTGTCCCAGCTGTGATCATGATCGACGCGACCGTGGGATCCGTCCCAATACCCGGCGTAGAATTGGCCGTTGCTGCGATGCGGTCCAACCCAGTGCGCACCTTCATAAGGCGGACGGCTCCAGTATCCGCCATGCCAGACGTAGTGTCCCTCAACGGGATACCAATAGCCTTTTACCCAGATGTATTCCGGGCCAGGGCGCGGGGGAGCGTGTTCGACTCGCACCGCGGGCGGCGCGCCGATGTGAATACCGAGCGAAACCTGTGCCCCAGCGAACGAAGTGCAACCCAGCAGCAGTCCGACCATCAACGACAATCTCAAGAAATTTCTCATATTGTACTTGCCTCCGTGTGTTGCAAATCTTTGCCGACGATACGGCGGTGCGCTGAAGATAGCGATACATGGAACCGTCTATTCGCCCGGCTGGAACTAATTAGGGTGAAGTGCGGGGGAGATGCTAGGGCTGCCTGAAAAACACGTGAATCACGAGGGAACTTCTTGGCGAGTTACGACATTTCGATGGTGTAAGGCAAGGCTGCGACAGGGAACCAAGCTCCGGTGGAGGGCGCGGTTGGCGGAGTTGAATTCTTGCTCACATACGGACCGTCGATCGCGTTCTGGTCGCTCTTGATCCTCGTACCGGCATGGTTGCTCGCGCGGAAATATGGCTGGCCCGAGCGGCGATGAAAGCTTGGAAGTAACCTCTCGGAAATAATAAGATGGCGGCTTGAAGTCAATCCCGCACTCGATCCAGAGGCTTCCATGATCGGGAAGATCCGCAACGCCGCATTTCTTGCCGCTTGGCTTTTTCTTGCGACTATGCAAGTCACAGCGCAGACGCCTGCCGGTGCAATACATTTGGCAGTGGATTCGACGCGCGCTCCGCAAAAAATTCTGCATTCGCATCTCGAGATCCCGGTCCAGCCGGGCCCGCTGGTACTTTATTATCCCGTGTGGATTCCCGGTGAACACCAGCCCACAGGCCCGGTCATCAACACTGCCGGGCTGAAGTTCACCGTTAGCGGGAAGACGCTACCGTGGCGGCGGGATCTCGCCGACACGGGCGCATACCACATCGACATTCCGCAGGGCGTGACCTTGCTCGCGGCCGACTTCGACTACCTGCTATCGGCCCCGGCATCGGGTTACTCTTCCGGAGCCTCTGCGACGGCCTTCCTTAATATGGTGAACTGGAATCAGCTGGTGCTCTACCCGAAGGGGCAGAGCGCCGCGGACCTTACATTTGCCGCCAGCCTGAAACTGCCGCCGGGATGGAAATTTGGCACAGCGCTTCGTGTGGCAAAGCAGAATGGAGACACGATCGAGTTTGCTCCGGTCTCTCTGGAGGAACTGATCGATTCGCCGGTGCTGAGCGGGCGATATTTCCGAGTGATCGACCTTTCGCCGGGGCAGACGCCCGATCAGGAGATGGATATTGCGGCCGATAGCGCGGCCGCGCTCGACATGCCGCCGCAAACCCAAGAGGCGTATCGGCAGTTGGTGATCCAGGCAAGCAAGTTATTCGGCACAAAGCACTATCGCGATTACCATTTTCTCGTGAGTCTGAGCGAATACGTGGCTCACTTCGGTCTCGAGCACCACGAATCAAGCGATGACCGTACATACGAGCGAAGCCTGGTTGATCCGACCACACGCACGTCCACTTCGTCGCTGATGCCGCACGAATACGTTCACTCCTGGAATGGAAAATACCGTCGGCCGGCCGGACTTCTTTCTCCTGACTATCATCAGCCCATGCAGGATGACTTGCTGTGGGTCTACGAGGGTCTGACGAATTATCTCGGCGAAGTGCTCGCCACGCGCAGCGGCTTGTGGACGCAGCAGCAGGCGCGCGAAGAACTCGCGCAGACAGCTTCTTTTCTGGATGTCGAGCCGGGGAGGCAGTGGCGTTCGTTGCAGGACACCGCGGACGCAGCCGTGTTTCTCTACGACGCGAAGTCGGATTGGCAAAGCTGGCGCCGCGGCACGGATTTCTACCAGGAGGGAATTTATCTTTGGCTTGACGTGGACGACACAATTCGCCGCCTGACGCACGACCAGAAATCGCTCAACGATTTCGCACGTTTGTTTGACGGTGGAACGGGCAACATGCCGGATCTGAAGCCGTATTCGTTTGACGACGTGGTGACCGCTCTTGATGAAGTTGCACCGTACGATTGGGCGGCATTCCTGCGGACCCGGCTTGATTCGTTTGCTCCGAACACAATGGACGAATCGCTCAGCAACGGCGGGTGGAAGATTGTTTATACCGATCAGCCCAACGAACTCCAGGACGACCGTGACACGGTGAGGAAGGAACTCAACCTGATGTCGACGCTCGGAATGAGAGTATCGACAGACGGGACCATCGCTGACGTACTCTACGATGGCCCGGCCTATGAGGCGGGTCTTGGGCCAGCGATGAAAATCACGGCCATCAACGGCAGGGAAGTCAGCGCTACGACGATTTCCGAAACCATCAAGGATGCGATCAAAGCGGCGCAAGGCGGGACGGCGCCGATTCAGGTGATGGCCGTGAACGGCGCGGACGTTCAGGTTCACGCCGTGGATTACCGCGGTGGTTTGCGCTATCCGCATCTTGTCCGTGACGAGAGTCAGCCAGACCGGTTGAGCGAGATCCTGAAGCCGCTGCCCTGATATGATTTGCAGCCCCGGAGGAACGATGTTTCGAATTCGGCGATACTTTCTAGCGGTTGCCGCGGTCGGGCTGATTTCGATGGCCGTCGGATCGGCGGTAAACGCGCAGAATGGTTCGACGCCCGGCGAGCGCGCGCACTGGGTTGCGCTGACTCACAAACTGGAGAGCGATCCCTTTAATGAGGTTGCCAACGGCGAGGCCGAAGACGCCATGAGACGTCTGGTCGTTGTCGATGACCTCATGATTCCCATTTGCGGCTCGCTTTTCGACGAACTCGCGGACAAATCGTACAAGTATGGGAGCCAGGTCGCGCGGCAATACATGCTGGCCAGCGCTTCGTTCATCATCGAGCACCCCGACAAAGCGCGCGATGAGACCGCGATGAATCTTGCCGGCGCGGAAAGTGCGCTGAAGCTTTACACCGCGATCGCGAAGCAAAAGCCCGATGAACGATCCAAGAAGCTGGACGACTTGCTGAAGGAACAGACCGACGGGACGCTTTCAGAGAATGTGCAGAAAGGGTGCGGCGCGCAGAAGTAGAAATTCAGTAATTATCATTTTTGGCCTGGGGCGAAAAATTCGCAATTACCGGGGAGAAGCTGTATTGGCTCACTAAAGTATTTCAGGGAGTATCGGTTTGTCTTTTTTTGTGGGGCAAACATGAACCGGCAACTCTTTCAGTTCTTTGGACTTCAGGAAAATCCCTTTTGTATGTCGCCGTACCCCTCCTACCTGCTTGTAAACCGCAAAACACAGTTGACTCTTGACCAGATGGCAGACGGAATTCAGTCGGGCAAGGGCTTACTGGTACTGACCGGAGAAGTTGGAACCGGCAAGACTACGCTGGTCAAACGCTTGATGGAATGGTCGAAACAGCAGGGAATTCAGACGGCGTTCATTTTCAACGCACGGCTCGAGCCGGCTGAGTTTTTCGAAATGGTTCTCGGCGGCTACGGTGCGCTCAACAACCGACAATTGCGGGGAAATCCTCGACAACGGCTCAACCAATGGCTCATCGAGCAAAAAGCGGCGGGCGTCCGCCCGGTGTTGTTCATTGACGAAGCACAGGGACTGCCGCTCGGGACATTTGAGGAAGTGCGGCTCTTGCTCAACCAGGAATTTATGGGCGAGAAGGTGATCCAAATCGTGCTGAGCGGCCAACCCGAACTCGGCGAGGTCTTAAGGCGCCCTGAACTGCGACATCTGAGGCAGCGGATCGAGCTGCTGCTTCAGACGGCTCCGTTCGATCGCGACGAATCGCGCGGATATATCCAAAAACGGATCGACGTCGCCGGTGCGGAAGGGAAGTCGGTTTTTCCGGCTGAAGCGGCTGAGGCCGTGTATTTCTATGCGCACGGCGTGCCGCGCGTGATGAATTTGCTTTGCGAACACGGCTTGCGGCGGGCGTATGCGCGCAACTTTCAATCTGTTTCACCGGAGATCGTCGACGAAGTCGCGCGAGAACTTCAGTTTCAAGAGTGCAGGCCAATTTCGAAACGCGAAGTTGCAACGGAAATTATCTCCGACACTGCCTCAGATCCCACAGAGACCCCAGCGGACGGCGCGACTTCTTTGGAGGCTGCCGCTTCGGCTGAAATTGCGGTGCCTACGGCGCTGGCTGCTCTGCAGGAGACCCACGCTCCTGTAGCGGATGCCGTCCAAATGAAGGCGGAATTGATCGCGCCGCCCGTCTTCGAGACCCACGCGGTCGAACAAGCCGTGTTGGCGCAGCCCATTCAGTTGGCGACTCTAGCTGAGGCGCCGGGGTCATCTCTTTCCGTTTTGCCCTATGTGGAAGCGAAAACGATAACGCGGGTCGCGGAACGATCGCCGCTGCGCGTGGGCCATCCAATCCCGGTGCGGGCGCAGGAGCAAGAGTATGCGAGCGACATCACCGCAATCGTACGCGCGGAAGGGCCGGAGCGGCATTGGATACAAACGCGACGGGCAACCTTGGAGCTGAGATTCACGTTATCGATAGCTTCGGTGTTCAATCAAAGCTGGCAGCGCTGGCAAGAGCGTTATGCTGCGCTTGGGAAGTGGCTTTGCAAACCGATGCCGTTTGGTCATCGCAGAGCCCGCCGGGTTTTTGATCGACCAAGCACTGCGTGACGGAGAGTTCGACCAAGCCGAAATCCGAGAGCCGCCCCGCCTCCCTCCCCATCGACAGGAACTGCCTATAACCGTTCCGCCCTTGAACCCACCGAGTTTGTGCCGAACCCTGTAAAATCAGCTCAGGATTGCGGAGGGCGGGTTCGATGCAGACAGAACAACAGCGCGCGGCCGAGCTTCTTGAGGCGCAAACCAAAGCGGAGAAGCTGTTTCGCGAAATCGAAGTTCGCGGCCTGATTCGCGCGGAGGTCACAGAGAAGGATCTGAACGACGAAATTTACGCGCTCGCCAAGGAGATGTACGGCATCGAGACCTACTGGCACAAGAGAATCGTACGTGCCGGCAAGAACACGCTCCTGCCTTACGACGAAAATCCGCCGAACCTATTGATCCGCTCGGACGACATTCTCTTTCTCGATCTGGGACCGGTCTTCGAAAAATGGGAAGCGGATTTTGGAAGAACTTTTGTCCTGGGAAGCGACCCTGTCAAGCGGAAGCTGCGAGATGACGTGGGGCAAGCGTTCGCGGAAGGAAAAAAGTTCTTTCACGCCAATCCGAACATCACGAGCTCGGAACTGTTTCGCCACGCGCAGACGTTGGCGAATCGCTTCGGTTGGGAGTTTGGCGGAGTCATCGCGGGGCATCTGATTGGACAGTTTCCCCACGAAAAGATCGCAGGCGATAAAGTGACGCTGTATGTTCATCCCGACAGTAATTTGGTGATGCGCTCTCTGGACGAACAAGGGCGCAAACGCCATTGGATTTTGGAAATTCACTTTGTGGATCGCAAACGCGAAATCGGCGGATTTTACGAGCAATTGCTGACTGTTGGCCCTCTCGCACCGGCCGCCGAAGCGGATTGAATTTCGATGCGGACTCCCATGCTAGACCGAGGCGCAGCGAACCGCGACCCCAGGCAATTCAAGGAGTCCGATCAACTTAACCTCAAGCGGCTCAACAACCAGCATCTTGCGTTCAGCGCGGGGCCGCATTTCTGCATCGGCAATCAACTCGCGCGGCTCGAAGGGCAGGTTGCGTTGCAAAAGCTGTTGCAGCATTTTCCCCAGATGAAGCTGACCGGGCCGAAGCCGGAGTTCGGCGGTACGTTCGGCTTTAGAGGCCTGAACAGCCTTCCGATTACGCTGTGGACCGCGATTTTTGGTGCTGGCCGGTTCTTAGCTGCCCGCGGGCAGACGCTGCCACGTCAACTCGACGGTCTGAACCTTTCCATTCATTGGTGTCGGTGGCGTGACAAGCACGATGCGGTCGCCTTCCAGTCTCGCCGTGCGAACCAAATCCCGGTTCACGAAATTCTGGATCGAAGAAACTTCCACATGGTGGACGATTTGGTCGCCGTTAAACGTGTATCGCCCGGCGTAAGCGAAGAATGTTTTGAACGTCTCGGCCTGCTCCTCGACTTTTGGGATGCCGGAGAGCGGCTTTCGCCCGCCGTAGCTGATCAACGCAGTTACTCTGCCGTCGCCGCCGTAAGCGAGAAAGCCCAAGGGGCCGGCGCCGTACGGCGCTTCGTCCCGCTCGCCAGTCGACGAAGTGCTTGAGGCGGAGAGCAATTTCCAGGTTCCGAGAAGGTCGTCTTTCCGCATGACACAAATTTTCCAGCGGAGGCCGGAAGGTGAGTGGATTAAATTGAGGCTGGTTTTTGATATGGACGATGCCCTCGGACGGCTAATTTGCGTTTCAGACCCTTAACACGCAAAAGAGCACTGTGGGGCGGAAAGTGGCTAGGACGGCGAGGCGAGCGCGACTGCGGACTCGGCCGTGAGATAGAGGAACGTGAAAGTTTCCTGCAGGTACAGGCGGACGTGCGTATCGGTGTGACTCAGATAGCCGATGCTTGCATCCTGGCCGATGTGAAGATCGAAGTCGCCGCCGCGCGTGGTAACGACGAAAGCGCCATCAATGGCGGGCGCCCAGATGATCCTGTCTTCCACGAGACGTTTGACGTGTTCCAGAACGGGGTAGCCGTGATCGCTCGTTTCGGCGAGTTTGGTGTACGCATCCGCGCCAAGGAGAACGGAATAGGGGCCGTTGACGCCGACCAGGCGCAACTGGCTCAGCGCTTCGGCGACAGCTTCCGGATACTGCCGCACATCGGAGGGCAGCGATTTTTTGGGGTTGCTGGTCCCTTGGCGGACGCCGACGATTCCGGCGGCGTCGTAGCCTTCGAAAATGGCCCTATCTTCGGCGAAAGCAAACTTGCGCGCCGCGTCTTTTGCGGGCTGCCAATCCGAATCGTTGGCGCCTCGTTCGACGTCGTCGATCATTTGACGTTCGAGCTCAAATGGAACGCGCAGTTCGACCATGGCTTTCACTTCGCGCTGGCGGGTGAGCACTCCTTCGCCGGGCGAGGCGATCGTGCGCAGGTGACCGGTACCCACTGCCGAGAGAGCCGTACCGGCCGGGCCGCTTACGTCCACAACGCGGCGGCCTGCTAAGTAGCGCTTCAAGGTGCGCGACGCTTCTTCTTCAATTTGCGCCCACGCGGCATCGGAAATGGGAGCCAACTCGCGGTGCAGGTTATTCATGGAAATTCTCTCCTTTTAGGGAACCGATGCCGAGCGAACCATCTTTGGATTGCGGAGCCGACAAGGAACCTTCAACCGGCGCAGGCGCGGGCGCGGAGGACGGCGCGGCGGGCTGGTTTGGGGCGACGTTGTCAAGGAACGTAGCTGTCGGCACAAAGAACAAGCTTCCCGTCACTGCGGTGCTGAAATCAAGAATGCGGTCGTAATTGCCGGGCGGGCGCCCGACGAACATATTTTCAAGCATCTGCTCGATGGTGCGAGGCGAACGGCTGTAGCCGATGTAGTATGTTCCGAATTCACTGCTGCCGGGGCGGCCGAAGGGCATGTTATCGCGAAGGATTTTGACTTCTACGCCGTTCTCTTCGATCACCGTAAGAGAGTTGTGGGCGGAGGAGGGCTTGACGGAGTCATCGAGCTCGATATCCGACACCTTGGTGCGGCCGATGATGCGTTCCTGCGCCTCAGTAGGGAGGGCGTTCCACGCGCCGAGATTGTGCAAATATTTTTGGACGATGACATAACTGCCCCCGGAGAAGGCTGGATCCTCATCCCCAATAAAGACGGCGTAATCGGCCGCGCCGCCTTTGGGGTTTTCAGTGCCGTCCACGAAACCGAGAAGATCCCGCTGGTCAAAGTAGCGAAACGCTTGAACTTCGTCCGCCGTTGAGACGGCGCCACCGAGGCGCGCCATGATTTGCGTGGCAAGTTCAAAGCACAGGTCCATGCGTTTGGCGCGAATGTGAAAGATCAAATCGCCGGGCGTCGAGACGGCGTGACGCGTCCCGTAGTGAATCTCGCGGAAAGGATGCAAGTCAGCAGGGCGCGGAGCGCCGAAGAGGAGGTCCCATGCGTCGGACCCGAATCCCATAATGCAGGAGAGGCTTCCTTCGGGGTCGCGAAAACCCACGGAGCGAATCAGGGCGCTCAGGTCGGCGGATAGGGAGAGAGCAGCCGCGCGATTTTCGTCTCCAGGGTTGATGGCGACGACCAGGAAAATTGCGGCGCGGGTGAGAGGCGAGGATACGAGTTGCGAGACGCCGGCAGCGCGCGCAGGTTCTTGGGTGCTGATAGGATCGGACGCCATCAGAGTTCGACCAGTCGAGGCCGGAAGAAAGTCGCCTTTCGAAAACGCCCGCCCTCCCAAGGGGTAATCAGCGGGAGCGACAGCTTATCAAAGTCCGGCGAGTGAGGTCCACGGCGAGAGGACCGAGAGGCCGGAATTGGCGAGCGGCATATTCGAGTTTCCGGCGATGTTGAAAGCCACGAGTACAGAAACGGCCGCGCCAAGGCGCATGGTTCAAACCAGAAAATCCAATCCGCACTCGACCACAGTGCGATTCCTGTCCGTTCCTGAGCTGTCTTTCGATTTTCAGCAAACCTGAGATACTCTTTTGTGACCCGGATCGACGCATTGGGAGTTTGCGCTCATCCGGGTTCGCTTTTCACTTGACAAATGTCGCAGTGCGACATTAATATGGACCGTGAACACTCAATCTCCGAGGTCGCGCGCATTGTTGGCGTCAACC
>Ga0210401_10004061_pt1 | contig 15377 bp, 14 predicted proteins | sample IncBWH32MmetaG_FD_150866 | JGI IMG/M metagenome (GOLD analysis project Ga0210401, IMG submission 150866) | Forest soil microbial communities from Barre Woods Harvard Forest LTER site, Petersham, Massachusetts, United States - Inc-BW-H-32-M | ecosystem: Environmental > Terrestrial > Soil >... | reverse complement strand
GCGTTTTCTGTTCCTCAACAAGATCGATCGCGCCAACAAGCGCATCCGCGAGACGCTTGCGACATTGCAGCCGGCCTCGCGCGTGCCGCTGGTGCTGCGCCAGATTCCGATCTGGAAGGGCGAATTGATCGAAGGCTTCGTCGATCTCGCGCTGGAGCGCGCCTTCGTCTATCGCGAACACAAGGCGTCCGAGGTTGTGGCACTGGAAGGCGGCGATCTCGACCGCGAGAAGGAAGCGCGGTTTTCGATGCTGGAGAAGCTCGCCGACCACGACGACGCGCTGATGGAGCAGTTGCTCGAGGACATCCAGCCGCCGCGCGACGCGGTGTTCGACGATCTCGCCCGCGAACTGCGGGAGGGGCTGATCTGTCCGGTGCTGCTCGGCTCGGCGTCGCGCGAGAACGGCGTGTTGCGGCTATTGAAGGCGCTGCGGCATGAATCGCCGGGTGTGGCCGAAACCGCCAGGCGTCTCGGCGCGCCCGCGACCAAGGACGCGCTCGCCTATGTGTTCAAGACCATGCATCTGCAGCATGGCGGCAAGCTGTCGCTGGCGCGGCTGCTCGCCGGGCATCTCGATGACGGCGCGACGCTGCAAGCCTCCTCCGGCGGGACCGGGCGGGTTTCCGGCATCCTCGCCGTCAACGGCGCCTACGACACCAAGCGCGCCACGGCGCAAGCGGGCGACACCATCGCGCTCGGCAAGCTCGACGTGGTCAAGACCGGCGACACGCTCTCGAGCGGCAAGAGCGCGCCTTCCGCCCTGGCAAGTGTCGAGCCGGTCCCGCCGGTGCTGGCGATTTCGGTCGCGGCAGCCGATCGCAAGGATGACGTGAAACTCGGCCAGGCCCTGTTGCGGCTCAACGAGGAAGATCCGTCGCTGACAATGATCCAGAACCAGCGCACCCACGACATCGTATTGTGGGGGCAGGGCGAGATGCATCTGCGGGTCGCGTTGGAACGCTTACGCGACCGCTTCGGCGTCAACGTCAAATCGCATCCGCCGGCGATCGGCTATCAGGAGACCATCCGCAAGCAGATCAGCCAGCGCGGCCGGCACAAGAAGCAATCCGGCGGCCACGGCCAATTCGGCGACGTTGTGCTGGAGATCAAGCCGTTGCCGCGCGGCGAGGGCTTCAAGTTTAGCGAAAAGGTGGTCGGCGGCGCGGTGCCGCGCAACTATATCGGCGCGGTCGAGGAGGGTGTGGTCGACGGCCTTGCGCGGGGCCCGCTTGGCTTCCCGGTCATCGACGTCCAGGTGACGTTGACCGATGGTTCCTATCACAGCGTCGATTCCTCCGATCTTGCGTTCCGCACCGCGGCGCGGATCGGCGTCAGCGAGGGGCTGCCGCAATGTCAGCCGGTGCTGCTGGAACCGATCCATGTCGTCGAGATCGTCTGTCCGACCGAGGCCACCGCGAAGATCAACGCCATCCTGTCGGCACGGCGCGGCCAGATTCTCGGCTTCGATACCCGCGAGGGCTGGAGCGGATGGGATTGCGTCCGCGCCATGATGCCGGAATCGGAGATCGGAGAGTTGATCGTGGAGCTGCGGTCGGCCACCGCCGGCGCCGGAAGTTTCACCCGCCAGTTCGACCGCATGGCCGAAGTCACGGGACGAGCCGCCGATCAGATCATCGCCGCGCACCGCGACGCGGCGTGATCAGCCCGCGAGTTTTCGTGCGGCCTTTCGCAAGTCGGCATTGATGCGCGTTTGCCATCCGCTGCCGGTCTTGCGATAGGCCGCGAGAACGTCGTGGTCGAGACGAAGCTTCACCGCTTCCTTCGGATTTTCCAGCGGCGGTCGGCCACGCTTGATGATCTTGTTGCCGTGGCGAATTTCTGCACGATCCAGCATCTGCTTCGTTAGCTCGGGAGCCTCGTCATATTCGGCTTTTGTGATGCGGTGAGCATCAAGCTTAGCCAAATCGCTTTTGATAGTTCGCCTTCTCGCGGTCATTGCACTTCCTCATCGAGATAATATGCCGCGCTTCGTTACGCGGCGTCCAAACCACCATCACCATTCGATCAGCGAGAAATCCGACAGTCTGATAGCGCGCCTCGCCATAATCCCGCCGCGCGTCCTGCACCGTAATCGTCGGACCGGCAAAAACCATCGCTGCGTCGACAAAGTCCAGACCCCTCTCGCTGAGAGCAGCCTGGCGCTTCGCCGGATCAAATGTGATCTTCACATCATTAAATGTACCCCCATTTAATGCGCGGCGTCAACTCACGCCATTGATATATCATGTATTCAAACTGATGCTTGAAACCGGTATTTATATGGTGTAGGGATATTTCGACCAGGATCGAGAGAAAACGACGTCCATGATCACCGCCAATCAACTACGGGCCGCGCGCGCGCTCCTCAATATCGATCAGCGGCAAACCGCCGAACTCGCAGATCTTTCGGTTCCGACCATTCAGCGCATGGAGGCCAGCGACGGTGTGATCCGGGCCAACGTCGATTCGCTCATGAAGCTGGTTTCCGCGCTTGAGAACGCAGGAATCGAACTGATCAATCCGGGAGTCCCGAGCACGTCCGGGGGCAGGGGCGTCCGGCTGCGGGAGCATGTGGCAAAGCCAACGATGAAGATTGTCCGGCAACCAAAGCCGTCTTCCTCGAGAGCCGCGACGGCTCGATGAAACCCAACACACTCAAATCGTGACGGCGCTCGCGTCCACCCGTTCCAGCAGCGCCAGAAGTCCTTGCAGCATTGCCGTCGGCGTCGGCGGGCAACCCGATATATGGAGGTCGACCGGGATCACCTCGGAGACACCTCCCACCACCGCGTAGCTGCCGGCGAAGCAGCCGCCATCGCGCGCGCAATCTCCGATCGCGACCACCCATTTCGGATTAGGGGTCGCCTGGTAAGTGCGCTCCAGCGCATCGCGCATGTTCCTGGTCACGGGACCCGTCACCATCAAGACATCGGCATGGCGCGGCGAGGCGACGAACCGCAGGCCGAAACGTTCGACGTCGTAATAGGCGTTGTTGAGCGCATGGATTTCGAGCTCGCATCCATTGCAGGAGCCGGCGTCGACTTCGCGTATCGACAGGCTGCGGCCGAGCCGCCGCCGCGCCGCGTGGCCAACGATTGTTGCGAGTTCGGCCACGGCGGCATCGTCCGGCGACGGCGCCGCTTCGGTGAATGGCCGGCGGAACAGGCTTTGAAAAAGCAGCTTGCGCATCTTGTGTCCTCAGACGTCATTGCGAGGCGCCAACGGGTCGCAATGATGGTTTCTCATTCAAGCTCTAGAGATCGTGCCCCGAATAGGAACAGTTGAACGACTTGTTACAGAGCGGAAAGTCCGCAACGATATTGTTCTCGATGGCCGCCTCGAGCAGCGGCCATTGAAACCAGGAGGGGTCGCGCAAATGGCATCGTTCGATCCGGCCATCCCGCAGGCGGAGCCAGGCCAGAACGTCGCCGCGAAATCCCTCGACGATCGCCATGCCTTCCCGCACCTTTGGCGTTTGCACCACGTTTGTGCGCAACGCGCCCGCGGGCAGCCGGTCCAAGATCTGGTCGATCAGCGAAAGCGACTGTTCAACCTCGCGCACCCGGATCCAGACGCGCGCGTTGACATCACCCTCATTCAGGACCGGTACCTCAAAGCGCAAATCATCATATGGCGGATAGGCCAGCGCCCGGCGCGCGTCGAAGCCGCGGCCGGAGGCGCGGCCGACAAAGCCTCCCGCGGCATATTGTTTTACCAATGCTGGCTTGAGCACCCCGGTATCGACGGTGCGATCCTGTAGCGAGGCGGTGATGTCGTAGAGTTCGACCATCGCGGGAAAGCGCAGGCGGATATTGTCCAGCGTAGCCTGGATGGTTTCCTTCCCCTCATCGTTGACGTCGCGCGTCACGCCGCCGGGCACGATGACATCCCGCATCAATCGATGACCGAATGCATGCGCGGACGCGCGCAGCACGCTCTCGCGCAACACGCTGCAATGCGCATGCATCAGCGTGAAGGAGGCATCGTTGCAGATCGCACCGATGTCGCCGAGATGGTTGGCAAGCCGCTCGAGCTCGGCCATCAGCGCACGCAGCCAAACTGCGCGATCAGGTGCCACAACTTCGAGCGCCGCTTCGGCGGCCTTCGAAAATGCATAAGCAAAGGCAACCGTGCTGTCGCCCGATACGCGCCCGGCGAGTCGGGTGGCGCGTTCGAGGTCGGCGCCTGACATCAGGCCCTCGATGCCTTTATGGGTATATCCCAGCCGCTGCTCGAGCCGGACCACGGTCTCGCCGCTTGCGGTAAAGCGGAAATGCCCGGGCTCGATGATGCCGGCATGCACGGGACCGACCGCAATCTGGTGCAAGCCGTCGCCTTCCGCCGCGAGGAATCGGTAAGGCGCCGGCCCGGGCAAGGCGTCGACGCGATCGCCCAGCGGATAGCGCACGCCCCAAAGCTTGTGATCGAGCCAGGCGCGGCTGTCAGGCAGGCCTTGCGCCGATAATCCGAACAGATCGTTCACTGTTCGCTCCAATCGAAGCGCCGGAGGGTGGTGCATGCCGACGGAGGGATAGTTGCGATCCGGACAATCCAGGCTGAGGACGGCGATCTCGGCGCCATGTGTATCGCTGGTCGCCATATGCACCGTTGAGGGTTCGCCCCAAAGGCCGAGCAAGCTCAGGCGACCCTGCGCCAGCTCGCTTGCCGCAAGATTCCATGCCGGCGCGTCGATCACGGCGCGCGGCCATGGATGGTGTTGCCGCACTTTATGGCCCTGTTGCATGAGATCGGTCAGCGACGGCATAGCCAGATCATCCTATCCAAGAAGGCGAGCCACATGCTGGAACCAGACCACCAACGGTTCAGGAAGATAGATACCGGCGATCAGAACCAGTGCAAGATGCGCAAACATCGGCACATAGGAGGCTTCCGCTGAAGCCGTGCTGCCGCGAGGTTTGCCGAATGCGACGCTAGTCAGGCGCAAGGTCAATGCGCCGAAGGCAAGCAGAAGCCCGAATACCAGCACGATGGCGAGCAAGGGAGCGCGGGCAAATGTGGAGCTGACGACCAGAAATTCGCTCATGAAAATGCCGAGCGGCGGCAGGCCGGTGATCGCGACGACGCCCGTGACCAGGCCCCAACCCAGCGTCGGGTGGGTCACCGTCAGGCCGCGGATCCTGGAGATCCGCTGCGTGCCCTTGATCTGCGAAATATGCCCGACGGCATAGAAGATCGCCGACTTGGTGAGGCTGTGCATCACCATGTGCAACAGCCCGGCGAAATTGGCCAGCGGTCCGCCCATGCCGAACGCGAACACGATGATGCCCATGTGTTCGATCGAGGAATAGGCGAACAGGCGTTTGATGTCGCGTCGGCGGTAGAGCATGAAGGCTGCGAACACCACCGAAATCAGGCCGATCGTCACCATCAGCGGGCCCGGCGCAATCGCCCCGGGATTGGCGGCGAGCAGGATCTTGAAGCGCAACAGCGCGTAAAGCGCGACGTTGAGTAGCAGGCCCGACAGCACCGCCGATATCGGCGTCGGACCTTCGGCATGCGCGTCGGGCAGCCAGGCATGCAGCGGCGCCAGCCCGACCTTGGTGCCGTAGCCGAGAAACAGGAATATGAAGGCGACGTTAAGAAGAGCAGGGTCGAAATTCACGGCATGTTCGATCAGCAGCGTCCACACCATGCCGTCCTGACCCTCGCCCACGACCGGACGCGCCGCCATGTAGACCAGGATGGTGCCGAACAGGGCGAACGCGATGCCGACGCTGCCGAGAATGAAATATTTCCACGCCGCCTCCAGCGCCGCATGGGTGCGATAGATGCCGACCATCAGCACCGTGGTGAGGGTGGCGATCTCCACCGCTACCCACATCAAGCCGATATTGTTCGACACGAAAGCCAGATTCATGCCGAACATCATGATCTGATACATCGCGTGGTAGAAACGCAGATAGATCGGCGTCAACCGGCCGGTCTCCAGTTCATGCGCGATGTAGCTCGCACTGAAGATGCTGGTCGTGAAGCCAACGAAGGTGTTGAGCACGATGAAGACGATGTTCAGATCGTCGACCAGCAGGTAGGGCCCCGGGGGCGGGCGTTCGACCACGAGCAACGAAAGGGCGGATAAAAATGTCACGAGGCTCGCGACCACGTTCAAACGCGCGGTCAGCCGGTAGCCCGGCAGCGCGGCCAGCAGCGCCGCCGAGCCGATCGGAACGAGCAGGACCGCCGCCACCGGTTCAAAGGAAGCTATGCTCATCGCTGCTCGCCCCGAAAATCGTCAAGCGCGGAGACATCGACGGAATCGAAGCGTTCGCGGATCCGGAACAGGAAGATGCCGATGACGATGAAGGCGATCAGGATCGAGAAGGCGACGCTGATCTCGACCACCAGCGGCATGCCCTTGGCGCCGGTCGCCGCCAGCACTAGTCCGTTCTCCAGCGACATGAATCCCACGACCTGACTGACGGCGTTGCGGCGCGTCACCATGACTAGAAGTCCGAGCAGCACGACCGACAGGGCGAAGGCGAGGTCCTCGCGCGCCAAGGGATCGGCCTCGGCGGTCACCCGCAGCATCAGCACCAGCGAAAGCGCGACCAGCGCCATCCCGGCCAGCATGGTCGGGCCGATCCCCACGACCGACTCGATGTCGCGGTGAATTCCAAGCTGCTTGACGATGCGATGCAGCGCAACCGGAATGACGATCGCCTTGAAGATGAGGGCGATGGCCGCCGTGATGTAAAGATGCGGTGCGTTCTGGACAAAGGCCTGCCAGGCGACCGAAAGCGCGAGCACCAGAGCGTGAAGCGCGAAAACGTTGAGTAGCGAATAAAGCCTGTCCTGGTAAAGCATCATGAAAGAGATCAGGACGAGCCCGCCGGCGAGCGTGTGTGAGACGTCGAAGGCGAGGCTGTGCATCTGCATCAGAAGCTCCTCGACACGAACAGCAACAGCGTACCGAGCAGACCGAGCATCAGCGCCGCACCAAGAAATTGTGGAACGCGAAACACCCGCATTTTCGCCGTGGCGGTCTCGAACAGCGCCAGGAAGAAGCCGGCGACCGCCAGTTTGACGAGGTAGGCCGCGGCGCCGATGGCGTAGGCAAACGTTCCGGTTCCGAACAACGCGATCTTCCAGGGCAGGAACACGCAGGCGATCAGCGAGACGTAGAGCAAGAGCTTGAGAAACGCGCCGAATTCGATCATGGCGAGATGGCGGCCGGAATATTCGAGCACCATCGCCTCATGCACCATGGTGAGCTCCAGATGCGTGGCCGGATTGTCGACCGGAATTCGCGCGTTCTCCGCAAGCGCTACCATGATCAGCGCGATCAGAGCCATGCCCAGCGACACCCGCAAACCGACGTAGGATGAGGCCATGAAATTCGCGACCGTCGAGAGTTGCGTCGAGCCGGCGACAAGTGCCATGCAAAACACGATCAGCAGCATCGCCGGCTCTGCAAGCGCCGCGATCATGACTTCGCGGCTGGAGCCGATGCCGCCGAAGCTGGTGCCGACATCCATCCCGGCGAGCGCCAGAAAGAAGCGCGCGCTTCCGAGCAGGGCTACGATGGCGATCAGGTCCGCGGTCCAGTTGAACAACAGGCCGGTCGCGAAAGTCGGCACCAGGGCTGCGGCAACCCAGATCGCGGCAAAGGTGATATAGGGCGTCACCCGGAACAGCCATGACGCGTTATCGGCGAGCACCACCTCCTTGCGGAGCAGCCGCAGCAGGTCGCGATAGGGCTGAAAGACTGAGGCGCCCTGACGGCGTACCAGCCGGGCCTTGACCTTGCGCACAAAGCCGGTCAGCAGCGGGGCGAGCAAAAGCACGAGAAGCATCTGCACGCCCTGCACGATGATGTCCGAGATCACGACCATATCGCGAGCACCAGGAGCAGCGTGACGAGGGTGGCAAAAACCAGGCTGAGATATTGACGGATGGTTAGGAATTGCAGGCGGTTGAGCCGGTCGGAAAACAAGCTGACCGCATGTTGAATCGGCGCGTACATTCCCTCCCAGATCAGGTCATGCATTTCGATCCGAAGCCGCGCCGGCCTGATATCTCCGGGCGGCGGCATCTCGACATGATCGCGCGCGCCGAACACCAGCGTGCCGAATACGCGGCGGATGGGTTGAGCGAAGCTGCCGCCGGTATACTGCGCTAACGGCGTCGGATCGGAAAAGCCGCAGCCCCAGGCCGGTCCCCGACGCAGCGCGCGCGAGGCGAAGCGGTGGATGAAATAGACCGCAAGCGAAGCGGATATCGTGATGAACACCATCACCAGCAGTCCGTTATAGGAGCTGCGGCTTTCCGCGATCGGCGCGATCGAAAGCCAGGCCTCGTTGGCCTGGATCGGCATGCGGCCGCCGAGTATCTGGAGTGTGACCGGCGACAGCGCGTCGATCACCAGCCCCGGCAGGATTCCGGCCAACAGGCAAAGCGTGGCAAGGAAGAACATGGCCGCCAGCGAGCACCGGTCGACTTCATGCGCGGTTTCCGCCGCACCGCTGCGCGGCCGTCCAAGAAAAGTCACGCCGTATGCCTTGACGAAACACGCTGCCGCCAACGCCGCGGCCAGCGCCAGCATGGCGCCAACCGCAGGCACCATGATCTTCAGCGCCCATTGCGGCAATTCCGGAGACTGCAACACCGCCTGGAAGATCAGCCACTCCGAGACGAAGCCGTTGAACGGCGGCAGCGCCGATATGGCGACGCAGCCGACCAGAACGGCGACACTCGTGGACGGCATGCGGTGAATGAGGCCGCCCAGTCGGTCCATGTCCCGCTCCCCGGTCGCGGTCAGGACGGCGCCGGCCCCGAAGAACAGCAAGCTCTTGAAGAACGAATGGTTGAGCACATGAAACAGCGCTGCCGTGAAGGCGAGCGCCGCAAGCAGCTTCAGGCCTTTGGCCTGAAACGCCAGCGCAAGACCGAGGCTCGCGAAGATGATGCCGACGTTTTCGATCGTAGAGTAGGCGAGCAGGCGCTTGAGGTCCTTCTCCATCATCGCATACAGGATCCCCGTCACCGCGGTGATGCCGCCGAGAAAGAGCACGACAGCGCTCGCCGGCCACGCCGGCGGTCCCAACAGATCGAATACGACGCGAATGAAACCGTAGACTGCGACTTTGGTCATGACGCCGCTCATCAGCGCGGAAACGTGGCTCGGCGCCGCCGGATGCGCGAGCGGCAGCCAGACGTGCAACGGTACGAGACCGGCCTTTGAACCGGCGCCAAGCAGCATCAGGATCAACACCAGAGCGGCCACATAAGGCGTATGTTGAGCCGCGCGAATGGCGGCAAATCCGTAATCTCCCGCCGCTCCTGCCAAGAGGCCGAAGGCCAGCAGCAGCGCGAGCGTCCCAAAACTCGCCATCACCAGATAGATGAAGCCCGCCTTGGCATTGTCGGCTTCGCGATGGTGCGCCATGACCAGCGCCCAGGAAGCAAGCGACATGAATTCCCAGCAGAGCAGGTAAGAAAACGCGTCGTCCGCCAGCACCACGAGATTCATGCCGGCCAGGAAGGCGGGGAAGAACGGCAGCACGCGCTGCGGCGCCTCCTCGTGAGGGCCGTAGCCAAGACCATAAAGGCTTGCCGCCGCGCCTCCCAGGTTGACGACAATCAGGAAAAACGAGGCCAGCGCGTCCAGCCGGAAATGTGCGCCAAGCCACGGCAGCCCGATCGGCAGGGTCACGGTTGAGGCATCGGCGTTGCCGCCGATCAACCAGGACATCGAGGCGAACCATGCAACCGCGCAAATCGCCAACGTGGCGCTGTAAGTCATGGCGGTGGCGCGCCTTGAGCGGCTCAGGGCAATCGCGAGAATGGCGATGGAGAGCAACGTGGCGACGCACGACATTTGCAAGACCACAGCAGAAATCGCAAGGGCCGGCATTATGTACGTGCCCTGGTTCTGCCCGATGCTTTAGATCGAGCATCCGAAACGGTTTTGGCCGAACCTGACGCGATCTTGAGCCGCACCCCGCGGCCTTTCGAATTGCTGGCGGCTCCCTCGTCGATCATCTCGATCCCGGCCGCATCGAAGGCGGCGATCAGCTTGACGAGCGAATCGACATTGCCCCGCACCATCGCTTCGCTAGCCTCCATCCGCTGAATGGTCGGCACGGAAAGCCCCGACAATTCTGCGAGCCGGCGCTGATCGATGCCGAGAAGCACCCTGGCGGCCCGCAATTGCGCCGCTGTGATCATTGACGAGCCCCAATGTCGGAACCCCAACCGGCATCAGACATCATTTTTTCATGATAATTAGTGATGTTAAAATGTCAATAAATGATATTTCAGATATCTAATCTGCGGGATGTACTCCCGCGCTTTTAAAGTCCGTCGCTTTCATGAACACTGTCGGCAGGTCGCGACGATGGTGCCCCGGAGGATGCTTGATTCACGCCGCAATGTTGCCCTGGCCTGTGCGCTGAGTGCGCTCGCCGGCTACGTCGATGCCATCGGCTTCCTGCATCTGGGCGGCCTGTTCGTCTCCTTCATGAGCGGCAACTCGACGCGGTTGGGCGTCAGCCTCACGGAGGGGGAGTGGTCGAGTGCCGCGGCCTCGCTCGGGCTGATCGCATTGTTCGTGATTGGAGCCGCCGCCGGCAGCCTGATCGTGCTCGGCCGCGGCGTCAATCGCCAACCGTGGATACTGCTGGCGGAGGCTGTGCTGCTGGCGATCGCCGCACTTTGCCACGCGTTCGGGTTCTCGAATGCCGCGGTCGCCGGCATCGTGCTGGCGATGGGGCTGGAGAACGCGGTGTTCCAGATCCACGGCGGTGCCGGGCTTGGCCTCACTTACGTGACGGGCGCGCTGGTGAAAGTCGGCCAATTGGCGGCTGTGGCGCTGACCGGCGGCGATCGCTGGGGTTGGGCGTCGAACCTGCTGCTGTGGGCGGCGCTGGTCGCAGGTTCGTTGTGCGGCGCGGCTGCCTATCACTGGATCAATCTCGCCGCGATCTGGTTTGCCGCCGGCGCGGCGCTGGCGCTGAGCGCGATCCTCGCCGTAACCGTGCATCGGTAGCATTGACAGCGAGCGCGGCTTGTCCGATTTGACTGACATGACAGCCGTGACAAGACCCCGCGCCGCATGCCTGATCGGATGGCCGGCCGCGCATTCGCGCTCGCCGCTGATCCATCATTACTGGCTGCGCAAGCTCGGCATCGCGGGCGGCTACGTGATCGAAGCCGTGCCGCCGGAAGAATTTCAGGATTTCGTGCTGCGGCTTTCGTTCCGCGGCTTCGTCGGCGCCAACGTCACCCTTCCGCACAAGGAGCGCGCGCTGGAACTGTCGACGCCGGATGTGCGGGCGCGCGCCGTGGGCGCGGCCAACACGCTGTGGTTCGCAGACGGCGAGCTGCGCTCGACCAACACCGACATCGAGGGCTTTATCAATAATCTCGACGCCTGCGCGAACGGATGGGACTCAGCCGGGGAGGCTTTGGTGCTCGGCGCGGGCGGCTCGTCGCGCGCGGTCGTGTTCGGATTGATCGAGCGCGGCATCAAGCGCGTGCATTTGGCAAACCGGACCGCGGCGCGCGCGCTGGCGCTCGCGGATCAATTCGGCGCGCGCGTGCAACCGATTGCATGGGAGGCGATCGCGGATGCGATGCCGCGCGCCGGATTGCTGGTGAACACCACGTCGCTCGGCATGCGCGGCCAGGACGCGCTCGAGGTCGAAGTCGGCCTGCTCCCGCCGGATGCGGTGGTCGCCGATCTCGTCTACGTGCCGCTTGTGACGCCGCTGCTGGCGGCCGCGCGCGCTCGCGGATTGAAGACCGCCGATGGGCTCGGCATGTTGCTGCATCAGGCGGTGCGCGGATTTGAATTGTGGTTCGGGCAGCGCCCGCAGGTGACATCCGAGCTTCGTGCCCTGGTCGAGGCCGATCTTACAAAGGTTTGAGCCGGAATATCCTTGAAGCTTCCGATAAGGAGACCGCAACGTGAAGCTCGAATATATCCCTCTCACAGGAAGATTCTTGCGCCTGCAACCGTTCGCGCCCGACCTCAAGGAGGAGGTCCGCTCCGCCGTCGACTGCGATCCGGACACCTGGGCGATCATGCCGGTCAATCCGATGGGCGATGGCTTTGATGTTTACTGGTCCGCGGCCTGCGGTGCGTCGCCCGATCAGCGGATGGCGTACGCGATCCTGCGGTGCAGCGATGATTGTGTGATTGGGATGTCGACTTACTACACCGAGCTTGTGGGCCAGGGCGGCGTATCGATTGGAACCTCGTTCCTGCATCCGTCCGTCCGCGGTGGTCCTGCCAATCCAGAGGCGAAATTGCTGATGCTGGATCACGCCTTTGGCTGCGGTGCCGTGCGTGTTCAGTTCAAGGTCGATACGCGGAACGCGCCTAGCCAGGCGGCCGTCGCCAGGCTCGGCGCTGTCAGGGAAGGTGTCTTGCGCCGGGACCGTCTCACCTGGACCGGATATATTCGCGACACCGTTGTGTTCTCCATCCTCGATCACGAATGGCCGCAGCTGAAGGTACGACTCCAGGCCCTGGTAGCAGGCCTGATCGCGGCCGATCTCACAAAAGTTTGAGCCGGAATATCGTGAAAGCTTCAGGGTCTGTTGCTAGATCAAGCCCTTCCTTCGGAGACCTCTGATGTATCCCCGTCGTTCCAGCGTTGTCCGTCCGCTCGTCGCCATGGCGATGGTTGCCGCCTCGACTTATGCGATCGCCCAGCAATCGCCCACACCATCGCGGGTTCGCGGCACCATCGAGAGCGTTGACGGCGATGTGCTGTCGGTGAAGTCGCGCAGCGGCGAGGACGTCAAGCTGCACATGACGCCCGACATGCGCCTGGTCGGGATCAGCAAGATTTCATTGTCCGATATCAAGGTCGGTTCCTTCATCGGCACCACCACCGTGCCGGGACCGGACGGAATGCCAACCGCCGTCGAGGTGCATGTGTTTCCGGAGGACATGCGCGGCACCGGCGAGGGATCGCGCCCTTACGATTTGCGCCCCAACTCAACCATGACCAACGCCACCGTCGCCGAATCCGTGGTCGGCAATGACGGTCACACGCTGCTGGTCAAATACAAGGACGGCGAGAAGAAGGTCTCGGTGCCGTCGGAGACACCGGTCGTGACCTATGTTCCCGCCGACAAGTCCGACCTCAAGGCCGGCGCCAAGGTGATCGCGTTTACGAAAAAGCTGCCGGACGGTTCGTTCGAGACCAACCGCGTCAGCGTCGGCCGCGACGGTCTGACGCCGCCGATGTGAGGCGCAATCATCGTTGGAACAGCGGAATATCGCAGCGATCGTGGTGTTTTCCTTTAGTGGGAAGCCCTGCGGAGGAATGCCATGCGGAAAATTGCTTCAGTTACAGCGTTATTGGCCGTCGTTTTCGTGACGGCAGCGTCGGCCCAGCAACCGCCGACGGTCCGCATTCGCGGTACCATCGAGGCGGTCGACGGCGCCACGCTGAGCATCAAGTCGCGCGACGGTAGCGACGTGAAGGTGAACATCACGGACAATATCGCGGTGACCGGCGTTGCCAAGGCTTCGCTGTCGGACATCAAGGAGGGCTCCTATATCGGCGTCTCCGCGATGCCCGAGCCCGACGGCACCCAGAAGGCGATTGCTGTTCATATTTTTCCCGAAGCCCAGCGTGGCGCCGCCGAAGGTTTTCGGCCCTGGGATCTGCGTCCCAACTCGACCATGACCAACGCGACCGTCGCCCAGACCGTCGCCGGCGTCGACGGCCAGACCATCATGGTCAAGTACAAGGACGGCGAGAAGAAAGTCGTGGTGCCGCCGGATACTCCGATCGTCGCCTTCGCTGCCGGCGACAAAGTCGAAATCAAGCCGGGCGCCAAGATCATCATCTTCGGCGCGACAAAAAAAGAAGACGGGACGCTGGAAACCGGCCGCATCGCCATCGGCCGCGACGGCATCGCCCCGCCTATGTGACGGCTCCGCCGTCATTGCGAGCGAAGCGAAGCAATCCAGAAGTAACAAGACGCAAAGATGGATTGCTTCGCTTCGCTCGCAATGACGGGCCCGTACTGGCTCACACCGCCAGCACGCGGTCGTCGATCTCGGCGACGGTATTGACGCCGCACAGTGCCATGGTCGTGGTGAGTTCCTTGGCAAGGATATCGATCGCCTTGGCAACGCCGGCTTCGCCGGCGGCCCCGACCCCATGGACATAGGCGCGGCCGATCATGCAGGATTTTGCGCCGAATGCGAGCGCCCGCATGACATCCTGGCCTGTGCGAATGCCGCTGTCGAACATGATCTCGATCTTCGAGCCGACGGCGTCGACGATCTCCGGCAACACTTCGATCGACGACGGCGCGCCGTCGAGTTGGCGGCCGCCATGGTTGGAAACCACCAGCGCCTGCGCCCCGGTCTTGGCGGCTTCCTCGGCGTCCTCGACGTCGAGGATGCCCTTGAGCACCAGCTTGCCCGGCCAGATGCTTCGAATCCAGTCGATATCCTTCCAGTTCAACGTCGTGTCGAACTGCGAATTGGTCCAGGTGGAAAGCTCGGTGATATCCTCGCTGACCTTGAGATGCCCGGCGAGATTGCCGAAGGTGCGGCGCTTGCCGCGCAAGACGCCGGCGACCCAGGCCGGCTTGCTTGCGAAATCGAACAATTTCGATAGCGACCATTCCGGCGGTACCGTCATGCCGTTCTTGATGTCCTGGTGGCGCTGCCCGATCACCTGCAGGTCGACGGTCAGCACCAGCGCGCTGCACTTGGCCGCGATCGCGCGTTCGATCAGCGACTTGAGGAAGCCGCGGTCCTTCATGAAGTAGAGTTGAAACCAAAACGGCTTGTCGACGGCGCCTGCGATATCCTCGATCGAGCAGATCGACATCGTGCTTTGCGTGAACGGAATGCCGGCGGCTTGCGCCGCGCGGCAGGCGTGAATCTCGCCGTCGCCATGCTGCATGCCCAATAGTCCGACCGGCGCCAGGATCAGCGGCATCGCGGCGGGCTCGCCCAGGATGGTGGTCGACAGATCACGCCTGGAGACATCGACCAATACGCGCTGGCGGAACTTGATCTGCTGCAGATCGTCGCGGTTGGCGCGCAGCGTATCCTCGCTATAGGAGCCGCGATCCGCGTAATCGAAAAACACCTTCGGCACGCGGCGCTTGTGCAGCTCGCGCAAATCTTCGATGCAGGTAACGTGCTTCATGGACGCTCCAACCCTTCTTGTTTTTTTGCCGTCTTGTATTTTTCAGCACTGCCGTCATCTAGCATGGTTGGATCATCCGCCAAATCGCGACGGAACCGGCCTGACGAGGAGGGGGACGATGACGAGATCAACTCCGAAGCCGAAAAAGGCGATTGACGCCGAAAAGCGCCGGCTCGATGAGGCCCTGGAGGCGGGGCTGCAGGAGACCTTTCCGGCCTCCGACCCGGTCAA
>Ga0210401_10004059_pt1 | contig 15389 bp, 14 predicted proteins | sample IncBWH32MmetaG_FD_150866 | JGI IMG/M metagenome (GOLD analysis project Ga0210401, IMG submission 150866) | Forest soil microbial communities from Barre Woods Harvard Forest LTER site, Petersham, Massachusetts, United States - Inc-BW-H-32-M | ecosystem: Environmental > Terrestrial > Soil >... | reverse complement strand
ACGTGGCGGTCCAGTTGCCCGCCGAGTCGCCTGCTCCGGCCTTTACCGTGGCGGTCCAGGACGGAGCCTGCCCCTATTACAGCTCCCGGCGCCTGCAGGGCGTGGCCGTGGGCCCCAGCCCGGACTGGCTGAGGCAGCGCCTGGAGAAATGCGGCATCCGGTCCATCAGCAACGTGGTGGACGCCACCAATTATGTGCTGCTGGAATACGGGCAGCCCATGCACGCCTTTGACGCGGCCGCGCTTTCGGGCCAGCGCCTGGAAGCCCGTTTTGCCAAGCCGGGGGAGATCCTGCGCACCCTGGATGGCCAGGACCGCTCCCTGGCGCCCGAGGATGTGGTCATCGCGGACGGGGCCGGCCCCCAGGCCCTGGGCGGGGTCATGGGCGGCGAACACAGCCAAGTCACGGACCGGACCAAGGACCTGGTGCTGGAAGCCGCGGTCTTCCCGCCCAAGCTGGTGCGGAGAACTTCACGCCGCCTGGGATTGGCCAGTGAGAGCAGCCACCGCTTTGAACGGGGAGTGGACGGCCACGGGCTCAACCAGGCCATGGACCGCTGCGCCGCGCTCATCCTTGAGCTGGCCGGCGGCAGCCTGGCCGGGCCGCGGCTGGTGGCCGGCGGCCCCGGGCCCTTGCCGGAGCCCGTCCGGCTGGAGCCGCAGCGTGTGAACGCCCTGCTGGGAACATCGCTGACCGGCCAGGATATGGCCGCCCTGCTGCGCCGCCGCCACTACCAGGTGGCCCCGTCCGGCACCGGGTACCTGGCCACCCCGCCGTCCTGGCGCAGGGACGTGTCCACGGGCGTGGACCTGGCCGAGGACCTGATCCAGATGGCTGGCCTGGAGCACCTGGTTTCGACGGACCTGCCGCAGGTGCGGACCCCGGACGCCGAAGATCCGGCCTGGCGCAACACCTGGCTGCTGCGCGGCCGGCTCAGCGGGCTGGGCCTGGCCGAAGCGTCCACCCTCAGCTTCCTCGATCCCGCGTTGGCCGGCCCCTGGGGCATGGAAAAGGCCTGGCGGCTGGACAACCCCTTCAGCGAGGAACAGTCGCTGCTTCGGCCGTCGTTGCTGCCCAACCTGGTGGGGGCCGCCTTGGGCGCGCTCAAGCGCCGCCAGGACGGCGTGGCCTTGTTTGAGTTGGGGCGGGTCTTCAAGCGGGAGGAAAAGGGCCTGGTGGAGGCGGAGCGGCTGGCGGTGGTCCTGGCCGGCGAGGCCGTGGCCCAGCAGTGGAACGCCGTGGCCCGGGACTGGGACTACTTCGACCTGAAAGGCATGGCCGAGTCGCTGGCCCGCGGCCTGGACCTGACCGTCCGCTGCAGCGCGGCCAAAGCCGGCGAAGCGCCGTCCTGGGCCCACCCTGGCCAGTGCGCCCGCGTCAGCCTGGGCGGCCTGATGGGCACGCTGGCGGCCCTGCATCCCGCCCTGCTCAAGGCCCTGGACGCGCCCAAGGGCCTGGCCACCGCCCTGGTGATGGAGCTGGAGATCTCGGCCCCGGGCAAGGCCTTGGCCAAAGAGCCGGCCTATGCGGCCATCGCCCGGGTCCCCGCCGTGGAAAGGGATCTGAGCTGCCTGATGGACAGCGCCCTGGAGGCCGGCCGGCTGCTGGACTTCCTGAAAAACGAGGGCGGCTTGGGCCGGGTGCGCGTCATGGACCGCTATGAGGGGCCGCCGCTGGCGGAGGGCCGCAAGAGCCTGACCTTCCGCCTGACCTACGCCGCCGACGGCCGCAGCCTGACCGACGCCGAAGTGAACCAGCGCCACGAGGAGCTGCTCAAGCGCCTTGAAACCGCCCTGCCCGTGGAGGTGCGCCGCTGACGCGGCCGCCCATGGAGAACCTGGAAAGACTCGGCAGCAGCGTGGCCCAGGTGGAGATCCTGGTGGCTTCGCTTAAGCGTGAAAACCGGGACCTGGCCGGGCGCCTGGGGCAAGCCGCCCAGGAGCGGCGCCAGGCCTTGGACACGCTGCAGATGGAATTGGAGCGGGCGCGGGCAGAACTGGATTCCGCCCGCCAAGCCCAGCGCCAGGACCCCGGCCTGGAGGCCCGCGCCCAGCAGGCCGAGCTGGAGGCCGCCGAGCTCTCCCGGCGCTTGGAGCAGGCCCAGCGGGAGCACCGCGAGGCCGGCGCCCGGATGGAGGCGCTGGTGCGCCAATTGGAGGCCCAGGCCCTGGCCGGGCGCGAATCCGAGCAGCTTCCGGCCCCGGGCCAGGAGGCGGCCTTGGCCACCGCGCAGCTGGAGCGGGACCAAGCCCGCGCCGCCTTTTCCGTGGCCGACGAGCAGGCCCGCGCCGCCGAGTCGGAGGTGCGGGCACTCCGCTCCCGACTGGAGCAGGCCTTGGATGGCGAGGCCGTGTCCGCCCAGCAAGCCGAGGCCGTGCGCAGCCGCCTGCTGGAGCGCGAGAAACGGATCACCAGCCTGGAGGCCGCGCAGCTGGGGCTGGAACGGGAGCTGGGCGAGGCGCGCCGCGCCCTGGCCGGCCTGCCCACCGCTGACGAGGCCCAGGCCCTCAGGCAGCGGCTGCAGGAGCTGGAAAGCCTGGCTGAACGGGCCGGGCAGGTGCAGGAGCAGGCGCTGCGGCTGGAGGCCGAAAAGGCCGAGCTGCGCAAGCAGCGCAAGGAGCTGGCCGCCTACGCCAAGGAGCGCCAGGGGATGAAACGCCGGGTGGAGGAGCTGCTCTCCACCCTGGAAGCGGTGAGGCTGGCATGAGCGAAAAGCAGGCGACCGACATCACCATCTTCGGGCACAAGTTCACGCTCAAGGGGGACAGCGATCCGGCCTACATGCGCGAGCTGGCCCTGAAGGTGGACGAACGCATGCGCGAGGTGGCCAAACCCGGCGAGCCCATCCACCGTGTGGCCATCCTGGCCAGCCTGGTGATGATGGACGAGATGACCAAGCTGCGGCGCGCCCTGGACACGGAGAGGCAGCGCATCGACCAAAGCTCCCGCAGCGTGGCCCAGCTGGACCTGAAGCTGCAGGCCATCCTCAACGAAGCCGTGCAGCAGGAAAAGCCCGGGCCGAATCTGGACGTGGAGGAGCTGCCCGAGGTGCTGGAAGTGGAAGGCAAGCTGGACGCGCAGGTGAACGACTTGTTCGACGAAGGGGAAAAGTAAAGGGGCTTTACTGGGGGTGGGGGATGAGGAAGCAAGCGTGGGCCGCCATGGCCCTGGTTTTTGTCATTTGCGGCTGCCTTAGGGCCGACGGCGGCGGACTGCCACGGTGGAATTGGTCTGTGGAAGGCGGGACCGTCATGGGCCTCTCGGTGGGATCTGCCTACGGCGAAGCCGTCTCAGTCAATCCGTCCCCGGATAGCCTCGCCTTTGGGCGCCTGGAATGGGCGGTGGCATGGGCCGGCGGGATGGATAATGAATACCGTTGGCAGGCCACACCCAGTGACGTGTTCCTCGCTCCGGGCTGGCGCTATGACCTGGGCGGGCCCTGGTCGTTTGAAGCGAAGCTTGGCTTGGGCTGCCTCTATTCAGCGGTCTCCGCCACGGAATTGCCGACCCAGACCTACGACAGCCACGGAAAATTTTTGGTCGGAAATTTCGCCAGCGGCACGGCCTTTGGGGTTTCCGTGCATCCCGAATTGCGGATGGAACGGTTGGTGGCGGGAAAAATAGGCTTGGGACTCAACGTGGGGTACCTGTACCAGTATTTTGACGTCCATTACCGACCCTGGCAGTCCGAAAACGCCCAGAGCTGGATCTTCCTGGACCACGAAGCTCCGCCATCAACGACCTTCAATTACGAGACCGGCGGCCTGGCATTCTCTGTCTTTGCCAACTATTACTACGGATCCAGCCGCTAGGCTGCGGATCCGGCCATCAATTCCTTATAAAGCCCCACCAGCGTGTCCGCGTATTTTGTCACGCTGAAATGCTTGGCCACTTCCACGCTCCGGGCCGAGAGGTCCCGCAGGAGGCCCTCCTGGCTGAAGAGGCGCTTGATCTCACTGGCATAGCCCGGCGCGTCCATGGCTTTCAGGTAGTTCTCGGCCCCATAAAGCGGGGGGTATTCAGGGTTGTCCTTCAATAACATGGGGATGCCGCAGGCCATGGCTTCGTTGATGGCCAGGGCGCAGTTCTCCTGCCAGCTGGGGAAAAAGAGCAGGTCCGCGGCGCTGTAGATTTCCGGCATCTGCTCCAGCTTGACCGTGCCGGCGAAGCGGACGTTGGGGGTGGCTGCGGCGATGCGGTGGTCCACGTCCTTCACCGCGTCGGTCAGCCCGCCGAAGGGCCGGCCGCCGAACCAAAGGAACTGCACGTCCGGGCAGAGGGCCGCGGTGTCGATGAACTCGGCCACGCCCTTGCGGGGCTGCACCTGGCCCACGCAGACCGCCACCTTGGCCCCGGGCGCCAGGCCCAGCTGTTCCCTGCCCTTGCGCCGCAGCTCCGGATCCACGTAAAAGCGTTCCACGTTCACCGGGTTGGTCAGCACCTCCAGCCGGGACCGCACGCCGATGCGCTGCAGGTCGGTCTTCACGTGCGGGGCCACGGCCAGCACGATCTCGGCCGAATTGTAGGCGAACTTCAGGTACCACTCGGCCACGGGCATCCACAGGCGCCAGCCCACCAGCGAGCCCTTGAAGCTGTCCGGGATGACATGGGCGGTCATCACGCGGCGGCCCTTGTAATGGTGGCGCTTGGTCCAGTAGGCCGGACCGAAGGTGTGGGCATGGAGGATGTCCGCCCGTTCCTGGCTGTTGACCAGCACCTCCACCTCGGGCCTCTTTTTCAGCGCGCCCACCATGTCCACAAAGGCCGTGTGCACGCCCTGCGCCTCAAAATTGCCGGATTCTGAAACGATATTGACTCGGATGGGAGGCATGGTTTCCGTTGCTCCTAAGGCTGGGCGGTCCATCAGAAGGCCAAGTTTCCCAACAGCGTCAAGGCGGCGCTGGGGCTCAGCCATTGTATCTCTTTTACCGAGCGGAACCAGGTCCGCTGCCGGCGCGCGTACTGGCGGGTCTGCTTCAGGATGGCTTCCCTGGCTTGGGCCGGCCGCTGCCGGCCCCGCAATTGGTCCAACAGCTCAGGGTAGCCGATGGCGGCGCTGCGGCTGACGGCGTCGTCACCATGGAGCCCGGCCAGCAGCTCCACCTCCTGGAGCCAGCCGTGGGCCAGCAAGGAGTCCGTTCGGCTCTCCAGCCGCTGCTCCAGGCTGTCCTTGCCCGGATCTTGGCCGATCCAAACGGTCTTGGCCGGGCGGAGCCCTGGAACGGTCCCATGCGCCTGCCATTGGCTAAGGGCTTTTCCGGTGGCTGCCTGTACCTCCAGCCCCCGGAGAACCCTCCGGGGATTGGCCAGGTCCGTGCGCTGGGCCAAGGCGGGATCCACGCTCTGGAGCCGCGCAGCCAATTCAGCCAGGCCCTTCTGTTCCAGCTCCATGGCCAGGCTTTGGCGGATTGCGTCCGGCACCGCCGGGATGTCGGCCAGGCCTTCCAGAAGCGCCTTCAAATAGAGGCCGGTCCCTCCGGCCAGCACAGGAATCTTGCCGTCGGACCAGGCCTCCTCGATCAGGGGCACAGACTCGCGGACCCAATCCCCGGCTGAAAACGGCTGCCCGGGGTTGGCCAGGTCCAGCAAGCCCCAGGCCGCCTTGGAGGCGCCCATGGGCTTGGCCGTGCCGATATCCATGCCGCGGTATACCTGCTGGCTGTCCGCCGAAAGAAGGCGGCAAGGCAGCTGTTTGGCCAGGGATTGAGCCAACTCTGTCTTACCAGATCCGGTGGGCCCCACGATGACAACCAATGCCTTTTCCATGTCGATCAAATCCAAGGTAGCTGAGAGAGTTTAGACCGAGGCGGCGGCGCCAAGCCCAAAGCCGCCCTCATCTTCTCAAAAAATGCTTTTCCAGCTCGAACAAACTGATCCGGACCAAAGGAGGCCGGCCATGGGGGCAGGACCAGGGGATTTCGCAGGCGGAAAGGTCGGCCATGAGCTGCTGCATGGCCTCCCAGGTGAGGGGGTCGTTGGCCTTGATGGCCGCTTTGCAGGCCAGTTGGGCCGCGGCTTCACGGCGGAAATCCTCGGCCGGATCACCGCTGGCCGGCTGGCTGAAGCCATCCGGATGCTCCAGCAGGTCCAGCAAGAGCGGCGCCACCTGCAGTTGCTTCAGGAACTCCGGCAGGCTGCTGACGAAGAAGAGCCCGCCGCCCACGTCCTGGACCTCCAGGCCCAATTCAGCCAGCTGAGGCGCCCATTGGTTCAGCTGCACGGCCTGGGCTGGGGAGACGTTCATGCGCTGGGGCAGCAGCAGGTGCTGGGTCCGCACCGCCCGGCCCGCCCAGGCCTTGAGATGGCGCTCGTAAAGCACCCGTTCATGGGCCGCGTGCTGGTCCACCACCACCAAGCCCTGGCTGTCCTGGCAGAGCAGGTAGGTCTTATGCAGCTGAGCCAAGGGCACCGGCCAGTCCGGCTTGGACGCCTGCGGCAGGTTCATGGCCCACGGCGAGGCCTGCACATGCGAGGGCACCGCCGAATTCACTTCGCGGTCCAGGAGGCTGCCTGGTCCTTCACCGGCGGCCGGAATGTTGATGACGCCGCCCTGACCCCAGGCTGGCCTCTTAGGCCCCGCATCGCTAAGAGAGTTTAGACCGAGGTGGCCGCCGCCGCCCCAAGCGGCCCTCGAGGGCTCACCCGAACCCGAGGGCTCACCGCTTCCCGAGGAAAAGGTGGCCGCCTGGCCCAGATCCATCCCTTTGAATAAATCCGCATTTCTCAGCGCTTCGGTCACCCCGTGCCTGATCGCGTCCATCACCGCGCTTTCCTGGCGGAAACGCACCTCCCGCTTGGCCGGATGCACGTTCACATCCACGGCCCCGGGCTCCAGGGTCACAAAAAGGGCCGCCACCGGGTGCCGGCCGTGCGGAATCAGGCTGCCGTAGGCCTGGCTCAGCTGGAAGCCCAGGCCGCGGTGCTCCACCGGGCGCTGGTTCACATAAAGCCACTGCAGGGCCCGGTTGCCCCGGCTGAGCTGCGGCGGTGCGACCCAGCCCTGCACGGCCACGCCGGCCTCGCGGTGGTCCACCGGCAGGGCCGCCCCGGCCAGGCTGCTGCCCCACAATCCAGCCAGGCGTTCAGCGCCGGCCGCCGCGGGCAGGTCCAAGACCGTGCGTCCGTCCTGCCGCAGCTGGAAGGCCACCCCGGGGTGGGCCAGGCTCAGCTGGCTGAGCTCCGATTGGGCGCGGCCCGCTTCGGTGGCGTCGTTCTTCAGGAATTTGAGGCGGGCCGGGGTGTTGAAGAAAAGCTCCCGTACTTCCACGGTGCTGCCCACGGCCCGTCCTTCGGGGCTGGGCCCGCTGACTTCGCCGCCCTCCGTCCGGAGTCCCGCGCCTTCGGCCGATCCACGGGCCCGGGAGCTGAGGCGGAACTTGGACACGCTGGCGATGGACGGCAACGCTTCCCCGCGGAAGCCGAAGCTGCGGAGGTCCTGCAAGTCCTCGCTGCGGCGGATCTTGCTGGTGGCGTGGCGCTTGATGCTCAGCGCCAAATCCTCCGGGCCCATCCCCTCGCCGTCGTCCGAGACGCGGATCAGCCGCTTGCCCGCCTGCTCAAGGTCCACCTCAACGCGCGTGGCGCCGGCGTCGAGGGCGTTCTCGACCAGCTCCTTCACGACGCTGGAGGGGCGCTCCACCACTTCGCCGGCCGCGATCTGGTCGGCCACGGTCGATGGCAGCAGTTGGATCTTAGACATGGGGGAGGGGTTTGCTGCGGACGGGCGCCTTGGGTGCGGGTCCCGCGCCTTTCTTCCGTTGGTTCATCTTATAGATGAAGATCAGCACTTCGGCGACGGCTTGGTAGAGCTCCGGGGCGATCTCCGTCCCCACATCCAGCTGGCCGAGGACCTCCACCAGCTCCTTGTCCTGGTAGAGGGGCACCCCTTTCTCCCGGGCAAGCTCCAGGATCTTGTCGGCGATGGCGCCCTGCCCTTTGGCCAGCACCTTGGGGGCGGACTGGCGGTCCCCCATCTGGTACTTCAGCGCGACGGCCCGGCGGCGTTCTTCGGCCATGGGATCAGGCGCTCACGTTCAGGCCGCCCGGAGCCGCGTCTTCCGGCACGGGTGCTTCCGGGCCGTTCTTGGCGCCGGCCACCGCGAATTCGAGGTTCTGCAGCAGGAAGGGGGTGCGCTCGGCGAATCCCTCCCTCAGCTCCGCCGCTCCCCTGGACAGGAAGGCCGTCGCCTCGGGTGTCTCGCCCAGCACCCGCGCGCTGGCGCTGCCCTTCCAGACCTGCATCAGCACCTTCACGGTGCCCAGGCTTTCCGTATTCAGGGCCACCGCCACGTTGACCGCCTCCTTGTCGTCCAGTTTCCTTTCGCGGCCCTTGCGCCATGTGACGCTGAGCTGGCCGCCCGCGATTTGGCCGTTCATCCATACCGGCAGGGGCAGGTGCACGGTGTCGAAGGCCGGCGGGGCTTGGGCCTGCAGCGGCACGGCATTGAGCGCTTGGACCGCGGCCTGGGTTTCCTTCAGGGCCGTGCCCAGGCGCTGCGCTTCGGAGGGTGTCTGCGCCGCGTTGTCACGGATGGCCGCCCGCAATTCGCCTTCCAGCCTCACCAAAGCCGGCCGGAGGCCGGCGCTCCCGTTCATCGGCTGGGCGGCGCCGCCGCTGGGCCTGGCGTCCGAGGTCCCGGCCATCAAACCAGCCTCCAGGTTCAAGCCCTGCGTCTGGCCCCATTGCCGCAGTGCGGTGGCCAGCTCCGGATGCTCCGGGCTCAGGCCCGCCTGCTGAAGGGACTGCTGGGCCGTGGACACGGCGGCTTGGAGGCTGGGCCGCGCCTCCAGCAGGGTCTGGGGCAGCTGGGAGGCCGCGTCCAAGGCCCGTCCCGCCGCGGGCATGGCGTTGCGGTCCTGGCTGATCCACGTGGCGACGGTTTCCACCAACGGGCGTTGCGGCGGCAGGTCGCGGGCCTGCAGCCAGGCCACGGCCTCGGCCACCTGGTCGCTGCTCAGGCTGGCCAGCCGGGCCTGGGGCACCGGCAATCCGGCCGCCTGCAGCGCCGATTTCAGGGCGCTTTCGCCGTTGAACACGGCGCCTTCCGGGCTCAGGGCCAGGGCCGCGTCGGCCTGCTGCAAAGCCTGGCGGGCGCTGGCCAGCACGTTCTGCGCTTCGGTTCCGGGCTGCTGGGCCTGCACCGCGGCCAAGAGGCGCAGCGAGGCCGGGCTGGCGGGTTCGGACAGCGCCGCGGACAGTCCCAGCAGCGCCGCCCTGGCGGAGGGGACACTGGTGGGCGCGTCGGCCGGGATGCCGGACAGGAACTGCACCAGCGCTTCCCGTTGGGCGGGCAGGGCCGCATTTCCGGTATAGGGGGCGCCCAGGTTCGCCGCAGAGGCTTCGGCGGGCGCGGAGGGTGCCGGCGCTGACGTCGGGATGGGGGCGGGTCCGCCCGGGGCGGCGGCGGCCGGGTTCAAGGATGGGGCGCCGTCCCTTGGCATTCCCAGCCCGATGCCCCCGGAGAGCGGTTGGGCCATGCCCTGGGGCGACGATGCGGACGCCGCGTCCAAGGCCTGGGGTGCGGCCAGGCTTGCCAGCAGGCCTTGGAGATTTTGGAGATTTTGGGGGCTGGGTTCGGAGGCGATGGCCGCCAAGGCCTGGGACAGCACGGCTTGGGCCTGGGACGGAATCAGGGGGGCGGCAGTGCTTGGGGATGGGACCGGACCAACATTGGCTGGAGGCAAGGGAGCGCCCTGGGACGGGGCCACGGCAGGGGCCAGGAGGCCCGGCTGCTCCAGGGCGAGGCCGATGGCCCGGACCGCCTGCTGCAATATCAGCACGTTCTGGCTGGAAGGATTGAACTGGGCGGCGACCTGCAGCTGGGACAGTCCGTCGCGGAGCGTGTTTTGGACCGACGGGTCGCCCAGCGCGGTGCTGCCGGGCTGCGGCGGTGGGGCGGCGGCCTCGCTGCCCAGCAGCGCCAAGGTGGCCTGGGCGGCAGTTTGGATGGCGGCGCGGTCCATCGGAGCCCCCAGCTGGGACAGGGTCTCCGCGACCTTCATGTTGATGGAGCTGGGAGGCAGCTGGACGGCGTTGAGGATCAGTTCGAGGCGCCCCGGGGCGCCTGGTCCGGCCTGGGCGGTTCCCGGGGCCAGCGCCTGCGACAGCAACGACGCCGGGTCCGGGCTTGGCAGGAGGCGGAGCGTCAGGCTGGCGCCCTTGGCCAGGTCGGCCGGGTTGAACGGCCCCACCTGCAGGGACAGCGCATCCCCTTTTTGGAGCCCGCTGTTGGCGGGCAACTGCGCCACCAGGTTCTGGCCCCGGATCGAGATCACGGCCTGGTCCTGGCCGACCAGCTCGATCACGCGCCCGCGCAGGATGTCGCCGCTCTGAAGGCCGGAAAAGAGGTCGCCGAGCTGGCCGGGACCGGTTTGAAAGAGCAGGGGCAGGCCCAGGGCATTGACTGCCATCTTCGCCTCCAAAGGGTGTGCCTTAATATCGTCCGAAATTACCCGGTTTTTAGCCCTGAGCCGGGCGCTGGCGCCTTAGGTTCAATATAAGGTCCACTTCCCCCGGCAACAGGCCGGCTTCCTTGGCAATCTGTTCCCTGGACCAGCCCTGGTCCGCCAGTTCATAGACCCGCTGGTGCCGCGGCTGCACCGCTGGGCGGCTCAAATAACTGCGGCCACGGGCGGCGGCATCGGCCGCCGGCTCGGGCGGCGTTTCGGCCTTGGGGGCTTCGGGCAGGGCCGGCGGTCCGTCCGAGGGGGCCGGGAATGGGCGCTCTTCAGGCCGGGCCCGCTCCTTTGCGGCGGGCCTCTGCGGGGCCCTCGCGGGAGCCGCTCCTGACGCGGCTTCGGCCTGTTTCAGGCGCTGCGACATCTTGTCGGCCAGCTTGTCCATGGCGAGGAGCCTGCCGGCCAGCTTCAATTCGGCGTCCTTGCATTCCTCCACGGCTTTTTCCACGGCCGAATGCCTAAGCTCCAAGGACTGGGCAAGCTCCAGTCCCGCGTCCTTGACCTGTTCAAGCAATCCCTGGAGCTGTTCTTGGAACTCCACCAGGTCCTCGGCGTCCAGGGATTCGTCCACCCGATGGTCCAGCCGCGCCACCTCGCGCCGCAAGAACCAGAGCAGCCAGGCCTGCGATAGCGCCAGGCTGAGAAGGAGCAGGATGACGAGGATCGCGGCCAGTTCCACTTATGCCACCAAATCGATGTGAGAGCCGCTGCGGCCGTTCCCTCTTGGCCCGTCCTCGCCTGGGGGCCTGGACCTTGGCCGCCGGAACGGGGCCGCCGCTTCCTGGCTTTGGTGCCCCTCGGCGCTGACGACGGCGCTGTCCGCGGACCCGTCCGCGCTGTTCACCTGCTCCTGACGGTGCTCCTCGCGCAGGCGGAAGGAGGCCGCCCCCAGCCGGGCCGCCAAGTCGGGTCCCTGCACCGCCTGGCTGGCCATGACGCTCGCCAGGGGTGAATTGACCGCGGAGCTGACGTCCGGGATGTTCGCCACGGCTGGGCCTTATCCGAACGGCAAGGCCTTGATCTGGCCGTTGTCTTCGACGAAGGAGGTGTACTTCTCCTCCATGGTGATGGCCCGGCTGACCCGGCTGACGGTGATCTTGGTACCGGGATAGAACAGCCCGGAGCAGGATACCTTCGCCCGCCGCTTGCCCTTTTCCTGGGTCTCCTTCTGTTCGATCTCGGTCTTTCGGGTCTGGATCACCTTCAGATCGGCCAGGAACTTGAACTGGGCGCGCGTGAGCTTGTTGAGCATCTCCTTCTTGTCGTCCGGGAGCTTGCCGCCCAGCTTGGCGCTCATATCCTTCAAGAACTGGACGCCCTTCTTGGTCTTGTCCAGTTGCTCCAGCAGGGACTTGCTTTCCTTTTCAATGCGGCGCATCTCGTCGCGCAGCCGGGGATCCTCGCCCACTTCGATTTCCGTGGGCACGCCGCTCTTGGCTCCTATTTCCTTGGCCACCACCTCCCAGCCGGCCACGGTGGTGCCGCCCACCAGGGTGCCGCGCCCGCTGAGGAAGACCTTGTCCGAGGCGATGACGGTGCTGTGCATGATGCCGTCCACCACCGTGACGGCGCCGCCGCTTTCCACGTAGGCGTTCCGCACGTACTTGGTCTCCACGTTGCCGTCCGCGGTCACCCGGGTCTTCTGGCCGATGATGCCGCCCTTGATCTGGACCTTGCCGCCGGCCGCCACTTCCCCGCCGTCCAGCACGCCGTCGATGATCACGTCCTGGCCCGCCTTCACCTTGTATTCGCCGGTCACCGACCCGTGGATGATGACGGTGCCGAGGAAATCGATGTTGCCGATCTTCAGGGTGAGGTCGCCGTTCACCTCGTAAAGGGCCAGCACCGAGATCAGCTCGCCCTTCAGCACCACCTGGCCGGTCTCCGTGGCGATGAACTGGGTCGGGTCGTTGGGGTCGACTTTCGCGCCGATGCCGGGCTTCAGCACCATGGGCAGGCCGGGGTTCGGGGCCAGCTCCTTGCCCGTGACCGTGACACCCATGCTGCCGGGGGTGGCAGGGACCAGTTTGCAAAGCACGGCGTCCTTGGCCACGTTTTCAATGGTGTTCAGGTCGCGGTAATTGACCTGGGCGTTCTTGTTCTCAACGCCGGCGGCGTTCTTCACCGGGCCTTCGTCTTCCTTCTTTTCCCAGTACTTTTCGAGGTAGGCGTCGGTGCCATGCAGCACCGGCTGGCCCTGGGCGATGAGGCTCTCCACAGGTTCGTGCACCTTGCCGGCCTCACCCAGCGCGGCCAGGGGGCCGGCCAGGGCCTGCAGCTTGTCCTCCAGGATGCCGTGCACCACCCCGTTGGCGGCCAGGGCCGCGCGGACCCGGTCCAGGCTGGCCGGGTGTCCGCCCTGTTCCGGGGGCAGCACGGTCACCTTGGCCGTCATCTGGTCGTCGGAGATTTCAATGAAGATGGGGCTGTCGCCCGAACGGGCCTTGGGCGCGACGATCACGGCGGCGCGGCCCTTGGCGGCCTCCACCACGTGCTTCACGTCCTCCCATTTCACGCCCTTGAATCCGAGCTTTTCGATTTCGGCCCGGACTTCGTCGAAGCTGACCTTTTTGCCGCTGCCTTCCGGCGGGTAGACAGTCAGCACCAAACCGTCATCGGCCGTGTTGATGTTAGGGTATCCGTCCACATCCCGACTCGTCATGGCATCCCCTCTGCGCGAAATCAACGGTTGAACGGTCCCGCCAACGCGGCCTGCAGGTGCAGCACCGCTTTGGCGTAGATCTGTGAAACCCGGCCCGGTGTCACGCCCAACACCGCAGCCGCCTCCTTGTGGCCGAGCTCCTGTTCCAGCAAGAGGTACAGGAGCTGGTGTTCCTGTTCCGGAAGGCCCGCGATGGCCTGGGCCAACGCCGCTTTCATCTCCGTACGGATGGCCAGGGCGTCAGTCCCGGCCTGCATCGGATCCGCCAGCTGCTCGGACCAGGTCTGGCTGCCATCGGGCATGAGGCCGTCGAGGAAAACCATTGTCCCCGGGGCGTTTTGCAGCAGGAGCTCCCGCAACGCATCCAGTCCCAGCCCAAGGTGCCCGGCGAGTTCCTCTTCGGAGCTGATCCGCCCGAGGCGTTGTTCCAGGTTCCGGACCTCCGCCTGGAGGGATTTCCAACGCCGGCGGCTCTCCTTGCTGATCCAGTCTTGGCGCCGGAGTTCGTCCAGCATGGCTCCACGGATGCGGAGCCTCGCCCAGGCTTCGAACGGAACGCCTGACTCCGGCCGGAAGTTTTCCAGCGCCTGGACCAAGCCCACCGCGCCGCACTGCAGCAGGTCGTCGTCCAGGTGCTCGGCGGCCGGTGGCAGGCTCACTTTCAACCGCGCCCAGACCCGTTTCACCAGCGGAAGCCAGGCTTCGACGCAGCCCTCCCGGCCGGCCTCATCCCTGTCCTTGAGCCAGCGCTCCAGCAGGGCGTCCCGGTCCGCCCTCGCCGGGCCTACTTGATCCAGCTTGGCACCGGCGGAGGAGGCAGGTCGGCGTCGCCTCCGGCGGCCTGGGCGGGCGGAGGCGCCAGGGCGGAGTTCAGGTCGCCTGGATCCAATTCAGGCAGGTTGAAGTCGACGACCTTGCCGCTGGGCGAACCCGGATCCTCAGCGATCACCGCCTCCTCCAATTGGCTGGCCGTGACCACGTGCCCGATGTCCAGGTCTTCCGCGTTGCTGGTCCGGCGCTCCACGTTGGAAGGGATCCCCGGCTCCTCGGGCTGGGTGGACTTGAGGGCTGCACGCAGCCACACAGCGAAGCCGTAGGCGGCCAGGCTGCCCAGCGTGAGCGCCACGACCCCTTGGATCATGAAGCCCTCCAACGTGTAGCCCCTCACTAGGCCAAGCAGGGCGCTCAGCAGGAAGCAGCCCAGGCCAAAGAAGATGGCCAGCCGCTTGTCGACGTCGTCGTGGTAGGAGGTCATTTCCTTCATGGGTTCACCTCGTCAGGCCGTTTCAATCCTTGGGGCGCAGCGCCGCGCCCAGGCGTTCCAGAAAACCCTTCAAGCCCTTCGGCCGCTCGGCCAGGTGCACACGGCTGATGGCGGTGGCCATGGCCATGATGGCCTGGCTGGCTGGGGCATTGGGGTGCTCCAGCAAGAACGGCTTTTGGGCCCGCACCGAGCGGGGCACGTCCTTGTCGCGGGGGACCACCCCCAGCATCTCCACCGGCTGGTTCAGGAAGCGGCCGGCCAGGTTCTCCATCAGGCGCCCCACCTCCTCGCCCTCGGCCGCGGATTCCGCCATGTTCACCACCACCCGGATCCTGCCGGCGAAACCGTCCTGGCTGAGCACCTTGATCAGGCCGTAGGCGTCCAGGCGGGAGGTGGGTTCTGGCGTGGTCACCACGATCACTTCCTCGGCGGCCTGGGCGAAAGACACGACGTTCCGCGATATGCCGGCCCCGGTGTCCACCACCAGGTAGTCCGCCTGGTCCTCGATCAGGGCGAAGTGGCTGAGCACCCGCTCCCGTTCCTGGGGACCCAGGTCCGCCAGCTGGGCAATCCCGCTGCCCGAGGGGATCAGCTTGAGGCCGTAAGGGCCTTCGCACATGATCTCGTTGAGGCTGCGCCCGCCCTGGAAAAAGTGGGTCAGGTTGAAGCGGGGCTGGATGCCCAGCAGCAGGTCGGCGTTCGCCAGCCCCAGGTCGGCGTCGAAAAGGATCACCTGGCGCCCCAGCTTCCCCAGGGCCAGCGACAGGTTCACCGCTATGTTGGACTTTCCCACCCCGCCCTTGCCTGACGCCACGGCCAGCACCCTGGCCCGCGGAAGGGCGTTGTAGCTTTCCGCCTTGGGCGCTGGAACCGCCGCCGGGCGGGCCTGGTCCGGCCCCTTGTCCTTCAGCGAGGCGGCCAGCATGCGCAGCTTGTCGGCCTGGTCAGCCATGGCTTTCCCCGAGCACAAGTTCGGCCATGCGTTCCGGGGAGGCTGCTTCAATG
>Ga0210401_10004057_pt1 | contig 15390 bp, 19 predicted proteins | sample IncBWH32MmetaG_FD_150866 | JGI IMG/M metagenome (GOLD analysis project Ga0210401, IMG submission 150866) | Forest soil microbial communities from Barre Woods Harvard Forest LTER site, Petersham, Massachusetts, United States - Inc-BW-H-32-M | ecosystem: Environmental > Terrestrial > Soil >... | reverse complement strand
TGCCGGCAGTGGTCGGCGTGAAGATGCGAACCATACCGCAGTCCGGGTGGGGTCGCACGACGGAAAAATGGCGGGCCGTCGTACAAATCGTGCGGCCCGTCCACCCAAGGAGCCGACAATGGCAGTCGATTATTTCCTGAAACTCGACGGAATCGAAGGGGAATGTCAAGAAAAGAACTTCGCGAAACAGATCCAGCTTCTGAGCTGGAGCTGGGGCGCTTCCAACGTATCATCCGTGACCGCTAACGGTGGTTCCGGCGCGGGAAAGGTCAAACTCGACGATTTCAGCATCTCCACCTACTTCGATAAGGCAACTCCCAAATTCTACGGCTCGATCTGCGCGGGTACGCACATCAAGAGCGGCACGATGACCGCGGTCAAAGCAGGGGCCGAGGGCAAACCATATCTGAAGATACTCTTTTCGGAGGTGTTTATTATCGGCATTCAGATGAACGGTGCCTCCGAGGTTCCCACCGTCAACCTTTCGTTCTCCTATGCCGTATTCGAGATCGATTACAGCTTGCAGGACGAGACAGGCAACGTTAGAAGCATCGGCGCCGTCACCTATGCCTTGAGGGAAAACAGGCTCAGGTAAAGCGACCATCCGACCTTAACTCTCCTCCCTAACTCAAGGAGAAAATCATGACACGCAAAAGGATCACAGTACGCGCTCTGGCCGGGGTGGTCTTCTCACTCCTCGCATTCGCTCCCAACAACCTCGTTCGTCTGACTCCAGTGGCATTCGCTCAGGATCGAAATGCACTTTTCACTCAGGCATCATGGGGAACACAGGAAGGGATTCCTGCGAACCAGGTGGTCTGGCGGCACGTGGGAAAGATTTACCTGAACCCCAACACCGGCAAGGCTGTGTACGTCGGTACGTCGTCCACCTCAACGGAATTACCAGCTCGCTGTTCAACGGGTCGCCAAGCGAGAGCACTACTTTCTTCACCTTCAGCACGGATGTGTTACAGCTCACACCCATGCCGAACAATGGCGATGTTGCTCTCGATCTCGTTTCAGCCGGAACATTCAGCGTTTACTACAACGCGAGTCCGAACGGGGACTGGAGCAACCCGGCCACTTTCTCGAGCGGAAAGTTGATCGCACCTTCGCAAGAAAGGAAAGCCTGTACCCCCAAATCGGACCTTTCGGGTTTCATAGTCTTTCAGAAACCTTGGAGTCCAGCCAGAGCTTCACATTCGATGAGCAGTCTTACGACTTCAATCGCATCGTCCCGTACGGGATCACTTTCGCCCAGTTCTTCAGTACCGCACCGCTGACTGGAGTCACCGACTATCCAGTCGCCTTTGCCGCTGCCGGTACGACGACGGCAGTTGGAGGGGCCCTGTCCGCGCTTGGACCGAAATAAGCGTTGACAAAAATCGCCGGCACACTCAGAACGGCCCAAGGCACGATGGGTCACCACCATCTGCCTGGGCCCGATGAACTTGCACCGATTCCCGCTTACCGCTGCCGCGCCAGAACCAGCGTGATGTCGTCCGGCTGCTCCTGGCCGCCGATCCACGTGCGCAGCGACTGCATCACCTGTTCGGAGATGGCATCGAGCGGGAGATGCCTGTGCCGGCGGACAACCTCGACCATGCGCTCTTCGCCGAATTCGCCGAACTCGTTCTCCGGCTCGGTGACGCCGTCGCTGTAAGCGATGAGAATATCGCCTGGGTATAGCCGCTCAGTTCCCTGCTGGTAGCTCATGTTGTCGATTAATCCCACCACCGTCCCGCCGCAGTCCAGCCGCGTGATGCTGTCGTCGGCACGCAGCAGCAGCGGCGGCAGGTGTCCGCCCGTCGAGTAAACGAGCTGGCTACGCGCGCTCTCGTAGTGCGCCAGGAAGAGCGTGGCATATTTCTCCGGCTGCGTGCTGCGGAAGAGATGGCGGTTGAGCAGGGCGAGGATCTTACCGGGCTGCTCGAAGAGCTCACCGCACTCCAGTTCCGCCTCGCCCACGCGGGGATCAAGCGAAGTCGCGAGGGCATGATTGCCGGCGCTGATCAGCTCCAGACCGGCAAAGCGGTAGGCGCGAACCGCAGAGTGCAGCGTGGCCATCAGCAGCGCCGCCGAAATGCCCTTGCCGCTTATGTCTCCCAGCGCAAGACCCAGGCCGGTAGTGCCGAAGACCAGAAAGTCGTAATAATCCCCACTGACCGTGCGTGCCGGATAGCAGGCTCCGTGCAGCTCCAGCATGGGCAGCGACACGTTAGCGAGCGGAAACAGATTCGCCTGCACCTCCTGCGCAATCTCCAACTCGTTCTGCAGGCGCTCTTTCTCGCGCTGCTCTTCCAGCAGGCGCTCGAGCGAAGCTGCCATGCTGTTGAACGAGCGGCTGAGCGCTGCCAGTTGATCGTGACGCGTGACGTGAATGCGGTGCGTGAGATCTCCTTGGTCGATCGCCGTAGTGGCCTCGTAAAGATCGCGAATAGATCTGGTGATGGTGCGGTTGAGCCGCACCGCCATGATGAAGGCCACCAGTTCCAGTACGCCAAAGAAGATGGCTATGCCGATCAACAGGTCCTGCACCACAGCAGCGATCTTGAGCGAAGTAATGAACAGACGTTGATAGAGCAGCGACGGGCGCGAGCTGACGTGGGTGTAGGTAGAGTGCGACTTGCCGGTGCCCCAGTCCACCGTATCGAGTGGCGCCAGAAAGGTAACAGGGACGTCATAGAAGTGCTGCGCGTCGGGTAGCGTACCTCCGTGGACCGCTCTCTTCCTGGCCTCCTCGGCGGTCAGATCATGTCCGTTGATCTGTATTGGGACGCCAGGACGCTTCTCGTAGCTAAACTTGGTGCGCCCGCCGCCGACCACCGTCTCGTTGTCTTCGATATCGACATCGGGAACGATGGTCACCGTGCCCAGCCCGCGCGCGATCTGGCCGACATTTTCCTGACTCAGCGGCAGGCTGGTGATGGTGGTAATGGTGCGGCCATCGCGCGTGTGCGAGTCGATGGCGCGGAGATAAAGCCCGCCATTGTCGACCACCACGCCGCTGAAGTGCTGCGCCGCCCACGACGGCGGGCTCGTAATGCTGGTGGACTTCAGCGTCTCCGGCGTGAGCGCCAGAGGCTTGCCATCCAGGAACGCGGCAACCTGCATGGCGACGTGCTCATGGTCCGGCGACGTGTCGTCGGCTTCAGGCAGAGTGACGTTGCGCGTCTTCGGGTCAAGAGCTAGGGCGTGCGCCACATGCAGGTCAAAGGCACGATTCGTAGACGCGATGTGAGCCAGCTCCTCTTTGATCTCCGCGCTCGCGGCGAAGATTGCGAATTGCCCGGAGAAGATATAGAGCAAAATCACGGCGAGCGAGACGAAGAGCACGACCGGCGTGAGGCCCATGAGCAGATAAGTGACGACCAGCCGGTTGCGCACCTTCCACAGAAGGCGTCCGAAGACCCAGCGCCAGAGCAGCGGAATGCACATCAGAACCAGGAAAAAGAACGTGATGCCGCTGAAGGCCGAGAAGGCCGTCCCGGCCCCGCCGGGCAGCAGGCGCCCCAGGGCGAGGACCAGATAAACAACCAGCAGCCAGAACGCGAGACGGTGGATCTTGCTCCGGGGTGGGTCGCGGCGCAGACGCCGGAATACTCCGATCTCAAAATTGCGAAGATGTCCCATCTGTCAGTTGAGTTTAGCTGAAGACGCAGATAAGAAGCGGGTAGCAGAAAGCGGTCAGGGGTGGAGCGGCCAGGAATAGAACGGCCAGCAAAAGCCGACTGGCTGTTTCAGTTGCAATCTCTGGCGGATTTACCACTAGCTGCTTTATCCCTGACCGCTTCACCCCTGCTTCCTCCCTGCTAGCATCGAAATCAGACATTCCCCTCGCATGATCACCATCAAGCCCATCGCTACGCCCGACACGATTCCCGATCCCCAAGCGCGGCTGCCGGCGAACGCCGGCTGGCGGGCGCAGATCGTAGGGCTGGTTCGCTACCTGGCGCAGAGCGAGGTGCACATGTACGCCTTCAGCGTGGCCGCCAACGCCATCCTGTCGCTCTTTCCCTTCATCTTGATGACCTGGACGATCGAGCGGTATGTCTTCCACTCTCCGGCCATGGAGAACGTCCTCGGCGACATGCTGCGCTACTTTCTGCCCGCGCATCAGGACTTCGTCGTGAAGAACATGGGCCTGCTCGCCCACGCGCGCGGCAAGGTGGAAATCATCTCCGTCATCACCCTGCTCATCTCCACCAGCGGAGTCTTCCTGCCCCTCGAAGTCGCCCTGAACCGCGTCTGGGGAGTCACCAAAAACCGCTCCTACCTGATGAACGCCGTCATCTCGCTTGGCCTAGCCTTCTCCGTTGGCCTGCTCGCTCTCTTCTCCATCGCCTTCACCGCCGCGCAGAACCGCCTGCTCTCCTTCCTTTTCATCGGCAAGACGCAGAACTTCGTCTTCAGCTTCCTCGCCCACGCCATTCTGCAGCTCTCGGCCGCCATCTTCAGCATCGGCATTTTCTTCCTCATCTACTGGATCCTACCCAACCGCAAGCTGCCCATCGCCGCCGTACTTCCTACCGCTATAGTCACCGGCCTGCTTTGGGAGCTGGCCAAGAGGATTTACGTCTTCGTCCTGCCCTGGCTCGATCTCGAAGCCGCCTACGGACCGTTCTCCGTCTCGGTAAGCCTCATGATCTGGGCCTTTCTTACAGGTCTGGTTCTGCTCGCCGGAGCGCAGATGTCCGCCACGCGCCACACGCTGCGGCTGGCACGTGAAGCGGATCTGGAAGAGCAGCGGGAGAAGCAGCGAAAAGGCGGTAGTTAAGGTCCGATCAGCGAAGAAGCGGCTAGCGTTTCTGGTACCGGCGTTCTCAACGTTTGGGATATGGTGATGAACGTATGGCGAATCCCGAACACGTAGCGAGGCTGAAGGAAGGAGTCGAGGCGTGGAACGAGTGGAGGAGAAAAAATCATGCCGTCGAACCTGATTTGCATGAGGCGCGCCTCGGTGAGGCGGACCTCGTCGCGGCGAACCTAAAGGCGGCGAAGCTGCACAAGGCGTACCTCTGTGTGACGAATCTCAAGGCGGCGAACCTCAGCGAAGCGGACCTCCGCGAAGCGAGCCTTCAGGCGGATCTCGGCGGGGCGAACCTCACTTTGGCGGACCTCCGCGGCGCGGACCTCAACTGGGCAAACTTTGGCGGGGCGGACCTCCGCGGCGCGGACCTCAGTGGGGCTGACCTCTCTCACGCGAGTTTGGTCTGGACGAACTTGGAAGGAGCCAACCTGACAGGTTGTCGGGTCTATGGAATCTCGGCCTGGGACCTTCGGCTGGAAAAAGCAATCCAATCGAATTTGGTGATTACGCGGAAATACCAGCCCATAATCCAGGTGGATAATCTTGAGGTTGCTCAATTCGTCTATTTGCTTTTGAACAACGAAAGAATCCGAAACGTCATCGACACGATTACTTCCAAGGTCGTGTTGATTCTCGGTAGCTTCAAGGACGAGCGCAAAGGCGTGCTGGATGCCATTCGAGAAGAGCTTCGCAACCGAAAATACCTGCCAATTTTGTTTGATTTCCAAAAGCCAGACAGCAAAGACATCACAGGAACGGTTACAACTCTGGCCAACATGGCCCGTTTCATCATTGCCGATCTGACCGATCCCTCTTCCGTCCCGCACGAACTTGCCATGATCGTTCCGGGCACCCTCGTGCCGGTCCAGACAATCCTTTCAGAAGGACAACGTGAGTACGCCATGTTCGTCGACCTCAAGGCGAGATATCACTGGGTGCTTGAGCCCTACAGATACGAATCCCCGGATCTGCTGCTCGCACAGTTGAACGAGAAAGTCATCGCGCCTGCCGAGGCCAAGGCAAAAGAGCTGATCCGCCGCAGCTAAGACCCGGCTCCGAGTCTCTTGACATCCTCCGGCAGCCTGGGCGTAGACTCGCATCGTTCAGGCAAATCCCCATAACTTCTTAGCTTCTGCTCCCTGCTCCGGATTCGACTGAACCGGGCCCGGTTCCCGAAAACAAAAGCGCAAGTAATTTCTGAGATCTGATCGAGGTTATGGCGGATACCACTCAGGCATCGCGATTCCGGATCTTCTGAACCTCCCTTGCGGCGAAGTCAAATCCGCCAGCTCCGGCCGCATTCATGGAGCAGTCAGAGGAACACCTATGAGAAGGCAAACCATCATTGCGATCACAACATTTGGATTTCTGTCCCTGGCGACTTTCACGCTCGCCCAGGATTGGTCAGGCAACAAATTCTTGCTGAGCAGCAGTACATTCAAGAACAACGAAACGCTGCCGATCAGCACGATTTACAACTATCAGTACAACGGAACCAACATCTGCTCCCTTGATGGGAGCCCCGGTGGAGATGAATCGCCACAGCTATCGTGGTCCAACGCCCCGCGCGGTACACGCAGCTTTGCCGTCACAACGTTCGATGTCACGGCGGGTGTTACGCACTGGGGCATGTACAATGTTTCCGCCGAAACCACCGAGCTTCCCGAGAATGCCGGTGTTACCGGAAGCACCTACGGAGAACAGGTCATCAACACCTACGGTTCATCTGGCACCAATGCCGACCTTAACTACGGTGGGCCATGTCCTCCCGCGGATTATCCTCCGAATGTCCACCATTACGTTTTCACGGTCTACGCTCTCGACACGGAGCTCAAGCTGTCCTCGTCGGCGAATTTCCCGCCGACAGCGCTTACGTTGTATCGCGCTCTGACCTGGGCGGGAAGCTCAGGCCATATCCTGGCAAGCGCAAGCATCACCGGCCTCTACTCGACCACCCCGAAGTAGGCGCTGCTTAGATTGCCATCGCTTCCAGGTCGGGTAGCTAAGAAGCGGATAGAGGGTTCTGGTATCGGCGCACCCCGCGTTTGGGAACCTTTGCGTCAATGAATCAGATTGCCGTCATATTTTCGCTTTTCCTTCTCCCAGAAGGCGGTTTTCACGGTAAAATAAGGCATGGGCTGTGGCGGACAAACGATAATGAGACATGGAAAAGATGACCAGCCGGATTTGATCGAATTCCGCCTGTTTCCTGCGCATATTTGAGTGACGACTTGGAGTCCTCCCGCCTGAGCGGAAATATACAGAAGCGTTTTGCCACCGTGCTCAGTCAAATGAGTAAGCCCAGGCCAGGTAAGTCCACACGAACATCCAGAAACGAGGGCGAATTGTATGCACAACACTACCCACGACCGACCTGTTAGTACGACCTGCACCGCCGTCTTCGCACCTTTGCGTGAAAGGATTGCGCGCGAGGTTACGGGGAGCGCGATGCTCGCCGACCTACTTGAAAAACTGAACGAAATGCAGGAAGCCTGTGCGCGTCCTGCCGATTTCAAAGTGTGTTTCGACGTGTTTATCACCCGGGCGGCAGATCACTCGGATATCGTCCACCCATTCCTTCCCGAGCTGGTCCGTTTCCTGCCCAAAGACGCGCAGCAGAAGGCTTCGTTTGAATATCGTCTGGATGAGACTCGCGATAAGACGGACCTGAGCTGGGACTTGGCATAAGGTCGCTTCACTCTGTCAACCGTTCCTTAAGTAACTTTGATGTCTAAAAGGTTGAATCGAAGTCACATCCGGTCCGCGTGCCGTTGGCCGGGAATTACCTCCAGCTTGATAAACTAGATATAGAACCAGATTTCAGACGACAAGAGGCGCAGCCATCCAGCTGCGCCTCTTCCTATGGATTGTCATCCTGAGCGGACCCTGAGCAACGCTAAGGGGGGGACCTGCTTTTCACCGAGGCTGGCGCCAGAACCCCGACGGTGGCCACTCAAAGCCCGATGTTGGCTTTGAGTGGGGGGGAAGAAACAAGAGGGGGACGCACTTCACTCGTTGCCTTTCCCCATCCCCTTCTCCAGCTGTAACTCCTTTGCGCGGCCTTCCACCTTCATACGGCCCTTTGCGGAATCTCCGTCGACCCAGCCGTCGTGGGTTGCAGTGACCACTCCAGGTTGTCCTGGCCAGGTTCCGCCGAAGGTCAGCTCGACATATCCGTCCCGCCACTGGCCGTTCACCGCCTGATCAGGCCCGAAGGCGCCTGACCAGATGCCGACGAGCGTGCCGTCCTGGCGAACGAGCTTCAGGGTACCTCCAAAGCCGCCGGCGTCAGCGGCACAAGCGACATCCAAGTGCCGGTGGCGTCTGCGCTATTTTCGAGCGGCTCCGGTTTCGCATTGGTGATGCGGAGGTTAGAGAAGTAGGCCTCCTCTCCGGTGTATCCCCAGAGAGCAACGGGGCCCTGAAGGTCTTCGCCCTTCAGGCCGTCCACGATGAGGCTCGGCTTTCAGAGCCATTCACGTACAGCCGGGCCTGGCGGCCATGCACGTCGATCTTCACCTTCGTCCACTCGTCCAATTGCAGATCGGCCCAGGATTCGTAGATGAATGGCCACTCGGCGTAGCTTCTCCCAGCCGAAATCGGGCGCGGAGACATATTGCACTGCATGGTTGCGCATGGCCTGGTCTTCCGCACTGGAGTTGCCCGGCCGAAGGTAAAAGAGCTCATAGTGGCCGGCGTCGGCGCCGACACGGAAGGCGATTCCCGTGAAACCGGGTCTCCTTACGCCGGGCGGTGCGTTGACCTTGGTGGCAATGTCTACCTCGATCGTGCCGTCGCGGAACTGCGTTCCGTTGATCAAGGCGAGTGTCGCCTCATCCATAGCCTCTTTGGTGAGACGGACGGCTTTGCGGCCTCGATACTCGACAGCCTCGGCCCTCACGCCGGGTGGGACCGTCAGGTCCTTCGTGTCGGTCAGCGCGAAGCTCTGCGTTGGCGGGACGGCTGTGTCTGGGGTGCGATCCTCCGCACGGATGGTGTGTGCGGAAGACAGGAGGAGCAGTGCAAAGCCGGTAAGTGAAAGGTGGGTCGATCGTGGCATGCGCCACACAGTAGGACAGCGCTCGCAGGGGCGGCAAGCATTCTGTGACGAAGGATCGAAACTGGTGTCGAAATGGAAGGCCTAGGGCGATTCTGATTTAAGTAAATACATTCATGCGATAATCCTCTTGTGGATTTGAGGGGAGGCGTGGATGCAGTCGTATTCACAGGATTTGCGCGAGCATGTGCTTCGTGCCTGGCTCGCGGGGAAGGGCCATCGGCGATTGCGAGGCGCTATGAAGTCAGCCGCTTCTATGTCTATCAGGTGCGTGACCGGGTGCAGGAGACGGGTGTACGCACCAGTTTTCAGATCGGCGGCCATCGCAGATCCCGGCTAGAAGAGGCTGAGGCTGCGTTGCGCGCCTGGATCGCAGCCGAGCCGGGTCTGACCCTGGCCGAGTTGCAACAGCGGTTGGCCTCACAAGGCATTGCAATCAAGATCGGCGCTCTGTGGCACCAGCTGAACAAGTGGAATCTCCCTTTCAAAAAAAACGCTGCACGCCAGCGAGCAGGAGCGCGAGGACGTACAGGCAGCGCGCCGCGCATGGAGTGAAGCGCAGCCGGAGATGGACGTCGAAAAGCTTGTGTTTATTGACGAAACCTGGGCCTCGACCAATATGACACGGAGCTATGGACGTGCGCCCAGGGGCTGTCGATGCGTCGGTTCGGCGCCGCTTGGCGGTTGGCAAACGTCGACCTTCGTAGCCGGCCTACGCCACCCTCGGCTCACCGCCCCTATGGTCGCCGACGGGCCGATGGATGGGGAGATGTTCCTGGCTTGGGTGGAGCAGTTCTTATGCCCCACCCTGAAGTCCGGCGATATCGTCATCCTCGACAATCTCAGCAGCCACAAGGTGGACGGGATCAAAGAAGCTGTCGCTCTGGCCGGCGCCACAGTCCTCTATCTGCCGCCCTACTCGCCCGATCTGAATCCCATCGAAACGCTCTTTTCAAAACTCAAGTCACTGCTCCGCAAAGCCGCCACGCGATGCACCGAAGAACTGTGGAAGGAAATGGCAGCGCTGCTCGACACCGTCTCCACTAGCGAATGCGCAAACTACTTCGCTTCCTCCGGTTATGTAAGCACTTAATTTAGAACCGCTCTAGAGCTGCCGGGAGTAATCGATCTTTCCGGAGCAGGCGCGCTGGAAGATTTCGTCAAGGGCGGTCTGCGCGGTCTGGCTGGTGACGGGGCGGATGCGGTCGGCGATCTCCTCGATGGTGTCGGCGAGGGAGATGACCTCGTCGAAATGCTGGCTGCGCAGCCATGCCTCATATTGCGGGACCAGGCTGGGCGCGCGCAGGCGCAGGTTCAGGAGGAATTGCGCTCCATCGATGGGATATAACGCGGGGCGCTGCTGCTTCCGGGCGATGGCGGCGTTCTGCTGGGTGGCTTCGATGGCAGCCTGCATCTCGTCGGTGGTGTCGAATCCCACCTTGATTTCGATGGGAATAATGACCCGGTGCTGAAAGTAATCGATGAGGTTGGATATTTCGGTCCAGGTCTCCTTGGTGGGAGGCATGCCCGGGCACAAGGGGAAGTTGTATCGCTGGTGCGGCTCAAACCCTCGAGTGTAGAGCCAGAGGTGGAGCACTTCATGGGAGATGATGTGCTCGTTGCGGCAACTGGCCTCGGTGTCGCACTCGATGATGGGCTGGCGGCCCTCGAAGCGGAGAATGGCGCCGAGATAGCCGTCAGCGCGGCCGGTGGAAGTGACAGAGCATGCGGGTTTCCTGAAGGTGCGCAGGGCCTCACGGTAGTAGGACTGCATGGCGGGCCTCAACTCAACGTTGCAGACCCGCACGGATTGAGCATGGACAATTTGCGCGGCTGCCATAAGAAGAATGCAACCGCAGAATTTCACAAACATGCGTCTTTCCAGCGCCTTAAACCGATTGAATTTGGGCCGCACGCGGGAAATCCGCGCAATCCTCAGTTTCGCCGAGTATATCAGGGGAGGGTGCGAGACGCCGGTGCGTGCGCGAGTTCGGGTATCGTCGCTGTGGCTTTACGGAAAGGCTGGCACCAGAGGACAGTGGCCTTTAGTAATCAGGCAGATAAGAGATTTTGCTTCGTGCAATTTTTTCTTGCTTCGCAGGGCGTTTCCTGCCATAACTTGAAGACGATTTTCCTTTTTCGGGAAAAGCTATTACGGAAGGCCGATTTTTCTTGATGTATTGGTTGCAATGTTTTCAGAAATGTCATGGGGACAGCGAGCTGCCTGAACGCCAAGTTGAGGCGCGGTACAGACGGCTCTTGGTGTCTACAGGGCCTAACTGAAGGCGAACAACAGGCACCCTCACCAAAGGAGTAGATGTGAAAGAACACGGGGTTGTGAAGTGGTTCAACGGCGCCAAGGGGTATGGGTTTATCCAGCGTTCAACGGGGGAGGATGTGTTCGTGCATTTCTCCGCGATCCTGGACACCGGATACAAAACACTGAATGAAGGCGAAGCAGTAGAGTTCGAATGCCAGCAGGGTCCCAAGGGACTGAATGCAGCGAACGTAATTCGGGCTGCCTGAACGAAATCCGGCACGAGCGCGATCACGCGCAGACAAATTGACCGGGAAGTTCTCTCTCTCTCTCTCTCCGGCCTCTTGCCTAAGGCAATGAGGCCGCTCGTGTCTGTGGCGGTGCTTGATCGAGACTGTCGAGCTTACGGAGAGCCCTGCCAGAGGCTTCGGCGAGGACGGGATCCTCGGAGCGCGACCAGGACTCGAGGGTAGGGCGAAAGCGCGCGAGTCCGCTGTTGCCCATGGCGATGGCGAGGTTGCGGCGGAAGCCGTCGAACTTGGCGCGCTTGACGGGCGAACCGAAAAACCATGTGCCGAATTCGCGGGCATCCATCGCGGCGAGCCAGTCTAGAGCAGGATTGACGAGGTCGGGCCGTGGCGAGAGCTCGGGGTCGGCGGAGATGGGGGCCTTACGATTCCAGGGGCAGACCTCCTGGCAGATATCGCAGCCGAAGATCTGGCGGCCTATGCCGTCGCGGAGGTCTTCGGGGATGGCGCCTCTTTTCTCTATGGTCAGGTAGGAGATGCAGCGGGTGGCGTCCATCCGATACGGGGCAAGTGCCTGGGTGGGGCAGGCGTCGATGCAACGGGTGCACGTTCCGCAGCGGTCGGCGGCGAGCGCGGGGAGTTCGGCGGCGGGGAGTTCAAGCGAAGTGACGATAACTCCGAGGAAGAACCAGGAGCCGAGCTTCTGGCTGAGGATGCAGGTGTTTTTGCCGGTCCAGCCCAGGCCAGCGTAGCGTGCGTAAACGCGCTCGACGAGAGGGCCGGTGTCGACATAGCAGCACGACTCGAAGGGGCCGATGGCCTGGCGCAGGGCGGCGTTGAGCACATCGAGGCGCTTGAGAAGGGCTTTGTGATAGTCGGTCGGGCGCATGAGTGCGGCCGGGTCCGCGTCAGACTCGGGGCGGAAGCCGGACCAGGCGTAGCGGGCGACCCAGCCCGAGCCTTCAGGAGCGGGGTCGATTGAACGGGGCTGATCCGCGTTGTAATTTGCAACACATACGATTACAGATTGGGCCCATGGGAAGGCGGCGCGCACGGAGGAACGGATGAAGTCTCCGTTTTCGTTGCGGCGCTTGAGGTATTCCATTTCACCGGCGGTGCCGGAGTCGATCCACTGCTCGAAGCGGGTGCGCTCTTCCCTGCTCTCGGGGGCGTCGGGCGCGGGAATGGCGGCGACTCCGGCGAGCGTGAAGCCCGCTTCGCGGGCGAGCGTGTCGACGAGGGATTGGGTAAAGAGCACAGCATTAGACTGACACAACCGCAACAGGGGATGCGAGTGCGGGTGAGCGGTACGAGTGAGGAGCTTACGCGCAGCGGAGACCGCAGCAACGCTTGTAATCCGATCATCGGCGAATGGATTGGAACGCGCGAGATGGATGGACGCAAGTTGGAAATGCACTGGTTTTTCTACCCTGCGGGGAAAGGCCTGTTCCTGCTGCCTTTTCTGAGTCAGCACGGGCACTACACGATGAGCAACTCGACACTCAGGATTGAAATGCCAGATACCAGCGGGGTGGACTTCAAATTCCAGGCAAAAGGGAATGTGCTGACCCTGGTGAAGCAGGAAAGAGGAGAATCGCGCTTTGCGCGCTACTGAGTAGTTATTATCTCGTCGAAGCGCAGTATTCTTAATCCAGTAACTCGGGAGTCTATCGCGATGCACTCTATCCCACTCTGGCTCTTGTTCTTTTCGCTCTTCCTCCCGCGACTCACGTTGTTGTATGCATTCTTTGTGCACCAGATGCCCAGTGCTCATTTGCCGGATCTGGCTGCTCTCTTAATGTGGGCGCTCGTGCCACGAGTGTTGATGCTGATCTATATCTACGTGAACCTTGGATTTGACCTCTGGTTTCTTGCTCACCTTGTTGCATGGATCCTGGTTTGGGGCGGAAGCGGCCATCGAGTCTCGAAAAAATGGCACTAAGACAGTACGCGCCTGCCCACGCGGCGAGTTCCGGAGTGTACTCTCGGTGCGGCAGTGTTCTCTCGGTAGAGGTGAAGCCGCTCTCACCGAAGCCGGCGGACAAAGTGGAGATCGAGCCCGGATAAAGGAGCGCCGACCTCGTGCATAGCACCGCCTATGGCGAGTGAGCCGAGATCAATCGCGACTAATCCAGTGCTGTTGACCAATTCGATGACTAGCTGTTTTGCTTCAATGTCGTCGCCGGATGTGAAGATGACGGTACGAGGTTTCTCCGGGGTAAAGTCCTGTATCCAGGCCATCGGCATGTTGCTGATCGATTTAACGAGCCTTGCGCCGACTGCCATCTCGGCAACCATCTCGCTCGATGTGCGCCCCTTCAGTGCGGCCCGCGATCTGGTCACGCCAGCCAGGCTGATGTCTGGAACAGGATCCATATGCGCGTTCGTCGCGTCGATTAGGATGCGGCCTCGCCAATCAATTCCCTTGAGAGCATTAGCCACACTGACCCATCTCGTGGCAAGAATGACGACATCGCATTCGGCTGCCTGCTGCTTCGTCCCTGCGATGGCGCCCGGACCGAGATCGGCGACAAAATCAGCCAATGTCGCCGGACCTCTGGAATTGGACACAACTATGGTGTGACCGGCGGTTATTAAGTGACGGCCGAACGTGCCTGTTACGGTCCCGGCTCCTAGAAAACCTATTTTCATAACTTATCTCCTAGCTCGGTTGGATTTGCGGAAGAGTATGCCCTTCAGAAGGTGATGAAATCGTAGGCCCCCTCCTTCACGAAGCGCCTGGCCGTAGCCAGACCGATGCCGCTATTGCCTCCAGTGATTACAGCCACATTGCCTTCAAGTGCACCCATTTTCATCTCCTTTGACTGTCGCTAGTCCGTGACATACGTAACAGTCACTACAGATGTAGTGCAAGGCGCATCGGATTCACGATTTTGGACTCTAATATCAACAGTGGCGAGCAAACGTATGAAAACTGGGAACGGAAAGACGGGACGACCGATCAGCTTCGATAAAGACGCAGCGCTTGAAGCTGCGATGCTGCATTTTTGGGAACGGGGTTTTGAAGGCTCTTCCATGGCCGATCTTACCCAGGCAATGGGCCTCAGTCCCTCAAGCATCTATGCGGCCTTCGGTGACAAGCACGCCTTGTTTTCACTTGCGGTGAAGCGCTACCTGGACAGTCGGGCGCAGTACGCAACGGAGGCTTTGGAGGAACCAACTCTCGAAAAGGTTATCCGTGCGCTCTTCGAGAATACGGTTGCGTTCCTCACCACGCCCGGCCATCCGCCGACTTGTATGACGCTGGCAGGGGCGATGGGCTGCAGCGTAGACGCTGCCCCGGCGAGAGATCTCATGACGGAAATTCGGAGACAGAACGAAATCGCCATCAGGGAGCGCCTTCTCGAAGCTCGAAAAAGCGGAGAGTTGTCGAAGGACATCAATGTAGACGACTACACCCGGTACCTGTCATCGATTCTCGCCGGCTTATCCGTCCAGTCAGCGAATGGATCGACGAAGGCGAAACTGAAGCGGACTTCCCAGATGGCACTTCGGCATCTGGGTTACTGAGGCTTGTGGTCTGCTGCTAGAGCGGTCACAACGTTCAACCGCTGGATTGACGCTCGCTCGACAAGGTAAACCGCGCACAAGCAATCGGGCGATTCCATCGGGGCAACTCGGCGTACTTTGATCTGTCCAGATGGCCTCTGCTTTCTTATCCAGATTCCCTCGATGTGACTGCTTAATAAGCCGACAAGTGAGGTAGACTCGAGCGCTGCCAAGAATTTTCCGGTCTGCAAAATGCTCACGAGAATGTCAAACGCGGGATAGTCGTCCGCAACCGAAGTGTTCCTCGTCAGGTGAATCAGATACCACGATCTATACTATGCGTCGGTGTTTTTTTCGGGAGGAGCGGTCGAGATCCGCTGACTCCACTAAGAATGGCCTGTCCCCCCTGCGGCGAGCGTTGCACCGTTAAAGACTCAGGTGTCCCTGATTTGACGCGGCTTCTGCGGCGTTCCTATACTTCTCCTCGCTGGAGATGCTGGTCCATGAG
>Ga0210401_10004052_pt1 | contig 15402 bp, 12 predicted proteins | sample IncBWH32MmetaG_FD_150866 | JGI IMG/M metagenome (GOLD analysis project Ga0210401, IMG submission 150866) | Forest soil microbial communities from Barre Woods Harvard Forest LTER site, Petersham, Massachusetts, United States - Inc-BW-H-32-M | ecosystem: Environmental > Terrestrial > Soil >... | reverse complement strand
TAACGACACCCTTCTCTGGGCCACCTTCCTCAGCGACGGCAATGCCTGTAAATGCACGGCCAGCGGACCGCAGAATGGCAGTGGAAATTTTGATATGTGGGCCGTGGATGATCCATGGTGGGGCGTTTTGAGCACGCCGGTTATTGATCGCGCAGCCAACGCGTTGTATGCGGTCACCTGGACCAACGATCAGCAGTATCGAGTGTATGGTCTCAGCCTCACCACCGGGCAAATACAGAAGGGGCCGGTGGTCGTACAAGGCACCATCGGCAACCAAACCTTTGCAGCTAATACGAACGGTTGGATCCAGCGACGCAAACAGAGGGCTGGGCTGCTCCTTTCCGAGGGATTGCTGTACGTTGGTTTTGGTGGTGACAACGCCCAGGGACTAGCCGGATGGCTTTTCGTTTACGATGCAGCAACGCTCACGATGAAAACAGTCTGGAGTCCAACGCCTGGCGGGCGGAACGGCGGCATATGGATGGCCGGGGACGCTCCCGCAGCCGATTCAAATGGCAATGTCTACTTGCAAACCGGCAATGGTGACCTTACTCCGGCCAATCAAAATTTTGGCGATAGCATCGTCAAGCTTCGCTTCCAGAATGACGCGCTCACGGTCACCGGTTTTTTTGCACCCTGCAATCAGATGCTGCTCGATCAGTGCGACCTCGACCAAGGGTCGTCTGGCGCGGTCCTTTTCGACGAATTTGTAATTGGGGGAGGAAAAGACGGCAGGCTTTACTTGATGCGTGCGGATAAAATGCCGGGTTATCAGCCGGGGCCGTTTCCTCCCCCCGCCGCAGCGTGTATGCCTGCAGAACCCGATTGCACTGATTCCGCTGACCTCATTCAGAAATGGCAAGCTTCCTCAGGACACATCCATGGAGCGCCCATTGTTTGGAAAGGTCCGAACAATCAGACATGGCTTTACGTGATGGGTGAAGGTGACCCGCTGAAGGCCTTTCCGTTTGAGGGAGGTAGGTTCAATACCCAGGCGGTCAAACGGGGCGACTGGATGCAATCGAAACTAACCCAAGTTCCCGCGTGTCAATCCCAGGCAAATCACGGTGTGTGGATGCCGGGAGGCTTACTTGGCGTGTCTAGTAACGGTAAAACTCCCGGTACGGGTATTGTATGGGCAATTGTTCCGGCCAACGGCGACGCAAACAGCTGCCGCGGCGTGAAGGGCATGCTCATGGCCTTTGACGCCGAGGACGTTACCAAGGAACTCTGGCGCAGCCAACGCAAGGATGCCGCCAATTCTGACACCAAGGACAGTTTCGGTCTCTTGGCACGATTTAATCCGCCTACGATTGCCAACGGAAAGGTCTTCGTGGGTACCGCAGGAGACGCCGAACCGCTTGGACGCTACGGCGGCCCGAGGCCTGCTCCCGGTCCGGCAAACTATTACTTGGCCGTGTACGGACTGCACTAGAGGAGACGCATCGTTTTGAACCAATTGCTGTTTTCTCGCGCTCGCTCAAAGCACAGTCATTTCGTCGCAAACAGAATTTGGCAACGATCGAACAAAAGAGTCGGCCCACAGGAGGAGAGAAAGAGGCCGGCATTCTGCGCGCAGCCCGTGACCGCACCGTCACGCGCAGCCTCCCCGGGCTCAGCGCGTTGACTTTGCAAATGCTCGGGGTAACCTCTCGCCAATTGCTGCCAAAATTACCAGGGAGAATTGCCATGCGTCGCGAGCAGTTCGGCGAATGGGGAAAGTCCCTCTCGGTCGGGGACTTTTGGCGCGCCGTGGCGATCCTTGGCGCGGCGCAATACGATGTCAATCTCACGAATGCGCATACCCGCGGGCAGCACCTGCAGTGGAAGCTACCCGACCCAATTCTTCCGAACCCTTCCCCTGAGTTCTGTCTCAGCCTTTGGCAAGATTTATCGAAAATTGGCGGCATTCGGCTTGCACTCACTACGTTCTACGATAATCAATCCGAGATCATTCAGAACTTCCGCAACTATGCCGCGACTTCCGTGTACCTGCAAATGCCCTTCCCACGTCTCGGCCTCGTTTGGCACTGGCCCGTTCGCATTGGCTTCCTCGTCGACCCAGTCTCCACATCATTCCAAGATATTTTCCTCAAGGAACGAGAGAAACATGAGACTGTGCGAACCCTGACGGAAATCTCTTCGGTGGAACAAGCGAACTCCTTCGAGTTCCTCATCCTTCCGGCGCCCATCGGGCGTGCCCTGCAACTGCTCAACAATTCTCCCGTCACCGTTCAGGCTCATTGCCTCATCCTCTTATCCACTCTGCCGGAATCATTCTCGCAACTTGCTGCTCTCGTTCGCCGCACCCATTCTGCTGGCGCTCTGTTTCACCCCGATTCCCCGCCCTTCGCTGAACTGTACGCCAATTTCATTTGGAACCTCTCGCACGACCTCCCGCTAGATGAAGCTGATCCTGTCGGGACGCTCTTTGCGACGTCCGAACTTCTCACCAAGGCCCGTATCAGCCGATTCTTGCAGCGCGTTGCGGAGCGTCTTGTCGAGGCCGGCGGTGAACCTGTCCCGGTGCCCGACTCCATGGCCATCCGCTTCCAGCACTTGCCGAAACGTTATCCCGGCGATCTTCTCGGTCACTTGAGTTCCACAAAGCAACTGAGGAGGTAATCCTAGTGACAGACGAGAATTCATCGCCGTTTGGAAAGAACGCCCCGAACTTATTCAACGAGCTTGAAGCAACGATGAAGGGCCTGAAAGATAAAGGCTATTCCGCTCCCGTCATTGATAAAGGCATCGCGGAGGCGAAGAGCCGACTCGAAGAAGGCAAGGCGGCCGAAGCGGAGCAGAAATATACGGAAACAAAACTTCTGACGGAACGGGCAGAAGCCAGCATTTCTGGCGGAGCCTCCTGCTTGGAAGCTTCTTTTGATACAGTTGGGCTATTTGGTGCTGCTCCTGTTTCTTGGTTATGTGACCCACCAATGGCCTGCGTATTGGCTGCGGTCCGGATTCCTAACGCTGCACTCTGCGACTGCTTGGTTCGGGGCACTTGGCGGCGTAGCCATCGGACTATATGGTCTCTACACTCATATCCAGGCAAGAGATTTCGATCCAAAATTCGAACTGTCGTATGTCTGCAAGCCCGTCATGGGCCCGATTCTCGGCTGGTTTGTATTTCTCGTATATTTTGTTGGATTCATCGCCGCGCAAGGAAATGAATGAGTACGGTTCAGTCAAATGCGTAACTTCTCCGGAATGGCTCTTAGACTAAAAAGTAACTTAAACGGAACGGTCCGGACTGCTCGTCGAAAAGCTTGCAATGACCAAAAATATTATCCTCTGCTGCGACGGAACCGGGAACCAATACGGAGACGCCAACTCTAACGTCATCAAGCTTTACGGCGTCCTTCTCCGCGACTCGAATCAGGTGGCCTACTATCACCCTGGCGTCGGGACGCTGGGCGCTAAGAATGCGCTGACGACCGCGGGAAAGCTGTGGACAGAAATCAGGGGGCTCGCATTTGGATACGGACTCTCGGAGAACATCGCCGACGCTTACGAGTTTCTTATGCACACCTACGAGCCCGGTGATCAGGTCTTTGTGTTTGGCTTCAGTCGTGGGGCCTACACGGCACGAGCCCTGTGCGGCATACTTCAGCTGATTGGCCTGCTCTTACCTGGCAGTGAAGGACTCATTCCGTATGCGGTTCGCTTGTACAAAGGCGTGAATGAGGGCTTCCTCGCGCGGATGTTGCGCCGGTTTGTCGGCAAACCCAGCAAGTTTGGAATTGCGGCCGGCTTTGGAAAAACATTTTGCCGGCCATGCCCCGTCCACTTCCTCGGTGCCTGGGATACCGTAAGTTCCATTGGTTGGGTCCTTGATCCGATCGGATTGAAGCCTGGACGGCTGCCTTACACGTTTGACTTAGGCGATGTTTCCGTTGTGCGCCACGCCGTTTCGATCGACGAACGCCGTGCTTTCTTCCGTCAAAATCTCGTCCGCCAAGCACCGGGACGCGACGTGAAAGAGGTGTGGTTCGCTGGAGTTCACTCCGACGTCGGCGGCAGCTATCCGGAAGCAGAAAGCGGTTTGTCCAAGATTTCGCTTCGCTGGATGCTACGCGAAGCCATCGTTGCTGGTTTGCGCACCGATCTTGTTGCGGTCGGGAAAATACTGGGGGCGGACGCGGCTAATTCGAAACCTCTCTCGAACGCGCAGAAGCACAACTCCCTGACTCCTCCCTGGTGGCTGGCAGAATTCTGGCCCAAGTGGACCAAGAAGCGAATATCTCCTCCCGGACAGGAGCCTGGCAAATACCGAGGGTGGCCACGCATCAATCTATTCAGACGCCGCACCATGAATCCGGGCTGCTCGATCCATCAGAGCGTATTTGACCGCGAGAAACTCGTTCCCGACTACAATCCGAGCAACCTTCCCGAATCCTATACTACCGAACTCGAGCCCGTGCCGCACGAATACCCCGTGCATTTGGAGGTAGGACAAACTTCGGTCGTCGGAGTCCATTCCAGCCTCAAGTGGGAGGATACAACGCTGCGCTTTTCGAAAGGAGAAACCTACCGGTTTCAGGCCACGGGTCATTGGTACGATGCGAACATTCCTAGCGGTCCGGGAGGCTATGAGACTCCTGGTTTGTTGCTTCGTTTGTTCGAGCCGCTCAGGCGGTTTCCCAAAGCCAATTGGTTTGGCTTAATCGGCTCGATCGATCGCCGTCCGTCCGCGACCTTCTTCATTGGCGAAACCTCGGAAAGGAACATAACCGAGGACGGCGTCCTGCATTGTTTTGCCAACGATCTGGCCTGCATGTACTGGAATAATTCAGGCTGGATAAAACTGACGGTAACCAGACTGCAGTAGGCAGGTAATCCTCTTTCCCGCTTCTCGGCAAATCATTGGCGTCAAACGCAACTCCCGATAAACATTATTGAATTCGCCCTGCCTCCCCAATGTGATATCCGCTCGTCTTCATGTTGCCGCTACTTCTCTGCCGTCACACCATCATCCCGCGTCATGATGCAACCGGAAGCACGCTTGTCCTTGATTCCGAGAGATTCGGCAGTCAAATCGCGGGCCCGAGATCGCTTCCGAGGAGAACCTCGACGAGCCCGCGAACCAGATCCCGATATTTCGGGTTTTTCATCCCGAGAACGCCGCCTCGGAAAAACGCTTGCTCCACCCGTTGCTCGCGTGTGGCCTTCATAGGAAACAAATGGTGAAGGAGGGCACCAGCGCCACGCGCCGCGTTCGCCCTCGGATCATTCTTAACTCCTATGGGTAGGGATACATATCATCCGCCAATTTATTCGCGTGCTACAGCAACCTGTTGCGACTAGCAGAGCTCCATACCAACATCATTCCGGACAAGACGACTTCAAAAATATTGATTGCGAGGGTCGCGTCCAGGCATTGCCCGGTTTGCGCTCTCCTTGCCAGAAGCTGGAGTACATCTTCCCGATCAGAAGCACACAAGAAATATTTTTGAACGATTTTGAAAAATGTAGTTTGACATCGCCTGCGCCAGGCGAGCACGCTCATGTTCCCCAGTCATCGATATGTCCAGGAATGAATAATAAGCGTATAGTGAGGGGCTGTCCGAGTATAGGAGGACAAACAATGGCTTCGAAGAAGATGGTCTCCATTTCCGGCAGCATGAAAGAACCCCTCAGGAATGCAAAGGTCATCGCGCCCGCTCCCTCTGATGAGCGACTGGAGGTGACCGTTCGCGTTCGCCCCAAAAATCCTTTACCAAAGGCGCAAGACATGTTGAAACTTTCCCAAGCTGCCCTTCCACAGTTGACGCATGCGCAGTACGAAGCGCGTTACGGCGCGGACCCCAAAGATCTTGCATTGGTTGAGAAATTTGCCCAGGAGCACAACCTCAACGTGGTGCGGGAGAGTGCCGCACGTCGCAGTGTCATCCTTTCCGGCACCGTTACGGACTTTAACCAAGCTTTCGGAGTATCGCTGCATACCTACGCCTATCCCCGCGGGACATATCGGGGCCGCACCGGGTCCATACAGATTCCTGCTGAACTCGCGCCCGTGATCGAAGGAGTTTTCGGTCTCGACAATCGTCCGGTCGCAACGCGTCATAGTTCCCGCGCTCACGCCGCTGCCGGTGGTGCTCAGCCGTTTACTGCCGACAAAGTCGCCCAAATTTACAATTTTCCAACCGGTTTTGACGGCACCGGCCAGACCATCGGGATTATCGAGTTGGGGGGTGGCTATCGCCCATCGGATCTGGATACCTATTTCTCTGGTCTCAACCTTGTCACCCCAACCGTGATACCCGTCTCCGTCGACGGCGGAAGCAATGCTCCGACCAGCGCCGATAGCGACGATGGCGAGGTCGTTCTGGACATCGAGGTAGCGGGTGCCGCAGCTCCGGGCGCGAAGTTCGTTGTGTACTTCGCTCCCAACGATGCAGCCTCCAACGGTTTTCTGGACGCCATCACCAAGGCAGTTCACGATACCGAAAACAATCCCTCGGTACTCTCCATAAGTTGGGGTGGCCCGGAGCAGATTCCGACCACGACATTCCAAACGGAGTTTGATAAAGAGCTGCAAGCGGCGGCTTTGTTGGGAATTACGGTATGCGTCGCGGCAGGAGACAACGGCGCAGCCGATGTTGGACCGAAAGCGTGGGACGGGAAAGCCCACGTCGACTTTCCGTCCGCGAGTCCCTTTGCGCTCTCTTGTGGCGGGACCCGTCTGCTCGCGCCGAATGGCACTATCTCCGCCGAATCGGTATGGAATCAAAACCAAGCAGACTTATCCGCCGATGCCGGCCCCGATGGCTCGTTCGGATCAGGGGGAGGGGGCGTGAGCGGCACCTTCCTGCTGCCGGATTATCAGAAGCAAGCAGGAGTGCCCGGTTCTCTTAATCCAACTGGGTTCCAGGGCCGCGGTGTTCCTGACGTTACCGGTGATGGCGATCCGGACACGGGTTACAACATTCTTGTCGATGGGCAAAAATTGCAAGAGGGGGGGACCAGCGCCGTCGCTCCACTTTGGGCTGCGCTGATAGCCCTCATCAACCAGAAGCTCGGCGGTCGAGTCGGGTTCGTGAATCCGCAGCTTTATGCGCTGCCCGCGAGCTCTGGCGGGTTTCACGATATTTCCGTGGGGAACAATCGCGTTAGCTTTCAGCAATTCGCAAACGTTGGCTACGATGCCGGTCCCGGCTGGGATGCGGGCAGCGGACTTGGCTCTCCCGACGGTGTTGCGCTTTCTGCCGTTCTCAAAGCGGGCGTATCGGCTTCCGTACCTGTCGCGTCTGCAACCAAGAGACCAAAGCCAACGCCGCCGTCTCGCTCGAAGACTACTCGCGCGTCAGTTTCCGCTCGATCCATGCGCAAACGTAAGAAGTGAGCCTGGAAATGCCCCAAGTCGTCCAACTCAATCGAGACACGGGGTGGATCAGCATCGCCAGCGGAATGCGGCTGCGCGCACCGGGACTCACAGGTAGTGTCGTTTGGAGAGCACCCGGCGAGCGTACACAATTCGTCGCCAGCACCGTTTTGGAAAGCACACTTCCGGCCAGCCTCCCGGATCCGATAGAGCAGGCGCTCAAGGAGGCTGGTCTCACGGATCAGGGATCGCTGACCATCTCCGCGGGAACCAGCGCAGCGGCGGGCCCCAGTCAGCTCGTCCTCGATCGTACTATCGCGCAGAATCAAATCGAGTTTGCAATTTATCGGGATGAAACTGGCGTGATCAGCTTGCATCGGCCGTTGCCTTCCCCTCCTCCGCCGTCCGTGACCGCGATGCTGGCCGCACCCGCGCCGGACAGGACCTCACGATCATTTCACTATGTGATTCCCGTGCGTCAGGCAACTACACCGACTGGCGCGTCGCCGCGGATTGCGATGCTAGGCGGTATTGCAGGCAAAATCATCCGGTTCGTCGGGCGCGCGGTGACGGGAATCGCTGGAGATGCGGTTTATGCTGCAGCCAAATTATGGGAAGACAATTTCCGCCGACCGCAGGGATTTCATTGGGGCGAAACACTCGACCAACTCTTGGCCACGACGCCGGTGCAGCTGGCTCCGACAGATCCGAATTGGTCGAAACTGCAAGGAAATAACACCCTGCTCTTTATTCACGGAACCATCAGTTCCACGGTTGGGGGATATCTAGGACTAGAGCAGTTTCCCAATCAAGCCGCGAGCTTATACGCGAAGTACGAAAATCGTGCGATCGGGTTCAATCATCACACGTTGACCAAGAGTGTGCCGCAGAATGCCGTGGACTTTTACTCCGGCTTGCCACCAGGAAGTCATCAATTCGATGTGGTCAGTCACAGCCGGGGCGGGCTGCTGGCGCGGGCCTTGAAGGAACTAACGCCTGTGCAACTTGGGCAGTTGGTCGACCCGGTTTGGAATCCTCCGCCGGAATTGAACGTGCAGATCGGAAAGGTTGTGCTGGTCGGCACACCCAACGTAGGCACGCCCTTGGCCAATCCGACCGATTTGCCGGACGCCGTGAGCCGCTTGGCCTCGATCGCCACCGCTCTCAGTCAAGATTTAGCGGCCGCGGGGTTGGGAGCATTGTTTGCAATTTTTGGAGGCATCGTGGAGGGCGGAATCGGAGCACTACCGGGCCTCGAAGACATGAACCCCGGGAATCCCTTTCTTGAACAACTAAATTCGGCATCCAACAGCACAAGTTCCTACTTCGGCGTACAAGCGGACTTCCAGCCCACGGGAGGCCTGGCGACGGCGATCGAAAGCGATGGTGTGGATGCGTTGTTCCTCGGCGAGGCCAATGATCTGGTCGTGCCGACGCTGGGCGTTTCCGAGGTAAACGGCCAAACTTTGCCGGGTGTGCAAGTAGATGCCTACCCACAGAACGCGAATGTTTACCACACCGATTATTTTTTTCAGCAGCCAACCTGGGACTCGATCGTAGCTTTCCTGCCCTAAGGTCACACGACGCCTGCTGTCTAAACTATTGCGCCGAGAAAAACCTTTGCCAAGCGCCAATTCACTAAAAAAGATCGAACACATCGTGGTTCTGATGCTCGAGAATCGGTCCTTCGACAACCTCCTGGGCTGGCTCTACCATCCCGCGAACAAACCGCCGTTCGATGTCGTGCCCGCGGATTTCGACGGACTGTACGGAAAGTATTTGTGGAACCGCGCCGCAGATGGCCGTGTCATAGCTCCCGGGAAAACCTACGACGCGCGCAGTCCGCGGCCCAATCCCGGCGAGCCCTTTGAGGATGTTTACAGCCAGCTCTACGACGTTCCGTTACTTACGCTTCCAAATGTTCCGCCCATTGCTCCGCAGCCGGCCAACATGCTGGGGTTCATCCGCAACTATGCAGGTCAGAAACCCGCGCCACTCGATCCTGCGGAAATCATGCTGTCGCTGACGCCAGAGACGGTGCCGGTACTCTCGTCGCTGGCTCACCACTACGCCGTTTGCGACCGCTGGTTCGCCTCCATCCCCACGCAGACATTTTGCAATCGCTCCTTTGTTCACGCCGGTACCTCGTCCGGCTACGTTAACAACGGAGGCGGGGGCCTGTGCTTTGTGAACGACTCGCCCACCATTTTCGATCTGCTCGAGGGCGCCGGAAAAACCTGGAACGTCTTCTGTGGAGGCTGGCTGCTCCAGAGCTTCACTCTCTTGACGCAAAGACGCCTGTGGAAATACGCGCTTAGCAAACACTTCCAGCACTTCAAGAACTTCGTCGCCTTAGCCAGGAAACCAGGCGGCTTGCCCAACTATTCGTTCATCGAACCGATTTACTTCGACTCGCTGGTTTGGGGCCCGGAAAACGACATGCACCCGGAATGCAATCCGTACGAGTTCGACGGACCATCCAACCTCCATCGGGGAGAGGCCTTGCTTGCGACCGTTTATGACGCAGTGCGCAACAGCCGTGACTGGGAAAGCACCTTGCTGATCGTCTTATTCGACGAACATGGCGGTTGCTATGATCATGTGCCTCCGCCGTTTGCCCCCGAATGCAACGTCGCCATCGCGCCCGACGACAGAATCATTCCGGCAGGCCAAACCGGCGGCATCGGATTCAAGTTCGACCGCTTGGGGCCTCGTGTGCCGGCGATCCTCATCTCCGCCTACACACCTGCCGAAACGCGGCTTCATTCGGTTTTCGAGCACACCTCCGTACTGCGCACCGTGGTGGATTGTTTCGATTTACCCGCAGGCAAATTGGGAGCCAGAGCGGCCAACGCGCTCGATGTGGGCGCCGCACTGACGTTGGTCGAGCCCCGCAAGGATCAGCCCCCCATCCTAAAACCGCAATTCCCTATCCTTGGCGACGTCGAAGCCGAATTGCATTCTATTCTTCATTCCAAGCTGCTGACCGCGCAACGGAAACGACTCTCGGACTTGCAGAGGACCGCGCTCCACGGCGCGGCGCTTCTCACAGAGACGCCCGACCTTCATGACCGCATCTCCAAAACACGGAACGAACTTGAGGCAGATTTGCTGGTAGCCGAACACGAAGCCAAGTTCGTAATGAGCAAAATTCTGTAATGTCGGCTCTCGATTTCGTCGGCTCCGACGGTATTGCTGTTGTCCATATCTTCGAATGGTGGTAATCCCTGCGGAACGTATTCATACATCAAAGGTGCTTCGCAGAAAGATGGAAGCGAATCCACCACCGGCCGGGTCGCAAGTCCACAACCGAAAATAGGGGCTGGAGTTATGAAAAAGATTGGTCTCGTCCTCGCAGCAATCCTCGTCGTCCTCGTCGCTATTGTTGGAAAGTGGGCCCACGACAATCTCACCGTCGAATTACCGAAATATGCTCCGGTTCAAAATCCGGTTTGGCTTAATCAGAACTAAACTACGGAGCAACGTGCCTGGTTTCACTACCCTGACCAGGTACGCAGACCTTCGGCATCCCTTACGAATGGTTTATGGGCTCTTCCCCGTTTCTGCTTCTGCCTGGCTATGGCCCTCGATATAGCCCGCGATAATTGCCAGGAGTTCGCAAGCTCGCAGTCTCTGCCGAAAACTGGCTTCCGGGTCTTTCACGATGCGCCGTAAACCAACGACAAGTGCTCGCGGCTGTCGCTCCTTGGGTCCTGAGGGTAGCCATGTCATAAGCTAAACCTCTTCCACTTTGTTCAGTCAAAATTTAGGCGCCGAGCAAAAATAGTTCGGTCCAATTGACTTCAGTTCAGTCCAACTTCAGTCCAAAACGGTCCATTTTCGCGCCGGATTCTGGTAGCTCAGCAGGGTAAAGCCAATTGATCCATCGGGTTTTATGGAGCGGGCGATGGGAATCGAACCCACGTCCGCTTCAATCTACCCTACTGAATATACTGGCTTCCTTTCCCTTGTCCGCGTCCAACTGCGTCCAACTTTAGAGAATTTGAAACGTCCGTCATGGCCTGTTCCGTGACTCCGCCTCGCAGATGGATATAGTTGAGCGTTGTGCGGGCGTCGGTATGACGGAGCTGTTGTTTTGCTACTTCCGGTGAGTACCCGGCGTCAACGATGGACGAGGCAACGGAATGCCGGAAGGCATGAAGGCCACACCGCGGAATGTCGAGCGCGTCGAGGATCGGCCAGAGCCGGTATTCCACGACTTTGTTGCTCGACGGAGGCCGGTCGTTTCGTGTTGCGAAAAGCCAGCCATCGGGATTTGGCGTCCAGGTGCAGCGATAGGTTTGCAGAACGGCTGCGAGCGCGTCTGGTAGTGTAATCGGTGCCGCGCTTGCCCTGCTCTTTGTGGATTGGGCTTTTCCATACCACGCAGAGCGGCGGACGTGAATGCATTTATGATCGAAGTCGATGTCGGACCATAGCAGCCCGAGCGCTTCCCCGGCGCGCAGTCCCGTCAAAATCAGAACGATAAAAAATGTGCGCCAGGGCTCTCCCGCGAGCGAGAGAATCGATTCGACTTGAGAGCGAGTGAAGTGTGCAGGGACGTGAGCATCATCATTCGAAAGTGTTCATCGGGTTTCCTGTTCACCTCAAGTGCACACGCCTGAAGGTGTTAGCGACGCGATGGCTGGTCTCGGTCGACTTGAGAACCACCTCACGGCCGTCGACTGGCAACCAACGAGCCTATTCGGGGCCGCCGGCAACTCTCCGTTGCCTGTGCTTTTCGGTGTGATGATGAAGATCCCGCAACTCAAGGCGCCGCTGCAAGAATTGGGTGGAAAACATGGACCTGGCCACACGCGGCTCGCAGAAATCGGTCAAGCATGGGTTTCAGGCGCTTCGATCGAGAAAATTGCTCAGGACTATTTTGATGGCACCGCCGACAATTTCACCGACGCGATAACCGCTGCTTGCAAGGGTGTCTACAGATCGCTCTCCAATGCTGGAACCTGGGGCCTCTCGGCTCTTTCTAAACTTTCAGGGATGGATATGGAATCTCTTCCTCCTGAGGTTCGTCGCTCAATTGCCAATTTGCCCGCCATGCTTTACCACGGTGTGAAGACTGAAGGCGCGATCGCGATGCGAATGAGTTGTGTGCCGCGGACCATCTCCGAAAGTCTTGGCGCGAAATTCTCCAACTCCTTTGCCGCCGAAGAAGTCGCTCGGCCTCAAGTGGCTCGCCGGTTTTTGGCCAGCTTGAAAGAAGCGGACTGGGAAGAATCACGGCCGCAAGGTGCGACGATGAGCGGAGCAGACTACCGAGAAGTTTGGGCGACCTTGTCCGGCGAAAAAGGCTAAACCCTCAGCCAATCGACTGAAACACAGCTTGGATTCTCATCGAGTGCTGTTAAGTGCGACCGTGTTCTTGGGCGGTAGTCCTGTTAGTTCCCGGGCACGCTCGAGCGCTTCGCCATCGTCGCCGCGAATGAGCGCCTCTTTCATCGCGCCGAGAACTCTTTGGCGTTCGGTCCCGATTTCGATCAGCGCGTCGACCAATCCCGCGCTCACGTCGCTCGCACTCTCTGTCTTTTGTCTTTTCCGCGCCCATCGCAGAGAACTCGTGTGGACGAAGTGCCAGTGCTTCTCTTCAAAGCGCTCCGCCAAATGGCGCACTCTTTCAAATAGCCTCGCCATCTCGGTGAGATCACGCTCCATCGTTGCTAGTTTAAGATCGCCAAGCTTTCACAAAGCTTTACACAATGCGCGCGCGCGAACAGCTGCGCTTTTTTTGGTGTCGCGAGCGAAAACTTCGTTTGCACGCGAATCGTGGCGGCTCGCTGAAATCGTACATTTCGTCTGCTACTTCTGGCGACCCGCGGCCTCGGGTTGACTAGGAAGCGAGGTCGCCGCGCGCCAGATCGCTCCCCGCATCCAGGTCAGGTAGCACGACCGACCATGATTCATAGACGGCGTGCGGCGGAGCCTTCCAACACAGCATCCAAATGTCCGTCCGCTGAAAGATCAACTCCCGTGCTCGCCGCAGGCTAAGGATCAGTGGCTGCTGGCGGCGAACAATTGCGCAGCGTACTGCAGCACTGGTTGCATAGCGGCCGGTGCTACGTCCGCTGCGTAGATCTCCAGATAGTTCACGTGCCGGCCGCCGCTGTTGCGTGCCATCCCCTTATCGATGGATCTTCGCAAGGCTAGCGGAGGATCCCCCTCCGCACCCATTACCTTGCTCGCAATTGCGTCTTGCGAGCCGCTGCGCATTTCAAAGCCGGTGATGATCCGCCCGCTGTAGCTGTTGATGAACTCGGTATTGTCGGGCGCTTCGACCGCAGCGTGGCCGGCATGAAGATCACTCGATTGAATCGCCAGTCGGTTGCCGACAGCGCGCGCGGCGCGCTCAATGACCTCCTGCTTGGCGCGCAAGTGCGCCGCTCGACCCTTTGGGCCGGCTCCGAGAATCGGCAGACCAGGAGCGGACAGGGAAATGCACTGATTGCGAAACGTCTCGGCGTAGAAGTGAAACGTGTCGTCCCAGGCGCTCAGGTACCGGGCGGGCGCATAGCCGTCGGCCATCCATTGCCTGTGCGCGGCCGGCGAGTTCGGCAAAGTCATCTCCACGGAAACAGAGGTGGGGCCGGCAGCCGCGATCATTCTGAACGCGGGCAACCCCCCGTAGCGGGCGCTCAACAGCTTCATGAAGGCGAACCATCTTCCCAGGTACACCCGATCCCACGGCATCGGAAGTTTGGCGCTGGTGCCCTTGCCCGGTCCGTACTGAATCTCGAACAGATCCGTCTGCACCCCTTCGAGCGCCCACGGCGGTGAGAAGAAACCGGGGAACATGATCAGATGTACCCATTTCTTTGCCGCGGCCGCGGCCGCGAACAGCGCATCGAGCTGCGACCAATCCGGCTTGTCCTCGCTCGCCTCGATGTCGCTCCAATTTACCTGCACCGCCACGCCGCTCATGGAGGGATTGCTCAACAGCTGCAGTTTCATCGACCGATAGTTCTTTTCTCCCGAAGGCAGGAGCACGACCGGTCCGTTCGGCAACGCATTGCCGCCCAGTGCGCACTGAACCGTCTCGGCCCCGGCCCGAGCAGGCAGCGCACAGCATAGGCAAATCCCTATCAGAACAAAGGCTGCACAGCGCAGACGGGAAATCCACATGCCGGTGACCTCCGAGGACCTATTCTACTCTGCGCGTATCGCGCTTGCACGCCGCTTGAAATGACTGCTGATGGCCGCGTCGTGATCGCGATTGCTCCCGGTTAAAGGGGTACACGGAAGTAATCCCTAACTAGACGAACCTGCACCGGCGAAGTGTCATACCAGTGTCATGTGAGCTACAACGAATTGTGGAAAATGGTGATAGAAATTGAAAAGAGAAGGTAATCTGACTAATCCCGTTTAGCTGGAACTTGCTGATTCCCCTCGATTTTCCTCGGCTCCGGTAACTCGCGATTGATTTGGTTTCAAGGCTGTTAACCGAAGGGTTGCTAGTTCGAATCTAGCCCGGGGAGCCAAATCCTCTTCTGTTGTTCGTTCATAAAATCATAGTGTCATGTAAGGGTGAAGTGTGTGGTGAAGTGCGTTCCTTTCCGATTGCGGAAGCGGGCGCTTAAACCCCACTGCCCGGAACATGTTGGGTGATCAACGAAGACTTCTTAGCCGCCCATGTTCCGTACTCGCGGTGTCATGTGAACTGCGGCTAATCGAGCGTAACTGCGAAAAAGAACAACAGCTTGAAGAGATATCCGTCGGAATTATGTTTGCTCAGGATTTGCTTCGTTTGCTCAATTTCAGCGGGCCGCGCTCAATTCTTGTTTATGGTCACAGCTGTATTTATCACGCGTTCGGTTCGTAACTGAATGTTCGGCCAGGTCCAAGTAAGTGGGAGGAGAGCGCCTGCCTCGTAAGCGCAGCTGCCAGTTCCAATCACTCTATCCGATATTTCTAACTATCAATGTTTCCAACAAATCGGGCATCTGCTTTTCGCTCAAAGCTAACCCCAATGCATGGAAAAGATGGGATTCTGGCACAGTTATGACACAGAGAGCGGATCTCTCGGGGGAGTCTCGTTCGTTCGAAAATCTTTATGTGGAAGC